>Ga0070734_10004073_pt1 | contig 14347 bp, 8 predicted proteins | sample Coa_R1_8_FD_66444 | JGI IMG/M metagenome (GOLD analysis project Ga0070734, IMG submission 66444) | Surface soil microbial communities from Centralia Pennsylvania, which are recovering from an underground coalmine fire - Coalmine... | ecosystem: Environmental > Terrestrial > Soil > Unclassified ...
GCACTGCCAGCAGTTTCAGGCCAGCCAACCCAGCGGTAATCACAAGGCGCATTCTACGAATGAGCTTGGTCTTTTCTTGTGATTCCCACTTCCTGCGTTTTCTGATCGTTTTCTTCCTTTCAAACGGCCTCAATACTCAGCTAGCTAAGCCTATTTGTTAAGGGGAGCGGTATAAGTCGGCGGCATCTGCTTTCAATAGTTACTACCTAATTGTCATAGAATGGCACCTCGGACCGGATGGATAAGGGTGCGAATCAGAAATAGTTATCCAAGCAATAGTCGCCGCTAATGGTCGATGGTTCATCGATGATGGGTAAGCGATAATAGAAGATCTCCAAATCGCAGTTGTCGAAGGTCCACCAATGTTGCGCACTGTCATCAAAAAAGACCATATCGCCTGGGTCAAGCATAATATCCCCGCGATTATGCCCGAAAATGGCTCGCCCACTTTTTACTACCAATGCAACCAGCGGCTTATCACCATTGCTAAAATAACGGGTATGAGCAGGAAATTGGTCGGAAAAGTTCTCCCGTACTTCCTTGCCTAAACAAACAGCGCCAGGAAATTGCTCGAGCAATTCTTCAAGCTCTTGCTCGGTAAATGACGCCTTGATGGGAAGGTTGTGCAATTGCATGACATGCTCCTAGCATTGGTATACATCCTGCATGCTCCCATAATGATGGCTTGATGCAATGACTTTATACCAAGTGTCCTTAATCTGGCTCGCCTAAGAGCGTCGCGAGGAAATTGAGATGCTAGAAGCGAAGAGGGATAATATCCGGTATATTAGCCCGATGAGCGACGACGCAGCTCAACTCCGCAGCAGCTCTTAGGCGAGGCAGATTAAGGACACTTGGTATTAGGCCACGGAAATATTTTGTGATCAAGGAAAACTGCGATTACCATAGAAGTACGGCATTTACCATTTTTGAAAGGCTGCTGTTCTTGTAGGATTCGGGGGCATCAAAATGAAGTTTTCCCACTACCAATATGGTCCTTTATTACGAATATGTATATTAGGTTGTTTAGCCGCTTTGACTTGCTTGGCTGCGAGTAAAAATTCACAAGCCGCCTGTGTAACCGATGCTACTACGCTGATCAATGAAATTAATATCGCCAATACGAACAATCAAGATGATGTCATAGATTTATGTGGCAGCACCATCGCGTTAAACACCACACAAGATACCAGTTTTTCTAACACCGGTTTACCTGCCATTCTTTCTGACAACCTTCATTCGCTCACGGTGGAAAATGGCACTATCCTCCGAAGTACCGCTCTTATTACCCCCCATTTTCGACTTTTTCTTGTGTCTTCTGGTGCTAATCTTACGTTAGCCCAGATAACCCTCGCCAATGGCTTCGTGGATGATCCGAGTAGTACCGATAATCTCGGTGGTGCCATAGCTACTGCTGGTACGCTCACAATCGATAATTCCACCATTGGTATGATTACGGGCACACCAAATATTCCTGGCAATAACGCAAGCTTGGGAGGCGGTGGCGTTTATAACGGACCATTGGGTTTTACCACTATTAGCAACAGCACCATCGCTAACAATATCTCGGGTGGCGATGGTGGCGGGCTACTCAATGATGGCACCATTGCCCTCATCAACAATAGTACAATAGCCTATAACGCGTCCACCGTCGGTCATGGCGGGGGCATAGGCAATAATAACATCCTGGCCGGAATTGGCAGCACCATCGTCGCTGACAATCTAAGTACAATGGGTGAGGCAGATGTCTTTAATAATACCAATGGCATATTAGCTGACGCAGGCTTCAATTTGATTGGAAAGGCCGGTCCCAACAGCGGCTTTACTTCTGGCATACCCAATGCCAATTTTAGCCTAGTGGGTACGCCTTCTTCGCCACTAAATCCAGAACTGGGCATACTAGAAAACAATGGTGGTCTCACGCAGACCATTGGCTTGTTGGTTAACAGTCCCGCTATCAGTTACGGTATGAACGTCACACCGCCGCTGTTATACGACCAACGTGGCGTGGGCTTTCCGCGGGAAACGCCATATGGAACGACCGATATCGGCGCTTTTCAGACTCAGCCTACAACATCAGGTCCGACAGGCCCGACAGGTCCAACCGGTGCAACCGGTGCAACCGGAGCACAAGGTCCTACGGGGTTGGCTGGACCAGCAGGGCCGCCAGGGGCAGAAGGTGATCGCGGGCCTAAAGGGCCGCGTGGCGAAAAAGGACCCGCAGGTGAGATGGGCGAGCGTGGCAAGCGCGGCCCGTGCGGCGAGCCAGGCCCGCCAGGGCCGCCAGGCTTTTGTTCGAGCGACCGCTTGCACCAAGGTGGTCTAGATTCAACCAAACTCCTTCCTCCATCTTTAGGTGCGCCGGTGGAGAACCGCTGTACATCATCAAATGACTATAGAAGCGAAGATCGAATAGAAGAAAAAGACCAATTGACAAGTGTCGGATGCGCACAGTTGCTGCACGCAAGAGGACAGTCTTCCGGCCACTGGCTGCTCTTCGTGTTCGCCATGGCTATGGCATTAAAGGCATCTCGGTTATGGCGCTATATTCGAACGATGGTTATTCCACCTTATTTGGTATTGATGCTGGTGGGGAGCGTCTTGGTCAGCAGCAAGGCCATCCATGCAATTTGTCCAAGCGATCAAACCCAACTCACAGCGGCCATCGAGACTGCCAATACCAACAATGCCGACGATGTCATCGATTTGTGCGGCAACAATATCCTATTGACCATACCAAGTGTGGAAGATCCAAACACGGGCTTGCCTCCAATTTTATCTGACAATTCACACACCCTCACCATTGAAAATGGCAGCATCGGAGCTTCTCCCAATCTTCGCGTTTTTCTTGTGCAAGCTGGCGCTAACTTCACTTTGAACCAGGTATTCATATTAAACGGTCATCTGACAAATATGGCTGGCGGCGGTATAGCAAACCACGGCACACTTTTTATAGAAAACAGCGCTTTCGCCGGCAATATAGGAAGCCTTGGGGGGGGCATATTTAATGATGGAACGTTATCCATCAGCAATAGCACCATAGCAACCAACATCGCCACCAATATGGGTGGTGGCATTTATAATGAAGGCACTATCAGTAGCATTAGCAACACTACCATTTCTAACAACCTGGCAGAAAATAATGCCGGCGGTATTGCTACCATATCTGGCACCGTCGATGTTGTTAGCACAATTATTGCCGGCAATCTTGCAGTAGGCACCTCTCCTGATTGTTTGGACAACGATCCCAGTTCGATTACCGATGGCGGTAACAATCTTATCGGCGACAACACCGGTTGTGAAACAGATTTTGTGGCGGGGGTGCCCCCTGTAACCGTGAGTTTCGTTGGCACATCAACCAGCCCCATCACTCCCAACATTGGGCCCTTAATATCTAACGGAGGACCCACCCCTACTATGGGTGTGCTCTTGAGCAGCATAGCCATCGGCAATGGGGTAAATCCAAACAATCTCCCTTACGATCAACGCGGTCCTAATTTTGTTCGTGAAGCCTATGGTAAGACGGACATCGGCGCATTCCAAACGCAACCAAGTGCGGCCGGGCCCACCGGCCCAACTGGTCCGACTGGTGCAACGGGTTTGCAAGGCCCAACCGGTCCGACAGGTCAGCAGGGCGCGGCCGGCGGATCGCTTAAGGGAAACCGTGGTCATGTAGGACCAAAAGGGCCTCGCGGGCCTTGTGGTGACCGTGGTAATCCGGGTGAGCCAGGCCCATGCGGTGAGCGCGGACCACCGGGCTTGCCCTGTAAATCGAGTGGATCCAACAAACGTGGTGAAGAAGTAATAGCCAGTATGGTGCCCGCCGTGGGAGCGCCACTTGTTGATGAGCTGCCATCCACTAGCGCTAATCAGCAAGATAATGACCGAACTTTTAATGCTCTAAGTTCAGGAGGCTGCTTTCAGCCAAGTAATATGAGACAGGGCGCCAATAGTCCTTTGCTCATATTAACTGTTCTGCTTCTTTTGGCGATCAGATGGCTTAGAAGAAGATCAAACATAGGGGCCTTTCTGATATTTGCCTATATTTGCATGCACCCAGTTAATAGCTTTGCCGGGGCACCTTGCAACCCCACTGCTTGCACGCCAATAGATGAGCCCACACTCCAAGCCTGTGTTACAAGCACTCCTTCCGGCACCACGATTGATTTATGTGATGCCCCAAGTCAGACGATCAATTTAACACTTCCGGTTCCTAATATCTCAGACCAGCGAACCATACAAAATGGATCCTTGGTAGCAAATAATACCAATAATAGAATTATTAATGTTATAAACTCTGGAATTTTAACCTTGTTAAATATGACCCTAAGCAACGGAAATACAGGCAACCATACAGCCTGCGCTCGGGATGGCACTGGCGACGGGGGCGGTGCCATGTTTGTCGATAAGGGTGGCGTGGTCGCTCTTATCGACAATTCGATCTTTGAAAACAATACCACCATGCGCTGTGGTGGGGCTATCTTTATTCATCAAGGTGGCACTATCAACACTATTACCAATAGCGTCTTTAGCAACAACTCTTCTCAAGACATCGGAGCTGCCATCTACGTGGGCGGCATTCTCGGACAGTTGTTCAACTCCACCGTAACTAACAATGCCCAAACCGCCATATTTGTTGAGACGGTTGGCATATTAGCGCAGCTCGAGTTCAGCATTATTTCAAATAACTCTGGCCACGATAATGGAGGGGGAATCGGTGTGTATGGCGTCATAAACACAATATCCAATTCTACCATCAATAATAATTTTGGTGGATTGAACGGAGGAGGCATGGTTATATTTAACATACAAAACCAGGCAGCCGGAACCGTGAATGCTATAATCAACTCCACCTTCGCTAATAACAATGCAAATGATAATTATGGCGGTGCTATTTACAGCACTGGTTTTATCGGCCTTATTTTTAACAGCACCTTTAGCGGTAACTCAGCTGGAGGTAGCAGCTGCCCTGCAAGTAGCGGCATCACTGGTTTAGGCGGCGCCATTGTTAACTGTGGTACCATTAATAATCTACAAAGCACCATTATTGCTGGAAACATAGGACAAAACTCCAGCGTTTGTCCGGCCTCTCAACCCGATGATTTTAACAATTGTGAGAACATTTCCGGACAATCCAACCCGGGCACCATCAATAGCGAATCCTTTAACCTAATTGGTACCAACCTCAACAATCCATTCGTTAACGGCGCCAACAATGATATTGTCGGCAGCGAGGCTAATCCCATAAATCCTCATCTGGGTTATCTTAAAAATAACGGTGGTCCTACGCCGACCATGGGTCTTTTTGCCACAAGTCTCGCTATTGGTAATGGTAGCAATCCCGGTAGCCTATCATTTGATCAACGCGGCTTCGACTTCTCTCGCACAACCTATGGCACCGTCGATATCGGTGCCTATCAGACGCAGGCCACTTTTCCTGCGCCAACCGGCCCAACGGGGCCGCAAGGACCAACGGGGCCTGACGGGCCACAGGGACCGACAGGATCAGCAGGTAGACGAGGGCCACTAGGCCCCATAGGGCCCGAGGGGCCAAGGGGCGCTACTGGCGAAATTGGCGACCCGGGTAACCTAGGACCAAAGGGGCCGCGAGGAATGCCCGGCGTGCGGGGCCCCCGAGGGCCGCAAGGCAGATGCTGTAATACAAATGTGCAGGAAATGGATGCCGATGGACAAGAAGATCTTCTACCACTATCAGCTGGTCCAGCGAGTGACGCAGCGCCTCTGGCGGACAATCCGGCGAAGAACATCCCCACATCTAGCGCTGGCTGCTCGCAGGTCGATCATACGCAACATAAGATGAACATGTGGTTTATAGTCGCGCTCCTATTCGGCCTAACGATACGACACAGGACTTTATTCTTCCGACATTTGGGTAAGGCTTAAAAATTTGTCGTATCGCTGCGCCAAAGCCCTAGGTCGGAAATTTAATTGCAATTTTCAGCCGGCCGATCGCTGCAGGCGCTGCGATACGCCAATTTTAAGCCTTACCCAGATGTTAATAGAACCTAGTTTGAGTTTGTAGTTCATAACTCAGAGATATAGAGATAAGCCAGAAACTGGCATCCTAACCATATGAAGGGCATGCCAGTTAACACTGCCGTTTTTAGCGGCTTTCGATTGATCAGAGCAATGACAGATTCCTTAAGACTTCCTGGCCACTTTCCCATCATGTTTTTCATGTAGCAGTGGGGAGAATAAGAGAGCACCTCGAGGCTCTTGTCAGCCATATCATTGGTTTGGCTTAAGAAGACATCGCAGACTTTCTCAGCAGATCCAGGGGGAAATTCTATTCTCATTTCTGCTGGGCGCAGACAGTCTAAAAAGTACCAATCCATGCAACGGTCAAACCGCCAATATTCTATTGTTTTGTTTCCCTGTGCAAAACAAAAATCTCCACCATTGAGGCTTTTCCTTGCTAATGCTTTAAAATACGCAGCTTGTGGATTAGTGATGCCCATTTGCTCCGCTAAGCCACACTCAGTGACTGTGCAGTTGGACTCAAGTGGTACCATGAGGGCGGTGCCGCATGAATCTTTTATAATGTTTTTGAGAAAATCATATCGCTGCGGCCCATTGCTATTCAACCCTTGCTCCATTCCTATGGAAGCCCGATCATTTTCTACCCTGAAAACCAGTTGATCGTGGTCATAGCTTCCTTTTATTTCGGCGCATATCGGCATCAAGGCCGCGACAAAGATTCCGCCATAGAATATGAGAGGATCTCGATGAATGTTCTGCACGCCGAAGCTTGTAAAATCCTCTTTGGCTAGCCCAGTAATTTCCATGATTTCATCGAGGTGTTTTTTGCCGCCACACCAAAATGACGGCGTGTTATGAATTCTATCCGCACATTGTTGGGCATTTTTGACATATTTTTTGAGGACCTTGGGCGACATCAGCTCCAATTTATGAAAGTTAAAGTTTTCCATCGCTCTAATCCATCTTCTTAGGCTGGTAATGCTAATGACATAAGAAGGATCCGTGTCGTCGGGATTATGCATGTGTGGGGCATATGTGGTGATGGCCTTATAAAAATCTTTAGCAGAAGGATCGTTGGGATAGTTACTCCAACAACCATAATCCAATTCTAATAAGAGCCAACTTCGGTATGCGGCGGGGAACTTATCGGTTATATTTTTGGGGACGACATAGGGCCCGCTAATAACGGGCACGCTAAGAAACCAAAACGAAAAAACACAGGCGATATGGTAAATTTTCATATTTTGTCCTCGATCACTGGTTTGGATGGTTTTTAGAGAGGCGCATCGGCTGTCGCAATCAGGCTCGTATACTGGCAGCAAGGGCAGCACTGTAATGTGTTCATCCTGCCCAATTCGTTTCAATGTCCAGCATGCGATAAGTTCGTCATCTTGTCGCCGAGAGACAAAGTAAGAGAACTTAAGTTGCCGTGTTGTGGCAAAAAATTTATCATCGTCCCAAGCGATTTATCGAATGCGTTGCCAATGAGCGCCTTTAATCATCTAGGTAAATGTAGCGAATGTGGAAGCCTGGTGGACAGGATCGCAGGTTGTATCCATATACAGTGCAAATTTTGCAAGAAACAAACCGATTGGACAGAACTGTGAAAGAATCATCTGAATCATAACGAGCGACAAAGTTTGAGTCCGGCATGATGGTTTCAAGTTGGAGATTTTTTAGGTCGCCTTAGCAAGCACTTTTTTCCGCTAAGTCCTCGCTAACGCTGCGGGATCCCTCCAAAAAGTCTTCCTAAGGCGACCTAAAAAATCTCCAACTTGAAACCCTCACGGCATTGACAGCCGTCCATGATTGTATAATCTGCCGCTACTATGAGATTGATTTATTCACTAATATATGCCTTGTGTCTGTTTGTGTTTTCTACCACACTTACTGCTGCGCAAAGGGAAGAGCCCATTGTGTATCTTTCTTTGGAAGGTGGCGGGATGCATATGGTGGCCGCACTTGAAACTATCAGGCGCATTGAGCAGGCGGCGAACAGGCCTATTTCAGAGCTTGTGGATGGTATTATCGGCTTGTCCAGTGGAGCTGTCATAGCAGCTCATCTTTTAGTGCCAAACGAAGAGGGCAAGGCAAAGTGGAGCGCGGAAAATCTGAAGAAGGAGTTTTCAAGCACACTGGTAAATGGCGCTTTGGGCTCAGCTTTAGGCGGGAGCATTTCTAATTTTTTCGGTAGCAAGGTTAAGACATTTAGGACACTTTTTAATGAGAATCTTGGAAATATATCCATGAAGGAGTCATTAAAGCGCCTTATCATAATATCCTATAATAGTCAGACGAAGACGCAGGGTGTGTTCGACAGCCGTGACGAAAGACACCATAAGATTCCTATTTGGAACATCGCACAGGCAAGTGTATCAACGGTTGCCAATAAAATGGGTATTGAATGGAGTGCCGGTCCGACGACAATTCAGTTTGATACCGATAGCCTATCGCCTGGATGGATAGATGGGGGATATGGGCTTCATGAGCCCATTTATGAGCTCTTGGCGAATAAACTCACGCAGGAATGTCCCGAGCGTGAAGTTGTCATATATTCATTTGGCAGTGGTTCTTCCTCTTTTAAAGGAAGTTCTAAACCTGATTTTGCCGTAGCAACGTGGAAGAAGAATAACATTAGCATTGTACGCTTTCAGCCAATATATAATGATATCGACCCAACATGGCTTAACATTGATAATTGGTACCTTATGCTATTGAATCCAAGGCCGAATAACATCGACACCATCGAGCGCCATTTCTTTTCGGAAGAATTGTTAAATAGCGCAGAATATGCTGCCATGTTTACCAGACTGACTGGCCCAACCGACAGGCAGGCTGCGGGTAACATACAATAATAGAGCTTCCTCTATGTCATACGGCGAAGGCCGGTATCCACGAATTTGGCATTACGCCTGGATACCGGCCTTCGCCGGTATGACAAATTTGAGTAGTTTCTGGCCTCGTTAAACCACGCCCTTAGCTTTGTCTTCGCGGCTGGGATGGCCTGCCGTTGCATACGCCGTAACCCCTTCCTCAAGACCCCGAGGACGAATGTATTGCTTGGCGAGCAAGAAGGCAGCCGGTGCCACAAAGGCGGATGAAAATGCACCAATGGTAATACCAACCGACAGCACGATGGCAAAGTTCTGAATGGCGCCGGTGGTAAATATCCAAATCGCGATACTGGCAAATAGCGTGGTAAGAGTTGAGTTGATGGTTCGGCTCAAGGTCTCGTTAATGGATCTGTTAACATAGCCCTTAACCTCATCGAATGACAAAGGCTTCTTGGGGTTATGTGGCAAGATTTCTCGAATCCGGTCGTAAATAACCACCGTGTTATTCACCGAATAACCGATGATGGTAAGAATGGCTGCGATGGAGGGCACGTCGAACTCAACGCGGAAAAAGACGAATACCACCAATGCGCCCAAGCAATCGGTCACCAAGGAAAACACTGCGCCTGGAGAAAAGTAAATATCAAAACGCAGAGCGATGTAGATCACGATGGCAATAATGGCGTAGATCACCGCAAGCAATCCATCGGTACGCAATTGTCGCGACACTTGGCTATCCACGAAGTCCACCTTCCTTATTTCGACTGCGCCAAAGTGCTTTTCCAGCTCTCGTTGGATCTTACCGGTGGCGCCGGCAAAATGGATGGTATATCGTACACGACTATTTTGCGGCTCATCCGCCGTCACGGCTCCATAAACATCGGCCTTTTCACCCGTGGCGGATGCGGTCTTGCGCAACTCGACGCCGCCTTTTTCATTTAGCAGGTCGGTCAGTTGTTTTCGCTGCTGGTCGAGTAGCGCTTTTCGTTGAAAGGGATCAGTTACGTTTTGGTCATAGGGCTCGTCCAGCCAAATCGATAGCTGGCTTCCCGATTTTTTGTCAAACAAAATGGTCTGCTCATTGCCCTCGGTCGCCTTTTTAGGAAAGCTCTGGTCGATCAGTGATTTGATGTTGGTGACGTCAGTGTCCTTCAACGCTGCTACACTCTCCACCCGTATCAGCATCTCATTGTTGCTGGTCGCTCCAAATTGCTGCACCTGGTTCTTATCAAAGCCTAAAGTCGCCAAGACGTTACGGATGTCATTGGCGGAAACCGGCTTTTGGAACTTCACCTGCATTTCAGTTCCGCCGAGGAAGTCGATGCCCCAGGGCATGCCCAAGGTGAGCAGGCCAATGATCGTTGCAACCAACAAGATGCCGGTTACTGCCCACGATATTTTGAACCAGCCAACAAAGTTCAAGTTTGATTTCGGATCGAAAATTCTTACAAATTTCATGTTAATCCCCGCTTTCCCTTAGATCGACAAGGTCTTTTGGCCACGTGATGTCACCATGTCCATGAAAATTCGGCTGACAAAAATCGATGTAATCACGGAGGATACGGTGCCGATCATGAGCATAGTTGCGAAATTCTGTACTGGCCCGGTGCCGAACTGCCACAAAACCATCCCAGCAATGAAGGTGGTGATGTTGGCATCCATAATGGCGCTCATGGCTGCATCATAGCCTGCCTTAACCGCGGATCTAGGCATTTTGCCGAGTCGCAGTTCATCACGAATGCGCTCGTTGATAATGACGTTGGCGTCCACCGCCACGCCAATGGTGAGCAACAGAGCCGCAAGACCTGGTAGCGTAATGGTTGCCCCTAAAAATGACATGGTGGCAAGAATAAATGCGACGTTGAAGATAACCGCGATAATGGAGAACGTGCCGGCGAGGCGATAATAATAAATCATGAACAGCATGATGATCAGAGCGCCAACCGCGTATGCTACCTTTACTTGCTCCACCGATTCCTTGCCCAAAGATGGTCCCACTGTCCTTTCTTCTCGGAAGGTGACTGGCGCGGGCAGGGCCCCGGATTTTAGCACTAAGGCGAGTTGGTTGGCATCTTGCAGCGATTCCTGCGGATTACGTCCGCCGCCCATGCTGATCAAGGCGTTGCCATCGGGGATTTCGGAGTTAATTACCGGCGCGCTATCCACCATGTCTTCCAAGACGATGGCCATGCGCTTGCCCACGGACTCCTTGGTCAGCTTAGCAAAAACGTTCGCTCCAGCGGGGCCAAATGTGAGGCTTACTCCATCCCGCGGATTGGTATCGGATCTTGGGGTTACTCGCGCATCCACGAGGTCATCACCGGTGAGCCGAACCTTGCGGTCCAGGGTATAGGTGCGCATTTCCTTCATACCCAAATCGGCGTGGCCATAAAGCCCGTATTTAACGGCAAAATCGGCGGGCACCTTATCTGTAAGATATTTCTTGACTTCGTCGAGATGAGATTCATCAAACTTTAAGTAGATGTCTTTTCCTGCGGTGGAATCTGGTCGAGAATAGCCGCTTTCTACCAACTCTACACCTTCAGGGAGATTTTTTAGATCTTTGAGAAAGGTGGCATCGTCGGCACACATTTGAAATTGCAATTGCGCAGTTCTTCCTAAGAGCTCTTTGGCGGCGTTCGGATCGTTTAGTCCAGCTAGCTGAACCTGCACTAGATCATCGCCCTTTCTGGAAATCGATGGTTCGGTCACCCCTAATTTGTCGATGCGGTTGGTGATGGTGGTAATGGTCTGGTTGACCGCATCGTGTCTGATTGATTGTGCAAGATCAGAAGAGAGTCTTAAGTGAACTCGATTGTCAGTTGCCGATACATATTGGAAGTCGCCAAACTTCTTGACGATTTTGTCTTTAAACGCCTCAACTTCTGATTTGAATGCAAGGGTGATTTCAACTTGATCTTGCAGACCAGGATTCTCGCCATATTGTTTCACGGAAGCTATCTTTATGTTCTCGCTCTTGGCAAAGTCCACCAGTCGATCGGCGGCCCGGGCGGTTTTATCTGTGATGGCCTTTTCAAGATCGACGCCTAATACGATGTGAATTCCGCCTTGAAGATCAAGTCCCGGCACGATGTGGGACTTGGGCGCCCAGGAAGGCAAATATTTGGTGAAAGCATTTTTGCTCTCCCGCACTTCCTTGAGTTCACCTTCGTTGAGCGAAAAATACACGAAAGAAGGATAGACAAAATAGAAAGCGACGCCCAGCGCGATCAGCGCCATCAGCAGTCGAAGCTTCCAAGAGGTCTGCATGTTTTCTCCAAAGTTAGCGTAAAGAGTTTAACTACGATACAGGGCCTTGGTCCTTGGGTTTAGGGCTATTGCTTACATCTGGCTCAGTGGGATTGACTAGTCCTTGCACCGCTTGCTTGAGCACGCGAAACTTCGTTTTGTCGTTAATCTCAATCACCACGACGCGATCTTCAACGGCGAATACCTTACCCATAATTCCCGAGGATAAAATTACCTCATCGCCTTTTTTTAAGCCAGCCAACAAAGCCTGATGCTTTTTCTGTTGTTTTTGCTGTGGCCGAATCAAAATGAAGTAAAGGATGGCGAACATGGCACCAAACATGAGCAAGGTGCTCACGATGCCGCCGCCGCCTGCGCTTTGCGCAAATTTGCTTGGTTCGATGTTTTCTAGCATAAAATCCTCCTAGGGGCTTCTTACAATGTCATCTATAGGGTCTAGAGGCAATGGGCCTTTTTGCGCTCTTGATAAAAGGCCAAAAAGCGATTCTCCATAATGGCCTGCCGCGCATCGCGCACGAGGCTTAGGTAGTAGCTAACATTATGTAACGAGGCCAAACGGTAATATAGTATTTCCTTGGCCAAAAACAAATGTCTTAGATAGGCTCGGGAAAAAGTAGTGCACGTGTAGCATGCGCAGCTATTATCAAGCGGCCCATGGTCGTTTTGGTGGACTTTGGCTTTAATTGATAGCTTACCGTGAGAGGTAAATAGTGAACCGTTGCGCGCATTTCTGGTGGGCATCACGCAATCAAACATGTCGATACCAGCCTTAATGCCATCTAAAATGTCATCTGGCGTGCCGACACCCATGAGATAGCGAGGCCTATTGGCTGGTAAGAGTGTGGCCGTGTAATTGGCTACTCGCCACATGTCGTCTTTATCTTCGCCGACGGAAAGTCCGCCTATGGCATAGCCAAAGAGATCGTGTTCTAGCACCATGTGGGCATGTTCTCTGCGCAAATCTTCATGGATGCCTCCTTGCACAATGCCAATAAGCCGTGATTGCTCACGGGTCATGGAGTTCTTTGAGCGTAGAAGCCATTTGGAAGTTATATCCATCGCCTGGCGTATTTCATCGCGTGGCGATTTGGCCATGGGGCATATATCAAGCGCCATGATGAAGTCAGCACCGATGGCCATTTGGATGTCCATGCTCTCTTCAGGAGGCATGGGGTGAATGGAGCCGTCGAGATAGCTTTTAAATGTGACGCCGTTGTCGTCGATCTTAACCAAGTTGTCGTTAAGGCCGCCTTTTTTAGAGCGCCCTCGCGCACTACCTTTGCTCAAGGAGAAAACTTGAAAGCCACCTGAATCGGTTAACAAAGGTCGGTCCCATGCCATCAATCGATGAAGGCCGCCGTAGCTCCTAAGAAAGTCTTTGCCCGGCCGCAACATTAGGTGATAGGTGTTGGCCAAGATAATCTCAGCACCCGCATCCTTAAGATCGCGAGGGCAGAGAGCTTTAACCGAGCCCTGGGTACCAACGGGCATGAATATTGGTGTGTGAATGTGGCCATGCGGCGTGGCGATCGTGCACGCTCGCGCAGCCTCGTCTTGGTGATTAAGGCTAAACGAAAAATTCATCATTGATCAATGGTCCGAATAGGAAAGAAGCAGGCATCGCCATAGGAAAAGAATCGGTATTTGCGCGCGATGGCCTCTTGATAGGCAGCAAGCAATCTGTCTTTGCCCACAATGGCTGAAACCAATACCAAAAGCGTCGAGCGCGGCGTATGAAAATTGGTGATGAGGGCGTTGCAGGCAAGGAAGCGATGGCCAGGACGTATAAATAAGGACGTTTCCCCGTTCACCGCAAAGAAATGGTCTTCACCTTTCATGTGAGCCCATTGCATAACCTGTTCGAGCACGCGCATGGTGGTGGTGCCGACGGCGATGATGCGTCGTTTCTGCATTTTTTTGCGGTTGAGCATTAAGGCTGCCTCATCACTCAAAGAAAAGGCTTCGCTATGCATCTTGTGCTCGGCAATATTCTGCGAGCGAATCGGCATGAAGGTGCCGGGACCTACGTGGAGAGTTATTTCGGCCACGTCGACACCGGCAGCTTTTACCATGTTGAGCAGATCTTCGCTAAAATGAAGCCCGGCCGTGGGAGCGGCCACAGCGCCCATATGTTTGGCAAAAATGGTTTGATAGCGAACTTCATCCAATGGCCCCGGCCGTCTATTGAAATAGGGCGGCAGCGGCAATTCACCCGCACGCTCTGCATAGTCGCCGAGATTAAT
>Ga0070734_10004074_pt1 | contig 14345 bp, 12 predicted proteins | sample Coa_R1_8_FD_66444 | JGI IMG/M metagenome (GOLD analysis project Ga0070734, IMG submission 66444) | Surface soil microbial communities from Centralia Pennsylvania, which are recovering from an underground coalmine fire - Coalmine... | ecosystem: Environmental > Terrestrial > Soil > Unclassified ...
ACCCATGACCTCGTCGGCTTCATCTCGAAGTGACATAACCCGCATCATCATGTTCGAGAATTCACCCTGTAACTGGACTTCCGAGTCGACGCCTTCCAGCGCCTTCAGGTGTGCCGCAATCGCTGGATCCGATGGATCGTCGGTCTTGAAAATATCATAGATGGTCTTGCCGACGTCCCAAGTAACCCCGCAGTGGGTCGAGGGAAACTCACCGTTCGCGAGGATATGAATCGCCAGCTCTCGATCCGTCGCCCAAACTGTGGACTTGATTTGAGCCATCGCGAACCTAAAAAGGGCGATGGCTGCCCGCACCTCGAGGACACCGCGTTCTTTCTCGGCGACCATGTCGGCAAGGATCCTCCGATCACTATCTGCTTCCCGCAACGCTCTTTCAGCGCGGTCCTTGATCACGCGGGCAACCGTTGCGGTGCGACCGCCGCCACCAACCTTTAATTTGATGCGAAGCCAATAGGTATTCACCGTCCCGACGCTCAAACCCAACCGGTGGGCGATCGCCTCGTTTGTACAACCCTCGACGCACAATTCGACGATTTGCTGTTCACGCGGGGACAGTTCCTTTACTACGGTCGGCAGATCATCGAGCCCAGAGACGCCTCGGTGCTCGGCTTCGGGTTCCTGTTGGATCCTCATTTCCAATCGCTTTCCGAAATCTGGAAGCGGAGGACGATGCACGTGACTACCACACCGGCCAACTCTCGCTTCTGAATCCAACTCGTGTGTTTGGTACTCAATTGCTTGAAACATGGTCTCCTCGTTCTAAACATGCTGACTTTCAAAAGCACGCCTTGCTTCGACTGGCTGGTCGGCCTCGACTTATCAGTCCCGGAACCGTCAGTATCGGACGCCAGGCGTATGAAACGCGGTTGCGAATTCGCAATTGGCGCAAGAAACCCGTAAGAAACGAATCTCATGGATGCTCGTGAACTCGAGTCTCGCCGCAACTCTTAGACCCGCGAAGAACACTGCTTGGCGGTTCCCGGACGCCCCGCCCATTTGGCCTTCCGGACGAAGCGACTAGCTTACGGCGACTTCTTGCGGCGCACCGCTTGTTCGGCATTCTTACGACACTCGGTAGCGATCGCATTGATTTCTTATTTGCCAGGAACTTGCGAGGAGAGGCTGGAGCGAGAGGTCGCGCAAGCCATCGCCGTGTACATCGATGCAATCAACCTGAGCACAACACCAACGGCTTTGGTGCCGCCAGTTCGCGTGCGACCAGTGGCCGGAAAGGGCGGTGCTGGTAAGCGCACCCCTTGCCGACAGCGAGGAGGCGAGTGCCAAAAGGTTCGGGCGTCTACGGGAACCAGGCAGCCAGCGCCCCGGCAACTAGCTCGTGCCCTGCCCGGTTCGGATGGTTGACTTGCGACATCAGGTCCCTTAGCGGGGTGCCGCCGGCCACTTTTGCTTTGAAGAGGCCCAGGCTATCGACAAGAGCGAGGCTGTGCGACCTCGCAAGCTCGCGCACCTGGTCGGCGTGCTCATTGATAGGGTCGCCGGGATCATCGAGCTTCGCCGATTGGTCGGGGGTCGGCGTGAGGAGGATCAGCTTGACGTGCGCCTTGCCGGCTTGTTCGATCATCTGTTCCCACGCCTGCCGCGCTCTGGCCAGGCCGATCCCTCGGTCGTTGAGCGCGTAGTCGATCGTCACGACGTCCGGGTGCTTCGCAACCACGTCGGCTGCAAACCGTTTGGAGCCCTGCTCGGAGTTCTCGCCGCCGATTGCAGTGACGATCACGTTGATCACCGAGTGAGGGAACCGCTTGGCGAGCGCCTGATGAAGCAAGTAGGGATATGCTCCGAACGTGTTCACGGCCGGGGTTTGGAAGTAACCGGCGGGAACGCTGTGGCCATGGCAGACGATGTTCACCGTTCGGTTGTTCGGCCAATCGGTTCGCATCACCTTGGTGAGGTCGGCGAGGTAGGTGGCGGGGTCGGCTTGAGGTGCCGCTAAGGCCAAGGCGAGTGCGAGCGCGCCGATCACGGCCGATTATGCGCTCGCCTGCCATGTTTCCAAACTGGTCACCCGTGTCTCCGGAATGGACAGTTCAAACACTGGAGCCTCCGACGAGATTCGAACCCGTGACCTCTTCTTTACCAAAGAAGTGCTCTGCCCCTGAGCTACGGAGGCGATTGGATCGGGTGGTGGGCAGAGTAGGATTCGAACCTACGTAGGCTTCCGCCGACAGATTTACAGTCTGTTCCCATTGGCCACTCGGGCATCTGCCCAATCCTTGCCAGGCGGGAGATTCTACCATCTGTGGGGATCGGGGAGCGGTGATCGGTGACCGGGGATCGGTGACCGGGGAGCGGTGACCGGGGAGCGCGGTGAGTTAGACTCCGCGCATGAATCCGCTCGACGCCCTCGCCAGCAACTCCCAACAGGTGAACGATAGCCTGCTCCGCAACTATGAGGCGATGCCGGAGGAGAAGCGGGACTGGCGGCCGCTCGACCTTGGCCGCTCCGCCCTCGACCAACTACGGGAGTGCGCGGTGGTGAACGGCTGGGCAGCCGAGATCCTGCGGTCAGGCGCGGTGCCGAAGATCGACTTCACCAAGGAGAACGAAGCGTTGAGCGACCCGCACGCGGCGATCGCCGCATTTCGAAGGAATTCCGGCGCGCTGACCGATGCGATCAGGAGTCTAGCTCCAGAGAGCTTTGGCAACCAAGTCACCCTGCCTTGGTCGAAGGAGCCGACAACCCTTTTCGAATGCACACTGCTCGGTTATTGGAACAGTTCCTATCACCTGGGCCAGATCTCGTTTATCCAGACCTTGTATGGGGATAACGAGATGCATTAGACGTTCAGGGTTCCAGAGTTCTAGCTCCCCGTACCACCCTGCACACGTTTGCAAAAGGGGAGCGACCGGAGGCGTATGAAGAGCGTATGCGAAAAATCATGTTTGCTTCCATGCTTCTAGCAACGGGTGCCCTCATCGCCGCCGGCTGCAGCCAAGAGTCGCAGTCTGACGCGAAACAGGCGGGGCAGAACGCCGGCCAGGCCATCAAGAAGGACCTCGACACGGCGAGCAAGGCCACATCCAACGATCTGGAGAGCGCAAAGGTTCAGCAAGCCCTCAGCGCCGCATCCGGGCTAATTACGAAGGATATTCACGTCGATTCCGATACGATCGCCAAGACGATTACGCTTTCGGGCCTGGCTCAGACGGCAGCTCAAAAGGCTCAAGCGATCAAGATCGCGACCGGGATTGCGGGGACGGAATATAAGGTCATCGACAAGCTCAACGTTTCAGCCCCGGATAAGAAGGTGTAGGTCCGGTCCCAGGGTTCTAGGGTTCCAGGGTTCCAGGGTTCCAGGGCGCCCTCACCCGGTTCCCTTCGGTCACCGCCTCTCCCGAGGGGAGAGGAGACCGGCACGAGGAGACTCGCAAGAGGCGACGGCGCTGGGGCGGTATCGTGGGCTCATGCGCCTCGAAGAAAGCAGCGCCGGGCGTAACCGGCGCCTACGATTCCTGAGCAGAGCGACGATCTTTGCCTGTCTCTGCCTCGCTTCGCTCTCGGCACTGGCCCAGGAGCGGATCAGGGACGTCATCTACCTCAAGCAGGGCGGGTGCGCGTTCACGTTCGACGTGTTCAAGCCGGCCAACCCGAACCACAAGGCTATCGTGTGGATCGTCAGCGGCGGGTGGTTTTCGAACCACGAGGGGATCAACCCGGACCTCGCCAAGCCGATGAACGACGCCGGCTTCACCGTCTTCGAGATCGTGCACGGCTCGCAACCGAAGTTCCAGGTCCCGGAGATCGTCAAACAGCTTCAACACGCGCTCCGGTTCATCCATGCCAACGCCGGAACCTACGGCATCGACCCGAACGCGATCGGGGTCACGGGGATGAGCGCCGGCGGGCACCTATCGCTCATGCTCGGCGCGCTCGAGGACAACGGCGACCCGAATGCGAAGGATCCGGTGGACAAGGAGAGCGACAAGGTCGGGGCGGTGGTGGCGTTCATGCCGCCGACCGACATGCTGAACTGGGGCGCGGACGGGGTTGTGCCGTGGAAGATCCCGGTGATGGCGGTCTTCATGCCGGCCTACGGGATCACCAAGGATACGCCCGAGGACACGCTCGTCAAACTGGGCCGGGAGTGGTCGCCGATCTACCACATCGGGCCGGGGTTCCCGCCGACGCTGATCGTGCACGGGGACAAGGACGGCCTGGTGCCGCCGCAGCAGGCGCACAAGATGGATGAGGCGCTAGACGCGGCGAAGCTTGAGCACAAGCTGCTGATGGTCCCCGGCGGAGGGCACGACGGGAAGACGCTGCAGGGCGGGTTTCAGCAGATGCTCGAGTGGTTTGGGAGTCATTTGAAGGCAGGATAGCAGGGAGGACAGATCCCGCAGGCGAGGGAGTCGGGGTTTCCGTGCGAGTCGAAACCGACCGCGATCAGGTGGGCGCCGGGGGACGGCTGGCGGTAGAAGACGAGCTCACGCGAACCCTGTTTGACGGCTTCCACAAACTGGGCGGTCCCAGCATCGACCCAGATCAGCTCGTTCGCCCACCACGCGGCCTCGTTGGAGAGGGCGGCGTGAAGTCGCTCGCCGACGGTGTCGGCCGAGATCGAGCCCGCTTTCAACTCCGACACAAGACGAGTCAGCGCCTGCAGCCGGGAAGGTTTCGGGTCGGGAACCGGGTCGAAGGCAGGCGCCGAAAAGCCGGGAATCAAGAGCGAAGCAACCATCTCGCCGCCCCATGGCCGCATGAGCCAGCCGCCGAAGTTGGTCAGAACCACGATCGTCATGCGCAGATCGATGAAGCGGGTGAGCTGGGCTGACGCGTCGTCCCAGCCGCCGGCGTGCTTCTCCATCCGGTGGCCGTGGAGGGCGCCGACGTTCACGCCGAGCCCGTAGCCCCCGGCGTTCCAGGGCGGCCGGGCGAGGTCGCCGGAGGCCAACCGGCCGGGTGTGAGCATAGCTTCCCTGCTTTCGGGGCTGAGAACCTCGCCGTTGAACAGGGCGGTCGACCACCGGTTCAAGTCGTCGACGGTCGAGATCAGCGCGCCGGCGCCCCCGGCTTCCACCGGCAGCTTCGGCCCGTTCTCAACCGTGTCGCCGACCAGCCGGTAGCCGCGAACCCGGTTGGGAACGATCCCGCCGTGGTTCGCCTGGGTGTTCTTCATTCCCAGCGGCTCGAAGATACGCTCGCGCAGGAAGTCGAAAAACGGGCGGCCGCTCGCCGCGGCGACCACCTCGCCGAGCAGGCAGTAGGCCAAGTTGGAGTACTCCCACGCTTCGCCGCGGCCGCGGAAAACGCCGGAGGCGGCCCGCCCAAGCACCTCGGCGTTCCATTCGGGCGCGGCGAGGTCGACCTTGTCGTCGTTGATGCCGCTGGTGTGGTGGAGCAACTCGCGGAGCGTGACCGTGCTCCACTTGGCGGGCATGTGGGGCAGGTGCTTGGAAACCGGATCGTCGAGACACAGCTTCCGGTCCTCCTGAAGAAGCAGGAGGGCGGCGGCGGTGAACTGCTTGGTGATCGAACAGATTTCGAAGACGCTCTCGCGCCGCATCGGCACGTTCTGCTCGAGGTCGGAGGCGCCGTAGGCTTGGACGAACTCGGGTTCGCCGTCCCGATAGACGCCGAGAACCAAGCCTGGAAGCCGGTACTCCGCCATCTGCGCCTTAGCCCAGGCGTCCAGTCGCTCAGCCGGATTCACTTCGTGGGACTATACAGTAAATGCAATCTTGACGCCGGAGGGACGAATATTGACGACGCCATGACGCCCTGCGCGCACGTCTTTTAGTCTACGATTCAGGTTGGATTGTTATGAAAATTAAGCCGGCAGGCAAAATCGTCATTCTCATCCTCGTCCTCGGCGTCGTGGTCGGCGGATACCGTCTGCTGACGGGCGGCGGGCTTCTCAGCAAGTTCATGCCGGGCGAGCAGGCGGCCTCCTCGCAGGTGCCCGGCAAGGCGGACCTGCCGCAGATTCCGGGTTCGGCGCAGCCGGCGCCGATCGGGAACATGGCGATGCCCAGTACGAACCCGGCCGCGGTGAACGCTCCCGAGATTCGAATGCTCTGCTACGCATGGAATGCCCAGATGGGGCTGATGTTCGCGAACGGCGGACCCAAGACGACGGCCAATTCGTTGATGCAAAAGAACAACGTGAACCTCTCGCTTGGGCGGCAGGACGATAACGACAAGCTGCAGGCGGCGATGGTGGACTTCGCAAACCACCTGCACAAGGGCGAGACGCAGCCGACGGCGGGCGCCACCTTCGTGATCATCATGGGCGACGGCTCGGCGACGTTCCTCAAGGGACTCAACGACAACCTCGCCAAGCTCGGCGCCGACTACAAGGCGAAAATCGTCGGCGCGACCGGCTTCAGCCGGGGCGAAGACAAGTTCATGGGCCCTCAGAGCTGGAAGGACGACCCCCACGCGGCGATGGGCGGCGTGGTCGCGGGCGTGATCCGAGACGGCGACTGGAATATCGCCCAGAAGTGGCTCAGCGACAACAACCTGAAGACCAACCCGAACGAGAAGACCTACGATCCCGACGCGCTGAACTGGGTGGGCGCCAGCGACTACATCGACGCCGGCACCAAGTACATCGCGGGCTACAGCGAGGACCGGCCGGTGGTACACAACGGGAAGCCGACGGGCGAGAAGAAGCACATCATGGTTCAAGGGGTGGTCACCTGGACGCCGGGCGACGTGAACGTGGCCGAGCAGAAGGGCGGGATCGTGCCGATCGTCTCCACCGCCGACTACTCGGCGCAGATGCCGGCGGTGATCATCGGCATCGACAAGTGGTGCAAGGCCAACCGAGCCGAGGTCGAAGGGATGCTGCAGGCCATCTGCCGGGGCGGCGATGCGGTGAAGTCGAGCTCGCAGGCGCTGAATCTGGCGGGCGCAGTCTCGGCCAAGGTCTATGGCGAGAAGGACGCCGACTACTGGGTTCGCTACTACAAGGGACTCGACGAATCCGACGCGAAGGGAACGATGGTGCATCTGGGCGGCTCGGCGGTGAACAACCTCGAAGACAACGTCATGCTCTTCGGGCTCGCCCCCGGTTCGGCCAATACATTCGCGGCGACCTACCGCGTCTTCGGGGACATCGTGAAGGCGCAGTATCCGAACCTGGTTTCCTCGTACGCACCGGCGAACGAAGTCGTCGACACCTCCTATCTGAAGGACCTGATGGACCAAGCGCCGGCGGAGCAGAAGCCGAAGGAGACGTCCAAGCCGATGGTGAACATCGCCAACGAAGGCGCGACGATCAGCTCACGGCCCTACAACATCACGTTTGCGACCGGCCAGGCATCGTTCACGCCGGCAGCGAAATCGACCTTGGAAGAACTGCTCCGCAGCCTCCTGGTGGCTAGCAACACGGTGGTGGAAATCCACGGCCACACGGACAACCAGGGAACGATGGACTCGAATCAGAAGCTCTCCGAGCGGCGGGCGTTCGCGGTGAAGAACTGGCTCGAGAAGAACGGCCAGCGCAACTTCGAGGGGCGCATCAAGGTGTTCGCCCACGGGCAGACCGAGCCCCTGGTGCCGAACGACTCCGAGGCTGGACGCGCGAAGAACCGACGGGTAGAGATAAAGATCAAACGGGTTAACTCGTAGCTGCCATGGGCGCAGCACCCGCGTCAGAAGTCCCGCCCGGCGGCAGCCCTCCGCCGGCGGCTCCTGCGCTGAAGCCGAACGTGCGGCACGGCTCACTTCGGCACGCCTTCACCCCGAACAAGGTCCTCTCGCCCTCGGCGATGCAGATCATCGTGGTGATGGAGATCATCGCGTTTCTGGTGCTTTGGTCTTTCTCCCCGTGGCCGATCCTGCCCCATCCAGCCGAAGTTTTCGGGGCATTCCGAGGCCTGTGGACCAAGCAAGGATTGGGGCCGGCGCTCGTTTCGAGCTTCACCTTCAACGTCGAGGCGCTGTTCTACTCCACGCTGATCTCGCTGGCATTCGGGTACTTGAGCGTGCTGCCGGCGATGCGGCCGATCGTGGCGGCGATCAGCAAGGGGCGGTTCCTGAGCCTGGTCGGCTTCTCGCTGCTCTTTCTCGTCGTGCTGGGGGGCGGACACACTCTGAAGCTGGCCCTGCTCGTGTTCGGCATGACGGTGTTCTTCCTGACCTCGATGGCCTCGGTGATCCAGGAGATTCCGCGCAGCGAGTTCGACTACGCCCGCACGCTGCACATGAGCGAGTGGCGGGTGGTATGGGAGGTCGTTATCCTCGGCACCGCCGACAAGGCGCTGGAGGTCATGCGCCAGAACGCGGCGATGGGCTGGATGATGCTGACGATGGTGGAGACGATCGTTAGGGCCGAGGGCGGCGTCGGCGTGCTGCTCATGAACAACGAGAAGTACATGAAGCTCTCCGAAGTGTTCGCGATCCAGCTCGCGGTGCTTCTGGTCGGCCTGTTCCAGGATGCGGGCATCGGGTTGATCCGGCGCTTCCTTTGCCCCTACGCGTACCTCACGATCGAGCAAGCCAAATGAGCGACAAGCCGTACTACGAAATGCGGGAGACGCTCCTCAAGGCGGAGGGCGTGTCGCTCCATTTGGGTGGCAATCCGATCCTCCGAGACGTGAACCTGGACCTTAAGAACATCGCGCGGCCGGGCATGACTCAGGGGCAGATTGTGGGGCTGCTCGGGCCCTCGGGAATGGGCAAGACCCAGCTCTTTCGAATTCTGAGCGGGCTAAACGTGCCAGACGTGGGGCGAGTGACGCTCAAAGGCGACGTCCCGGTCTCGCCTGGGCGGGTCGGGGTCGTGGCACAGGATTATCCGCTGCTGATGCACCGGACGGTGATGAGCAACATGCTGGTGGCGGGGCGCCGAGCCGGGCTGAGCGCGGAGGCGGCGACGGCCAAAGCGAATGAAGTGCTCGACCGCTTCGGGATCCAGGAGCACGCCGACAAGTATCCGGCCCAGCTTTCCGGTGGCCAACGGCAGCGGGTTTCCATCGCCCAGCAGCTCGTTTGCAGCGACCATCTGCTGCTGATGGACGAGCCATTTTCCGGGCTGGATCCAAACGCGCTCACGGCGGTCTGCAACTTCCTGGTCCACACCGCGCAGACCGACGAGTTTCTGTCGTTCATCGTCGTCACCCACGATATCGAGTCCGCAGTCAGGATCTGCGACACGCTGTGGCTTCTCGGACGGGAGCGCGACGAGAAGGGCAACCCGATTCCGGGGGCGAACATCCGAACGACGGTCAACCTGATCGACTGCGGCCTGGCGTGGCACCCGGGCATCGAGGAGAAGCCCGAGTTCTTCGAAAAGGTCAAGGAAGTCAAGGCGCTCTTCGCCTCGCTATAGGCTCGGCCATACTCTAGGCTCATTCCGGTGAACTTCGATCCCAGCAACCCCCAATACCGGAGCGTGCGTTCCCGCCTTGCCCAGGCCTTTCAGGAGCCGGCGAACGTGGTGGGCCTGGCCGGCATGTCGGCCCTGGCGCTTGCGCTGCTGAACCCGATTCCGGTGCTGTGCGCGGTGGTCGCGGAGGCCGCCTATCTGCTCTTCGTGCCCGATACGGCTTGGTTCACCAAGCGGATGGAGTCGCGCTTCGACGCCGAGGTGCGCGCGCATCGGGAGCAGCTCAAGAACAAGGTGTTCCCTAAGATCCGGGACGAGATTCTCGAGCGCTACAACTGGCTGGAGCAGGCGCGTGTCCAGATCGAGCAGACCTCGACGGTCCAGGACAAGTGGTTCCGGGAGGCGCTGCGAAAGCTCGACTTTCTGCTGGAGAAGTACCTGCAGTTCGCCGAGCGGGAGTCAGAGTATCTGGCCTACCTGCTTTCGCTGCTGCGGGAATCGTTCGGAAACCTCTCCCGCGACGAGATTCGCGACCTGCCATCGCTGGCCCGGTACAAGGATGCGTACGTGCCGCCGCACGAGGTGAAAATCTCTCAGCAGGATGTGCAGGCGCTGATCGACGCGATTCAGAACCACTACGAAGGCGAGATCAAGACCCTGACCGACAGCAGCGCGACCGAGCAGGTGATGGCGACGCGGGACATCCTGACCAAGCGCATGCAGGTGCTCACGCGGCGCAAGGAGTTCATCGTCCGGCTGAGCGACATGATGGTGAACCTGCGGCACCAGATGGAGCTGATCGCGGAGACCTTCGGGCTGATCAACGACGAGCTGCGGGCCCGCTCGCCGGAGCAGGTGCTGGCGGACATCGACGAGGTTGTGAACCAGGCGACGTCGCTGACGGATGCGTTGGACTCGATGACGCCGGCAGATCAGGTTGTCAATTAGCTTGCCCCCATCCCGCCTACGGCGGACTTCCCCCGCGACGCAGGGGAAGAGTTCATACTTCGGTGGTCCATGAGCCTCAAGAACGTCTTTCAAAAGGCCGCCGGGCTGTTCGTCGAGTTGCCGGACCAGCCGGCGCCGGTATTCGATCCGAGCAGCCTTTCCGACCCGGGACCGGTAGCGCCGCCCCCGAGCAAGCCGCGAACGGTGGAGGACGTGGTGAAGGACGCTCCGGGGCCGAACCTGGACGAGATCAAGACGCCGCCGGAAACGGCGAAGTCGCCGCCGGTTAGCGCGGATGGGATTCCGGACTTCAAGGCGATCTACGAAAAGTCGGGCGTGCCCGCGGTTTCGTTCGGGGCGGAAGAGGCGATGCAGGTGATCGGCTCGCTACCGGCCGACCTGCCGATCGACGTGAAGCGAAAGACGGTGGGGGCGACGCTCAGCGCGATGGGCAAGGCGATGGGAGTCACCACCGACTCGGTGGTGGCGGATGCCTCCCGGAAAATCGCGGCGCTGCACTCGTTCACCGAGCAGCTCACGGCCCAGACGAACCAGTACCAGGCGATGATCGAGCAGAAGATCGCGGACCTGAAGAAGCAGATCGCCGATTGCGAAGCCATGCACGGCGAGGCGTCGGGGAAGCTGGACACGGTGGTCAAGGCGTGCCAGGCTGAGGCGGCGAAGGTCGAGGACGTGCTGGAGTTCTTTACGCACGACGCCCCGCCAAGCAAACTGGCCTGACCGGGAAATCCCGGTCAGGCCAGTTTGCGAGGTTGGAGGTTCGAGGCTAGTTCTCTACCAGAACCACGTTGTAGGGTTGGCCGTTGCCGCTCTGGGGAACGCCGAAGCAGAACAGCATATACTTGCCGTTCACGCGGTTGATCGCAGCCACGAGATTCTCAACGCCGCCGGTCGTGGTGATCGAAACCGTCACCTCGCCCGGGTTGGGCTGACCGGTGAAGGTCACCGTCACGCCCGAGCCGTTGTCGGACGTTCCCGTCTCGACGCCGGTCGGGTTGGCATAGCCCTGGCCATGGAGGGTGCCATCGCCGTTCGGCGTGACCGCAACGCACTGCGTCTTGCCCTGGTTGATCAGGAAGCCGCGGAACGAGCGGGTGCCGAGGTCGGCGAGGTCGACGTTGGCAGCCGGCTGGATGACGCCGATGACGCCGCCGTTGCTGGGGCCGTAGTCGAGCACGCAGACGCCGGAGGGCGTCATCGCGCCGGTGGCGGGATTGTTGCCGGTATCGGTCATCATGCCGCCGTTGCCCACGAAAGTGGAGGGGCCGTCCGCCAGCGCGGTGCCGTTGATGGCGAAGCGCTTGGAGGTACCGGTGTAGGTGTTGCCGCTCACGTTGAACGTGACGTGGCCGAACGCTTGGTCGGTCGCCGGGTTGAACGTCGCGCTAGGCACTTCTACGAAGTTGAAGCTTACGACGGGGCCCGCCGGGTTGCCGCCGAGGCTGGCCGCGACGATGGGCGGCTTGGTGTCGGCGCCGGCGGGCTTCAGCACGAGCGCGGTGCCGGGAAGCTCCAGCGCGTACGCCGACTGGCCGGCCGCCACATTGGGATCGTCCGTCGAGGAGACGGTGAGCTTCAAGAAGCCCGTTGACAAGACCGACTCGGTGCCGGAGTAGTGAAGCCCTTGGGTCTGATTGGTCGCGGTGAACGTCGTACCGGTCAGTTGCCAAGACCAGACGTCGCCGGGCCCTTCCGTGCCCAGGTAATTCCGCAGCGAAGGCGAGGCCGAACCGCCCGAAAGCGTTCCGGTGCCGCCACACCCCCAGAGCACCACTAGCAAGCTTGAAATTGCAGCTAATTTGCGCATAGGCGGGTTGTTCCGTAGTAGTGCGGGGTACCGGCTGGTAGGTTTGCGGGGATTGGGTGGGAGAGATTAGCCGTAGGCGCCGCGGCGGTTGGCGTCGAGCATGACGGGGATGGCGGCGAGGCGGGCGATAGGAGTCCAGAAGATCGCCATGAGAACCAGAAGAGGCGTCGGCGCGAAGATCTGGAGATCCCTGAACCCGAAGAGCTGGCAGATCGGGCTTTGGCTCGTTTGGATGGCGGACAGGACGCCGAAGACGCCCAGTGCGACGAGGACCCACGCCGTGCAAAGCAGGCCGATACCCGCCGGCCCCATGAGGCGGCGCGCTAGGAGCGCTCGGATGGCCAGGAACGCGGCCAGGGCCTTTCCGGCCAGCCCAAGGCTGAAGAACCAGTAGAAGGTGGTTAGGTTCATGCCTCCCCGGTTCGCAATGCTGATCGTCGCGATCGCCAGGATCGGCCCGGCGTAGACGACGGCCATGTAGCCGTAGGCGATCCACGGCTTTCCGCTCAGGCTCGCGAACTGACCGACGGTGTAGTTGCGGAGGGTGATCGCGTAGAGAAGCGCGAGGTAGAGCAGAAGCACCGTCCAATCGTCTGCCCGAACGTGGGTTAGAAGCATGCCGATGGCCGGACCATGAGGCGTTTGGCTGAAGGTGTTCGGGTCGTAGAGCGAGCCCGGAAGCAACAGCCACAGGAAGCACGTCAAGAGCACGAGGCCAAACGCGATGCTCGCGCCACGTAGCCGGGCTCGAAGGCGGGCGACCGCCATCTCCAGGCTCGTCAGGGGCCGAGTCGCGATGAAGGCGGGGACGGAAAGGGCTCCGGCGCGCGCGCCGGACACCCAGACGGCGCCGCCGAGAATCCAGGCCACGAAACCTGCTCCCCGTAGGAGCGCGCCCATGTAGACCGAAACGTACGCCAGGAGACATACCAACAGGCTGCTGCTGGGCGGAGTGTAGGCCGTGCGCTCGTCAAAGAAGAGCGGAACAGAGGCGGCGACACAGAGGACGAAGACGACGATCGGAAGGATGAGCCCGCCGCGGCGCCACTCGTACCACCGCTGGGCCACGCCGGGGTTAGAGAAGGGCGGCCTGAGTCTGACTTCCCTGTCGAGGACTTCGCGCTTCACCCGGATGGGCTGCGAGGAACTGCGCGCGGTGGCCACGCCCTGGACCGCCAGGCCGTATGCGCCTCCGGCGATGGCCAGGAACGCGATCGAGAGGACAGCGACGCTCAGGTTGAAGGGGTTCCCGGCGCCAAGGTAGATCAAGCCGCCCATGAGGGCGAGGGCCAGAAATACCCGGGCGGTTGGGAAGCGCATCGGCGACCAGAAGAGCGCCTGGAGGGAGGCGAGAATCGCGACGAGCATGCACGCGGGCCACACCACCGGCGCCTTGACGGGGTCGGCGTTCATGATGAGCCCGGCGAGGTACATCCAGCCCAGCGCCAGAGTGACTCCGCCGTAGAGCATCGGCCAGAGAACGAGCTCGCGGGTCTTGATGGGGAGGATGAAGAGGTGGTTGGGGTAGCCGGAACCAGGCGCGGTGATGTCGGCCTCGGGCTGGGTGAAGATGGCGGCCACGTACAGGAGGCCGAAGAGCATCCAGATCGAGCAGCCGGCGATTGGGCCCGTGCCGATACCTGGGATGTGGCGCAGCCCGAGCAGGGCCAACATTCCGACCGCGAGCAGGGATAGGCCCAGCCGGTGGCGCTGAACGACGTGCCAGCCGAGGCCGTAGGCAACCGGTCTCAAGCCCGGTCCGCTCCGACGGGCGCGCCGACGCGGGCGACGAAGATTTCGTCGAGGGAGGGATAGACCTGATCGACGATCTTGGCGCCGGTCACGGCGACGGCGGCTTCCATCTGGTTCGGTTCGCCGGACCAGACGGTGGTCCACTCGCACCCCTCGCCGGCCCAGCCGAGGGCGCCGGCCAAGCGTGGCGGCTGTTCGGACGGATCGCTGAGGCGGAGGGTGATGCGGAAATGGGTCTCTTTGATCGCGTCGAGGGTGTCGCAGAACAAAACGCGGCCGGCGCGGATCATGGCGACGTAGTCGGAGACCTGCTCGACCTCGGAGAGCAGGTGGGACGAGAAGAGGACGGTACGCCCTTCGTCGGCGATGGTGCGGATGATGGCGCCGAGGATGTCGCGTCGGACGATGGGATCGAGGCCGGAGGAGGGCTCGTCGAGCACGAGGAGCTCGGGCCGGTAGGCGAGGGCGACCATGAGGCCGGCGCGGGCGCGCTGGCCCTTGGAGAG
>Ga0070734_10004076_pt1 | contig 14337 bp, 15 predicted proteins | sample Coa_R1_8_FD_66444 | JGI IMG/M metagenome (GOLD analysis project Ga0070734, IMG submission 66444) | Surface soil microbial communities from Centralia Pennsylvania, which are recovering from an underground coalmine fire - Coalmine... | ecosystem: Environmental > Terrestrial > Soil > Unclassified ...
AAGATCGATGGCGACCCCTTCACGGTCTCGGATCACGAGATGGAGGCGGAAGCGCTTTTGAAGCTCGCCGGCGTGAGCGCCGATAACCATTACCTTGTCGAGAAGTTGGAAAAGGGCAAGGACGGCGAATCGTTTGAAGGCCAACCGAAGCGGAAGATCTGCCTCCGAGAGGGCATGTGCTTCATCACGCTTCGATGCGGGCCGACGACACTCTCCTTAACCTGAAATGGAATTGGCCTTCGTCGCTGGATTGAGGGAGCTCGGATATACGGTCACCGACCTTGGTGGTGGCCGTATTTCGTTTCCTTACACCATCAGCGTCGGGAAGTTCGAGGGGGAAAAGATAACGCTCGGATTCGTCGTCAATGACCAGTTTCCAGCGGTGCCGCCGGGTGGACCTCACCTTTCACCACCGCTCTTGCCCATTCACGAGCAAAACGACATTCCACATCCGCTTGGGGGCGTCCACAAGTCCGACTTCGGTCCCGAGTGGCAGTATTGGAGCCGGCCGTACCCCGAGTGGCACAAGTCCGGCCGGACCGTGCGGGACTTCATGACGCACATCCAGACGCTCTTCCAAACTCAGTGATGTACAGCGTCGCTCTACTCCGGGAGCTTCACGACAGTGCCGCCTGTCATCTGATTCGTCAAGACGGGCAAGAAGACGTGCTCTTCGCGGTCTACCACCCAAGTTCCGGCGCTCGGAGATTCAGTGGGCTGCTGAAGCAGCTCCTGTTCCCCGAACCAGGAGACCGATCTGTCCATGGGAACGTGAGCTTCGAGTCCCAATACGTCGAGCGATGCCTACGCGAAGCAGCCCGAATTGGTGGAGGGCTCGTGCTTCTCCACAGCCATCCCGGATACGGGTGGCAGGGGATGAGCGGTGATGACATTCGAGCCGAAGAAGAGCTGGCGATTCGCGCCCACGCAGTAACCGAACTCCCGCTGATCGGGATGACGATTGGGCTTGACCATGTTTGGAGCGCGCGCGTCTGGACGAAAAGCGGTCGCCGGAAATTTGAACGGCAAATGTGCGAAACGGTGCGCGTCGTCGGCGACCAGCTTGTCGTTTCTTACGATGAGCAACAGCGTCCACGCCCTCGAGTGGGGGCAAAGCAACTTCGCACCGTTTCTGCGTGGGGCGAAGAGGCTCAAGCTCACCTTGCCCGGCTGCGGGTTGGGCTTGTGGGCGCAGGCTCGGTCGGCATGATCGCCGGGGAGGGAGTTGCAAAGTCCGGCATCGAGGATCTGGTTGTCATTGATTACGACATCCTCGAAATGCACAACCTTGATCGCGTCCTTTTCGGCGTCGAGGCCGACGTTCTTGCCATGCGTCGCAAGGCCCATATTCTTGCCGAAGGGCTCCTCCTCGCTGCTACAACCGAGAACTTCCAGGCTAGGCCGATCATCGCGAGCGTTGTTGAAGCGGACGGATTCCGTGCTGCGCTTGACTGCGACGTCCTGATCGCCTGCGTTGACCGCCCATGGGCCCGAAGTGCGCTTAATCTGATCGCAATGGCCCACTTGATACCCGTCATCGATGGCGGAATCTATATCGCCGCAAAGCCAGGCGGCGGCCTTAGGCACGCAGATTGGCGCGCCCACACAATCTCCCCAGGAAGGGCCTGCTTAGAGTGCCTCGGCCAATTCGATCCTGGGCTGGTCTCCGTGGAACGTGACGGATACTTAGATGATCCGAAGTACATCGAGGGGCTACCGGATGACCATATCCTGAAGCGGCGAGAGAACGTGTTCATCTTCAGTCTTGGATGCGCCTCCCTGCAGCTGATGCAACTACTCAGCTTGATTGTGGGGCCGGATTACTCGGAGCCTGGGGCACAGACCTTTAGGTACACCCGGTCGACCCTGGAAAGCGACCACTCCGCGTGCTCACCATCATGCTACTACCTGACTCAGATTGGGCTCGGGGACCACGCTGAAATTAGCCCGGTTGGCTTCGATCGCGCGGCCGAGAAGCTTCGCGATCAGGCCGAGACGCAGAATCTGGCGGCCTCCGACGCCGGTCACACCGGGTGGTGGTCCGATTTGGTGGCTCGGATCGTTTCCTGGTCACCGCGACGCAAGGCGTGAGCAAGGCGGATTTGGGCCGACCGCGCAAGCTCAGTGCATTCGCAACCTCGTGCTTCGAAGCAAATTGATGTTGGAAGCCGAGCGAATAACCTGCACGAGCGCTGTGGCGCAAAGGACGGGCATACGCATCTCACTGAGAGCGCCGCCAAGCATAAACTGACGAATCCAAACGAAATCTGATCGTACTCGCCCCTTCGCAGATTTCAGTAGACGCTAGTCTAGTATACTAGCGAACATGAATTTGCGTAGTTCGAACAAGCCAATCGAGACGTCTTTCGGTTACACTACGGTCCACCGTTTGAACGCCCTGAGATGTCCGAGTCGCCAGCACAGGATTCCAAACCTTCGCCCATATCGGAAGCGAGCGTTCAAGATGAGACCCACGTGGTCTCGCCAAACGCTGAGCATCCGTCATGCGGACCTGCTAGCGATGAAGTTGATCTCGTGATTGCCTGGGTCGCACCAGTCGGAACTGAAGTGCAAGGCTACGCGGATTACTTGGCCGAGCTTTTGGCAAAGCCGGAATACTGCTTTGTTGTGACGCAATACAAAGTCATCGAAGAGATCAAGAAGCAGTGTGTTTCCGAGCTTGAGGAATTCCCTCATCTGAATTCGACCGACTATTACCGGACGACGAAAGACCGGCAACGAGCGGGTGACTGGCTGAGAGAAAAGACACACCCGGGCTTTCTTGCTGCTCCGATCATCGCTCATGTTAGTGACTATCGCATAAATAACTCTGATGTAAAACGGCGAGCGCACATCGTTCGTTCTTTGAAACATCCTGCTGAAGCGGTAGCACTTAGGAGAGCATATGGGCCAGCGTTCATTCTAATTGGCGCGCACTCCACGTACTCCGATCGCCTTGCACTATTAAAGCGGAAGTGTAATGGATCCTCAGACCATGCACATGAACTGATTAGCATCGATGCTGATGAGGGAGTCGAGCATGGTCAGCACACACGAGATCTCTTTGAGCTGTGCGACGCATATATTCATCACACTACCGAGGGTCAAAGTCGAGATGCAAAGGCGCAGTTGCACAAGATTTTTGACCTTCTCTTCGGCGCCGTGAACATCGCCCCTACAGTTGAAGAATATGGCATGTCAGTTGCGTTCAGAACAGCAGAGCAATCAGGCGATCTAGCACGTCAAGTCGGCGCCGCGATACTCAACATAGAAGGGGAAGTACTAGCGACCGGCAGAAATGATGTACCGCGGGCTCATGGAGGAGTTTACCGCGTGGGCAACGACAAGTATGACGGATCAGATATGGCGCTCGGATATGATCCTGGTCAGAAATATAGAGACCAATTAACCTCACAGGTTGTTAACGATATTTGCGACAGCAGAATTGGGAAGAAGCATAAGCTTGCGAAGATTAAGGAGCCTCTAAAGGAGATAGTCAAGAAGACAAAGCTTAAAAATCTGATCGAATACGGTCGATCGATTCATGCTGAAATGGATGCAGTGACAACATGCGCTAGGCGGGGCATAAAGATTGCCGGGGCACAGGTGTTTGTGACGACCTACCCATGCCATACGTGCGCTCGACATTTGATTGCTTGTGGTATTAGCAAAGTGGTTTACCTTGAGCCATATCCGAAGAGCTTGGCGTTGGGACTGCATGCTGACTCAATAGATTCACCCTTCATTTCGGAGGAGTCTCTTAATCTCTTGTCTGATGAGAACTTGGCGACTGACCCCGACGTGAAGAAGGTCCCATTTATTCCTTTTGTAGGAATGTCACCGAACAGATATACGGCCTGTTTTGGCCTTAAAACGATCGAAGGGGAGTCACTTCAACGTAAAGCAAAAGACGGTACGGCGATAACCCATGTTGGGATAGATAGCAAGGGACGGCACAATTTGAGAGTTCCGCCTCGAAATGAGGGGCTGTTTACTCGTGAGTCAATTGTAACTCAGGAGCTGGTGAAAAAAGCAAATAAGAAAGTGCTTGAATCACCGAAAGATACGATTTAAACTTTAGTTAGGAGGAAACTAAGTGGCAATTACAAGAAGATACGATACGCCTGAAGGCAGGGCATTCTGGGGAAAGATTGATCGCGTATGCGGGGTGTCCGAGCCCAAACATGACCATGAGGTCAAAGCGGTGGACTCAGCAAAAACCAACCAACCAATATCCGAACCTGAGGAGGTGAAGGATAAGCAGCAGTGCTAGCTCGACGACGCCTTTACGGCCTTCTTCCCTGCGGGAGGAGGGCTTTTTTCGTGTTTAATTCTGCCGTGCAGTGTAGCTGCAGCTGGGCTGAATGCGGCAGCCGTTGCACACGTCCGAGCACATTGGTCGCGTTGTGAGGAACCCTCGCGGATTACGTCGTTCGTTAGCGTTGGCCTCATGGATCGTGAGTGCTTGCTCCTGGTCTTCGTTGTATTGATTACGAGTAGAGGTGTGCCAAGCTGATGCCCGTGGCTTTGACCAGTGATACCAGGTTCTAATCGAGCAAAAGCTTCCGAAATGCCGATTCATCCGGCCATCCGATTTCAATTGCTTTGAGCAAGCCCCTTCTCGCCAACTCGAAAGCCGCAGAGCGCTGCTGACTAACCACGTCATGCTTGGGAAAGCTACTCGAGCGGTGAACAATCTTCGACCGCGTGTCATACATTGCCTTGAGGCTCTCGTAGAGCTCGGACCGCTCGTCCTTGGCGTTTGCCAAGTAGAGAGCCCCGTGGACTCGGAATCGATAACTGATCTCAGTCGCCGTGCTTGGGACAAGCAGACCTTCAAGGCAGGTCACGAGATCGACAAGACCATCACCAGCGCTGGTGCGACCGAGCGCATTCACGAATCGCCGAATGGTTGTTTCATCGAAGCCAGACGGTTCCGTGAAGATATTTTCACTCAACTTCTTGGAAAGTGTGAGGGCAGCGCCAATCAATTCTCTGGTGAGCTCCGGCGCATTTGTGGCAGCTATTTGCGGGGTGATAACGGGAGTTCCAAATTTGCCGATCGAAAACCACCTAGGAATTATCGTCGAGGTGACATGACCAACCACTTTCAACGGGTGTCCAAGAATCGCCATTGCAAGTAGAAACGGCCTCCAGGCAGTGGTATAGCTGCCTCTTGCTTCGTCAGTGGTCACTTCTTGCTGCCAAGAAAGCATATGTGTGATTCCGACCAAGTCAGTATCGATGTTGCGCATAAACTCTCGGTTTGCACCACCAGGAAGGGTCGCTTCGTGTGACGTGAAGATCAGTTCGCCGGCCTCCGTCGGTGAGAGCGGTCGAATGGTAACCGGCCCTTCGCTTAGGGTCGAGTCGCCAAGATACGGAGCTTGAATAGGAATCAGCGAGCGACCCTCGAGCTGGGCAACTTCAAACGACTCCGTTAGCTCCTTGACAACACTATCTATGAGTGTCTGGTCATCGGCCGCAAGATCCGAAAGGCTCCCGAGATAATGCTGCCGTGCAGCGCTGAGCGCGTGGACGACAGCTACGAAGACTTCTTTATCATCACGCTCGTCGACTACCGAAGGATCGGCCAGATGCTGCTGGGCCCAACCTAGTCCGCCGCCGACCGCACTGATAGGCACCAATGTCGGTTGGTGCTCGTGGACAATGGAATCCGCCACAGCGACCGCTGAGGGGTCGAGCTTATTCCAGTCCAACAGGCCAAGCTGAATCGCGTACGACACATTGTAGAACGGCGTGACGTTCTTTGTGACGTATTTGCCACTCCACTGACCGTTGTCGTCCCGCGTCGCGACGAGTTGCTGGATTTCTATCGCAGACGGCCTGCCCGCGAGTGCCTTAAATGCAGCTTGCCGTTCGTCACGAAGCCATTTGGCCAACATCACCAGGAGGTCAACGGGCAATTCTTTCGGTTCAGCGTCGGACATGGTCTTTGCATGCTATCAGCTTTCCGCCGCTCCAGCTACGTTAGGAGAAGGATCCACCCAAGCGCGAAGAGCGGTGCGTCCACGTAACGGTCGAGGCCCAAAATGCCAGCGAGTCAGGTGTTGTCACGATCGGATAGTTGCACGATAGCCACTCTCATCCCGATCTAAATCGAGAGCAGCAGTTAGGAGATCACTCGACAGCTCGTCGCCTCTTGTCCTATTTCCGAGTTTCGTCTAACGTGGATCTCGCAATGGAGCAAAGCTACCGGATCGTTATTGAACTGTGCATCACGAACCAAGCGGGCGATGTCTTGCTCGTGAAACCTCGAGATCATCGATCCGGGTGGATGTTTCCTTCGCGAACCCTCTCCCCTGGCGATACGATCCTTACGGCCGCGTACGGAATGGTTGGGGAGCTCGTCGATTGCGAATTGCTTGAGCTGACCGCACACCATATGTTTCTGCCAGGCGACACGGAACTGCCCGCCCTACACGTGGTTTTCGCCGTGACGCTTGGCTTGTCGCACTTCACATCTCACACTCCGCCCGCTTACCTGGCTCATCGATGGCTGTCGAGGGAGGAATTGGGCGATGTGACCGTTGCTCCTCGGGTGCGAAGGAATTTTAACAAGCGAGAGCTCACCGACGATGAGGTTTATGCGATCGACGGACCGCTCTACAAGGAGGACATGCCTCGAATCGGCTTCGCTTCGAGCCATGTACGGACTTCGTGCGAGGTGCTTCCGCCGAGAGCCCGGAAACGGTAGCCCCGAATCTGGGCTCATTTGTTCAATCGACTGATTGATCCGGGCGCCTGAACAAGGAACTCGCTCAGGGCCCGAATCAACCTGAGGCGTGGGTCAGTCGGGCTTGGCCAATCGAGCTTGCACGGCGTCAAACTGTCGTAGTGAGACTAGCGGCTGATGTTTGCCAGGCAGCAGCTGCCCTTTGAACCGAATGACGCCGGCATAGGTCGGATTCGTAAGCAGATATATCAGCCGAACCCGGCTCAGGGGCTTGCGAAGGTAACGTCGGCCTTTCTTTTCCCGAGCTTCGCGAGAATCTGTCCCGCGGACAATCCATTCGCCGCGAGATGAAAGGCTCTCCTCACAAGCGGCGCGGCCTGTCGGTCAATCTCGATATGTGTTCCTTTGGTGGTGCGCACATTCCTGTACCCGAAGGATGCCCGGCCGGGTAACTCCCCTCGCTCCGCCTTGGCGATCATTCCTCGTTGTGCCATTCGACCAATCGATGCTTGATGCTCGGCCGCTAATTTGTTTGGGTCAAAGAATTCGTGGAAATCCATGTGAATAGGGCTTATTTGGATGATTTAAACGTATCTTGTGCCAAATCGCCGCTAACCGTATTCGCGGTTGCTATGGATCGGCTCAGGTAGGTCCCGAACCTGCACTGCGACGGATAGGAGAGGCTTGCAACTCATGACGCGAGCCTAGACGAACCCCCGGAACGCTCGCCAATCGTGTCTCGATCCGGCGACAGTTGACGAGACACCTCTCGAGCTGCGTTCAGTCCCTTGCCATAGCGGTGCGAGTCGTCTACGATCAGGGAGCCAGCTTCAGGTGCCTTTCGAGACACGAGATTGAGTTCAGGCAGGGCTGTCTCGTGTGGGTGCTCGACGAAGTGAGTGTGAATATCTTCCGCGAAGCTGCTCCATGTAGCATATTGAGGTCGGTTTGCCAGTAGTTCAAAGACACCGACAGGTTTGAAATCAACTTTTCCATCCAACATAGCGTGGTGTGAGCCGGCCACCGTCTCAACAATGAGCCTTCGCTCTTCGGCCGTTCCTTTCCAGAAGCGTAAGAGGCAAGCAGAGCTGAAATCGAGCACCTTAAGCGCCGGTGTGAGCCAGCTCGCCGACTCAGTCTCCGTGACCCGCTTCGTAAATGTGGAGCGCTCCGCAAGCAATTCCGCTCGCTGCTCCAGGTATTCGGATTCCTCTAGCTGGTCTTTGCGACGCATTACCGCCAGGTTGCGTAACTCCTTGTCGACAACCTCAAGGGTGCGGTTCTGTTGCCGGACAATCTGCGTTTCGACCCGGGACTCCTTCGCGGCTCTCTCCTTTAGGTAGCGTGTCGTCCAGGCTAGGAGGCCTTTGGACAGGGTGATGCGATCGAGCAGGTTCGCTGCCTGGTCTTCTAAATCACGGGTTCGGATGGCGCTCTGGCTGCAACTCCCCCGCTTCTTCGTGCAGCGGTAGTATTCGAAGTGTCGGATCGTGCCGTTTTTATTCACTTTACGGCGATGATCGACCGTCACCGAGCAGCCACACTCCGCGCACCGGATAAATGAGCCGGCAAACGGCGCGTGATGGTGGCGAGGTTTGGGGCGTCCTCGCTTGCCGAGGATTTGCTGGGCGCGCCAGTACTCCTCGACGCTGATCATTGGCTCATGGTTGGTCGGGTAGACCGTCCCGTCTGGCCGGATGTTCTGACCGGCATAGAGAGGGTTCCGAAACATTAAGTAGAGAGCGGAAAGCGCGATCGGCCGGTCTCCGCACTTCTCGCCATGGCGACGAGTTAAATAGCCCCACTCAACGGTTACGATGCGCCGAATCTCCGGCACGCTATAGACGCCGGTCAAGAGCAAATCCCACATCTTGCGAACGAGGTGAAAGCGCTCTGGGTCAGGTTCAATCGCCTTCTCGGTCGTGTTGTTCTGGTAGCCCTGCATGGCACGCCAGGTGATCCCTCCCTGCTCATACTTTTCGCGGTTACCGCGCTTCACATCGACCGACTGTTTGTCGACCTGATACTTGGCCTGGCCCATCACCATCGAAAGCATCCACTTGCCTTCGGGAGTGTTCTCAAAGGTGTAGGAGACGAATTTCAGATCCTTGAGCTTGCCAATGTCTAGCAGGTGAATGATCCGACCGGTGTCTAGGCCGTTGCGCGAGAGCCGGTCGGGATGCCAAGCGATTATCCCCTGGGTCTGTCCCCGTTCGATTCGCTTGATAAGTGCGTTGAAAACCGGCCGGCCGGGATGCCGAGCGCTACGAGACTCCTCCAGCTCAGAAACATTCCGGAGGTCGGAAAACCGTTCGCCACACTCGCGCAACTGTGCGGAGAGCGACAGAATTTGCCGGTCATCCGGTTCCTCACTCTTGCGTGAATAGGTCTCATAGATGATCTCAGACATGGATGTCAGAGTTAGCTTCTCTGGGGTGAGTGAGGGGGCCCATTCGTTCCCGAAACTGCTGCTGGTGCTCGAAGAATAGCAACAGCTCTTCCCGTTGTACAGGCCGGTTAATGAGGTGAGCGAGGGTCAGGAGGCGATCTGCTAATTCCAAAGCCGCTTCCGCGTTCAAGTCTTGCCCAAAGTCAGCCCGGTACGCCGCCTGAAGCTCCTCAATTGCCCTTTGCGGGAGTGAAAACTGAGTCGTCTTCATCCTCGTGATTCGTGATTCTGAGCTGCATCTTGGATGGCCATGATCTCCAACGTGAAGCCATCCCCCGCGTTTGCTGGAGACTGACATCGAGCGACCGCCGCTGATGTAAATGGGAACTGCATGCGACTTATTTTCCGGCCATTTGGAGCTCTGTAAAGTCCGAAGTCAATGGTGCAACTGTTGCGTCAACGGACAAGACCTTGTACGGTCTTTGTTCGGTGTGATGTCATGGCAGCACTATGCAAAACCCACCTTCACCCCAGGCCTTCGGGCCGGCCGTCAATCGGTTTACCGACGTGATGGCTCACAACGACAAGTTCGCCTTCAAAGGCGTTCGCCGCCTCGCCAGTGCAGCCCGAGTCAGCCCCTCCTCGGTATCGAGGTTTATTAATGGGCAGATCAATCCCTCGTTCCTGCTGGTTGCGAGACTCACCGAAGCGTTGGAGAAGCAACTTGGGTTTCACATCGATCCCCGCGACCTCATCGCCGAGGATGGTCGGTTTCTCAATCGGTTCGTCTGTGACGTGGTCGGTTGCCGGGGCTGTTTGCCGGACAGAGCCTGGGATGAGGATGGCTCGGTCAAACCCGCTTTCAAAGATATTAAGTCGGGTGAGTGGGTCACCTCCCGCCATCCACAGGGGTTCATCCCCGGAAAGGAAAACCATGAGTGACACTCAACTCGAAGGGGCGATCCAGAGCTGCTCGCTTCACGCCTTATTGATCCTTGCCTCCCGTGCGCTTTCTCGGGCAGGGTACGGCGACGTGCAGTTCCTCGACCGCCGGCACGCTCGGCAGAAGTCGCGATTTGGTGGTCACGAATTGGTGTGCGAGGCAACTCTTGGAACCCGAATTGTTAAGGTCGTCGTGAAGGTGGTGCGTGATTCGGCCAGGATTCGCAACCTTGATGAGCTGGCCGGTACGGTGATCCGGATGGGGGCCGACGCGGGGCTCCTTCTCACGCCGTTTCACGTAACCGGCAAGGCTCAGAAACTCCTCGATCGGTACGGGCCCGTCCGAATCAGCGTCATAGACGGTTCCACCTTTGCGGATTGGCTCAAGGAGCTTCGCCTCGGCATTCGGGGCAAGGATGACGTGGATTACGCCTTCTTTGGCGAACTCGAGGCAGTGGCGGAGCGCGTAATGGTCTTCATGGCCGCCCACGTGCGATGAGCCGTGATCGGATGACCCGCCTTGCAATTGAGCTGATGAAGCTCGGCGTCAGCGGCTCCGGCGTGGAACGGCTTCTGGGACACCATGACTTGGACGAAATTGAGCGCCAGCTCGCCTACCTTCCGTTTCGCAAGGCCAAGCGTCCCGAGGCATTTATCATCGAGGCCGTTCGCAATCGCTACTCAACCCCTAAAGGCTTCTACCATGCCAAGACTCAGGCTCACACTCCCGGGGCGACAAATCCCCTGGACACGGACACCAAACGCGCTGCTCGACATCCTCATGCCGTCGCTCAAGGACACCGAACTGCGGGTGCTGCTCGTCCTCTTGCGCCAGACGGTGGGTTGGAACAAGGATGGCCAGACGGTCATCTTGCGATACCGGACGCTCCAGGATCGGACGGGCCGGCAGAGTGAAGCAATTTCCAAGGCTCTGGACTCGCTCTCTGCTCGAGGACTTATCCACATGAGGAAAGTAGAACGGACTCGGCCATTCCGTTCCCCGAACAAACGCTCTTCGCCAAGCGAAGAGCAACAATAGACAGAAATGAAATTAAAGACACCGCGCCGGTCGTCGGTTATCCACACGCCGGCCTGAGGGCTTGTGTTGACGAGTGAGCGATGAACGGGAGTGAAGAGTGAATGAGGAAACAACAAACCGAAGGGTTGAGAACAGCAACGAACCTGAGCCTCCCTCAAGAACCCCGACTAGCCTTAGCCGGGGTTTTGGTCGGCCTCAGAAGCCGCACAAACAAGCAACACATGGCCAAAACAACAGGGCGGGAGGGCGGGAACATACAGGGTTCTTTCCGGGAAAAAGTTAATCTGCGGCCAACGGTTAGAAGGGACGTTTCGGTAAGCCGGCGTCGAAAACGACAGAGACTGCCTCAAGGCGCCGAACGAAGTCCTCAAGCTGCTTCGCCGTGATTCGCCGACTTCGGCCGATCGTGATTGAGCCAATTTCTTGAAGGTCGATGAGTCGGTATAGGTGAGCGCGGCTCAAGGAAAGCAACTCTGCGGCTTCCTCGATCGAATAGGCCAACTTTGTCAGGCGACCGGAACTCACGTTGATCAGCCTGGATAGCTTGGGTAGCAGGAAATAGCGTCAAGTCAGGATTCTTCACTTGGGACTGAAGCGATACGGATGATTTGTCTCGTTTGCCGGCTACTGATGCGGATTCACCACTGGAAAGAGACTGGACTCGACGCGCGCAAGGTCATGCTCAGTGACCCGGCCAAGGGATACCTTGTACGATCGCCGACACTGGAAGCTTAGGTGAGCTAGCTGATCGCGGGCTTCCTCACGTGCTCCAGCGGCGAGTCGCAACCGCGCGTCCACAATCTCGCGCAACTCAAAGGCGTTGGGCGTCGTCTTCTTGCCTAGCTTGTATGCGAGTTCAAGATGCTCTCGTGCCAGGAACGCATCACCCAGTAGCGAGTAGACACGAGCTAGGGCATAGTGCTCAGGGAACCGACTACCGCGTGTCTTACCGGCCGCTCGCGCTTGAAGTTCCTCGACAAACTGGAGAAGAGTCGCTTTGTCGGTGGGCATCTGGCCCCGCTCCATGAATAGAATGCGAGCCAAGCGAGCAAGGGCGGCCGGCGCGTCGTCAGTAGCCAACTTATACTTCGGCGGAGGCAGTGGCATCGGCGGGACCAAACGCATCAGCTCGGTGAATTCTTCGATAAGGGGCCAGACCTCGGAAGGTGTGGAGTCCTCCATCCCGAGAATCGTCCGGGCACGATTCCAATACCCAAGCGCTTCTCGGCGCAGGTCGCCGTGCTGACGGCCGCTATCCGCAATCATTCGCGCGACGATGATCGCTTGGCCGGGAAGGCCAAAGTCTTCTCGCGCCCGGTACGCCTTATCGAGAAATCGCTCCCTTAACTCCCTATGCGACGTCTTGGATGCGGCCTCAAGGGCGGTAGCCGCCGCCATAAGCAATTGACCCTCTTGGATCTGCTCCTCGACGCGTTCAAGTGTCCATTCGGTCGGCTCGCTCCGGATGTTGCGTCCGGAACTGCGGGCCAGGATGTCGATATTGAAGCGGTTGCTGAGCCAGGCACGCAGAATGCGCCGGCGAGAGCGAACGTTTTTGATTGGCGCGATGAGGTTTCCGATTGCCTTAGACTCGTGCGAACCTGGGCGCGTGAGCAGTCCAGAGACCTGAGGAGGCGACTTGCCGATTCGTTTCGCAATTTCGTCGTCCTTCGTGCAGCCATGTTCGAGTAAGAACGCCTCCCTGACGACCGTGGCAAATTCCTCGGGATCACGTTTCGCTTTAGCTCTAGGTGAAGTTTTGCCGCTCTTCGCCACCTGACTCATTTCAGCTGCAGCATCCTCCTTTCTAGGAGACGATGTTCAATGCCTGATCTTCACCAGCAAGCCGGATTTGTGCCTCGGCATTGGATCGGTGTCTACAAGTGGTGGCGCCTCATCTCCCAGTCCCCTTGGGGATTCTTCCTCGCCTATCCGCCTGAAGAGCGCGGAACCCACACCCTAATTATTGGGGCCACCGGGAGCGGCAAGACGGTGCTCTGCCACCACCTGATTGTCCAGGAAATCCAGCAGGGTCACTCGATCTGCGTGCTGGATCTGCGTGGCGATTTCGTCGCCGCCGTGGTGGAGTTGTGCGCTCGCTTCGGCGTCGATCCCCGCAAGGTGCTCCTGCTCGATTTGCGCGCGAAGGGCCCGCAAGCTACATTCAACCCGCTCTTCGGAGCGGGCGAACCGTACTACCGCGCCTTGAACGTGCTCGACGTCATTGCCAGCGAGTCGGAATCCTGGGGAGTGCAACTTTCGGAGACCCTACGCAATGGCCTCCTTCTTTTGGCCGAATCGGGACAGCCCCTAACTCGCCTCGAATCCCTCCTCTTTGATCGTCACTTCCGGCTCACGTGCTTGGAAGCGTGTAAATCCGAGTCGGTAGTCGCTTTTTGGCAGCGCTTTGACGAACTCTCCGCCGATCGGCAAACAGCCTTTGCCGGGCCGGTCCTTAACAAACTGAGCCCACTTCTGGCGACGAGCACACTGCGAGCGATTCTCGGCGGCTCGAATCCGGTCGACCTCGGTAAGCATCTCAACACTCCAGGCTCCATCACCCTCGTTTCGCTCGCCGTCGATGAGTTGCACGCCTCCGGAAAGATGATGGGCCGATTGGTTCTCGCCAGCATCTGTCGCGAGGTTTTCGCGCGGGTAGAGACGCAGGAAAGCAAGCGCAACCCGATTCGGCTCTACGTGGATGAGTTCGAACACTTCGGCATGACCGAGTTCGAAACGATACTTGCCGAAGGGAGGAGATTTGGCTTTTCGGCTGTTCTCGCACACCAGACACTGGCGCAGTTGAGTCCCCGGATGCGCTCAATGATCCTCAACAACGTCGGCGCAAAGTTCGTGTTCCGCTGCGGCCGAGAGGATAGCGCGGTCTTGAGCAAAGACCTCACCGGCGATCCCAAAGCCTTCGATTTCAACGAATTTGGCGTGGGCGAGGCCGTGATGTGGCGACGAGGACAGGGCTCGACCGAGATTGAGGTCAACGAGCCCTTGGTGCAGGACGTCGGTCGGCGAAGTGATGCTGCCCGCCTGTTCGTGAAGCACATTCGGCAGCGCGAAACAGCCTTTGAAATGCCCACCAATGGCGTTTCTCGGGCCGACGGGCCCGTCGAGCCGTTCAACGGCCAAGACAGCCTTTCTGGCGAGCCACAGAACCCCCGCAAGGGCAATGGATCGGACCTTGGGGACTGGCTGTGCGACTGACCACCCGCGACGTCCGCCTCCTCAGGGACATGGCTCTGAGCCATGTCTTGAGCC
>Ga0070734_10004077_pt1 | contig 14336 bp, 10 predicted proteins | sample Coa_R1_8_FD_66444 | JGI IMG/M metagenome (GOLD analysis project Ga0070734, IMG submission 66444) | Surface soil microbial communities from Centralia Pennsylvania, which are recovering from an underground coalmine fire - Coalmine... | ecosystem: Environmental > Terrestrial > Soil > Unclassified ...
AGAAACTCGCCGAGCGGCATCGGGTTCGCCAGGTCGGGCCATCCAGTCCGGGTGTAGAGCGGGGTGTCCAGGCCCGCCTCGCGGGCGAGCCGCTTTAAGGTGAGCAGATGCTCCGCGCGCCCGCCGTACTCGTTCTCGCACTGGATACCGATGACCGGGCCGCCGTCCTTCCAGAGTAGCCCCTGAAGCTGGGCGGCGATTTGCGCGTAAAAGCGGCGTACTTCCGCAAGGTAGCCGGGATCGTCGCTGCGCAGCCGCACGCCTTTGCGCTGCAGCCAGTCCGGGAAACCGCCATTCCGCACCTCGCCATGACACCAGGGACCGCACCGGACAACCGCGTAGAGGCCGGCGTCGGCACAGGCACGGAGGTAGTCGCGCAGGCTGCGCCGGCCCGACCAGTCCCAGTGCCCCTCTTCCTCCTCATGGTGGATCCAGAACACATAACTGGCGGCGATATCCAGCCCGCCCAACTTCATTTTGAGCAGTTCGTTCCGCCACTCCGATTCGGGATAGCGGGCATAGTGGAACTCGCCCATGACCGGCAGCCAGGGCCGACCGTTTTTGAGCAGGCTGCGGCTGTCGGCGGTCAGGGTCTGCCCATCGGGGCGGCGCGCCGCGCCCATGTGCAGGAACCCCGTCGTGGGCGCGGGCGGGCGGGCGGTGGCATCCAGAACGAGCGGACCGGCGGAAATAGCAGGCTCTGCCGCTTCCGCCGCCATCGCAGCCAGGAGAGAGACGGCAGGCATCGCAGCGCCTGCCGTCAATCCCGCTTGCAGGATCTGCCTGCGGCTGTACTTGCTCATGGTGTGGTTTTCCCGCTCTTCGAATCGGGCTTCCCTATGGCTTCAGAAGGCTGGCTGCCACCTGCGGGCGGATGGAAGCTCTTCTCGACCAACTCGCGGGGCGGAGAGGGCACGGTATCTCCGGTTCCCTGACCGCTGCATCCCGCGAGCAACAGTCCCGCCCCCAACACCAACAGCCCACCGAGCCAATCTCGCGTTGTAGGGTTTATCCTCATCTTTAGATTTCCTCGGCCTACGGGGAGGTGTACGGATTGGACCACATGTTCTTGTCGTCCTGGATGGTCCACAGATCCGGCTTCAGCATGCCCCACATTTTGGAACCGGCGTGCCCGTCGGCCCAGGTGACATTGACCCGCTGGTTGAAGGGTCCGCCTTTGTCCGCCGTATGGGCCGTGTAGTCCTTGCCCACATAGGTGGGACCGGGGGCCGTCGGGTGGGCCAGGTTGTAGTAGTCGGAGAAGGGCTCCCAGCCCAGGTCGGTGTAGATCCCGTTGACCAGGAAGATGGTCCCGGCCACATCGTTCACCTCCGCCATGATGACGGCATCCTGGGGCAGATAGCGGAAGCCGTAGTGATTGGCATTGCCATCGCTCCAGGAGGTATCCACCCAACTCCAGGTCTCATAGCTGTTCATCATGTAGGAGATATAGAACTTGCCGTCGATAAGCATGGGCTTGAGGTGGTCGTGGCAGTACCAGCTTGTGCCCCAGAGGTTGTCCTCCGCCTTGAACTGCGGTGAGATAAAGACCTGCCCGTTCTTGACATACGGATAGAGCAGCGCCGGCCAGAGGTCCCAGGTCGCACTCGGTTCGCCGGGGCAGTTGGCCCCGTTCCCGTTGCCCGTGGGGTTGTAGCGCTCGTCGAAGTCCTGCGCATACATCATCATGGCGGTGCCAAGCTGCTTCATGTTGCTCAGATCCGCCGTCTGGCGCGCCTTGGTCCGCGCCTGGGCGAAGACAGGAAACAGGATGGCGGCCAGGATAGCGATGATTGCGATCACCACTAACAACTCAATCAGTGTGAATCCTCTTTGTTTCATTTGATCCTCTCCTTTCGTGAGGGTTGTTGGGTGGAGTGGCGGCGGGTCCTAGCGCGATCAAACGGAATATTCGCACAGGCATATTATTGCTTGCAGTTTGCTTCGCGCTGCGACGAGCCACGGATAACAAGCCCCGCATCCACGGTGATATGTTGCCGTGGCATGTCGGGATTTTCCAGCCGGTTCAACATATATTCCCAGGCCAGAGCGCACATGGTATCAATCGGTTGGACAATCGTGGAGAGCGGCGGTGCGACGTATTCGGCCTCCTCGCTCCCATCGCACCCGACCAGGAGGACATCCTCCGGGATGCGAAATCCCAGCTCACGGAGTGTGCGATGCGCGCTGATCGCCATCTCGTCATTGAAGCAGAAGAGCGCATCCGGACACCCCTGCTCCGCAATGTGATCGCGGAGCGCCGCCATGCTGGCGCGGCGGTCGGCAGGGTTGCCGCGAATAATCTCCATATTTCGGCCCGCCTGCTCCATGGCATGGCGGTAGGCGAAGAGGCGCGGGTCCAGCGCGCCCTCCGGGGCGAAGGTCTCCAGCACGTTCTGTTCGTCCGGGATCCCCGGCCCGAAGAAGGCCAGGCGGCGGGGGTGGGCGGCAAGCAGATGCTCCATCGCCGCCATGGCGCCGCCCGTCAGATTGATCTCGACACAGTCGATGTTCGGTACGGTAAAGATCCCCATGGAGACGATGGGTTTGTACGAAGGCAACACCTCCGCGATATAGGGCAGGAAGACGCCCGGCATATCCGCCAGAATGACGCCGTCCGTCAGGTTGCTGAGCAGAGACCAGAGGTCGGGCAGCACGTTTTCCATGTTCATGTGGCCGACTGTGCTGGCGATCATATGGTAGCCATGTGCGTTGGTATGCCGCTCGAACATCTGGATCACGTGGGCGTAGTGGGCGATGATACGGATGGGGAACACGACCGTGACGGTGTGGGTCCGTCCTGCGGCGAGGGCCTGCGCGGCGGCATGGGGGCGGTAGCCGAGCTGGCGCGCTGCCATCCGGACCCGCTCCCGCGTGGATTCCGGAATGGCGATGTCGTGCCGCTCACTCAGCACATAGGTGACGGTGGTCTTGGAGACCCCCGCCTGGTCTGCCACATCCGCGCGCGTCGGTCTACGCTGCATCCGAACGCCCCTCCTGCACCGCAAAATGGTTACTGACCCGGGTCAGTAACGCGCGTCCATTGTAAACCATTCTGTTTTAGATGTCAAGTCTTTTTTTCGTACCGCTGGAATGACTGCTCGGAGAGGAGGAAGCGCACTGGATCGTGAATATTCCTGCGGAAAGGAGCGAGGACGATGTGGATACTCGGCGAAGAGCGCGGGCAGACGTGCCAGGGCGTTACGCGTCGTGGGCTGCTGCAGGTGGGCCTGCTGGGCGCGATGGGGCTGAGCCTGCCGCAACTGCTTCAGGCGCAGGAGGCAGGCAAGCCGCAGAAGGCGGTGATCCTGCTCTGGCTCTGGGGCGGGCCGAGCCACCTGGACACCTTCGACCCCAAGCCGGACGCGCCCTCCGCCTATCGCGGCCCCTTCCGCGCCATCGGCTCCAATGTGCCGGGCATCCAGGTCTGTGAGTACCTACCGGAGTTGGCTAAAAGGGCGGACCGCTATGCGCTCCTCCGCACGATCCACCACGAGACCAACGACCACGGCATCGCCGGGACCATCGGATTGACCGGAAAGGCAGCCTCCGGCGGGCGCGTTATGCCGAGCATGGGTTCGGTTGTGGCGCGGGTCAAGGGCTATCGCCCGCCGCTCTCCTCCTTCGTCTCCGTCGGCAAGCCGCTCCACCAGGGCCACCGCCCCATTCAGGGCGAGGGCGGCGGCATCCTCGGAGCGCCCTACGACCCCTTCCGCGTCGAGTACGATGAGGTCCACGGCGTCCAGATCCGGGACCTGGTCTCGCCGGAAGAGCTGACGGCGGGCCGCCTGGACCGGCGCAAACACTTTCTGGAGACCCTGGACGCCGCCCAGAAACAGCTCTACGGCCAGACGGAGACCAGCGCGCTCTCCCGCTCCTACGAACAGGCGTTTGCCCTGCTGGCTTCGCAGGGCGCGAAGGCGGTCTTTGAACTGGACAAAGAGAAGCCGGGAGTACGCGACCGCTACGGTAGGTACCGCTTCGGGCAGTCCTGCCTGCTGGCGCGGCGGCTGGTCGAGAGCGGCGTGCCGTTTGTGCAGGTCAACTGGTCCAGCCATGTCGAGGCCGAGGAGGACTACGGCGACGGCGGCTGGGACATGCACTACCGCAACTTCGAGATCATTCAGGAGCGCCATCTCTGGATGCTGGACCAGACGCTCTCCGCGCTGCTGGACGACCTGCAGCAGCACGGTCTGCTGGACCATACTCTGGTGGTCGCGATGGGCGAATTCGGGCGCACGCCCAAGATCAACGAGAAGGCGGGGCGCGACCACTGGAACAACTGCTACTCCGCCCTGCTGGCGGGCGGCGGCGTTCCGGGAGGGCGGGTCGTCGGGGTGTCGGATGCGCGGGGCGAGTTCCCGGTGGAGCGCCCAATCAAGCCCGCCGACGTCTGCCTGACCATTTTCGACCGGCTGGGCATCTCCCGCACCAATCTGCTGGCCCTGGAGATCGCGCCGGAGGGTGAGGTCATCGAGGAGCTAGCGTGAAAGTCGGACCCCTGCGCCGTCTGACAACGGACGGCTGCTTCAAACAGAACCCCTGCTTTTCGCCGGATGGCAGAGAGATCGCCTTTGTGCGCCACTACGACGATGAGTTCAGCATCTGCGTGATGCAGGCGGACGGCACGCACTTCCGGCAGATCACCGAGCACCGGGGTGACAAAGCGCCACAGTACCACCCGGACTGGTCGCCGGACGGCAAGCACATCGCCTATACCTTCTTCACCTTTGCGGGCACGGATGGCTCCCAGCATATCCAGACCATGACGCCGGACGGGAAAAACGTCGAGCGGATCATCAGCGGAACGCAGTTCAATCAGCACCCGGTCTGGTCGCCGGACGGCAAGCAGATCGCCTTCTGCTCCATGCGTGACGGCAATCCGGAGATCTATGTGGCGGACGCCGACGGCAAGAACATCCGACGGCTGACCCAGAACCCCGGACTGGACCACCACCCGACCTGGTCGCCGGACGGCAGCCGGATCGCCTTCGATTCGGACCGCGACGGCAACCTGGAGATCTACTCCATGGACCCCGACGGCAAGAACGTGCAGCGGCTGACGGATCACCCCTCGGCGGACGAAGCGCCCCGCTGGTCGCCGAACGGCAAATACATCGCCTTCACCACGTTTCGGGACGGGAATTGGGAGGTGTATGTGATAGACACGGACGGCAAGAACCCAATCAATATCTCCAACCATCCCGCCTATGATAGATTCCCTGCCTGGCGACCGGATAGCGGCGCGCTGGTGTGGGTCTCGCGGCGCGATAACGTCACCGATCTCTATCTCGCGGAGGTATCGTAAAGAGAGGTAGCATGAGAAAGAAGAAGAACGCACGGTATCAGTTAGAGACGTTAGTGGACGTTAGTTCCTTCTTACGAGAGTTGGAGTCCCATTGTTATACTTCTGCCATTATCACGCTTAGCGACGGGCAGGAGCAGCCTTTCGTCATTGATATGGAGAAAACTCAGACAGGGTTCACCTATGGCTATGCGGTGCAACACAAAGCTCTCTTCATCAGGCGGCTGGGACAGTGCCAGCTCGGCGGGCTGATAATGCGTTCTTTTCTGAAGGATGAGCGCGATCCGGAGACAGGCTATCCCATCAAGGAGTTGCGGGGATATCATGTCGGCGTCGAAACAGGGGAGCTGACCTGGGTAAAGATCAGTGAGGAAGAGATGTTCCTTGCTCAAAATACGGACAATGAGACAGGAGATATGTTGTTGCCGGAACGCGGGGTCCGCTATGAATAGCGCAACCGATTGGAGCAAGTGGTCACGACACACACAAGGGAATGATATTCCTCGTACATCGGACAGAGGTATTCTAAAATGGCCGAGCAACTTCCTGATCTTCTCTGGACACAACGACAATGGCGAGAACAAGCGGAGAGTTGGATACAGGAACAGATGTCCCGGCTGGGCATCCAGGCGAGCGGTCCGAGTGAGCAGTTCCACGTCCGCCCCTGGTCCACGCTGTATCGGATACCCACGCAAGAAGGCATGCTCTATTTCAAGGCATCCGCTCCTTTCTTCTCCGGGCATGAGACGGCCCTCACCGCCGCCCTTTCGACCTGGTATCCCAAAAGCATCCCCCACGTTCTGGTGGCGGATCTCCAACGCAGTTGGATGCTGATGGCCGACGGCGGCACACGGATGCGCAGCGTGCTTCAGGAGGATAAAGACATCCAACACTGGCATCGCGTGGTGACGCGCTATGCCCGGATGCAGAGCGATGCGGTGTTCCGCACGCCGATACGGGAGATGGGCCTGCCCGACCGCCGTCTGGCTACCCTGCCCACCCAATATGTAAACCTGCTCGCGGATACCGAGGTTCTGCGAATCGGACATTCGGAGGGGCTTTCCACCGAAGAGTATCAGCGCCTCCGTACGTTCACACCGGAATTGGTCACACTCTGTGAGCGCCTGGCGGCTTATGGGATCCCGGAGACGCTGCAGCACGATGACTTACACGATGGCAATATTTTGGTACAGGGAGATCAGTATATCATTTTCGACTGGGGTGACAGTTGCATCTCCCATCCCTTCTTCTCGATGCTCGTAGTGCTGCGTAGCGCCGCCCATACCCTGGAACTGAAGGAGGACGATCCCGCTCTCCTAAAACTGCGCGACCTCTACCTGAACACCTGGATCTCCAGGCTATCCTGGCGGCCCCATGCGAATCTGCGGGCAGCCTTCTCCCTGGCCTACCACCTGGGCATGATCTGCCGCGCTCTCACCTGGTATCGGCTGGCTTCCGGTCTGGAAGGAGCGCTCAAAGAACAGGCAGCGGGATCTGTCTCCGGCTGGCTCCAGGAGTTTCTCTCCGCAAATCCAGGCGACGCCTAATCCCGCGCACATCTTAAAGCGGACCTTTTTCATTGACATCCTTCTGGTGGAAGGCTATAATGGGCAAATGGAGAACAGGCTGCCGCTCACGATGTGGAAGGCGTAATTCGCGTACTATGACTGAACGACGACGCAAAATCGAATACGGCGACTTCCAGACGCCGATAGCGCTGGCGGACGAAGTATGTTCTCTTTTATATCGCCTGGATGTGTGCCCACGTACCATCGTCGAGCCGGCCTGCGGAGAAGGTAGTTTTCTGGAAGCGGCGGCACATATCTTCGGGACAGATGCAGCCTATTTCGGCTTCGATATCAACCCCGATTACATCGCCACGGCAGAACGACGGATGCGCCTTTGCCATCCCAGCGCGATCGTCCATCTCAAGACACAGGACTTCTTCGCCTTCGATTGGAAGGCGTTTCTACAAAGCCTCGCACAACCTATTCTGTTTTTGGGTAATCCGCCTTGGGTCACCAGTGCGGCGTTAGGAGCGCTGAATTCGGACAACTTACCTCTGAAGTCAAATCTGAAACGCCTCGATGGTTTGGATGCTCTCACGGGCAAAGCCAACTTCGATATCTCGGAATGGATGCTTTTGAAACTGATGGAGGCCGCAGGCAAGCGTGATTATGCCATTGCCATGCTCTGCAAAACAGGAGTGGCGCGCAAGGCGCTAGAGTATCAGTGGCGAAACGGAGAGACTCTGCCGGAGAGTGCGCTCTTTCGGATAGACGCAGCCCGATGGTTTGACGCCGCTGTGGATGCATGCCTGTTTGTCGCGCGTTCGAGAACAGCGCGCGCAACGCAGCGAAGCGCCCTGTTGTATGATACACTGAGTACTACAGTTCACTCGACCCGGTTCGGAATCGTAGACGGTCAGATCGTGTCCAACGTGGATACTTACCAGGCGCTTTCGCATCTGAAGGGTATCAATTACTATCGGTGGCGGTCAGGCGTCAAGCATGATCTGGCAAAAGTGATGGAACTGCGTAGTGTGGATGGGCAATTGGTGAATGGCTTTGGTGAGGAAGTAGACATCGAGGATTCTTGTCTCTATCCCCTGCTCAAAGCTACGGATGTGGCGAAAGGGAACAACTTACCGGAACGATACGTCCTTGTTACGCAGAGCGCCATCGGTGAGGAGACGGAACATCTGCGGGATACCGCTCCGCGCACCTATCGCTATCTGGAACAGCATGATGCGCTCTTCGCAGAGCGCAAGAGTTCCATTTATCGGGGCCAACCGAAATACTGCCTATTTGGAATTGGTGAATACACCTTCGCCCCGTTCAAGGTTGCTATCTCCGGCCTGCATAAGTCCTTGGCCTTCACACTGCTTACGCCTTATAACGGCAAACCTGTCCTCGTAGACGATACATGCTACTTCATCGGCAGTTTCGATCAGCGGGAAGCCCGCTTACTCTACGAACTGCTGAACTCCGATATTGTTCTGCGGTTCCTCGAATCGAGCATCTTTGCCGACAGCAAGCGTCCGGTCACCGCAGAGGTGCTGAATCGCCTTGACCTAAAAAAAGTCGCGGAGCAACTCGGACGAGCCGACGAACTGGCAGATTTTCTACAAGGCGGCAATGTAGAGTCCAATGGTCAAGGCATGCTGGTCTTCGGACGACGCCACAATATTCAAAAGCAGAAACCAAGTCGCGTCCCTGAGTGCAATAGAAGGGATCGGACCATGAATAGAAGCTCTGGAAAAATCTGCTACTTCCATCTCACTCTTGCTCTCACCCTCCTTGTATCTCTCTCCTTTACAGCGCGAGCCGACGATAAACATGCCCACCCTGCCCCGGCAGCATCTTATGTTCGCCTGGAGATCACACCAGCGTCTATTCTGCTGGATGGACGGAAGGCGCGGCAGCAACTGCTCATCACGGGGGTGCGGCAGGATGGCAGCCTGGCGGATGTGACGGAGACAGCACAATTCGTCTCTTCTGAGCCGGGTACGGTGAAGATCGGGCAGGATGGGGTGGCGCATCCGGTGGCGGATGGGAAGACGACGCTGACGGTGAAGGTCGGCGGGCGGACGGCGCAGGTACCGGTGGAGGCGCGCCATACCCGCAGGCCGTTCACCTGGAGCTTTGAGAACCACGTCGAATCCGTGCTCTCCCGGCAGGGCTGCAATATGGGCATCTGCCATGGTGCGGCTAGCGGGAAGGGCGGCTTTCGGCTCTCGCTGCGGGCCTTCGACCCGCAAGCCGACTATGAGCGCCTCCGGCATGAGGGACGCGGACGCCGCCTCTCACTGATCTCACCGACCGAGAGCCTGCTCCTGAAGAAGCCTTCGCTGGCGTTGGCGCACTATGGCGGACTGCGCCTCCCGCCCGGCTCCCTGGAGTATCGCGTGGTGGAGGAGTGGGTCGCGGCAGGCGCGCCCGGCCCGAAGCCTGATACGCCTACCCTTGTGGGGCTGGAGGTCTTTCCTGCCGAGCGCGCCCTCGCTCCCGGAGCCTCACAGCGCCTGCTGGTGACGGCGCGCTTCTCGGATGGGCATACGGAGGATGTCACCCGCTGGGCGCGTTACAGCAGCAACGAAGAGAACCTGGCGACCGTGGACGAGAACGGCAGAGCTAGCATGCGCGCCGTAGGGGAGACGGCGATCTCCGTCTGGTATCTGGGCCATGTCACCTTTGCGCGGTTGCGGGTTCCCTTCCCCAACCGGATCGCGGCCCAGGATTACGACCGGCTTCCCGCCCGCAACCTGATCGATACCCAGATCCACGCCAAGCTGCGACAGATGCGTCTCTGGCCCTCCGGCCCCTGCACCGACGCCGAATTCCTGCGCCGCGCCATGCTGGACACGCTGGGCGTGCTGCCCACCCCGGAAGAGTTGAACGCCTTTGCAGCGGATATCGCACCCGACAAACGGGACCGCTGCATCGAGGCGTTGCTGGCCCGCCCGGAGTATGTGGACCGTTGGACCTACGTCTGGTGCGACCTGCTGCGCGTCAACCGGGACATGCTCGGCGAGAAGGGGATGTGGAGCTTCTACCGCTGGGTGCAATCCTGTGTGGCGGAGAATGTGGGCTGGGACCGGATGGCGCGGGAAGTCGTGACGGCGCAGGGGCGGGCTTCCGAGAACGGCCCGGTCAACTTCTACCGCATGGGCGCCAAGCCGGAGGAGTTCGCCGAGACCGTCTCGCAGGCGTTCCTGGGCATCCGGGTCCAGTGCGCCCACTGTCATAACCACCCCTTCGAGAAGTGGACGCAGTCGGACTACTACCGGATGGCGAACTTCTTCTCCCGCGTGGGCCGAAAGGGCGGAGACGCCGACCCCACCGTCTACGCCGCCGAGAGCGGTGAGGTAGAGCACCCCCGCCTGCACCGCTCCTTACCGCCCGCTGCCTTCGAGGGTCCCACGCTGGCCCTGGAGGCGACCGGCGACCGGCGCGCCTTCCTGGCCGACTGGATGACCGCGCCCGACAATCCCTACTTCGCCCGTAACCTGGTCAATCGGGTCTGGAAGCGGATGATGGGGCGCGGCCTGGTCGAACCGGTGGACGATATGCGCCTCACCAACCCCGCCTCCAATGCCCCACTCCTGGATGCCCTGAGCCGGGACTTCGCCGCGCATGGCTACGACATCAAGCGCTTGCTCCGCATGATCCTCCAATCGAACGCCTACCAGCGCTCCACGCGGCCCAACGCCACCAACCGCGCCGACGACCGGTTCTACTCCCGCTGCCTGCCCCGCCGTCTGCCCGCCGAAACGCTCCTCGATGCCATCAGCCAGGTCACGGGGCAGCCCGAAGCCTTCGAGGGCTTTCCTACCGGGACGCGCGCCGCCGCCCTACCCGATACACAGATCACCTCCATGTTCCTCGATACCTTCGGGCGGCCCGCCCGCCAGGTGACCTGCGAGTGCGAACGGAACAATGAACCAAATGTGGCGCAGGCGCTCCATCTCATCAACGCGCAGACGCTCAACGCCCGCATTCAGGCAAAAGACGGTCAACTCCAGCAGTACCTCGCCTCCGGGAAGTCGGACCGGGAGATCACCGACCTCCTCTATCTCACCAGCCTGAGCCGCCTCCCGACCCCGCAGGAGCGCACCGCCATCGAGCAGGCGCTCCGCGCCGCACAGCCCTCTGCCAGCGCCGCCGACAAATCCGGGCCGCCCGCAGATGCGCAGGCGACCCGGAAACAGGTCTTTGCCGACCTGCTCTGGGCACTGCTGAGCGGGCCGGAATTTCAATTCAATCACTGAGCGGAAGCAGCAGCAAGCGCAATACCATTCCCCACCATGGTTGATACCACCCGTGAAAATTCTCCTGGGAGGTACAATAGGGGTATGGATCACGACAACGCTTTCAAACAATTGCTCACCACATTCTTCGCCGAATTCGTCGAGTTGTTCCTGCCCGAAGTGGCGGCATATCTCGACCCGCAAGGCTTTGAATTCCAGCCCCAGGAAGTCATTACTGATGTCCGGGCCAGGGAGAAACATATCGTGGATCTCCTGGTCAAAGCCCGCTTTCGGGGACAGGAAACCTTCTTCCTGGTCCATGTGGAAAACCAGGCGTCATCCAAAGCGAACTTTCCCAAGCGCATGTTTGCTTACTTTGCTCGACTGCATGAAAAGCATGACCTGCCGATCTATCCGGTGGTGATCTTCTCTTTCGATAAGCCGTTGCGTCAGAAACCGCATCGTTATGAGGTGGCATTTCCCGATAAAACTGTGTTACAATTCGACTATACCGTGATCCAGTTAAACCGGTTGCCCTGGCGGGACTTTGTCAACAAACTCAATCCCGTGGCCGCCGCTTTAATGGCAAAGATGAAGATCGAGCCAATTGACAGGCCAAAGGTGTTGATTCAGTGCGCTCGGATGCTGGCAACGCTGAAACTGGACGCGGCCCGATCAGAACTCATCTGGACTTTCGCTGAGAGTTACCTGAAACTCACGGCGGAAGAGACTCAACAATATGAGCGCGAGTTTGCACAACTCGATCCGAAAGAACAGGAGACAACCATGGAATTAATATCCAGTTTTAGACGCGAGGGGCGCCATGAAGGAAAAGAAACGCTTGTCGTCCGCCAAATGCGCAAACGTTTTGGCGCGATTTCGCCGGAGATTACAAAGCGCCTGGATGCCTTGTCCTCCGACGAACTCGACCAACTCGGCGAAGACTTGCTTGATTTCACCTCAATAGTTGATCTGGAAAACTGGTTGGCGCGTCATAAGTCGAATGGTCATGATGCCTGAACACGGGCATTTTCACCTCAGCCCCATGCCCAGCGGGGCACCTTATCGCATGAGAATACCAGACAAAGGAAGACGCATATTCGGGATTTTCAAGTCAGGCGATCCCGTTGTTTAAAAGTGTTCACTCAGATAGATACTCCAAAACAATCCTCCAGAACTCGTCTGTGGTGAAGTAGCATCAGTGTGAGTGGACATGCCAGAACTATGGGAGGTCACCGGGACAAATTGTTCTATGTCAAATGAGAGTCCAAGCGACTTTATTGGCATAGTGTAGAGCAGACGCAGAAGTAACCCTTTTGAACTAGTCAAATCCAGGCTTCCCCCCTGTGATGTACCGGTGAGAAAGCTTGCAGCGGTATAGCCATATTGAACATTAATCGGGATGTCGATCCATTGAAACCCTATTGAAAGCCCATGATTGGAGGACCATTGTTGTCTCCAGTTCAAGCTTACGGACCGATGAGGAAACGATCCATTCAAATAATATCCGACGCGGTCCACCGAGAAGCCTAGCAGCACCGGATCAAGATCGTAGGAGTGACAATCGATCTTTGCCAGGGTCGAAAAGAACGCCAATCCCAACGATCCCGTGTTGCCGAAAGCACGCTTGACCCCAAAGCCCCACATGCTATTCGTCAAAGTGGTGCTGCCATCACCAAGTTTTGTGCTGTTTTTCAGTACGTCATGAACTCCAGTATATCTCGCTCCTTCCCATAGACCGGTTACTTCCGTACGGCGATCCACGTTCGCACGGATGACAGCACTTTGCTCCCAGCCATTGGCACTGGTTGGAATCGATACCGAGGTCATCTCATCCAATAGGGCCGCGCGCCCTGTAAGATTAACGAAAGATCCTCTGAGATCGACCGACAGCTTTCGGGAGATGGAGTAGATCAGCCCGATGTTTCCTTTTGCCGCATCATGGTTCCACATTGCTACCGGGGTTTGGCTGAATACAAAGAGAACATCATTCAACTGGTTCGTAGCGGCATTTACCCCGGTTTCCACAAAATCCCATCCCCAATAGATTCGATGTGTTCCCAGGTGATGTATGAAACGTACTTCCGTTTCGTTTGCATCGGACTGTACTTGGATTGGTTTCAGATTATTTGCTGCATCATAGCCCGTTTGATTTATCCTCTGATAATGAAGTTCAAAATCTACCTTCCTGCTGATCCGTAACGCTAAATCTGCGGAGTATATATCACCGTAGAGATGGCCCGTGTCTCTACCCTTCTGTTTCGTTTCTAGCGTATCCATCGCATTAAAACCCATAGCCCAGTATGGTGCTTGGTCATAACCAAGCCCAACAAAAGAGGGCAGAAGATCCGAATAGATTCGGAATGGATCGCCGCTTGGCAGAAAGGGATTATCCACAAGCGAAAGGGGAGAAAAGCTCTGTGCTTGCAGTGGGTGGCACCAGACACAAAGCACGAGCAGCAATATTGAACAAGCAACTACCGGTTTACATAACATTCGGAGTATATGCCATTCTACAACTCAAAATATAACGATCTTATGTTTTTACTTCATAATATTATAGCGAACTAGAGCGAATGATCAAATCGGACAGTTGTCCAACTTTACTGCTCATGTATGCGCTCCGATAGTAATTCGCGTCAGGTAGTCCAGTAATGAGGCCGCCGAAAGTTTTGTCAGGATAATTCGACACAGTAGCGATGAAATTACCTTGTCCGGCCTGGTCTAGGAGGTCCAGGGTATAGGTAGGTTCAAACAGATGTAGGTCCGCTGGAGGATGGATAAACCAAGCATTCAGATTGATCACCACTCCAGTCGGAATTCCTAAGACTGTAACGGTCGTAGGCCGCGTGAGAGCGGACTGGAACTCCTTAATGTCGTTCCGAAGCGTGGGAATATCAAGATTTGAAGCATTGATCAGATGACGGACGTTGTCTTGACGCGCCGCAAGTGCGTCTAAGGCGACTAATGCTTTGCTCATCGCCATAGAAAGATCGGTTTTGATGATCGGAAATCGTGCAGTGCCACCCGAATTGAGCGTGACGAAGGGAGCAGGAGGCATGTAAAGACTGGGGGTGAGAACGCTAATTCCTGGGAACACATCCGAGATGGCAGATTGAAAAGGAAAGGTTCCCCAGTCGTAGTTGTAAGCCTGGATAAACTGTACCAGTGCGCTTGCAATGTACAGTCCAGCGACAAACGTTTTGACATCTGCCTGATCTACAACGACTATCCCTTTCGTATCGACAAACGTAAACGTAAATGATGGATCGTTGCTGACCT
>Ga0070734_10004078_pt1 | contig 14332 bp, 13 predicted proteins | sample Coa_R1_8_FD_66444 | JGI IMG/M metagenome (GOLD analysis project Ga0070734, IMG submission 66444) | Surface soil microbial communities from Centralia Pennsylvania, which are recovering from an underground coalmine fire - Coalmine... | ecosystem: Environmental > Terrestrial > Soil > Unclassified ...
AATGCGCCAAAAACGTATCTGACTAAAGCCATTTCTTGTATTGACAATCAAGCGCATCAAGATCATCTCGACTTACCCAAACAGCATCTCCGTGATGATCAGGGCGGTCATATGAGAATGGAGGTATCTAACAATCAGGATGATGTTCGTCAGCACCCCAAATTATTGCAGGCTAGAGGATTATTCGCAGGGGACGATTCCGGCGACTATTGCGATTGTTACTGGAAGCCTCACGATCTCCTGACGGAAAAGGTGCATACCTGCATCTACGGCTCCCACGGAGAAATTGCGTTTCGGGGGCAGGCAAGCGAGGGGAGCATACGCTATGTACTACAACGAATCCGACACCTTAATAACTAACTCACCTTCCGACAAAAACGATCTGATCTTGATGGATCGTGCTATTGCCCGCTCTTATGCGCCATCTGGCTATGGTTGGCTGGATGACGCCTCTTTGCAAGTCCGCACAAAATTAGACGCAGGACGTTTGAATAACCTCGTAGGGCGATACGAACTTTTAAACGTGGTCCACCGTTATGAACCTTTGCAATGTTCTCACGGTCATCTTTTCGATCCTGGTGAAACGGAATGTCCCGACTGTCAAGATCCTGCAACGAATGCATCGCTCTCAGGATTGATTCGTTATCGCGTATTGAAGCAACCACAAGAGCCACTATTCGACCCGACAACAGCCAGAGGGCCATTCCATGTCTTTATCTCCTATAGGCATGGTGAAACAAAGCGCCTCGCGGCGGATTTGTATTATGCATTCACTGCCAGAAATATGAACGTCTTTCTGGACAACAGCATAATTCCGCCTGGAGCCGATTTTGAGAAAGTCTTTTTGCCCGCTGCAAGCGAAACCGCGCATTTAATCTTTCTGGCAAGTTCTACCTATTTCGATAGCACGTACTGTAAGGCGGAATTGGCACATGCGCTACGGAGTGCGAAGAATGTCATTCCCGTACCCATCGGAGGTTACTTTCACCCTCCAAATGATATGCCCTGGCTAAACCAGATGAATACAGGCCCGCTTATCGGAGACGGACATGGACTTTCTAAAGACCTGGAAGATTTTCTGCTTCCAATTGTCGGGCAATCCCCCGCTCCCCCCAATTACAATCATCGCCTTAATGCCTGTATCTATCTTCTCCAGCAAATGGGACGCAATGATCTGCTCTCACGCTTCGCTACCAGCAATTGGCTTAGTGACATCATCAATCAGGGAACCGGGCCAGCAAATTGGATGGTATCTATTCGACAGGAGGTAGGAAACAACACAACCCGTCTGAATGAACTCTGCTCTGCTTTGGCTCCGTAACATAGTCCCACATCTGAAGGGTGGAAGCGACCTGAAACAGGCGGCGATGAGGTATCTCTGGGAAGAGGTTCTGTTGGTCGGAGAAAGGGATAAAAGGAGAGACAACATTATGGCAAACTATCGGATCCTTGCTCTGGACGGCGGCGGCCTTCATGGCATCTTGACGGCGCGCCTTCTTGTCCATTTGGAAGCCATGGTACCCAGATTTTTGTCGCAGGCGGATCTCTACGCCGGAACGTCCACCGGCGCGATCCTTGGCGTGGCGTTTGCCATGGGGAGGACCCCCGAGGAGATGGTCGCTCTCTATCAGGACCAGGGGCCGTTGATTTTTCATAAGGACCTCTTGACGGAGCTCGGCGATCTCTGGGGCCTTACCGGCGCGAAGTACAGTACCCAGAACCGGTATGACGCTCTGTTGCAGACCTTCGGCACGGGCACGTTGGGGGAGATAGCCAACAACGTACTTGTAGCCAGCTTCGACCTGGACAGCGCCAACGAGGCCCAGTCAACGAACCCTCCGTCAACACGTAGCTGGAAGGCCAAGTTCTTCCATAACTTTCCGGATGATAACAATGGCAAACCGAACCCGGATGTTGCGGTGAGAGCCATCGATGTCATCATGCGCTCCAGCGCCGCTCCAACCTATTTTCCCATTTATGAGGGCTATGTGGACGGCGGCGTGGTTGCCAACAATCCCTCCCTGTGCGCTTTGACGCAGGCGCTGAACATAAATACGGGGAAGCAGCAGTTGAGCGACCTCCGGCTGCTGTCCATCGGAACGGGACTGAATCCGGAATATGTGACATCTCAGGATGGCAACTGGGGCCTGACGCAGTGGAACGTCAAGCTGATCGACCTACTCTTGGAATCGGGGAGCGGCCTGGCGGACTATCAGTGTTCCCAACTATTGGGAGATAGCTGCTACAAGCGCCTTCAGCCCATTCTCCAACAGAATATCGGGTTGGACGAAATCGATGCGATGCCGGGTTTTGTTGCGCAGGCGGATGAGATGGCCGCATCCGGACAACTCGCTCCGATAGCGGACTGGATCCAGGCCAACTGGTAGGACCGCCATCCGACCACATCTCAGGCGGAAGCCATCTACTTCTTGACGGGGGTGTAGCGGGTGAGCTCGTCCATGAAGTTCTCGATGACCTGCTCTTCCGTCTCTATCCAGTCCGCCAGGACAAAATCGCGTTTCCCCAGGCTGGTCAGAGGATGCATGACCTCGATCGGGTTGAACAGGACTTCGGTCCCATCTGCCAGCAGCAGATAGTATCCGGCCTTACAGGACACACTAGGGCTGTCGTAGCCGATGCCGCCCAACAGATCGAAGGTGTATTTGCCGTTGCTGCGCCGCGGCTCATCCAATGTGCCGAGTAGGACCGCGTCCGCATGGAGCCGGGCGGCGACCTGGCGTACGACGGCGGCGTCCGGGGCGGCGAATTTGCTTCCGCGCATCCGCCCGTTGTTCTGAAAGACCTTCTCCGGCGTCAGCTTGAGGTCTTTCAGGCCTTCGGCGACCTCCTCCGCAGGCACCACTTCAAAGGGGGTTCGCACCTTTACCCGCTCCGGCAGCCATTCGCGTACATGCGCCTCGATCTTCTTCAAGTAGCCCACATACTGGGTCAATTGCGGGTTCGGCTTTTCGTTGGGTTTCAGCGGCGCTTCCGCCTTCGACAAGGTCTCCGTGCCGAAGAAGGGCGGGAGGATGACGATTCGCTTGACTTGAGCCAGTTGGGCGCGGCGCTTATCGCCGGCGGCATCCGCGTGCGCATTCCGCATCGTCAGCCCGCTGTAGAGTGCTATCAACAAGAGGCTGAGAATGCCTCGCCAGACCAGGGTAAAGGGAAAGATGGGATGTTGCCTCATGGTTATTCTCCTTCTCTCTATTTTAACATAAACGTTCCATTCTCGCCTTGACAAAATTACCGGACGCCGACATGCTTCTGTCTGACGGCGACGCCTGTGCTATCATATTGATGACAAGAGGACTGTCGCCTTCAGACGGCAGGAGAATTGTCCTCCTGAAGCGAAATATTTGGCGTAGCCGACGACTCTGCGTCAAAAACGATGAAGAGTGCCTTGTGTAGTGATCTCAAGTCCACTCAAAACGTAGAATCCTTTATGCTGATCCAGCGCACCTACAAGTTCAGACTTAAACCGACGCCTCAGCAAGAGCAGCAGTTGGTATTCCTGGCGGGGTGCCGACGGTTTGTGTGGAACTGGGCGTTGCGTACTTTCGGAGAAGACTTTCGCTACCCCAAGGCGGCACGGGCACTGACAGCCTTTAAGCAAACGGAGGAGGGTGCCTTTCTCAAGGAGGCAGTCGCGCAAACCTTGCAGCAAGTTTTGCAAGACCTGGAACGCGCCTTTGTCAATCAGCGCCAAGGACGATCCCGATGGCCTCGCTTCAAGAGCCGCAAGAGTACGCCGCACGCACTCCGCTTTCCACAAGATGTGCGGATCGAAAATGGCGCGATCTTCCTACCGAAACTGGGAGCCATAGCAGCGACCCTCCACCGACTGGTGGAGGGCCAGATCAAGAGTGCGACCGTCAAGCAGACGCCGAGAGGACGCTGGAACATTACGCTGGTCGCTCACTCTGAGATCGAAGTGAAGCCGTATACTCAAGACACTCCAGTTGGCATCGATGTCGGGTTGGAGAGTTTTCTTACCCTCTCCTCGGGCGAGAAGATCGCACCACCCCGTTTCTACCGCAAGCAGGAAGCGAAACTGCGCAAGGTACAGCGGCGTGTCTCTCGAAAGCACAAAGGTTCCAAGAACCGGACCAAAGCCCGGAGGCGATTGGCGGCTGTTTATGAGCGGGTGGGAAACCAACGAGAGAACTTTCTGCACCAACTAACCCACCGTCTGGTGGAGCGGCATGATGTGATCTGCATCGAGGATCTGAATCTGAGCGCCCTGACGAGAACCAAGTTGAGGGGGCATGCCAAGTCCTGGACAGATGCAGCGTTGGGTGAATTCCGCCGACAGTTGGAGTATAAGGCGCTCTGGCGGTCGCGGCAATTGGTGTTGGTGAGCCGTTTCTACCCCTCCAGCCAACTCTGCTGCGACTGTGGTTTTCGAGAGCCGCATGCTCTGTCGGTGCGACGGTGGATATGTCCCTGCTGTCAGACAGAACACGATCGGGATGTATGCGCAGCTCGTAATATCCTTACCGAAGGATTGCGACAACTGACCGTTGGAACGACGGCAGCAATGCCTGTGGAGGAGATTGTAAGACCTCTGGATGCAGGGGCATGCTCCGAGGAAGCAGGAAAAGTTCCGGCAAGAGCCGGAAGCCCCCAGCTTTAGACGGGGGTAGTTCACAATGTCCGTGATAAAATGGGCGCAAAGGCGATACCTCCGCAACGACGCCCGACCGAAGCGAGGACGAGAAGGTGGAACGGAAATTAAAACTCGGCATCCCCAAGGGGAGCCTGCAAGACGCGACATTTACCCTGTTCAAAAAGGCGGGGTTCGAATTTCGGATGAGCAGTGGGCGCTCCTATCATCCCACGGTGGACGATCCGGAACTGGAGCCGCTGCTGATCCGTCCCCAGGAGATCCCCCGTTATATCGAACAGGGTATCCTGGATGCCGGGCTGACCGGCAAGGACTGGATCGAAGACAACGGCTCCGATGTCCTGGAGGTGGAAGCCTTTACTTACTCCAAGGCGACCCTGAACCCGATCCGGATCGTGCTGGCCGCGCTCAACGGCTCGGCCATCGAATCGGTAAAAGACCTGGAAGGCAAGCGGGTCGCTACCGAGTATGTGCGCCTCACCGAGCGCTACCTGGCGCAGCACGGCGTCAACGCCAGCGTCGAGTTCTCCTGGGGCGCGTGCGAGGTAAAGGTCCCGGAACTGGTCGATGCCATCGTGGTCAACACCGAGACGGGCAGCAGCCTGCGCGCCCATAACCTCAAGATCGTGGATACCCTGCTCACCTCCACCACGCGCTTTGTGGTCAACCATGCCGCCTGGGAGGATGCGTGGAAGCGGGCGAAGATCGAGAACATCACCATGCTCCTGCGGGGTGCGTTGAATGCCGAACTCCTGGTCGGGCTGAAAATGAACGTGCATCGCGATAACCTGGAAGCGGTCACGGCGTTGCTGCCGGCGCTCAAGAACCCGACCATCTCGCCCCTCTCCACCCCGGACTGGGTCGCGCTGGAGATCATCGTCGCCGAGAGCACGGTGCGAGACCTGCTGCCGAACCTGAAGCGGGCCGGGGCCGAAGGCATCGTCGAGTATCCGCTGAATAAAGTCGTTTATTAGGGGGTGTGACGTGATTGCGCAGTTGACGGGAGTGGTGGCGCGGAGCGAGGGCAACAGCGTCATTCTGGATGTGGGCGGCGTGGGCTTTCAGGTGTTCGTGCCGGTGCCCACGCTGGCGAGCCTGCCCGAAGCTGGGGGGAAGGTCACCCTGCTCACGCATCTGGTCGGGCGGGTCCAGCCGGATTTTGACGTGACACTCTATGGTTTCGCTACCCCGACGGAGTTGCGCGCCTTCAAGATCCTGCTGGGCGTCTCCGGGGTGGGGGCGAAGGTCGCGCTGGCGTTGCTCTCCACGCTGGATGTGGCGGAGTTAGCCCGTGCGCTCTCCACAAACGATACGAAGTCGGTGACGAAGGTTCCGGGGGTGGGGCCGAAGCTGGCGCAGCGGCTCTGCCTGGAGCTGGGCGACAAGATGGCCGCGTTCGCTTTCGAGCAGAAGGCGGATCGGGCCTCTGCCGGCCAGCAGACCGCGCAGGAGAATGCCGCCTACGAAGATGCGGTGGAAGGGCTGATCGGGCTGGGCTATGGCCGGGCGGATGTGCGCCGCGCCGTGGACCGCGCCTTCGCCGCGGCTGCGGACAAGACCAACGCCTCCGTCCTGATCCGTCAGGCGCTTACCCTCCTGACCAGCGGCAAGTAGTCAGCTTCCACACGGAGACGCGCTTCCTGCGGAAAAGGAGAAGATCCTATGCACGGATGGACAGCTGCGCTGGCGCTGCTGATGCTGGTGGGTGTAATGAGCGCGGCATTTGCCGGAGAGCCGGAGCACGGTAACGACTGGCTGGTGGTTCCGGTGAAGGCGAAGGCGCAGGTGCGGGAAGTGCCCGCGCGGCACGAAGTGGTGCTGGAGAATGGGCTGCTGCGCCGCACTTTTCGGATTGCGCCCAATGCCGCCACGGTCGGCTACGATAACCTTATCACCGGAGAAGCGGTGCTGCGCGGCGTGAAGCCGGAGGCGCAGTTGCAGTTGGATGGCGTCCGCTACGATATAGGCGGGCTGAAGGGGCAGCCGGACTACGCCTACTTGCTTCCGGAGTGGCTGGAGAAGCTGACCGCCGACCCGAACGCCTTTACGTTTGTGGGGATGGAGACCGGCAAGACAAAAGAGCGGTTCCCCTGGAAGCGCAAACGGTACTCTGCCGACCTGCCCTGGCCGCCGCCCGGCGTCTCCCTCACCCTCCGCTTTGCACCGCCCGTCGGGAAGCTGCCTGGCCTGAAGGTCGCCGTCCATTACGAACTCTACGATGGCATTCCCCTCCTGGCAAAGTGGCTTACCGTGGAGAATGGGACCGGCCAGCCCGTCACCCTCAACACGCTTACCACCGAGATCCTGGCGGTTGTGGAGGCATCGTCCATCGTCGGGCAGCCGGAGCGCTGGGAACTGCCGAATATCCACATAGACAGCGACTACGCCTTCAACGGCATGGAGCCGCGCGAGGCCAACAAGGTCGCGCACTGGGTCCCCGATCCGCAGTACGACACGCAGGTCAACTATGAGCGCAAGACCCCCAATCTGCTCGAATGCCGCCCGCCGCTCGGTCCCAACCTGACCCTCACGCCTGGCCAGACGCTGGAGACCTACCGCGTCTACGAACTCCTCTACGATTCGACCAACAAGGAGCGCAACGGCCTGGCCCTGCGCCGCATGTACCGCACCCTTGCACCCTGGGCCACCGAGAACCCCATCCTGATGCACATCCGCCAGGCCGACCCCGCCTCCGTCAAGCGCGCCATCGACCAGTGCGCCGACGTGGGCTTCGAGATGGCAATCCTCTCCTTCGGCAGCGGCCTGGACATGGAGAGCACCGACCCCGTCTATCTGGCCCGGCTCAAAGAGCTTGCCGACTACGCCCACGCAAAGGGGATCGAACTGGGCGGCTACTCCCTCCTCGCCAGCCGCAGCATCGGCCCCGATCACGACGTCATTGTGCCCAACACGGTCCAGCCGAACGGCCCGATCTTCGGCAACTCGCCCTGCCTGGGCAGCGTGTGGGGGCAGGACTACTTCCGCAAACTGCACGCCTTCTTCGAGACAACGGGCATGGACGTTTTAGAGCACGACGGCTCGTACCCCGGCGATGTCTGCGCCGCCACGACGCATCCCGGCCATAAGGGATTGGAGGATTCGCAGTGGACCCAATGGGTGCAGATCACCGACTTCTATAAGTGGTGTCGTGGGCGTGGGATCTATCTCAATGTGCCGGACTGGTACTTCCTCAACGGTTCTACCAAAGCGCCCATGGGCTACCGCGAGACCAACTGGTCGCTGCCCCGCGCCCAGCAACTTATCCACGGGCGCCAGAACCTCTACGATGGCACCTGGTTCAAAGCGCCCAGCATGGGCTGGATGTTCGTCCCGCTGGTGGAGTATCAGGGTGGGGGCGCCGCCGCGACCTTAGAGCCGCTCTCGGAACACCTCGACGCCTACGAGCAGCACCTGGTCCAGAACTTCTTCACCGGCGCGCAGGCCTGTTATCGCGGCCCGCGCCTCTACGATACCGATCAGACCCGCGCCATGGTCAAGAAGTGGGTGGACTTCTATAAAGCCCACCGCACGATTCTCGATTCCGATGTGATCCACCTCCGCCGCGCCGATGGCCGCGACTGGGACGGCCTGCTCCATGTGAACCCGCAGGGCAAAGAGAAGGGCTTTGCCGCCCTCTACAACCCCACCGACCAGGAGATCACCCGCACCCTCCGCCTCCCGCTCTACTACACCGGCCTCACCGAAACCGCTCACATCCGGGAACGCGACGGCAAGTTAGTCACCTACCGCCTCGACCGCCAGTACAACGTCACCCTCACTGTCAAGATCCCCGCAAGAGGGTTTACATGGCTCCTGATCGAATAGTCCTGCATCTGCTTCACGAAAGGTCGCAATGGAATGGAAACCCAGTTACAATCTCCTTCTACCCAGGATCTGGAGTTAGACAATCTCGCTGCCGGTCTGGTTGGCCGAGGATTTGATAGGTGGCTGGAAGTAACAAAGCGAATCTCAGAGCTGCCTGAGGGGCGCCAATCGGAAATCTATGCTAAGGCGAGATCGCTTGCCGAACAGGATTTGAAAACAGCGATCCATTCCGGCGAACCGGAGAGGGTGATGAATGCCCTCTTTGGTATAACGTATATTGCCTATAGCCAGCGCGATTATTTCACTGTCCGGAGGATGATTAGAGAAGAAGGATACTGGCAAGAGCGCTTCGCAAAGAAGAACATTCTTTCGGTTCACTTTTATGTGAGAGCAGCATCCCTGCTCAGAGATCAAGGCGATCTGGCAGAAGCGCGAAAGTATTCTGATCAGGGGTTGTCCTGGCAAGAGAGATCAAATCGGATCTCTGTATCGCGCATGCGCTTTACCCGCTGGGCATGATTGCCAGGGAACAGCACGATTGGGACGCAATGAAGGCGAGTTTGATCGAATGTATCGAACTCTATCTGTATGGGAGACTACGTCGCAAAGCAGTGGATGACAATGTCTACCATATGCATCTATTTTGTAATCTGTACCAATTTGCCCAGGCGACAGCAACGTGCAAACATAGGGTGCTTACTGTGCAATTGCTCGGTTTCTTGACAGTTATCGGTAGGCAGATTGATGTTTCAGGCTACCCTGGTTCCGATTACTATCATCAGGCACCGGAGTTTCAACGCGCTATCCAGATGGCACAGAAAGAGTTAGGCGACCTCCTATTTGCAGAAGCATGGAATACTGGAAGCGCCATGAGCATCGAGCAGGTCCTTAAACAATTACTGGAAGTCCAGTTCCAACAACCGCGAAGACTTCGGCGCAAAGTCATGAGGGAGAATCAATGAATCATCCGCCTACGACAAGGGACACAAAGGCACAGAAGAGGCAAGGAGAGCAAAGCATATCTCACGCAAAGACGCAAAGACGCAAAGAAAAGGCCACCAATCCATACAAGAATCCCTTTTACCTTTTCTTTCTTTCGCTCTTGAATTCTTTCTTTGCATCTTTGCGTCTTTGCGTGAGCTTCTCTCTGCTTGGCGTTCTCTGTGTTCTTTGCGTGAGTGGCACGTTACCTGCCTCTGCGGAGTTGCGCGCCGGGGCGGCGAAGGTGGACATCACACCGGATGTGAAGGCATCGAAAATTCCGCTGGGGGGGTATGAGGCGCGCCTGGCGGCTCCGGCGACGGGGGTGCATGATCCTATTTATGCGCGGGCGCTGGTGTTGGAGGTTGGCGGGAATGTGAAGGTCGGGATCGTGTCGGTGGAGTTGTGCTTTCTGCCTGCCAATATCAAGGCCGGGGTGGTCCACAAGTTGGAGGCGGCAGGATTGAATGCGCTTGCCAAGCATCTAATGATTTCCGCCACCCATACCCATACGGCGCCCGACCCGCTGGCGATGCATGTTGGGAACACCTTCCAATTCAAGGGGTGGACCAGTTACGATACGAAGCTGACGGAATTTATGGAGGATAAGATCGCGGAGGCCGTGATCCAGGCGGACAAGCGCCTGCTTCCGGCGAAGATCGGCAGCGGGACCCTGGAACTGCCCGGCAAAAACCGTAACCGGCGCAATGAGAAGACCGTAGACTCCACGATGACCCTGCTCAAAGTGACGGATGCGGAGGGGAGGAACTTGGCGGCGGTCGTCAACTTTGCGGCGCACCCGACGCTCTACAACGACAAGATGATGGAGATCTCCGCCGATTGGCCCGGCGTGATGTCCGGCAAGCTGGAGAAGGCGATGGGAGGCGACGCGGTCTGCCTGTTCCTTAATGGAGCGGAGGGTGATGCCACGACCAGCGGCGCGATGGGCGCGACGGCGGACGAGCGTGTGGCGTTCTATGGCAATATGCTGGCCGATGCCGCGTGGGATGTATTGCGGATTATGGGAACGCAAAATGATGCGAGCATGCTCTGGACTTCCGTAGAAGTCACCTTACCTCCGCGCAAAATGACCGGTCTGTTCGCTGCGGGAGCCACGAGCATAGGAGCGACCCTGGAACAGGGCAAACAGGTGCTGAATGGGCTGATGCCGGAGAAGACGGAGATCGAGTTCTTATGGGTGGGGGGAGTGTTGTTTATGGGCTTTCCCTGTGAGCCTACCGGGGACATAGGAATGGCGGCGAAAGAGGCCGCGCGAAAGGCCGGTTTTGACAAGCCCGCGGTCGTCGCTCTGACCAATGACTGGATCGCCTACGCTCTGACGCCGGAACAGTATCACGCCGGGAACTATGAGGCGGGCATGTCGCTCTATGGGGATCAGCTTGGCCCCACGCTGCTGAAGGCTTTTACGGACAAGTTGCCAACCCTGTTGAAGCTGTAAGGGTTGGCCCAGAGCCATGGAGGAACCGGACGCCATGCAATCCCCTGAGTACAAAACGGAACCACCGGAAGAAATCGCAGATATTCCTGGAACAGAAATTCATGATTTGATCGGGCGGCTGCCGAAAGAGAGCCCGATTAGAGAGTGGGCGATGGGCCTCCTGATCGGCATTACGCCGCCGGAAGAGAGCATTCCGGTATTTATCGAGATCCTGGAGAGGCAGCCGGGAGGGCTATGGTGGAACCTCAGCACGCTGCGACTCTGGCGTGAGCAAGCCGTCGCTGCCTGGGCGTTGGGACAAGTGTCACTGACGCCGGAGCAGACCGATGCTGCGGTCACGGCTCTGGTCCGTATGCTGTGGCGCACTCCTTCCGATAAGAACAGCCTCCTGCGAGCCGGTCTTGTTTCCGTAGTATTGGGCCTGATAACGGCTGTATTCGGCGGTTTGATCGCCGTTTTCGCCAGGTTTTTCCCGACTGCCGCCTTCATGACATTGGTCGTGATCGTGTGTGGTTGGGTGGTATCTTTGACGCAGTGTACCCAGGTGGAGCACAACCACCAGCGTGTTGTCCAGAGGTTTGCTGCGATCAGTTTGGGTAAGCTCCCGACGCTTCTCTCCATCGAAGCGCTCATTGCGACGGCGCTGGAGACAGGTTTAGGGCTGCGGGGAGTGGCGCGTGAGACCCTGGTGCGGGTACTACCGGAGCTTACCAGCGCTTATTATGGACATCTCCGGCCGCTGACTGTTCCAAACCTATGCCGGCTGTTGCAGAGTGGAGGACCTGCGTTGGTAAAGCAGGTCCTCATCGCACTGGGGAAGGTTGGGGATGGACGCGCTCTCAGGCCGGTGGAGGCGCTGGCAAAACAGCAGAACGGTTCGCCCTTGCGGAATATCATCGAGGAGGTGCTGCCGATTTTACAGGAGCGCAAGCGCATGGAGGATGCGCCGCGCAATCTCTTGCGAGCCAGCGATCAACCCTTCGCTACACTCGAGGTTCTGCTGCGCCCCGCGATGGATACCGGCGAGGCACAACCGGAGCAACTCTTACGCACCGCCATTACTACAGATTCGGATGCACCATCGCGTTGAGGGCTGGAGGGGTCAGGGAGTAATCGAATGCCTCCAGTGGCAGGTCCAGGAGAGATCCGAAGGGCGTTCGTAAAAGCGTAGCTCCCATCCTACAGCAGCATCTTGATGCACCGTTGCCTCCGCCAGCGTTTTCAGGGCGGCGTGCTGTGCGGGCGGGAAACGATACGCAAGGCTGAGATGCAGCCAGTCTTTGGGGCGGATCGCTTCCTGCCGGGTGTCGGCGGGCGCATCGGCGATCCAGTCGGCGACGAGTGCGTGGCACCAGGCCGATTCCACCTCGAAGCCATGAAAGTCCGGGTCCAGACGCAGTCGGGAGAGGGTGATGGCGTCGTTAGGAGGGGGATTCGACGCCATCAAACGCTCCAGGATGCGCAGGTAGGTGGGAATGGCGGCGGGGAGATCGCAAAAGAAGCCTGTGAGCGAAATGTGCGGCATGTAGCCATGCGCAGCATTCTCGCCATAAAGGCGACGGCTCTCCTCAAAATAGCGATCCAATTGCAGGGCTAACTCTCCGGTCGGGCAGGCGTAGAGGATGAATTTGCCCGGCGAAGCGGACATTTCCGGCGGTGAAGACACTCTATTGCTCCATTTACCTAAACGGGGGTTAGGTCACTCCCCGGCGCTCTTCTCCGTGGGCTTGGTTGTCGGCGTGGGAGCCAGCAGCGCCGCGACAGCCCTGGTGATGGTCAGATCCGGCTGGCCGCGAGGTGACGGAGCGACCTCCACATCCGGTATAAGCGGGTGACCTTCGAGCCGCATGCCCTGCGCCGTGATGTAGTCCGACGTGGGGAATTGCAACTGGAAGCCCTCCGGCAACGGCGCAAAGATGGAGACGAGGACCGCGCCCGCCGACTTCGTCCCGATGAGCGGCGCTTTCAGGTTCTCGCGCAGCGCCGCCGCCGTAATCTCTGAAGCGCTGGCGGAGCCGCGATTGATCAGGACGGCGATCTTACCCGGAAATGGCGGAATGGCACGCTTTAAGGCTTTCATCGGCGCCGCCGCCCACCTGGCAATCGCCACCGGGTCCTTGGGATCTCCCTTCGCCTCCGTCGCGTAGCGCGACGCCATCCCCCGCGATACGCTGGTGCCGATCTGCGCCCCGTCCGGCAGCAGCAGATTGAGCAGGTGGCGCATGTTGGTGACCGCCCCCCCGCCATTGGAGCGGAGGTCCAGAACAAGGTACTTCGCCTTCGCGGCCTCGGTGAGAAGCTTCTCCACCTGGATCATGCTGTAGCCGGTGGCGAAGGTTGGAATACGCAGCACCGCCGTGTCGGGGTTGGGCCAGGTGAGCGAGGCCGGATGGACCGTGGTGTATTCGCGGCGCTCCAGAGAGATATATTCGATCTCGCCGCTCTTCTTTGCGATCATCACATCCAGACGGTTGCCGTCCTGGTTCGACAGCACGTCCGTCGAATCCGGGAAGCGCCCCTCGATCTCGATGATCGTGTCGCCCACATCCAGCCCCGCGCCCTGCGCCGGCCCGTCGTCGGCCAGGGAGACGATCTCCAGGCCCTTGTCCACTTTCCGGGTGGTGACCCCGATGCCGACCGTGGATGTGGTGGATCGCGCGGTGGCGGCGCGCGGCGTTAACAGGCGGATATGGCTGAAGCCGAACTCGCGCAGGGTACGGTTCAACTCCGTGGAGAAGGTCGCGACGTCCGTCGCCTTCTCGATACCGTCGCGATGCTTATCCAGAAAGGCGGGCCACTTCTCAAAGTCCACGCCAGGCACATAGGCGCGCTGGGTGAGGTAGTCCTGCATGCCCTTCAGGATCTCCTCTTTGGATGCCTGGGTGAGCGGCTGCGCCAGGGCGGAGAGGGTGGCAAGCAGCCAGAGGGCCAGGATCAGGGAGAGACGCAGTGCGCGTCCATAACGATGCATCAGGGGCAAGGTCCGAGGGTTACTCATGACTTTTTCGTTCCTCACTATTGGGATAGGGCGCATTTCGATCCATGTTGGCGTAGGGTTCGACAGGCGTTCGCACGCTTCCTTCCGGCAAGAATGGGAGAAATGGGTTATAATAGAGTGCGTTTGCGCCGGGCCTGTCCCGGTGCGGCTATGGGTGCTGCCGTGGAGAGCCGACATCCATGCAGACGAGACACCCGCAAAAACGTTTCGCACAGAGGAGGTGACCCGATCATGATGACCCGCGCCCTCATCGAGGAGCGGCTGGAAGAGATCCTGCCGACCGTCTCCAAGCCGGGCCGCTATACCGGCGGCGAACTGAACAGCATTCTCAAAGATCATGCCGACGTGGAGGTGAAGTACGCCATCGCCTTCCCGGACGCCTATGAGATCGGGATGAGCAACCTCGCTTGCAGCATCATCTACCACCAGCTCAATCTGC
>Ga0070734_10004079_pt1 | contig 14331 bp, 7 predicted proteins | sample Coa_R1_8_FD_66444 | JGI IMG/M metagenome (GOLD analysis project Ga0070734, IMG submission 66444) | Surface soil microbial communities from Centralia Pennsylvania, which are recovering from an underground coalmine fire - Coalmine... | ecosystem: Environmental > Terrestrial > Soil > Unclassified ...
CCGCCGTCGGCTCGGCAATTAAGGTACACTATTATAGACTATGTGCCCAGACTATGCGCCGCCATCGCGACACGGAAAGACAGCCATGCACATCTGCGACATCTTTGCCCGACACCGCACTACCTTCAGTTTTGAATTCACGCCGCCCAAAACCGACGAGGCTGCGGAGGATCTCTACCAGGCGATTGCCGAACTCGAACCGCTGCGCCCCTCGTTCGTCTCCGTCACCTACGGCGCAGGCGGTTCGACGCGCCGCCGCACCTTCGAGCTGGTCGAACGCATCAGAACGCAGACCACCTGCGATCCCATCCCCCACCTGCCTACGGTCTGCCACCAGGAGCCGGAGGTGCGCACCCTGCTGGAGGGCTACGCCGGCATCGGCGCTTCCAATATCCTGGCCCTGAGCGGCGATCCGCCACGGGGGATGGAGAACTACGACCGCTCTCAGGACGCCTTCCGCTACGCCTCCGACCTGGTGCGCTACATCAAGAAGTTCAATGCGGACGGCTCACACCCCGATCCACGGGGCTTCGGCATCGGGGTGGCGGGCTTCCCGGAGGGCCACCCCGCCACGCCCAACCGCCTGATGGAGATGGACTATCTCAAGGCCAAGGTGGACGCGGGCGCGGACTACATCGTCACGCAACTCTTCTTCGATAACCGGGACTTCTACGACTTTCGCGAACGGTGCGAACTGGCGGGCATCAAGGTGCCTATTATCGCAGGCATCATGCCGGTCACTTCAACTAAGGGCTTGATGCGGATGGCGGAGCTTGCGCTGGGGGCGCGGTTCCCCGCCCGCCTGCTGAAGTCCATCGCCCGCTGCGATGGGGATGAGAAGTATGTCCGCAAGGTCGGCGTCCACTGGAGCACCGAGCAGTGCCGCGACCTGCTGGACAATCAGGTGCGCGGCATCCACTTCTACACGCTCAACCGCTCGACCGCCACGCGGGATATCTATGCCAACCTGGGCGTCAAGGATTCGCGCGGCCTGTCCCAGCAGAGCGCCTGATAACGATCCTCTCTCAAGAAAGGGATCTACGCTATTGGCTGACAAACCGCCCAGAGTCGCCCTCCTGTGGCACGGCGACCGCGAGGCCCGCAATACGGCTAACCTGGCGGAGAACCGCCTGCGCGGCGTCGCGGAGGCCCTTCGTGCGGTCGGGGTGGAAGCGGAGCCTGCGGTCTACAACGATGCCTTCGTGGACGAGGTGCTTGCGCAATTGTTGGAAGTGGATGGCGCTCTCGTCTGGGTGAACCCTATTGAGCAGGGATGCGATAGAACCCTGCTCGACGCTCTCCTTCGCCAGGTCGCTGACGCAGGGGTATTTGTCAGCGCGCATCCCGACATCATTCAGAAGATGGGGACAAAAGAGGTCCTGTTTCGGACACGAAACATGAGTTGGGGATCCGATATCTATTTGTATGCGACCGTTCAGGAATTTCGCGAGCAACTGACGCTGCGTCTGAAAGAAGGCAAACCGCGCGTCCTGAAACAGTACCGAGGGAACGGCGGCAATGGGGTGTGGAAGGTGGAACAGCATCCCTCTAACCCGATGCTCGTGCGCGTCCGCCATGCGCTTCGGGGCAGCATCGAGCAAGACGTTCCTCTCGACGCGTTCCTCGACCAGTGCGAAACCTATTTCACGGGGCAGGGACGCCTCATAGACCAGGCCTACCAGGAGCGCCTGCCCGATGGCATGGTGCGCTGTTATCTCGTCGGGACCGAAGTGGTCGGATTCGGGCACCAGAAGATCAATGCGTTGTTCCCCGCCCCGGAGGGAGCAGATCCTGGTGAGGCTCCGCAGCCCGGCCCACGCCTCTACTATCCCCCTACGACCCCGGACTTTCAGGCGATTAAGGCGATGATGGAAGGCGAGTGGCTCGACGCCCTATGTGAAACGCTCGCCATAGCGCCCCGGTCGCTGCCGATCCTCTGGGATGCCGACCTCCTCTATGGCCCGAAGACGGCTTCCGGCGAAGACACCTATGTCTTATGCGAAATCAATGTCAGCTCCGTGTATCCCTTCCCGGAGGAGGCATTAAAGCCATTGGCGCGGGCGACGAAGGAGAGATTATCAACTCACCCTATTTTTCAGGGCTGAAGGTATACTTAAGTAACCCTGGTACCGGAACTCGATAACGATGCCCGATATATTCCGAGATATTTTTCTTGCCTTCGTTCGAGTCCATCTGCTGCACCATGCCGCAGAGGGGCCGATCTATGGCCTGGAGATGATCCAGGAGCTTGCCCGGCACGGCTACGACATGAGCCCTGGTACCCTCTATCCTATACTCCATAGCATGGAAGAGGCAGGATACCTCGCAAGCGAACAACAGACCGTACAGGGCAAAATCCGCAAATACTACTATATCACCGAGGAAGGCCGGAAGGCGCTGATGCTGCTTAGGCCGAAAGTTCGTGAGCTTGTAAACGAGGTGCTTCATGAGGAGACCGTGGATAAGTTTGAACGAACTGATGGAGCGTAGAGCCGTACAGGGTTAGACCATGGAGGGGGATTTGAGGATCTTACGCTTAGTACTGTTCTGCGCGCTGGCAACCGCTGGCCTCCCTGCCGTGGCGCAGGACGCGCCGCGCAAGTTGACACTGGAAGAGGCCATGCGGACCGCGCTGAAGCAGAGCCCGGCCCTCCAGCAGACCACACACCAGGCGGCGGCGGCAGGCGCGCGTGTCCGGCAGGCGCAGGCGGGGTTTCTGCCCACGCTCTCGGTGCAGAGTTCCGCCACCGATGGGCCTCTCGGCGCGCCTCCGCTCGGCCTGCAAGGGCTGGCCGGCGACCCGCTCAAAAAGCACTATGGGACCAGCCTGAACCTGATCCAGTCCCTCTACGATTTTGGCCGCACCCAGCACCTCGTGGCGGCGCGGCAGAGCCTCTTACAGGCGGCGGAAGAGGATATCCAGACCCGCAAGGCGCTGGTGCTGCTTGAGACCCAGCAGGCCTATCTCAACGTCCTGCGCACCCAGCAGTTAGCCAATCTGCAACAGGACAACCTGAAGCAGCGGGAGGCGACCGTGGAGCAGGCGAAACTATTTGCCGGCAAGGGGCTGAAGGCGGAGGTGGATGTGCAGTTGGCCCTCGCCGACGCTTCCGACGCGCGGGTCACCGTCATCGCCGCGCAGAACGATATCCGCTTCGCCTTCGCAGAGTTGAACAGCGTCATGGGAGAGACGAAGCTGACGGAGTATCTGCTGGACAACCCGATAAAACCTGAATTTTATTTAAAAGTACCGAAGATCGAGACCCTGATAAAAGACGCCCTCGCCCAGCGCCCCGAACTCCGGAGCCTGACGCTCCAGCGGGCGGCGGCGGACCAGTCGGTCCAGGCGGCGCGCAGCGAATTGCTGCCCCATCTGGACGCGGTCGCCAGCTTCGGCGCACTCACCCCCAGCAGCGCCATCCCGCACGACCGCGACTATGCCGTCGGCGTCGCCGTGACGATCCCGCTCTATACCGGCGGTGCGGTCGAGGGGCGTATCACCGAGGAGAAGCAGAAGCGGGAGGCGCTGATCGCACAGCGGAACGAGTTGGAAGAGGCCATCAAACTCCAGGTAACGCACGCCTGGCTGGATGTGCAGACACGGGCGGTGCAGGTCCAGGCCGCCCGGGAGCAGGTCACTGCTGCAACCGATTCCCGACAACTGGCGAGCGAACGGTATCGGCTGCAGCTCAACACCATCGTCGAACTCACCGCCGCCGAGGCCATCTTTACCAGGGCGCAGACCCAGCTTATCAATGCCCAGTACGATTTGGATCTGGCTGGCCTCGCACTGGAATGGTCCGTTGGGTTGACCAACTTCCACTATGATAGTCACACCCCGTATGGGCCGTAGCCGCCATCACAATGGCCGGAGGAGTGTTCCATGTTTCTCGTCACTGCTGCGCTGCGGAAGCCCATCACTGTCCTGGTGGCGCTGATCGCCCTGGTTCTGGGGGGCGGATTGGCGCTGCAGCAGATGCCGCGCGATATCTTTCCTACCCTGAACCTGCCGGTCATCTACGTGGCCCAGCCCTACGGCGGTGTGGACCCGGCGCAGATGGAGGGCTTCCTTACCTATTATTATGAGTACCACTTCCTCTACATCACGGGTATCGAGCACGTCGAATCGAAGTCCATTCAGGGAATCGCCCAGATCAAGCTCCAGTTCCACCCCGGCACCGACATGACCCAGGCGATGGCGGAGACCATCTCCTATGTGAACCGGGCCAGGGCCTTTATGCCGCCGGGTACGGTGCCGCCCTTTGTGATGCGCTTCGATTCGGGCAGCGTGCCGGTGGGGGATCTGGTCTTCTCCAGCGACACGCGCACGGTGGGCGAGATTCAGGACGCGGCCTTAAACCGCGTCCGCCCGCTCTTCGCCACCCTGCCCGGCGTCTCCGCGCCACCCCCATTCGGCGGGAACGCCCGCACCATCGTCATCAAGGCCGACCCGGAGCGGCTGCGGGCCTACGATATGGCGCCGGACGAGATCGTCTCCGCCATCAGCGCCGCCAACGTCATCGTCCCCTCCGGCAACGTACGCATCGGCGACTCGATGCCCATCGTGTCCACCAACGCGACCGTCACCAATATCAAAGACCTGGAGAGCGTGCCGATCCGCACGGGAGCCACACAGACGGTCTTTGTGCGCGACATCGGCACGGTGGAGGATAGTTCGGATATTCCCACCGGATATGCGCTCGTCAATGGGCGACGGACCGTCTATATCCCGGTCACCAAGCGGGCGGACGCCTCGACCCTCTCCGTCGTCAGCCTGGTGCGCGCCAACCTGCCGAAGTTTCAGAGCGCGCTGCCGGACGACGTAAAGGTGAGCTATGAGTTCGACCAGTCGCCCAATGTGACGCGCGCCATGAATGGGCTGATCCTGGAGGGACTGCTGGGCGCGGCCCTGACCGGGCTGATGGTGCTGCTCTTTCTGCGCGACTGGCGCAGCGCCCTGATCGTCGTGATCAACATCCCGCTCTCGCTGCTGGGAGCGCTGGTGGCCCTCCGCCTCACCGGGCAGACCGTTAATATCATGACACTGGGCGGGCTGGCGCTGGCCGTCGGAATTTTAGTAGATGAAGCGACGGTGACGGTGGAGAACATCCACGCCCACCTGGCGCGGGGGAAGACGCTGGCCCGCTCGGCCCTGGATGCGAGCGGGGAGACCGCTCTGCCCCGCTTCCTGGCGATGCTCTGTATCCTGGCCGTCTTCGCCCCTGCCTTCCTGATGGTCGGGGCCTTGCGCTCCCTGTTTGTGCCCCTGGCGCTGGCCGTCGGCTTTGCGATGGTCTGCTCCTATCTGCTCTCCAGCACCTTTGTGCCGGTGCTCTCCATCTGGCTGATGCGCGCGCATGCCGGCGCGGGCCGGGAGTCGGGCTTCACGGCGTTTCAGACGCGCTATGGGCAGTTTGTCCGCAGCCTGGTGCGGCGGCGGGGCCTGCTCACGCTGGCCTATCTGGCCCTCTGCGCGCTGCTCATCCTGCTGCCGGGGAGCCGGTTGGGGACCGAGATCTTCCCCAGGGTGGACGCGGGGCAGTTGCAACTCCGCCTGCATGCTCCCACCGGCTCCCGCATCGAGCATACCGAGGCCATCGCCCTGAAGACGCTGGAGACGATCCAGGACGAGGTGGGCGCGAACAACGTGGAAATCACCCTGGGCTTTGTCGGCGTCCAGGGGTCCAGCTATCCCATCAATACCATCCACCTCTGGACGGGTGGGCCGGAGGAGGCGGTACTGCAGGTCCAGTTGAAGCATGGCGCGCCCGTTCGGATCGAGGCCCTGCAGGAGCGGCTGCGCAAACGGCTCACCGCGCAGATGCCCGACGTCCGCTTCTCCTTCGAGCCGAGCGACATCGTGAGCCGCATCATGAGCTTCGGCTCCCCCACGCCGGTGGAGATCGCGGTCAGCGGCCCGACCCTGGCCGCCAACCGCGCCTATGCCGAGAAAGTGCGCGACGCCCTCACCGCCATCCCCTCGCTCCGCGACATCCAGTTCCAACAGGCGCTCGACTATCCGGCGATCCAGGTGACGATTGACCGCGAGCGGGCCGGAGTGATGGGCCTCACCACCTCCGATGTGGCCCGGTCCGCCGTCACCGCAACCTCCTCCAGCCGCTTTGTGACGCCCAACTACTGGGCGGACCCCAACAGCGGCATCGCCTACCAGGTCCAGGTCCAGATCCCCACGCAGATCATGAACTCGATGGAGGAGGTGCGCAACATCCCCGTGGCCGGCAAATCCGGCCAGGCGCAGCGCCTCCGGGATGTCGCCGCCGTGACGTCCGGGCAGGTGGTGGGGGAGTACGACCGCTACAATATGCAGCGGATGGTGACGATCACGGCGAACGTGGTGAACGAAGACCTCGGCTCCGTCTCCCGGCGGATCTCGGAGGCGCTGCAGCGGGTGGGCGCGCCCCCCGCGAAAGTCTCCGTTGCGGTGCGGGGGCAGATCGCACCCATGCAGGAGATGCTGGACGGCCTGCGCATCGGCTTCCTGGTGGCGGTCGTGGTCATCTTCCTGCTGCTGGCGGCGAACTTCCAGTCGCTGCGCCTGGCGTTTGTGGTCGTCTCCACCGTGCCGGCGGTCGTCGCCGGGGTGGTATTGGCGCTCTGGCTCACCGGCACGACGCTGAATATCCAGTCGTTCATGGGAGCGATCATGGCGATTGGCGTCGCTGTGGCGAACGCGATCCTGCTGGTGACCTTTGCGGAGCGGGCTCGAATCGCGGGAGCGACGGCGGAGGCGGCGGGCGTGGAGGGCGCGTACAGCCGCCTCCGCCCGATCCTGATGACGAGCCTGGCGATGATTGCGGGCATGATTCCGATGGCGTTGGCGCTGGGAGAGAGCGGCGAGCAGACCGCGCCCCTGGGCCGTGCGGTCATCGGCGGGCTGGCGGCGGCGACGCTGGCCACGCTGCTGGTGCTGCCTGCGTTCTTTGCGATGGCGCAGGGGCGTGTCAGCGGGCGCTCCGCCTCGCTCGATCCGACCGATACGGAGAGCGCGCACTTTGTGCCGCCGGTACAGGGCGGCATTCCGGTCGCGCCTCCTCCGACTACCGAATGAGGCAAAGAAAGGAACCCATCCATGCAACGCACACGGATGTTTCTCATAGCCCTGACGCTCTTGGCGCTGGGCGGGGCGATCCTGCTCTATCGGGCGCAACAGCCGCTCCTTCCCGCTGCCTCCGCCGACGCGCCCGCGCCTCCGGTTGCCGTACAGACGACCCATTCGGCCAGGCGCGATGTGGCGCGCGTCATGCTCCTGCCGGGCGATATCGCCCCGCTGTATGAGGTGACGCTCTACGCCAAGGTGGCTGGCTACCTGGACCGTATTCCTGTGGATAAGGGAGACCGGGTGCAGGAGGGCCAACTACTGGCCGCCCTGCGCGCTCCGGAGCTGGATGCGGACCGCGATCAGGCGCAGCAGGCGTACCGGTCGGCGCTGGCCTCGGCGGAGGGGAGCGAAGCCGTACAGCAGCGGAGCCGCGAGGAGGAGAAGCGAGCGCAGATCGTACTGGAGAAAGCGCAGGCCGACTATGCGCAGGCGCCCGCCACGGTGCGTAAGGCGAAGGCGCAACTCCAGCAGGCGCAGAACGCACTCCAGAAGACGAAGGCCCAACAGGCGCAGGCCGACGCGACACTGGCTGAGGACCAGGCCCAGGTGCGCAAGGCGGAAGCCGACCGGGACACCGCCCTGGCAGAGCAGCATCTGGCGGAGCAGACCTTTGCGCGCTATCAGGGCATCTACACCACGGATAAGCGCCTTATCGCCAGGCAGGAGGTGGACGAGCAGGAGAGCCGGGCGCGGGCGGCGGAGAGCCGTACTGCGGCGGCGCAGAACCAGGTGGAGGCAGCGCAGCAGCGGGTCAAATCGGCGCAGGCGCAGGCGCAGGCCGCCGCCAGCCAGATCGCGGAGGCGGAGGGGGCGGTCCTCGCCGCAGAGGAGCAGGTCCATATCGCCGAGGCGCAGCAGGCATCGGCGCAGAAGCAGGTGGACCTCGCAACGCAGGAGGTCGGGATCAGCAAGCAGCAGCAGCAGGTCGCGCAGGCCAAGACCGAGGAGACGCGCTATACGGCCCAGGCCGGGAAGAGCGCGGCGGGCCGGCTGGCGACGGTCGCGGACTATACCCACATTCGCGCTCCCTTCTCCGGCGTTATCACGCGCCGGATGGTGGACCCCGGCGCTTTTATTCAGGCAGCCTCAACCACGCAGAGCGCCGCGGCCATCGTGACGCTGGCGAATATGGACACGCTGCGGGTCTACCTGTATATCCCCGAAACGGAGGCGCGCTTTGTTAAGCCGGGCAGCGCCCTGACCCTCACCTCGCCGGCGCTGGGCAAGGAGATCCTGCCGGGCCGCGTGACCCGCGTCGCCTCCGCGCTGGATGCCAAGACCCGCACCATGCTGGCGGAGGCGGACATTCCCAATCGGGCCGGAAAGCTGATGCCCGGAGCGTCCGCCTCGGCGAAACTGACGCTGGAGACCCACGCCAACGTGCTGAGCGTACCCAGCGGCGCGGTCGTCACGGAGAAGTCGGGCAAATCAGTCTTTGTCGTCGAGGGCGGCAAGGCCAAAAAGGTCCCGATCACGCCCGGGTTCGACGATGGCGCGAATACGGAGATCATGCAGGGCCTGGAGGAAGGCCAGGAGATCGTGGTGGTCGGCAAGGAGGCGCTGACGCCCGGAGCAGCGGTAAATGCCTCGCCATGGACGCCGGGCAAGGCAAAGTAGCAAGCAAGAGGAAAATCTTGCCCTATAGCAGCGTGGATGACAAAATCGGGGCGGCACATCTAATCGGATTCCGGTTCCTTCACCGGCCAGCGCCAATCACGCTTCAGAAACGTCTTGTTGAGCCAGCGTGTAAGGTCATCCACATAGGTGTGCATGATCGGGATGTCAAATAGGCTCAGGATCGTGCCGATGAGTAACCCGCCCACGACTGCGGTCGCGAGAGGCTGATAGGCGTCCAATCCGGTCTTCGGAGCGAGTGCCACCGGCAACATGGTGACAAGCGTAATTCCCGCCGTCATCAGGATCGGGCGGAGACGTTGAGGGCAGGCGGTCGCGATGGCTTCGTCGCGCGGAATGCCCAGGTCGCGGTACTTCATAATCATGTCTATGAGCAGTACTGCCGTCGTAATGTCCATTCCGGTCAAAACGATAATGCCCAGCAACGAGACGGTCGAGAAGGATTGATGTGCCAGCCAGAGCGCCGTGAAGACGCCCGCCAGCTCCAGAGGCAGGGAGGCGATCATCTGCAGTGGCTGCAAGAACCCCCGGAACTGCACTACGAGGACCAGGTACATCAGCACGAGAGCGATTGCCAGCCCCGACATCATACGGCGGAAAGAGGTCATCATCTCCTTCATGTCACCCAGGACTTCCATACCATAACCGGGTGGGAAGTTCACCGGCTGAACGCCCAGCTTCGGATTTCCCTGATAGGCATTGGCAACCAGGTTCATCACGACATCCATCGAGGGCAGGTTGCCGATACGATAGTAGCCAGTGACGCCCATGACACGCTTGAGACCGTCGTGTTCGATGACCGTGGGAACGACATTATGCTCTAGGGTCGCGACGGACTTGAGCATTATTTGACTGCCGTCCGGGGTCGTCAGGTACAGGTTTTCCAGATCCTGCCCATTGAGCCGATCCTTTTCCTCATAGCGCACCTGAATCGTGTCCTGCCGTAGGTTGGGCAGGCGGTAGAACTCATTGGTCAGGCCGCCGCTCAGGGCGTAATATGACTGCTCGGAGATACTTTCCGGCGTCAGCCCCACCTCCTGCGCGCGCTGTGGGTCTACTTTGATCTGATATTCCGGCAGATCCATCGTCCCCGTCGTCGCGGGCTGAAAAATCTCAGGCATCTTCTTCGCAATGGAGAGCGTTTCGCGGCCCAGCCGGTCCAGTTCGCTCAGGTCGGGGCCATAGATGTCTACACGGATCGGCGCATCGGCGGTCGCCATGACATCGCTGCCCATCTCCTTGATCTGTAAGCGCCGGATGCCGGGAATGGTCGCCAGCGCCTCCTTCTGAACTGCATCCATTACCTGCCAGATGGTGCGCTTGCGCGTGTCCTTATCGCTGAACGTCAGCATCAGAGATGCGCCGTTTACCTGCGGCATGGCATAGCCGGTGTAGTAAGGGCTATAGCTTTCGAACATGCTCTCCGCCCCGATCTCGATACTGGCCTTCTCCAACTCCGGGTACTTCGCCAGGATCCGTTCCAAATGCCCTACCGCGCGCTCCGTTTCGGCGTAGGAGGTTCCCGGAGCCATCTCCAGGAAGCCGTTCGCCTGTCCCACGTCCGCGAGAGGCATCATCTCCGAGCCGATGAAGTAGTAGAATGTAAGGCCGATGATCAGTGTCGCCAGCACACGGGCGAAGTTGGCGAAGCGGTGTTGGAGCATCCAGCGAATGATACGCCCATATCCCTGCTCAAAACGATCCAGGCCGCGCTGGAACGGATCCAGCAGAAAGTAGAGCCCGCGCAGAACCGGGCGTTGGCGGTCGGCTTCGCGGGCGCTTTCGGGGCGGAGCAGGTTGGCGCAGAGCAGCGCCGTCAGGGTGAAGGAGACCAGCATGGAAGCCAGCAGGCCGAAAATAAGCGGCCACACCAACTCCTTGAACATAAGCTGCGTGATGCCTCCGGAGAACAAAAGCGGAGAGAGAGCGATAACGATCATCAACGTCGAGGCGATGACCGCCACGCGCACCTCGGCAATGCCGTCTATCGTCGCCGTTTTCGCATCCTTGCCCATGCGGATATGCCGCTCGACGGCATGGATGTCAATGATGCTGTCATCCACAAGCCGCCCGATAGAGAGCAAGAGACCGATGAGCGTGCCGCTGTTGAACGTCATGTGGAAGGGAACCATGAGGAGGACGGCAATCGCCAGGGAGGTTGGCAACGTCACCATTGCAATCAGTGTGCCGCGCCACTCTCCCAGAAAGAACAGGACGGCGATCCCGGTCAGCACAATGGCAATCGCCAGCTCTTCCCAGACGTTGTGAAAAAGGATGTTCACAAAATGCGCATTATCGTATGCCACATCGAAGTGGAGGCCGGGGTTCTCCTCTTCCAGGTGTTTCACGACCTTCATAATGGCAGGGACGACCTGCGCGGAACTCACTCCGGGGTCCTGGATGACAGACACCTCGGTGGAGGGAAGGACTTCCGCCGCCATGCCGGGATCGTGCTTGAAGTAGTGGTAGCCGCTGCGCCGTTCAAAATGCGCGTCCACCACATGCGCCACATCGCGCACATAGACGACGCGCGGAGAGCGGGAGTTGGCGTTTGCACCCGACGTCCCGGCAGTGACAGGAGATGCGGAGGGTTCTGCTCCGGAACCGCCTAGAGCGCCTCCCATGCCGCTGCCTCCGGACGACGTGCCTCCTCCTGCACCTATGGCCCCGTTGGAAACGCTGGTGATAGGATAACCCAAGACATCTTCGGCGCTGCGAGCGCGGGTATCCACGCGCACAATACCCTCCCGCGAACCGTTCGTGAGCGTTCCCGCAGGACGGCTCACATTGGAGCGATCAATCGCGTTCTTTACGTCCAGGATCGAGAGTTTGTAAGCCGCCAGTTTGTTTCGATCTACCACCACCTGCATCTGCCGCCGATACCCGCCGAAAGGCACGACGGAATAGACGCTCTCCACCTCTTTCAGCCGATTGATCACCGTGTTATCCGCAAACTCGCGCACCCGCACGGCGTCCCATCCTTTTTCGGGATCGCCACGTAAGCTTAAGGTGAGCACAGGCAGGTTGAGAGGATCAATCGGCACAACCCAGGAGGGCTTCATGTTGGCTCCGGTCACGGGTAGATTGGACTGCGTAACGTTCATCAGCGCCTGCACATTGACCAGCGCCTTCTGGATGTCCGTGCCATAGGGAAACTCCAGCGTGACGATGGAGAAGCCGCTCTGCGAGGTGGAGCGGATATAGCGCAACCCCTGAATGTTGACCATCTGTTGCTCGATGGGGTTGCTGACGTAGAGTTCCATCTCCTGCGCCGACAGGCCGGGCATCATGGTCACGATACCGATCATGGGGCTTTCCACGTAGGGCGCGAACCGGCGCGGCATCGTCTGGCTGACCGTCATCCATGCCAGTCCGACCATCGCGACATAAAAAGCGATGACGGCATACGGATGCTCTATGCTCCACTTGTGGATCATGTGGAGCGCGTTCAGGCGGTGCGTGAAAGGCCCCGAAGGAGACGCGCTATTTCCGCTCTGTTGTTTCATCGCGTGCCTCCTGTTTGAATCAGGTTTACCATATCGCCGTTTTTGAGATAATCCTGCCCTGCCGTGACGACTTTCTGCCCGGCTTCCAGACCGGAGAGGATTTCGGTGTTCTCCGCATCGCTCATGCCGGTCTTCACTGTCACCTCGCGGACGATATACTGGTTTTCCTGTCCGGGAACGGGGTCGGCGTCCCAGACGGTTGCTGTGGATTGCATTGAAACCGCGTTCCCGGAGGGGACCATATGGTACCGAATGGCGCGCGTGGGAATATGCAGCGTGTTCTCGCCGCGCCCGGTCGAGAGATCCATTGTCACGTACTGGCCGGGCAGAAAACGGTTGTCCCCGTTATTCACCACCGCCTCGACAATGCCTGTGCGAGCCGTGGGATCAATCGAGGGCGCAATCGAGGTAATGCGTGCTATCAGCGGATTGCTGCTGTCATTGCGCATGTTGACCCAGACGCGGCTGCCCAACCGTACCTTCTGCAAGTCCGTCTCAGTCACAGTGGCTTGCAGGCGAATAGGCGAAATCCGGGCTATCTTGAGAAGGGTCTGTCCGGGATTGACCAGCACGCCGGGACTGATGATCCGCTGTGTAATCACGCCGTCTGTCTCAGATCGGATTTCACTATAGCCCTGGGTTGCGACCGCGCTTCCCAGCATTCCCCGGGCCTGCTGCACAGCCGCTTCTGCCTGTACGATCTTCTGACGCGCTGAATCTGTCGCCGCTTGCGCCGAGCGCACGTGCGCTTCATGCACGCCCAACTCAGCCTGCGCCTGTTGTAATTTCGCCTTTGCCGAGGCAATCATGGCATCGGCCTTTTGTACCTCGGCCTGCGCGGCGCGTATTTGTGCCTGGGTCTGGGTGATGCGCGCTTGCGCTTGACGCACCTTTGCATCCGCATTTTGCGCCTGCGCCTTCTCCCGCTGATACTCCTCCTGGGTCACGGCCCCGGCTTTCAAGAGCGAGGTTTCCCGGACGATTTCCTCCTGCCAGTACTGCTGATCCGCCTGCTCCGCCTGCAACTGTGCGTCTGCATCAGCGGCCATGCTCTGCACCGCGTCCTGATTTGCCAGTGCGTTTGCGCGCTCCTGATCTGCTGCGCTGACATCGGCGCGAGCGGCCTCTATCGCTCCCTGTTTCATGCCCACTTCGGCGTGTGCCTCGTTCACCATTGCCAGTACCTGCTGATAGTCCTTTTCGGCGACCCCCACACCCTCTTGTGCTACGGCCACCTGTCCTTTTTGCGCTGTCACCTGCGGGGCCGACTGACTGGTATCCAGCCGAACCAGCAGTTGTCCTCGCTTTATCCGGTCGCCCGCATAGAAGGGCATCCAGGTGATGACGCCCGTTACACGTGGGGTGATCTCCTGCTCGGTATACCCGACCGCTTGCCCCGTATAGCGCACGGTGCTCTCCATGCTGCCGCTCTCGACCGGCGCCAGTTCGACGGGCGCGGTTCCGACCGGAGCAGGCAGGTTCATCTCCATTCCCTGTGCCTCGATGGGCGTCCAGGCTCCGGGGCGGCGGAAGTGATTGACCGTGTACACGGCTCCCCAGAGGATGAGCCCCAACATGAGAAGCCCGCCCATGACAGAGCGATTGGCGATCCCCCGGACAGAAAGAGGCTGTCCAGTCTGCCGCATCCGAACAAATACGAATATCAGCAACGCAGCGACGCTCAGCGCAATCAGCCAGGGCCAGAGCGCCGCAAACGAGAAACCTCCGCCGCTCGTTGTCGCGGAACCTGTGGTCGGAGCCACGTTCTGCCCGGTGGAAAGCGCGATCTTCGCCGTCGCCGAACCGAGCGGCCCATCCACCTTGAGCGTGTCTTCGTATCTCCCCTCCATCGCAAAGGAGGCAGGCGCGGTGTAGACGCCGGGCTGACCGGGAACGGGTGTCGCCGTCTCCTCACGTTCGCCCATGTTCATGGCAGGCATCTTGGTAAGCGAGCGGATGGTGACGCCCTTCACGGGCTTGCCGGAGGCATCCGTCACTTTGTACAACAGCTTCGCTCTGCCGGACGTTGGGAGGACGCCCGCCTCGGCGGTCAATTCGATATGGTATGGC
>Ga0070734_10004080_pt1 | contig 14329 bp, 13 predicted proteins | sample Coa_R1_8_FD_66444 | JGI IMG/M metagenome (GOLD analysis project Ga0070734, IMG submission 66444) | Surface soil microbial communities from Centralia Pennsylvania, which are recovering from an underground coalmine fire - Coalmine... | ecosystem: Environmental > Terrestrial > Soil > Unclassified ...
ATCCGCGACTGCCGGCGTCAAGGGCGTTACGCCAGGACCTTCACTGGTTCCAAATGAGCCGTGAAGTGACGCAGGAATGGCGCCTCGTAGGTCAGATTCATCCCGGATATCTGCTGGCGCTTTCTCCACACTTCCAGGATTACTTCTACCACGTAGTCGATGTGGCTTTGGGTATAGACGCGTCGAGGGATCGCGAGACGGACCAAGTCCATTTTCGCTGCCGCCGCGAACATCAGGGTGCCGATTTCCACGCTGCGGATACCTCCTTCCAGATAAAGCTCGCATGCCAAGGCGACTCCGGGGAATTGATCCGGCGGGATGTGCGGGAGAAAGGCTCGGGCGTCGAGATAGACAGCATGCCCGCCGGGCGGCTGCACGATCGGCACTCCCTGACTCGCGATGTGATTGCCGAGGTAGGCGGTCGAGGCGATCCGGTAGCGGAGATAGTCTTCTTCCAGCGCCTCTTGCACCCCAACTGCGATGGCTTCGAGGTCGCGACCGGCGAGACCTCCGTAGGTCGGATAACCTTCCGTGAGTATCAGCAGGTCTTTTTCCTGCTGTGCGAGCAGATCATTGTTCGTACAGAGGAAACCACCGATATTGGCCATGCCGTCTTTCTTGGCCGACATTGTGCATCCATCGCCATAGGCGAACATTTCCTGCGCGATCTCTTTGGGTGTTTTCGATTCGTATCCTTTCTCGCGCAACTTGATGAACCACGCATTTTCGGCGAAGCGGCAGGCGTCGAAGTAGAGCGGGATGCCGTGAAGTTTGCAGACCGCGCTGACCTGGCGGACGTTTTCCATAGAGACGGGTTGGCCGCCGCCGGAGTTGTTGGTCACGGTGAGCATCACCAGCGGGATGCGTTCGCGGCCGACACGATCAATCAGAGATTCGAGCGCGGCGACATCCATGTTGCCCTTGAAGGGATGTGTCGAGGCGGGTTGCTTCCCTTCTTCGATCACGAGATCAACGGCTTCGGCTCCGACGAATTCGACATTGGCGCGGGTGGTGTCGAAGTGCGTGTTGTTGGGAACTACGTCGCCTTTCTTGCAGGCGACACCGAAGAGGATGCGTTCGGCGGCACGGCCTTGATGTGTGGGGATGACGTGCTTGTAGCCGAAGATGTCCTGGATCGAGTTTTTGAAGTGATCGAAGCTCTTGCTTCCTGCGTAGCTTTCATCGCCCTCCATGACGGCAGCCCATTGATGCGTGGACATGGCGCCTGTTCCGGAATCGGTTAAGAGGTCGATGAGTACGTCGTCTGCCGGGAGAAGGAACAGGTTGTAATGAGCCGCTTCGAGTAGTTGCTCGCGCTCACGGCGGGTGGTCCAGCGGATTGGTTCGACGCTCTTAATGCGGAAAGGTTCGATGATGGTTTTGACGGGCATGGATGGTCCTCCGGAAACAGTCCGGGACGCTGCTCTTCATGCTAGCGGGGAACGGCATTTAGGCTGTGATTCGTCTCACGAGCACACGTGCGCGGAATCGTAGCGCTATGGGACGGCCTTCCATGGACGTCCCGGGGCTAAAGCCCTCGTCGTGAGGACCTCTAACGCGGCCCTAAAGGGCCGCTCTTTCACGGTGGTGTCGGGGACCCAATAGATGAATTCTCAGAGACGCTTTCACTGTGTTGTCGGGGGACCCAATAGATGAATTCTCCGGGGCGCTTTCACTGTGTTGTCGGGGACCCGTTGGATGGAGTTGCCCGGGCTGCGTCCATGTTGCGGCGCGGGCATGCTTCCTCAGTGTCGTTCGAACGGCTTCGGCCGCCGGGAGCTCGAGGTCAGGTACGACACACTATTTCGTTTCCGGTACGTCCCCTCGAACCACGAAGAAGAGGCTCCCACCCTTCGAAAATCACGAAGAGCGGGGCAGCCTCCTTCGTTATTGCAACTTGTCCGGCACAGTTCTGATTAACGCCAGACGTCATGGTCGCGGTAGCGGCCATCATCACGATATCCACGATAGTCGTTAAAGGCGCGGCGGTATCCGCGCTCGTAGCCTTCGCGATAGGCCTGCTTGTATTGGCCCTTGCTGCCCATCCAGTGCTCGTAGCCGCGAGAGTCTTCCCAGTCGTCGTTCTTGAAGTTGAAGCGGCGGCCTCGCTGGGCATCGAATTGTCCTGCGCGCGAGCCATCGTCGAGTCCGCGGTGGAAACCCTGGTCGCGGGCTTGGTCGTGACGATAGCGGTCGTCATCGTCGTACTGCGCCCAGGATTGTCCCCAGGCCACGCTGCCGCAGGCCAGAGAAATGGTTACTGCCAAGGCTGCAAGCCTGAACAAACGTCCCAGTGTGTTGCGCATCGTCATCACCTCAGTTACGAAGTGGCGCGTTGGTAAATCGGATGCGAGGAGGAATCGGCGACGATGCTTGCAGAGCGCGCTTTATATGTTTGGCGGGGAGAGAAACTTTGAGGCGGGAGGGGTGTTATCGGGATTCCTCAGCGCCTAAAGGCGCCGGTTAGGGATGGCTCTTATGCGATGCCTGAAGGCATCGCCTGATACGAATCCCGTTTGATACGAAGTTGAACGAACATTCCCGCCAGCTCTTCGATCGGTGAATGCGGTCCGGATGGGCACAGTTTTCGCCGTGCTTGCAATTGAGTGGTAGACTCGAACGTTTTGGATGGAGCGATCTTTATGACGATTCAGCGAGTGGGAGTGGTCGGCGCCGGGACGATGGGAAATGGCATCGCACACGTGTTTGCGCGGGGTGGATTTGATGTGGCTCTATGCGATGTAGAACAGCGTTTTCTCGATCGGGCACTGGGAACCATCAGCAAGAATCTGGATCGCGAAGTCGCGAAGAACAAAATCACCGCGGCAGACAAGGATTCGGCGCTAGGTCGGATTCACGGCGTGACAGATCGCAGCAAACTTGCGGATTGCGACTTTGTGATTGAGGCGGCGACCGAGAAATTCGATATCAAGACAGAGATTTTTCGCGATCTCGACCGGCTAACGCGGCCGGAGATCATTCTCGCGTCGAATACATCTTCGATTTCCACCACGAAACTGGCGGCGGTGACGAAGCGTCCGGAGAAAGTCATTGGGATGCATTTTTTCAATCCCGTGCCAGTGATGAAGCTTGTGGAAGTGATTCGCGGACTGGCGACCGCGCAGGAGACGTTCGAGACCGTACGCGAACTCTCGGTGAAGCTCGAGAAGACGCCCGTTGAGGTGAACGACGCACCCGGCTTTGTGTCGAATCGCGTGCTGATGCCTCTCTTGAACGAAGCGATGTACGCGGTGATGGAAGGTGTCGCCACCGCAGAGGCCGTCGATGAAGTGTTCAAACTGGGGATGGCGCATCCGATGGGGCCACTGACTCTGGCAGATTTCATCGGGCTCGATGTTTGTCTGGACATCATGCGCGTGCTGCAATCCGGGTTGGGGGATCCCAAGTACCGGCCTTGCCCGCTGTTGATCAAGATGGTGGATGCCGGATGGCTGGGGCGGAAGAGTGGGAGAGGGTTTTATAAATATTAGAAGCAGGTTTCAAGGTTTCAGAGTTTCAAAGTTTTCAGATCGCAACGGCGTGACGAACTCTACGACACAAGAACTTCCGGCTAAACACGAATGGCTCTTCTACGTGCTTGGTGCAGTTTGCGGGATCGCGACTGGGTATGCTGACGTTGTTGTGGATGATTTGTTGTTCACTGCGCTATTGGTTCTGTCCTCGTGCATTCTTCTGGGAATGTTGCGGCCGCGGTGGCCTTGGAGATGGGTCTTGACGGTAGGAGCATTCATTCCGATCACCGAGTTTGCCGCCTATATGATTCGGACGGTGAAGCCCACCAGGGCACAGGTATATGGTTCATTTCTGGCGTTTTTGCCTGGGGTTGCGGGTGCGTATGGCGGGGCTGTTGTGAGGCGCGCAATGGATAACCTGCGGCAGGGAAAGTGATCCATTCGAGTCGAGGAATGCTCTTTCGCTCCTTCGGAGCTTTGTATTTTTTCCTGCAGACTCCCACGGCTTGCGCCGTGGGCTGCATTCTTTCGCCGCTTCGCGGCTTTACGATTTGAGCTGCCTAGTTTCTGACGTAAGTTTGTGACGTAGCAATGTCGGGAGATCACATGCGTAGCGCTCTGATTCTTCTATCTGCTCTTTTGCTGTGTACAAGTGGTCTGATCGCGCAGAAACCCGCTTGGGAGCCTGCGCCCGGGCATATCACGCTCTCTCTATGGCCTCATCCACAGCCCGGAATTCAACCGGAAGTCGACGTCACGACGGCCAAGGATCCAATAGTCGCGGGCAAACTCGTGATCCGGCTGACAAATGTTTCGAATCCGACGGTTACGCTTTACTCCCCGACGGGGAAGAATAGCGGAGCGGCAGTCGTGGTTTTCCCGGGAGGCGCGTACCGTGTATTGGCGATCGATCTGGAAGGAACGGAGGTTTGTGAGTGGCTAACTTCGATTGGTGTGACGTGCGTCCTGCTTAAATATCGTGTGCCGGATTCCGGGCCTCTGCCGAAATCCCCGGCCGCGCTTGAGGATGCGCAGCGGGCCGTGGGGATGGTACGAGCGCATGCGGCTGAATGGCAAATTGATCCGCAGCGCGTTGGGGTGCTGGGATTTTCGGCGGGAGCGCACCTGGCGGTTGCTCTGAGCACGCATTTTGACAAGCGACTATACGATCCGATCGATGCGGCAGATCAAATGAGCTGCAGGCCGGATTTTGCGGTGATCGTTTATCCGGGATATCTGGCTTTGTCGGAGCAGAACTTCGCGGCGAATCCGGAGATTCATGTTACCGACAAGACTCCTCCAACGTTCATCGTGCAAACCGAGGACGATCCGGTGCACGTGGAGAACTCGACCCTGTACTTTCTGGAGCTCAAACAGGCGAAGGTTCCGGTGGAGATGCATCTCTATGCGCAGGGCGGTCATGGCTACGGATTGCGCCGGACGGAACTTCCAGTGACTGCGTGGCCGGAATTAGTTGAGAAGTGGATGAGTACGATCCATGTGCTGAGGAAGTAGAGAGGCATCCGGCTTTCGGCGTCCGGCTTTCGGAACGCACAACCTAAGCCGGAAAGCGGAAACCAGAAGCCTGCTCTTAGGTATCGGCTAACCAAAAAGTAACTCCCGAATCCACAGCAAGGGCGAGTATGCTGGCGAGGATGGGTGTCAGTGTGTCCATGCTGGCGTCGGGGAGCCGGGGGAATTGCGCGCTCGTTGCGAGTGCGACAACGAAGATCCTGGTGGACGCGGGTATCTCGTGCCGCGAGACCTTCAAGCGGATGAAGGCATTGGGCGACGATCCTCATTCCCTTTCCGCGATTCTGATCACCCACGAACACTGCGATCACATCTACGGTCTGGCAACGCTCGCGAAGAAACTGCGCATTCCAGTCTTTATGACGGGAGCGACACATCAGGCATGGGCACGCGCCATGCGCGATGAGAACGGGGTGAAACCGCGGCTAGAACGATTCGAGCGCTTCGAGTCGGGACACAGCTTCCAGGTGGGTGACATCGCGGTGAAACCATTCACGATTCCGCACGATGCCGCCGATCCGGTGGGGTTCACGTTTCGAGCAGATGGCATTAAGGTCGGAATTGCAACGGACCTCGGGTATATCCCGCTGAGCGTTCGCGACCATTTGCGCGGGTGCGACGTTCTGGTGATGGAGTCGAATCACGATCTGGAGATGTTGCGGGTGGGGCCGTATCCGTGGTCGGTGAAGCAGCGAGTCATGAGCCGTGTGGGACACCTTTCCAACGTGGCCCTCGCGGATTTCTTTGCTAACGACTATGATAATAGTGCAACGTTTGTAGTTCTGGCGCATCTCTCTGAGCAGAACAATCACCCGGAAATTGCCCGGAGAGAGGCAGAGAAAGCGCTGGCCGCACGCGGTGGGCTATTCTGCAACCGGGTGTTGTTGGCATCCCAGACCGAGGCATTGGAACCGATTCGTCTGTAGTTGGGCTTCGGGTTGGCTGATTTCGTATCCCCCACATGAGTCAGCAGTGTGTTGATCCAATCGTAGGAAAGATTCTGGCGGGCTGGCGGTATGACATTTCCGGCCTTGCGCCAGAAATGTGCGGCGACTACGAAGAACACTTTGCGGACTGCGAATACTGCCGCAGCCGGCAAAAAATCCACCGCCTGATCGACGTCGGATTGATCGCTCTCGCGTCGGTTTCCGCAGGAATTTTTCTTCTCGCCTTTGCAGTCATCCATCACCTTAGTCCACGGCATGCCATTTGGTTGGAGATTGCTGCCCTTGCCGGCTTTGCTCTTTCCGCGCTGATCTGGCTGGGTGTAGCGGTGGCGACGCCTGCACCGGTGACCGTACTGGATGCCGCGAAAGAAGGTGCACGGCGCGTGCATGACCGGCTGCCGGAAGAGATCCGTCAGCGGCTACCCGAAGAACTGCGGATGAAAATCACTGGGACGTAGATGGTATGCAGCGAGTCTCCTGGTCCACCGCGCTGATCTTGCTTGCGGCTTTATTGCTGGCGCCGGGAGTGTGGGCTGTGGGGCTCCCTGCCCCGCTAGTCGCGCATCCGGCAGGATGTCACCAGCATGGCCCAGTGCTACCTTCGCCTGCCCCGGTGAGCCATCAATGCTGCGCGAGCGGACATCAGTGGGCTATTACCGGGACAAGCTACTCTCCTGACCGGCCTGCGGCACTTTCCTTGTGGCGCGAGGCTGACGCTCTGCATTGGGCGGAACTCTCCATTGCTTCTGTCGTTTCCTCATTCACACCCGAACGAGACTCGCTGTCCGATTCCTCTCCTCTGAGAATCTAAGGTCACTAGTTCTCCCCTTTCCCTAGAGTTGGATGGAGCAGCGGACTTAGTTGCTCTAGAGCGGGTTTCAAAAATGCCTTGACGGGTCAAGAATCGAAACCCGCAGGGGCTAAAGCCCGCGACCTTATTGAGCTGTGCGGCACGGCTTAAGCCGTGCCCTGTTACGAACCTATTTTTGAAGAAGCTGTGGTCATACGCGCCTTTCACTTAAGGTTCAGCAGTGATGCGCATCAGAGGATCGTCGTGAACAAAGTTTTTGTTGGACTGTTAGTCGTCGCAATATCGGTTGGAGTCTGGGCACAAGAACCCAGCCCTGTTAAGACTGACGGGGCCAGCGGGGCAATGGCCCAGATGCAGCAAGCCCCTTCCATGGGCGGAATGAATATGGGCGCTCCGATCGGGTTGCAGTTGCCGTCGCCGCATCAAGGCTCTGGGACAGCGTGGCAACCGGCGTCGGTCATCGGGTACCAATGGATGTGGATGCGGGGCGGATGGGAGTTCATGGCGCATGGGACGATCTTTGTCGACTACAACCAGCACGGCGGCCCACGTGGCGAGGGAAAGGCCGAGTCGGTGAACTGGGGCATGCTGATGCAGCAACACAAGCTCGGTAGAGGAACGATTCTGTTCACACAGATGTTTTCGGCGGAATCTCTGACATCCCCACATCCGGGTTTTCCCGAGTTGTTTCAGACTGGCGAGACATATCACAACGAGCCTCTGGTGGATCACCAGCACCCGCACAATGTCTTTGCCGAACTGGCAGCGCTTTACACTTTGCCGCTGACTGAGAAGCTTTCATGGGAACTGTATGGTGGCCCTTCGGCAGAGCCCGCGCTGGGGCCTGTCACATACATTCATCGGGCATCGGCGTCGGATTTGCCGCTGGCACCGCTTGGGCACCATCTTCAAGACTCAACCCACACGAGTTTTGGAGTGGTCACGACAGGATTCATCATCGATCGCGTAAAGCTGGAGGCTTCCGCCTTCAACGGCCATGAACCGAATGAAGAACGATGGAGCATCCAGTTTGGAGCACTCGATTCGTGGTCCGGGCGCGCATGGGTAGCGCCGGCGAAGAACTGGGTGGCGCAGTACAGCATCGGGCGGCTGGAGCATCCGGAGGCGTTGGAACCAGGCAGCCAGTGGAGGCAGACGGCATCGGTTGAGTACTACCGCCCAATGACGAATGGATCGTGGGCGACGACATTCGTGTGGGGCCGTGTACACAAGATTGCCACCGCGACAAATCTGAACAGCTACCTTCTGGAATCTACGCTAAATTTTGCGAAGCGGAACTATGCGTTCACACGCATGGAGTTGGTTGATAAGGATGAGCTGTTCCCCCAAGCGCCGATTCATCCCGCATATCGTATTGGTGCTTACACATTCGGCGCAGACCGCGATCTGGTGCACAACCGGACATGGCAGTTGGCATTGGGAGGGGATGTGACTTTCTATTCGAAGCCCGCAGTGCTGAACACGGCTTACGGGACCAACCCAATTTCGTTTCAGATTTTCCTCCGGATGAGGCCGGGCAAAGCCGTGGACCACCAGATGCACTGACAGTCAAGAAAAAGCATGGTTACCAACGATTCCGCCGTAAAATGTTTCTGTTACACCCCTCCCCGATTTCACGCGAAAATGTCCTCACTATGACCCGGGCTCTAGGCATGTTGCGCTCCATCCAATGGGCAATGCTGGGGAGCATTGTCCTGTATGGCGTTTTAGGAAGAGTGACGAGACCGTTGAACCAGGGAGTGGATCCTGGATTGAGTTATCTGTTTGCGACCTTGGGTGTGGCTATCGTAGGAATTATCTTCGTGGTTCGCCGCACGCTGGTGTTTCGCGCCGAAGCAAGCCTGGCCAGCGCACCGGACGATTCTCTAAGTCTCAACCAGTGGAGAACCGGTTACATTGCCACTTATGCCCTATGCGAGGCGCTTGGGCTCTTCGGCCTGATCCTGCAGTTCATGGGTGGAGGCTTACAAGCGAGCGTTCCTTACTACCTTAGCGGCTTCGTTTTGCTGTTCTTCTTCCGTCCGCACCAGCCGCAAACCCAAGCTAGTACTTAACGTGGCAACTGGCTAAGCCGCGCTTCTCCAGGTACTGCTGATGATAGTCCTCTGCTGGATAGAACGTGACCGCCGGAACGATCTGGGTGGCGATTGGTTTTGAATAACGATGCGCTTTTTCAAGCGCTTCTTTCGAGGCGAGCGCCTGGGCTTGCTGTTCAGGAGAATGAAAGAAGATAGCGGAGCGATATTGGGTGCCCCAATCCGGACCCTGGCGGTTGACCTGGGTTGGATCGTGGTTCTCCCAAAAGACCTTTAGCAGGTCGGGATAGTGGATCTTCGCCGGGTCGAATTCGACTTCGACGGCTTCGGCGTGGCCGGTACCGTCAGTGCAGACTTCTTTATAGGTTGGGTTTTCCGTGTGGCCACCGATGTATCCAACGCGGGTTGAGGTTACGCCTGGGAGCTGTCGGAAGGTGGCTTCGACTCCCCAGAAACATCCTGCTGCAAATGTGGCTTTTTCCATAGTGACTTTGGCACCCGGAAGAGCTTTACCACAGAGGGCACAGGGTAGCACAGAAAAACAAAGCTGCGGCTCTGGGCATCTCTCGGTCTTTGTTGATCCTCTGAAGATTAGATTGCGAAACTGGGCCGAAGTCACAGGATTGTAAACCCAGGGTGAAATAACCAGCAGGGCGATTGACGCACCCCCGGAATCAAGGTAGAGTCCCGAAAGGATCGTTGAAGGGCCATCCAGTGGATTCACAGACCAGCCGTAAGAGTTCTCTGTCTAGAACTGCGTACAAGACTGCGCTGTTGATTCTATTGGCCTTAGCTGGACTCCAGGCCGCATTCGCGGTAGGAGAATTTGCGCCACAGCAGCGTCTGGGATATCGCACTGGCGATCAGTGGGAACCGTCGATTGCCGCCGATGGACGCGGCCACATCTACGTTCTGTATCCGCAGTATGGAACCGTCGCCGATTGTCAGACATGCACCGCCCCTAGCATGGCGGTGCTGATCAGCGACGATAACGGGATCTCGTGGCATGCATCGAAGCCCATGCTTCCCTTCCCAACGGGACAGTTTGATCCGCAGATCGTGGTAGACCCGGCCGATCACCAGACAATTTACGCGTCGTGGTTGCAGAACGATCGGCGGGACATCCTCGTGGCACGCTCACTCGACTTCGGGCGGACTTGGTCGTTTTCATGGGCTGAGCGAGGCCGCGAAGACACTGATAAGCCGGTGCTCGCAGTACGGGGTCCGGACGTTTACGTCGGCTTCAATCACGACGAGAGATTTCTGGTCTCTGCATCACACGATGCAGGTCAGACCTTTACGGTAGTGAACGTAAATCCGAACCCTGAGCCAGGGTCATCGCTGGCAGGCGGAGCTAGTGTGGATCCATCCGGAAACGTGTTTTTTGGATGGACGGCATATGCTCGCAATCTGGAGCAAGCCCGTCCGGTAAGCATCTATGTCAGCCGATCGAGCGATGGCGGCAAGACCTGGAACACATCGTTGCTGGATCGGTCAGGTGCCCCTCCGGACTGCCGCGAGGCGCAGGGCTGCGGTGAAGGCTTTCTGGGAGCGCAGATCTCTCTGGCTTCCGACGCCGACGGAGCACTTTATGCTCTGTGGAATGCGGGCGCACAGTACGGCGGTATCGAACGGATTTATTTCGCTTCCTCTACGACGGGCGGAGCAACCTGGTCGGCGAGATCGGATGTGTCGGGAGCAGCGGTTGGCGCGGAGCATGCTTTCCCGGCCATCGTGGCTGGAGTATCAGGCGACGTGCGCATCGCGTGGATGGATACGCGCGCGTACGAGCCGGGACGTCCGAACCACCGGCTGTGGAACACGTTTTACCGCGCCTCGACGAACGGCGGCGCGAGTTGGGGTGGTGAGCAGCAGCTCTCAGGCCCAATCGGCGGATACGACTACATTCTCCCTGGCGGATTCCGCTTCCCCTTCGGAGATTACTTCGGCCTAGCGATCGACAGCGAAGGCACGACCCACGCCGTGTGGGGTGAAGGCAGAAACTACAAGTCTCCGGGATCGATCTGGTACACCCGCGGACGATAACCTCGTTGTAACTCCCATCGTGAGCCACTGATCAGCGAGTGTCGTGGCCGACCTCTTTGCTACGGGACCTCTACTCACCAAGGTGAAAATGTTCACCGATTGACAATCCCTGCTTTCACGATCAGCATGTTTCGCAGTAGAGGTCAGCGCTGCCCGTTAGACGTTGGCTCTCAGAGTGGATTGAAATATCTATGCAGGCTCAGTTCGGGCCTCCACTATTATGCGATCCAAGATCTTTTGCAAAATTCCCGCGGTACTAACCCTGCTTAGTCTTTGTCTAATTGTATGCAGCAGTCTGGCACAGACATCCATTCTCACCTGGCACTACGATAATCTCCGCAGCGGCGCGAACACCACCGAAACCGTGCTGACCCCTGCCAACGTAAATTACAACACGTTCGGAAAGCTCTCGACGAAGCCTGTTGATGGATATGTGGTGGCCCAACCGCTCTATGTTCCGAACCTGAACATTGCAGGAAAAGGCGTTCACAATGTCGTGTTCGTGGCTACTATGCACGACAGCGTTTATGCGTTTGACGCCGACGACAGCGACAACTCGCCGCTCTGGTACACAAGTATTCTCGCGTATAGTCCGCCAGGAGCCACAACAGTTCCGGCTACGGTAAAGAAGGATGCGGGTACAACGGGGTGGTTGGAACTGGGGATTGTCTCAACGCCCGTAATCAATCTAGAGAACCACACCCTTTACCTGGTTGCAGAGACGTATGAAAACTCGCAGGTGGTACATCGGCTACACGCCCTCGACATTACCAGTGGATTGGAAAAGCTCGGTGGTCCAACAACCATTGTTGCAACGTGCACATGCAACGGAGTGACCACGGCCTTCCAGGACCTCTACCAGATGAATCGCCCTGCCTTGTTACTAGCTCAACACCAAATCTTCGTCGCCTGGGGATCCAATGGAAACAACGACTATAGCCAGGGATGGCTCATGTCTTACAGTGCATCGACGCTCCAACCCTTGGGGGCGGTGACGGCGGAACCCGGAAAAACACTGGCATCAATTTGGCAGAAAGGCGCTGGTATCTCTGGAGATCTCCAGGGAAATCTATATGCTGTCACGGGGGAGGGACCGTACCTAACTGGTTCCAACCTTTCCATAAGTGTGGTCAAGTTCAGCAGCACGAGCGGTGTCCAGGTGGCGGACTTCTTTACTCCCTACAATCATCAAATCCTTAGCGCGCAAGATAAGGACCTGACCGGGCACCTGCTCCTTCCACCTCAATCGGGCCGATATCCAAGAGAAATGATCGCCATCGGGAAAGAAGGCACCATCTATCTTCTCAATCGCGATCATCTGGGAGGTTTATGTGCAAATTGCACCTCTGGTGACACTCAGGTGGTTCAGGAAATCTCGCAGGGGGCGGGACCCGGAGGTGGGAATCCAACCTTTTGGAATGCACGAGTGTACTTTACGGGTGCGGCTAGTCCGGTCCAGGCTTACACCGTTGAGAATGGAACGATGGTGGTGCCTCCGGCTAAATCTCCGCAAAGTATGGACGGAGGGGGTCACTCCATTATCACTGCTAACGGAACCACCAATGGAATTCTCTGGTTCCTGAACGGAAAGGCTCTGTACGCGCTCGATGCGATCACCTTGAAGACGCTGTATAACAGCGCAATGGCTCCGAATCAAAGGGATGTACTGCCACCTCTACCTCACTTCCCTGAACCTATTGTCGCGGACGGGAAACTGTTCATCGGCACAACCAACAGCTTGGTGACCTATGGCTTGCTATAGAGCAAGGGCGTAGCCAACTTCGAAAAAAGCGGACTAGAGACATTCTTGACCGTGGATCGATGAATGTTCTGGTGCTTTATCAGCAGTTGACTTCGTGCCTGATGGTTTCGTGCGACGCAGATGCCGGGCTCAACTCTCGCTTCGCCTCTGGGATCGTCCAGCCGCGAATGAGGAGCCAAAGCATCAGAAATATCTCCCCGAAGAAGGTGAGAAAGAGGTATTTCAATTGCGCGTTCGGGTAGAGGTATGGCTGCAAACTGTCGATGACCCAACCCAATCCATCGATAACCAGCAGGACACCCAGCCATCTCGGCATGTAGCGGGACTTATAGATCAAATAACCCAGCAAAACAAGATGGATCCCAAACAGCACCAGTCCAATGGACCAGTCGTCGCGGAATGTGCCCAGCAGAAGCTTAACCTGTGCCCGTAACGGGCCCGCTCCAAAGGCTGCTAAGTAATCCGGAGTGTTGACCAGATGAAATACGGTCACCAGCTTCAGCATCCCGAAGAAAGCGATGGCTGTGTACATCAACCTGAACCAAGCGGTTAGCAGAGAAACTGCCCGGTTGACCGGCACAAGCAAAACATAAAGAGCCCAGGCAATCACAACGTCTTCGATGAATTCGACGAGATAGCAGAGAATCGCCGCCGCAAAAAGTCCCTGGTGCGCGCCTATGTTCTGGACCGTTTGTTCGATGTTGGCCGGGATCACCAGCTTGGGGTAGATCGAGAACTCGGCGTAGGTCACGGGACCAAGCAAATAACTGAAGCCAGCGATCAGCGCCGCCTGTCGCAGGGTCAATCCTTCGCCATGATTTGCCTGGATCGTCGAATTCACTGGGCTGATCCGCAACTCGCTCGCACTGTGCCGGAGCCAGAACAAACTGCTATGAGGCCCACAATGCTAGCACGACTCTCCAGGTTCTTGTCAGTTGGTGAGAGCAAGCACTCCTTCAGGGATTCTGAGTTAAATGGAGATATTTCGCCAACTATCGCCAGACATTGGCGTGATTCCTCGCCGGCAACTAGGTCACTTGTCCGCCAGTTCAAAATCCGCGAGCGCCTTCGTCGCCGCTCACCAAAGCGCGGGACGCTAAAGAATATTCTTATAGAGCAGCGGCGATACAGTCCACCTCGATGTCGAAGCCGCCATACCAAGCAGGAACATTGATAAAGATTCGAGCAGGAGGATTCTCCGGGAAGTAACGCCTGTAGACCTCGTTGACAGCAGGAAACATATCGACTGACGTCACGTAGACATTCAGTTTCAGGATGTTTTCCAACGACGAACCCGCCGTTTCAACACAGAGCTTAAGCTGGTCTAAAACGATCTCGGTCTGGCGCTCAATAGGCCCTCGGAAAATCTCTCCGGTTTTCGGATCGAACGGCGGAGCGCCTGAGACGTAAATAGTGTCGCCGTGTTTAGTGACCATCGAAGCGGGCGCCTTGTACTTTTCCAAGTAGGTCGCCAGTGGCTCAACGCGAATGATTTCTCGTTTCATAGATTTCCTCCGATTGCTAGGGACGGTGACTGTTCAGGCCAGGAGCGTCCGCGTGGCCTCTTCGTCTCTAGCCCATTACTCCGGGCTCACTCAACACTTCGGCAGTCTTTAACGGCGAAGTTTCAAAACCGATCTAGCCCCACACTATGCTCTCGCTCCTGCGCCCTTTTGGCGAAGCTGAACTAGAAGAAACGG
>Ga0070734_10004081_pt1 | contig 14325 bp, 12 predicted proteins | sample Coa_R1_8_FD_66444 | JGI IMG/M metagenome (GOLD analysis project Ga0070734, IMG submission 66444) | Surface soil microbial communities from Centralia Pennsylvania, which are recovering from an underground coalmine fire - Coalmine... | ecosystem: Environmental > Terrestrial > Soil > Unclassified ...
GGCGAGCACGGATTCTCGGTCGCGCAGCATTCGCTGGTGGTGGAAGAGATCGCCGTTCATATCGACCCGACGCTCGAGCCGCGCTGGCGGCTCGCGGCCCTGCTGCACGATGCCGCCGAGTACGTGATCGGTGACATGATCTCGCCCTTCAAGGCGGCGCTTGGCCTGAACTACAAGGGATTTGAGGAACGACTGGAAGCAGCCGTGCAGGTCCGCTTCGGACTTCCCGGCCGACTGCCGGCGCCGGTCAGGACCCTCATCAAGCAGGCGGATCGCGCCAGCGCCTTCTTCGAGGCGACGCAGCTGGCGGGGTTCAGCGCCGAAGAGGCGGTCGCCCTCTTCGACCCGCCGCCGCATTCATACCGGCCGGCGCTCACGCCGATGAGCGCCACCGAGGCGCAGGCGCGCTATATCGAGCGCTTTCTGCTGCTCAGCCAAGCGACAGGGTTTGCACCGCTCCAACGGCGGGCGGATACGGAACGGGCATGACCCTGGTCGTCTGTTCGCTGGCCAATCTCGACGAAGTGATCCTCACGCGGCGGCCGTCGCATGTGATCACGCTGCTCAGCGGCGGCCTGATGATCGGCCCGCTAGCGGCGTTCGGGCCGGACCGGCATCTGCGCCTGGCGGTGGACGACATCCACGAGCCGATCGCTGGCATGGTCGCGCCCGACGAGGCGACCGTCGAGCAGGTGCTGGCGTTCGGGCACGCCTGGGACGGCGCGGCCCCCATGATCGTGCACTGCTTTGCCGGCGTCAGCCGCTCGTCCGCCTCAGCGCTCGCCATTGCCTGTGCGCGCAATCCCGACGTCGACGAGCTCGTCATCACGACAGCGCTCCGGCGCCTGGCGCCCCACGTCTTCCCCAATCGGCGCATCACCGCCATCGCCGATGCGATGCTCGGCCGCCAGGGCCGACTGATCGCGGCGGTCGAAGCCATGGGCGCCGACGACCTCGAGGCGCCGAAGCGGCCGGTCGAACTGCCATCGGACTTCCGGGCGCACGCACGCGCGCCATGACGACGGTGGTCATCGGCCTTTCCGCGGTCGTCGTCGCGGTGCGGGAGCGCGATGCGGTGGTGCTGACCGTGCGCGCGCACGACGCGCAGACCGGCGAGGCGTCGCGGATGCTCGGCCTGCCGTTCGGCCCGTTCGACCCGGATGCGCACCGCACGTTCGAGCTTGCGATGCGCGCGTTCGTCACCGAGCAGACGCGGTTCGAACTGGGCTACGTCGAGCAGCTCTACACCTTCGGCGACCGCGGCCGCGACGCGCCGCGCGCCGACGTCGGCGCGGGCGGCGCGCGGGTCATCTCCGTCGGCTATCTGGCGCTGACGCCGGCGGCCGTCGAACAGCTCGGGCCTGACACCGTGTGGACCCCCTACACCCGCTTCTTTCCGTGGGAGGATTGGCGGCGCGGGCGACCGGCGCTGATCGACGATGTCATCGCCCCCAAGCTCGCCGAGTGGGCGGCCGGGGCGGAAGAGCGCCGCGCCCGCGCCAGGCTGTTGTTCGCCCTGGACGGCTCGCCGTGGAACGAGGAGCGCGTCCTTGAGCGCTATGAGCTGCTCTACGAGGCCGCTCTTGCTCCGGAAGCGGCGCGCGATCGGGCGCGCGGCGCCGGCGCATCAGCCGTGCTCGACGCCACGCTCGGCGAGCCGATGCTCTCGGACCACCGACGGATTCTGGCCACGGGCCTCGGCCGTCTGCGCAGCAAGCTCAAGTACCGGCCGGTGGCGTTCGAGCTCATGCCGCCGGAGTTCACCCTGTCACACCTGCAGCGAACCGTTGAAGCGGTGGCCGGCGTGGCCCTGCACAAGCAGAACTTCCGCCGCGGGCTGGAGCGGACCGACCTCGTCGAGGGGTTGGGACGTCGTCACGCCGAGACCGGCGGCCGCCCCGCCGAGCTGTTTCGCTTCCGCCGCGAGCGGCTGATGAAGGCGCCCGCGCCGGGGCTGGCGCTGCCGCGCTGACCGCGCAGACGGGCGGAGGACCGCTGGCGTCGCGGCGCCGGCGACCTCCGCCTGCTCCTGGTTTCTAGAATTTCCGCACGTAGGCGAGCGACCAGACGTTGGCGTCAAGGTCCGAGCGGTCGGCCGTCTCGCGCGTGTAGTCGGCTCGCACCCCGTCGTGGCCCGCGAAATACTGGGCGCCGACGCCGGCGTTCCAGCTGGTCACGTTCGCATGGAAGCTCTCACCGGGTCGGCTCAGGTGAAGGTCGGTCGCGCCATAGCCGACCCTTCCCAGGACGTCGAGATTCGGCGTGATTGGCAGGAATCCCACCGCGTAGCCCGCGTACTGGTCGTTCACGTGCACGGACGCGGCTTGGCCGCCGATGTTGACGCGGTCGCCGCCCAACCCGGCCGACCCTTCCCCCTCGACGCCGAGGTAGGGCATGAACCGGTAACCGAGCCGGCCGGTGATCGCGCCGACGTTCGCCGACCCGCTGTTCAGGTCCTCGCCGCCGAGCGTGCCGTAGACGCCTGTCGCCTGCGCGAAGGCGGGGGCGGCCGTGGCGAGCAGCGTCAACGCCGAGGCGGTCAGAAGCACTGATTTCATAAGGCTTACTCCCTGCTGATGAGAAGCGTCGTGCTCACCCGCCCAGCCATGGTCGCAGACCTTCAAACGCGCAGGTGGCCGCTTCGGGTCGCCCATGCGGCCGGAATGAGGGCGCCGTTGCACAACGGCAAAGCCAGCCAGGCCGCAGCGCGGCTCAGAGAAGATATGCCCAGATCGCTACAGCGACGCCCGCCAGGCCAAGCAAACTCGCGCCGATCCAGGGCCAGCGCTTCTTGGTGATGATGGCGATCGTCGAAACCGCGATGCCGATTTCGAGCAGCGTGGCGGCGATGGACAGCCGATGGTGCCGCGCCTCGTGGCTCTCGCTCTTTTCCAGCGCCCGATCGCGCTGATGTTCGAAGGCCTTGGCCTCGGCCTGCGCCTGGTCCTGACCCTGGCCCTCGGTCTTCGCCTTCTTCGCGTTGTCAGCCGCGTTCGCCCCGCCCGCAGCCGCCGCGATCGCGTACATGTTCTTCTTGAGGCTCTTGGCCTCGTAGAAGTTCCATTGGTCGGTCGCCTGCTCCTGGGCCAGCACCGCCTGGTTCGCCGCGATGATCGCGCTGGCGCTCTCGAACGTCTCGAGGCTGGCGGCGGTGGCCGCGACGACGGCCAGGATGGCGATGGTGATCGAAACGCGGGAGACGAAGGGATCGCTCTCGTGCGCAGCATGCGCGGCGTGTTCTGCGTGCTCGTGCGCATCGAGCGCTGGGTCGCTCATCGGACGGCTCCGTCTCACGCGTTGCGCCGCGCCAGGGCCGCCTGCGCGGCCGCCAGGCGTGCGATCGGCGTCCGGTAGGGCGAACACGACACGTAGTCCAGTCCGACGCTCTCGCAGAACGCGATCGAGGCGGGGTCGCCGCCATGCTCGCCGCAGATGCCCAGCTTGATGTCCGGCCGCACCGCCCTGCCCCGCTCGGCCGCGATGGTGATGAGGTCCCCAACGCCGTCGGCGTCCAAGGTGACGAACGGATCCTTCTCGAACACGCCCTTTTCCATGTAGGCGCCGAGGAAGCGCGCCGAGTCGTCGCGGCTGATGCCGAAGGTGGTCTGGGTAAGGTCGTTGGTGCCGAACGAAAAGAACTCGGCGGCTGCGGCGAGCTCGCCTGCGCGCAGCGCCGCGCGCGGGAGCTCGACCATGGCGCCGACGCTGTAGGCGATCTCCTGTCCGCGCTCGTCCATGACCTGCCGGGCGACACGGTCGGTCAGCGTCCGGAGGAACTGCATCTCTTCGCCCTTGGCGATGAGGGGATGCATGATCTCGACGATCGGCGCCGGCCGGCCGCAGGCGACGATTTCGCAGGCGGCCTCGATGATGGCGCGCACTTGCATCTCGTAGATCTCCGGGTGCGAGATCCCCAGCCGGCAGCCGCGGTGTCCGAGCATTGGGTTGGTCTCGGCAAGGTCGCGCGCGCGCTGCAGAAGCTTCAGCGCGTCAAGCCCTGTGGCCTTTGCCACGGCCTCCACATCGTCGCGCGAATGCGGCAGAAACTCGTGCAGCGGCGGGTCGAGCAGCCGGATGGTGACCGGCAGGCCGTGCATGATCTCGAAGAGCTCAAGCAGATCGGCGCGCTGCATCTCCAACATGCGCGCGAGCGGCGGGCGGCGCCCCGCTTCGTCGTCGGCCAGGATCATCTCGCGCACCGCCGCGATGCGCTCGGCGTCGAAGAACATGTGCTCGGTGCGCACCAGTCCGATGCCCTCAGCGCCGAACTGGCGCGCCGTCCTCGCATCCAGGGCGGTCTCGGCGTTGGCGCGCACCTTGAGCCGGCGAAAGGCGTCGGCCCAGCCCATCAGGGTGGCGAAGTCGCCGGTCAGCTCCGGCTCCACCATCTTCACCGCGCCCGCCAGTATTTCTCCCGTCGAGCCGTCGATGGTGATCAACTCTCCGGCGTGGACGGTCCGCCCGCGCGCATGGAAAACCCGCGCCTTGGCGTCGATGGCGATCTCGCCGACGCCGGACACGCAGGGACGGCCCATGCCCCGCGCCACCACCGCGGCATGGCTCGTCATCCCGCCCCGCGCGGTGACGATGCCGACGGCGGCGTGCATCCCGTGAATGTCTTCAGGGCTCGTCTCGTCGCGCACCAGGATGACGGCCTCGCCGGCCTGCCCCATCCGCTCGGCCTCGCCTGAATCGAACACCACCTTGCCGGTCCCGGCGCCCGGCGATGCCGGGAGGCCGGAGGCGATGACCTCACGCGCGGCGCCCGGATCGATGGTCGGGTGCAACAACTGGTCGAGGGAGGCGGGCTCGATCCGGCCGACCGCCTCTTCACGGCTGATCACGCCTTCCGCCGCGAGCTCGACCGCGATCTTCAGGGCCGCCTTCGCCGTGCGCTTGCCGCTGCGCGTCTGCAGCATGTAGAGCCGGCCCTGCTCGACCGTGAACTCGATATCCTGCATGTCTCGATAGTGGCGCTCGAGCTTGCGCACGACGCCGCAGAACTCTTCGAACACGGCGGGCAGCGCCTCCTCCATCGACGCGGCCTTCTCGCCCATTTCTTCGCGCGCCGCCCTGGTCAGCGCCTGCGGCGTGCGGATGCCGGCCACGACATCCTCGCCCTGCGCATTGACGAGGAACTCGCCGTAGAGCGTCGCCTCGCCGGTCGAAGGGTTGCGGGTAAAGGCGACGCCGGTGGCCGACGTATCGCCCATGTTTCCAAAGACCATGGACTGCACGTTCACGGCGGTGCCCCAGGCTTCCGGGATGTCGTGCATGCGCCGGTAGAACTTGGCGCGCTCGTTCATCCAGCTCAGGAAGACCGCGCCGATCGCGCCCCACAGCTGGTCGTGCGGATCCTGCGGAAACGGCTGGCCGAGCTCGCTCTCGACCAATTGCTTGTAGGCGCCGACCACCCCGGTCCATGCGTCGGCGTCCAGCGCCGTGTCGACCGCCAGGCCCAGCCGGTCCTTATGGTCGTCGAGGATCTCCTCGAACATGTGGTGGTCGAGCCCGAGCACGACGTTCGAGTACATCTGGATGAAGCGCCGATAGCTGTCGAACGCGAACCGTCGGTCGCCCGAGAGCCTGGCGAGGCCTTCGACGGTCCGGTCGTTGAGACCAAGGTTGAGGACCGTGTCCATCATCCCCGGCATCGAGGCGCGCGCGCCCGAGCGGACGGAGACGAGAAGCGGATTGTCTGCATCGCCGAACCGCTTCGAGGTCAGCTGCTCGACGCGCGCCAGACCTTGGCCGACCTCCTCCTGCAGGGACGCGGGGTAGGTCCGATTGTTCGCGTAGTAGTGGTTGCAGGCTTCGGTCGTGATGGTGAAGCCCGGGGGCACCGGCAGCCCCAGCGCGCTCATCTCGGCGAGGTTGGCCCCCTTGCCGCCGAGCAGGTCCTTCATCGAAGCGTCGCCGTCGGCGCGGCCGCCGCCGAATGCGTAGACCCACCTCATCTTCACCGCGCCGTCGGCCGCCATCGACTTCTCTCGGTTATCCCGCGATCTGGCTGAAGTCCGCCACCCGACCCATCAGGTCGCGCACCTGAACCAGTAAACGGAGGCGGTTATCCCGCGTTGCAGCATCCGGATCGTTCACTAGCACATGGTCGAAAAATGCGTCGACCGGCGCGCGCAAGCCGGCGAGCGCACGCATCGCGGCGGTGAAGTCTTCGTTGCCCAGGTCCGCCTCCACGCGCGGCGCAATCGAGGCGAGTGCATTGACGAGGGCCGTTTCTTCCGGCGGCGCATCCGCCTTCCGCCGCGCTTCGCCGGATGGCAGCGGCCCCTTCCTCTCCTCCGCCCGCAGGATGTTGCTGGCGCGACGGTAACCCGTCAGCAGGTTCGCCCCGTCCTCGGTGGAGAGCAGGATGTCGAGTGCGTCCACGCGGGTGACGACGCGCAAGAGGTCGTCGTCGCCGAGCGCAAACACCGCATCGACCAGGTCGTGCCGCTTGCCCTGCTCTCGCAGCGCGACCTTCAGCCGGTCAGCGAAGAACTCGACAAGGTCCGCCGCGACCTTCGGAGCGAAGCGCGCGCGAAGCGGCAGCCGGAGGCCATTGGCCAGGACAATGCGGATGACACCCAGCGCCGCGCGGCGGAGCGCGAAGGGGTCGCGCGATCCCGTGGGCTTCTCGCCGATAGCGAAGAAGCTGCCGAGCATGTCCAGCTTGTCGGCGAGGGCGACCGCGACCGTGACGGGGGTTGTCGGCGCTTCGTCGCTCGGGCCTTGCGGCTTGTAGTGGTCGCGGATGGCGTCGACAACGGACGCCTCGAGGCCCTCCTCGGCCGCGTAGTAGCCGCCCATGACGCCCTGCAGCTCCGGGAACTCGCCCACCATGCCTGTTGCGAGGTCGGCTTTGCAGAGGCGCGCCGCCTCCGCAGCCAGCTCCGCATCCGCCCCGACCACGGGGGCAAGTTCGCGGGCGAGCGCCTGGATGCGCTCCACGCGTTCGTACATCGTGCCGAGCTTGGCGTGGAACGTGACGCCCTTCAGCCGTTCCAGCCGGTTGGCCAGCGGGACCTTGCGGTCCTCGTCCCAGAAGAAGCGCGCATCGTTCAGACGCGCCGCCAGCACCCGGGCGTTGCCAGCCGCGATCAGCGCGCCTCCGTCGGGCGCCTCGATGTTGGCGACCGTGATGAAGTGCGGTGCGAGACCTTCGCCCAGGGGATTGCGCACGGCGAAGTACTTCTGGTGGGTGCGCATCGAGGTGGTGATCACCTCGCCCGGCAGGTCAAGGAAGCTCTCGTCCATGTCGCCCATGAGCGGCACGGGCCACTCGGCGAGGCCGGCGACCTCCTCAAGCAGCCCAGGGTCCTCGACCAGCGCAAGTCCCTTTGCCGCGGCGAGCCTGGCCGCGCCGGCCTGGATGCGGGCTTTGCGCTGGTCTGCCTCCAGGACGACGAAGTTGTCGGCGAGGCCGGCGGCGTAGCTCGCGAAGTCACGCACGGCGAAGGGTCGCTTGGAGCCCATGAAGCGGTGGCCCTCCGCCGCGTCGCCGCTGGCGATCCCGTCGAGGTCGAAGGGAACGACCCTGGCGTTGAACACGCAAAGGATGCGCTGCAACGGGCGCACCCAACGCAGCGAGCCGTCGCCCCACTTCATCGACTTCGGCCAGGGAAACCCGCGGACGATGTCCGGGACCATCTCGGCGACCACCGCGGCGGTCTGACGTCCCTTTGCCTCGGTCGTAGCGAAGTAGACGCCGTCGCGCTCGACAAGCTGGCTGCGTTCGAGGCCGGTCGAGCGCAGGAAGCCGTTGACCGCGGCGTCGGGCGAGCCGACGCGGGGACCCTTGCGCTCCTCCCGCCGGTCGGGCTGCGCCAGCGGCAGGCCCTCGACGACCACGGTCAGACGCCGCGGACCCGCGTAGGCGCGCACCGCCTCGTAGCCCAGCCCGGCTGCGTCCAGCCGTTCGCGCGTCATGCGGTCGAGATCGCGGGCCGCGCCGCTTTGCATGCGCGCGGGAATCTCCTCGGAGAACAGCTCGAGCAGAAGCTCCGGCATCAGGCGCCGAGCGCGGGCAGCGCCGCGTTCTCGCCTTCAACAGCCAGCCAGGCTTCCGCGCAGGCTTTGCACAGATCGCGGATCCGGCCGATGTAGCTCTGTCGCTCCGCGACCGCGATCGCGCCGCGGGCGTCCATCAGATTGAACAGGTGCGAGGCCTTCAGCACGTAGTCGTAGGCCGGCAGCACAAGCGGTTGCCCCTGGCGACCGCGCGCGGCCAACAGCCTGGGGACCTCGCGTTCCACGTCCTCGAAGTGACGCTTGAGCATCTCGACGTTCGCCGCCTCGAAGTCGAAGGCGGAGAACTCCCGCTCCTGCTCGAGGAAGACGTCGGCGTAGGTCTTGCGGTCCGCGCTCTGCGGGTCGTTGAATGCGATGTCCTTGAAGTCCTCGACGCCCTGGACATACATCGCCAGCCGCTCGAGACCGTAGGTCAGCTCGCCCGCCACCGGATCGACGTCCAGGCCGCCGACCTGCTGGAAGTAGGTGTACTGGCTGATCTCCATCCCGTCGCACCAGACCTCCCAGCCGAGCCCCCAGGCGCCGACGGTCGGATTCTCCCAATCGTCCTCGACGAAGCGGACGTCGTGCAGGGCAAGGTCGATGCCGATCGCCTCGAGCGAGCCCAGGTAGAGGTCCTGCATGTCGGGCGGGTTCGGCTTCAGCATCACCTGGTACTGATAGTAGTGCTGGTAGCGGTTGGGGTTCTCGCCGTAGCGCGCGTCGGCCGGGCGCCTGGACGGCTGCACATAGGCGGTGCGCCAGGGTTTCGGCCCAAGCGCGCGCAGGACCGTCATCGGGTGGAGGGTGCCGGCGCCCACCTCGAGGTCATACGGCTGCAGGATCACGCACCCCTGGCGGCTCCAATAGGCGTGCAGCGCCAGGATGATGTCCTGGAAGGATAGAGGCGGCCGGCTGGTCATCGGGCTAAGAGCAGATTCGCAAACGCGCTGCGAAAAGCCGGCGGACCATAGGGTCCGCCGGCTGGCCCTTCAAGCTGTCGGGGGTTCGGCGGTTTAGCGGCGCACCGCGGAGGCGTTGACGCCCGCGCTGGCCGCGGAGGCCGCGGCCTGCGGCGACAGCACCCGGTCGAGCGCGTAGATCTGTCCGTTGGACACGGCCGCCTGGCCGACGATATCGGCGTTGTTGACCTTGAACGGCGTCGACGAGCCGTCGATCTGCACGTCGGGACCGGCGGCGGTCGGCACGGGACCCTTGGTGCCCTGCACCTTCGACGGCGGCACGCTGGCGGCGATGAGGTGGTAGGCCAACAGCTGCTGCAACTGCGCGGCGTTGGCGGATTGCATCAGGCTGTCGAGCTGTCCCTGCGGCAGGGCCTTGAACGCTGCGTCGGTCGGGGCGAGCAACGTGTAGGGGCCGGCGCCTTGCAGGAAGCTCGTGAGGTTCGCCGCGTCCAGCGCCTTCAAGAGAATCGTGAACTGACCGGAGGCCTTGAGCGTGCCGATGATGTCTCCGCTGGGCGTGAGCTGCAGCTGCGGCGCCGCTGGCGGTGGGGCGGGCTCGGCGGCGGCGGTCGGCTGGGCGGCCGCGGCTCCCGTCTGCGCCATCGCCGGCGCCGCAATCGCGAGCGCGAGGGCGCCCGCCAACATCAGTCGGTGCATCATGAGTTCAAGCTTCCTTGTCCAGGTGAGGGGCCAACCTGCGTTATCCGGCCGCCTTGTGTCATTTCTAAGAAGCGGCTGCGGTTGATCTGGCAGGGGTGGGGTCGAAAAAGCCGGCGGACCATAAGGGCCGCCGGCCGATGCTTCAAGCGCACCGCTCCGCTTCTGCGGAGCGGCGGCCCGGACCCGGAACCTTAGTCGCCGATCGGCTTGGTGTGGCGGCCGGCGTTGCTCATCGGCCCGCCGAATGCCTTGCGGTTGGCAGGCGTGTCGGGCACCGGCGCATTGCTGATCACCGTCGGATCTCCAGCCTTCAGCTTGAAGGCTTCGTCGGGAGCGGTCGGTGACGACGTCACCCCGCCGGGCGGAATGGACGCCGCCGCAGGCGCGCTCGCCTGACCGGCGGTCGCAGCCGACTGGTCGGTCTGGGCGGCAGCGACGCCAGCCGCCAAAGCGGCGACCGCAGCGATGGAAAGAAGTGGTGCTAAGCGCATTTTAGCTGACCTTTTGGGGTGCAACGAGGCTCGCCCCCTCGCCAAAACAAGTGCCGAGGGAAATACGCACAGCTTGGCTTTAGGTTGCGCGGCGCCGATCACGGGTCCGTGATCCTTATGCCGATTCCGCCCGCGGCCTTCGCTCGCCCTCGGACCGCACAAGTTCTGGGCGCCGCCTTCGCCCCGACGCCTAATCTCTGAGCGCTCGCGCCTGAATCCGAGCCGCTGGGCCGGCGGCGGCCCGACGCCGCGCCGCCCTTCCCCTAACGCTGAACCCGCCAGCTTGGGGGGCGGGTGAGCCTCCTCTCACGCCATGGCGACAACAGGGGTGCGTTGGCGATCCGCGAGCACGGGAGCGAGCGAATGAAACTGATTATGGCGATCGTCAAACCCTTCAAGCTCGACGAGGTCCGAGAAGCTCTCGGCGCGGCGGGCGTGGAGGGGATGACGATCTCGGAAGTAAAGGGCTACGGGCGCCAGAAGGGGCAAACCGAGATATATCGCGGCGCCGAGTATGCGGTGAACTTCGTGCCGAAGGTCCAGGTCGAGGTCGTCGTCGACGACCCGGACGTGGCCAAGGCGGTCGAAGCCATCAAGACGTCCGCCGCGACCGGCAAGATCGGCGACGGCAAGATCTTCGTGATCGCGGTCGAAGACGCGCTGCGCATTCGCACCGGCGAGACCGGATCGGCGGCGCTGTGAGCGATGCCACGAGACAACAGGGGACCTTCGAACACATGAAACGCGTAGGCATTCACAGGTGGGCCGCGTTCGCGCTCGCCCTCGTCATCGCCGGCGGCGCGTTCGGCGCCGCCGCGCTCGCGCAAACGGCGTCCGGCGCGCCGCCTTCCTCCTCGGCGGCGGCTGCGTCCTCGGCTTCGTCGTCCGGGCCCGCCGCATCCGGCGCTCCTGCGTCGGCCGCACCGGCGGCGTCCGCGGCCCCGGCGGCAGCGCCGCCGTGCGCCTCGACCAACAACTGCGCGACGCAGAGCTACCCCAAGGACTCGGTGAACTCCGGCGACACCGCCTGGATGCTGACCTCGTCGGTCCTGGTCTTGATGATGACCATCCCGGGGCTTGCTCTCTTCTACGCCGGCATGGTCCGCAAGAAGAACATCCTGGCGACTCTGGCGCAGAGTTTCGGCGCCACCTGCGTCATCACCGTGCTCTGGATGATCATCGGCTACTCGATCGCGTTCACCGGGCACGGCCCCTACCTCGGGGACTTCAAGTACATTCTGCTGGCGCCGCTGAACGCCGACATCAACATCGCGAACACGGACCTCGCGCCGACCATCCCCGAGACCGTGTACATGTTCTTCCAGATGACGTTCGCGATCATCACGCCGGCACTGATCGCCGGTGCGTTGGCCGACCGCATGAAGTACTCGGCGTTCCTGATCTTCATGGGGGCGTGGCTGCTCCTGGTCTACTGCCCGATCGCCCACTGGGTCTGGTCGGCCAAGGGCTTCCTGGGTACGGGCGGCCTCGGGGCCTTGGACTTCGCCGGCGGGACGGTCGTGCACTTGAACGCCGGCACCGCGGGCCTGATCACCGCGCTCATGCTCGGCAAGCGCAAGGGTCTCGGCACCGAGAATTTCGCGCCGTTCAACCCCGCCTACGCCGTGATCGGCGCCTCCCTGCTCTGGGTCGGCTGGTTCGGCTTCAATGCCGGCTCCGCGGTCGAGTCGCATGACGGCCAGGCCGGCATGGCCGCAGCGGCGACGCAAATCGCCACGGCGGCGGCGGCGCTGTCCTGGATGTTCGCGGAATGGGTCGTGGTGAAGAAGCCGACCGTCATCGGCATGGCTTCGGGCGCGGTCGCCGGCCTGGTCGCGATCACCCCGGCTTCGGGCTTCGTGAACCCGACCGGCGCGCTGATCATCGGACTGGCCGCGGGCGTGGTCTGCTACGTCGCCTCCGCGCACGTCAAAAAGTGGCTCGGCTTCTACGACGACGCGCTCGATTGCTGGGGTGTCCACGGCGTCGGCGGAGCGCTGGGCGCGATCATGACCGGCATGTTCGCTTCGAAGGCGATCAACGCCAACATCCCCTCCAAGGGCGGTTGGTTCATCGACGGCAACCCGTCGCAGATGATCGCCCAGCTGATCGACGTCGGCGTGGTGTTCGTCTACTGCGCCGTCGTCACCTTCCTGATCCTGGCGGTGCTGAAGTACACGATCGGCATCCGGGTGTCGGAAGAGGTCGAGGTCGAAGGCCTGGACATCAACCTGCACGGCGAGGTCGTTCAGGGCTAAGACCGGCGCCAGCCGATCAGGTGTCTTGCAGACGGCCCTCCGCCACCGGCGGGGGGCCGTTTCGCTTCAGAGCGGCGCCGAGCCGAGCCGACAGGGCCTGACCCACCAGTTGGGGCGCCGCTCCGCCAATCGGCCGGCGAGCCTTCTGGCCGCTGCTCGGTCCTCACACAGGGCAAAGAGCGTCGACCCCGATCCCGACATGCGCGCGGCCAGCGTCTCCCGCTCGGCGCGGAGCGCCAGGAGCCCCGCTCCGATCTCCGGCGCGAAGCGGACGGCGGCGACCTCGAGGTCATTGCGCGTCCTGGCGACGAGATGGGCGACATCGCGCACGCTGTGGAAGCGGGCCGGCAGCGGCGGCAGCTCGGCGCTGGTCGCAGCCTTCGTTTCATCGAAGAGCCGGTAGACCTCGGCGGTTGTCGCGGCGACGCCGGGATTGACCAGCACGGCGTCGAGCGCGGGCAAGACCGGCGCTGCGGCCAACGCATCGCCCCGCCCGGTCGCAATGACAGGCCGCCCGACAAGGCACGCGGCAACGTCGGCGCCCAGCGTGCGGGCGATCTGCAGCAGTCGCTCAGGGCCGGCTGGCGCGGCTTGGCAGGCGTCGACGAGGCGAAGGGCGGCCGCGGCGTCGGCGGAGCCGCCGCCGAGCCCGGACGCCAGCGGCAGATCCTTCTGCAGCACGAGCGCGACCGGATGCGACGGCTTGAGCGCTGCGCAAGCTCGGGCGACGAGGTTGTCTGGCCCGTCCGGGAGGCCGGCGGCGAAGGCGCCTTCGATGACGAGCGGAGGCGCGCTGGGGTGGGCGACGCTCAGGCGATCGCCGATGTCGGCGAAGGCGATCAGGCTGGCGACCGGGTGGTAGCCGTCGGGCTGGCGCGGCCCGACGTGCAGGAAGACGTTGACCTTGGCGGCCGCGAAGGCCGCCTGCGGCGGCGATTGGGTCACTTCTCCGCGACGGCTGGGCGCGGCGCGGTATTGAGGCCGGACTTCAGCTTGGCTTCGACCTCGGCCCGCAGCTTGTCGCTTGGCGCCAGCGACAGCACCTGCTCCCACTGAAACCGCGCTTCGAGCTTGCGGCCCGCGGCCCAATATGCGTCGCCCAGGTGGTTGTTGATGTCAGGATCCGCCGGCTCGAGCTCCGTCGCCCGTTCGAGCTGCTCGACGGCCTCGCGATAGTCGCCAAGCTTGTAGTCGGCCCAGCCGAGCGAATCGACGATGGCGCCGGAGTCGGGCTTGGCCGCGACCGCCTTTTCGATCATCTGCTTGGCGGTCTTGAGGTTCATCCCCCGGTCGATCCACGAGTAGCCGAGGTAGTTCAGCACGTCGGGCTCGTCGGGACTGAGCGCCAGGGCGTACTTGAGGTCGCGCTCGGCGCTCGGCCAGTCGCCAGCCTGATCGAGGGCTACCCCGCGCATATAGTAAAGGCTCCAACCAGCCTTCTCCCCGAGCTGGGCGATCAGCTTGTCGAGCACCTGAGCGCTTTCGGCGTCCCTGTCGTTGATCCGCAGCGCATCGGCGAGCAGCTCCAGCGCGACGGGATCGCTCGGAGCCGCCTTGGCGGTCTCTTCGGCGAGCGCGAGCTCGGTCGGCGCGCCCTTGGGCTCGTCGTCGTAGGTCGCGATCAAACGCGTCCGGGCAGCGACGTAGGCGTCGGACCCCGGCGCCGGCCGGGCGTAGGCCGCGCGCGCAGCCGCCACCTGGCCGCCGGCGCTGAGGGTGTCGCCGATAAGCAGCCAGGCTTCATCGCGTTTCGGGTCGAGGCGAATGACCAGGCGCAGATAGTCCAGACCCAGCGCCGGCCGCTTCTCGGCCAGCAAGAAGGCGGCGGGCGGCAGCAGCGCCGCTGCGGCGCCCTGCTGGAAGTTCGGCGCCACGGGCGGGGCGCGACCCGCCTTTGCCCGCGCCAGCGCCTCCGCGAGCAGCGTGTTCGAAGGCTCGTTCCGG
>Ga0070734_10004082_pt1 | contig 14321 bp, 14 predicted proteins | sample Coa_R1_8_FD_66444 | JGI IMG/M metagenome (GOLD analysis project Ga0070734, IMG submission 66444) | Surface soil microbial communities from Centralia Pennsylvania, which are recovering from an underground coalmine fire - Coalmine... | ecosystem: Environmental > Terrestrial > Soil > Unclassified ...
GAGCACTAGAAACGGTTTCTTGCGGAGCTTGCCCACCACCGAACTGATGACCGCGTAGATGGCGAAGCAAAACGCGAGCAGTATCGCGAGAGCGCCTATGTTTTCCATTCGAGTTTTATTCCTCTAGAATGCAGGGCAGGCCGCCCGCCTGCGATCGCGCCGGGCTACATGCCGGCCCGGTTTGCTTCCTTCTTCAATTGTGGCTTGGCTTCGTATTTCGACGCGCACTTGGCCTGGATTTTGCTGGCTTGGAACACGCCGTCGGGTCCCAATTTCCCGTCCGCGAGAGCTTGCGCGCCATCTTTGAACGTGTCGGGTAGCGGATCGATCCCGTTATAAACAACCTTCAGAGTCTTGGCTTCCTGATGCATTACGAACGTCACTTCCGAGCCATTGCGCACGATGGATCCGGTTTGCACATCGCCGCCTACGCGAAGGCGCTTTCCCTTGGCCTGATCGCCCATCTGGCCGAGCTCCCCGATGGTTTTGTAATAGGTCTTGCTATCGCTGATGCCGCCCATTGCGAGCCACGCCAGCACACCGATGATAACAACGACCATCGCGCCAAATTTCGCGTAAGTATTCATATGTACTCCTAAAACTCAAGTATAACGCTGGCAGGCAATTCAGGCACCACCTGTAACCCTAGCAGAACACGATATTAGCGCTGTGCCAAGTGGGTGATATCACCCAATGTGGCATAGATTGCAAGCAACCTTCAGGTCGTCGGGGGTCGCGCACTCTAGAGTATAGGTGTTCCCGTGCATGCTCCAGGTAAAAACCCGGGGATTGGATGCCGTATGCCGGCCGCCGATGAAAAGCCGCCCGTCGCGATTCCCCACTTTGTAAGCGATCTCGACCGTGTCTTTGGAAATCTGGGCGCCGGTCAACTGAACCCCGGCCGGGCGCGCCCGCAACGGGACGTCGATGCCGGACTTAGCCTGGACCCATCCGCGAATTTGGCCCGGATCGCTGGATTTCAGCCCCCGATGCGGCACAAGAAAGAATATAACCAGCAGGGCCGTAGCGCACGCGCCCAGGCGGGCCGCGTTCACGCCGGTGTGAACGCTTCTTTTCTTTTGAATGACGCGCGGATTCCTCACCCGCTCCCATAACTCCTCCGGCGCCGCCACCGGATCCAGGTGGCGAGCCAAAGCCGGCTCAATCCATTCCTTATGCATTTCCCATACCTCTCAAATGCGCATCTCTCAAATGCGACAAGCGCCGTTCCAAAATCTTATGCGCCCGATTCAGGCGCGATGCCACGGTTCCGGAAGAACATCCTAGAATTTCCGCAATCTGGTCGTACGACAATCCTTCGGTGTATCGCAGCACCACCACCATCCGCTGCTCCGGAGCTAAGCGCGCGATGGATCGCTGAATTTCGTCTTCCGACTCGACGCGCAGCAATCGATTGAGCGCGGTCTCGCCGCGCGCAGTGACGGCCTCAATGAGACTGCCCAGACAAGGCATCACTCGGCGGCTGCGCCGGTGGTGGTCCAGGCAAGCATTGACGACAATCCGATAGAGCCAGGATTCGAATTCGGCGTCGGCGCGAAACTCTCCGATGGCGCGGAGTACTTTGATGAACGACTCCTGCGCGATATCCATGGCGCCGGCCGGGTCGCCCGAATAGCGCAACGCGATGGAGTAGACGCGATCTTTGTGGGCTTCGAAAAGGACGCGGAAAGCATCGGAGTCGCCACGTTGGCAGGCTTCGATTACTTCCCGGTCGTTTGCGTCGAGCACCAGCATGTCCAAACCGATACTTTAGACGAGAGTGGGCGGGGATTTCTTCCCGGAAAAAAACCGGGGACACGATTGCGATCGTAGAAGTTTGTGACGGGGTGCAAGCTGGCCCATCCTGTCCCCCGTTTGGCGTTGGTGGAGCGGCTTGGTTGTTAGAGTGCCGGTTCCATCACTCGCACGCGATCGAGCGACGATGCAAGCTGTTGTTCCAAGGATTTGAGCGATTCCGGAAGGTTGGTTAAATCCCGGTCTGCTGGAGGTGCAGTAGCCAAAGCTTGGCGCATCTCAACCGCCCGTTTGCGGCAATCGCTCGCGCGATCATCCTGACCGCAGCGACCGGCTAAGACAGCTTCCCGTTCGAAGAGCGTCGCCAATTCGCTCAGATCCGGCGATGCGAGCGCCTGCTGAATTTCGCGCGCTCGGGTCGCTTCGGCCAGCGCTTCTTCGGTCCTGCCTTCCTCCTCGCGCAGCCGCGACAGCGTGTCGATGACGTTGCAGAACTGTTCCGGACGATCTTCCAAGATGGCGATCGCCTGCTGGATGTACTGCTCGGCGCCCGCGAAATCGCGCGCGCGGCGGCGGCATCCGGCTAGATTGTTGTAGACATTCCCAACGCGCCAGTGATTCCGCCCGAGCGTTTGGATGCGCCAGTCCAGAGTTTGCCGATAGTACTGCTCGGCCTCGTCGTTCCGGCCTTGTTCCGCGCAAATCACGCCGAGGTTCAGAAGAATGCTCGAATACTGCTCGACATTTTCAGCGTGATTGACCTGGTGCAACCGCAGCGCCTCGCGATAACAGCGCTCCGCGTCCTCGTACTTCTGCATCCGCTTGTAGCAATTGCCGAGGTTGATATAAGGACCAGCCAGTTCCAGCACATCCGCGCCTTTTTCCTGCACCCGAAGCTCGATCGACTTGCCCAGGCTGGCAGCCGCATTCGAATGCAACCCCACGCGATGCGCGGCCATCCCAGCGCGCTCCAGGCGCGCGGCGGTGGCTAGCGGAGTGGATTTTGCGCGATGTCCGAGGCCCACCGCTGCTTCGAGAATCGGAATCGCTTTACGCGCATGGCCGGTTTCAAGCAGCAGCCAGCCCAACTGATCGAAGATCGTCAATTGGGTGTGCGCTCTGCGGACGCTGCACATGCAGGAGAACGCCATCGCCGAAGCTTCGAGCGCTGCCTGCTTGTCCCCTGCTTTGCGCAGCGCCTCCGCTCGGACCACAAACGCGAACGCAAGGTCGTCGTCCGGACGTAGCTTCCATTTCCTCGCTGCTGCAATCGCGTCGCTGGCCATTCCCAGAGCCTTCCGATGGTCGCCCGAATCCATTGTTTTTGTGGCAGCCTTTACTTGTTTTCCAAAATTGCGCCGCGCCGCGAGCGTTAGTGCAAAACGAATTCCGAGACCTCCCGTTAGTACAACGCCAAAACTGACACCGGCCACCCCGCCGAACAGCTGCGCCACGGTGGTGCTCATGCAAAGGATTGCAAGCAGCGCAAGCGCGGCTAGAGTATACCCATTGCGTGCGAGCAAACGCAGATTCGCCCCCGGTTTCGTTGCCATATGGGGTCCCATCGGCCAAATCCGCTTCCGGGAACATAGTACGTGCTAAGCTCTCACAAGAACCGTGAGGTACCCATGGGCCTCGATCCAAAACGTACTATTCGAGAGCTGAAGGAGTTACGGGCTCTTACCGCCACCGAAGACGGCGCACAGCGCGTGGCCTGGACCGATGTGTGGCTCAAATCGCGCGACTGGTTTGCATCGAAGCTGCTTGGTCTGCCCGTGGAGCATCACTTGGATGCAGCCGGAAACCGCTGGGTGACCATGGCCGGTGAATCCGAAAAAGCGCTGATCCTGGGCAGCCATCTCGACTCGGTGCCAAATGGCGGATGGCTGGATGGGAGCTTGGGGGTTCTGGCCGCGCTTGAAGTGATGCGCCGCATTGCGATCGACTTCAAGGGACGTCCGCCGGTCACGATCCGCTTGGTAGATTTCGCCGATGAAGAAGGCGCGCGATTCGGCCGCAGCCTGCTCGGGTCCTCGGCTTTTGCCGGGACGCATTCGGTGGAAGCGGACCGGGTCCGCACCGATAAAGACGGCATCCGCATGGATCAGGCGCTGCGCCGCTGCGGCGTCGACATGGATCGATTTCCGGAAGCCGCGCAGGAACAAAAGAACGCCGCTGCCTATCTCGAACTGCACATCGAGCAGGGCCCGGTGCTCGAGAATTTGATGCTGCCGCTCGGCGTGGTGCTGGGAACGAAGGGCGTGGAACGGCACTCGATCGTGTTCTATGGCCAGGAGGCGCATTCCGGCGCGACTCCGATGAAGACGCGGCGCGACGCGCTGGCCGCGGCTGCCAAGCTGGCGCTCGAAATCCGTACGATCGCCGGGCGGCATCCGGATGCAGTTTGCACCATCGGAAGCCTCAAAACATTCCCGGGAATCGTGACCGCCGTGGTGGGACGCGCCGAAACCACGCTCGATCAACGAGACCTCAGCGCGGCGGTGCTGGCGCAGATGTATCGTGAGGCGCGCGAGGCGAGCGAACGCTTTGCGAAAGAAGAAAAGTGCACCGTGGAATGGTCGCGCATCTGGAATATCGAGCCGATCCAGTTTCACCGCGATCTGGTAGAGCTTTGCCGGCAAGCGGTGATGGAAACCGCCGGCGTCGCTCATCAGCTTCCCTCCGGACCCTTGCACGATGCCGCGGAAGTGTCACGCGCCGGAATCCCCACAGTGATGATGTTCGTGCAGTCGATCGGCGGAATCAGCCATAACAAGGTGGAAGATTCTTCGGAAGAACATCTTGAGATGGCGGTACGCGCGTTCGACCGCTTGGCGAGCAAAACCATGCGCTGGATTGAATCCGGCAGCGTGTAATGTAGAATTGTGGCCGTCGAAAAAATTCTGGGAGGCGTCGCGCGATTCCAAAGGGACGTCTATCCCGAACATCAGGAATTATTTGAAAAGTTGGCTCTGGGCCAACGTCCCGACGCTTTGTTCATCACCTGTGCGGATTCCCGGATCGATCCGTGCCTGTTGACGCAGACCAAACCGGGCGAACTGTTCATCTGCCGCGTGATTGGCAACGTGGTCCCGCCCTATCCGGATGCGATCGGTGGGGTTTCGGCGACGATCGAATATGCGGTGGGAGTGCTGCGAGTGCCGGAAGTAATCGTCTGCGGACACACCGATTGCGGCGTCATGCGCGGCGCGCTGAATCCAGATGCGCTCGAAGCTTATCCGAACGTGACGGCTTGGCTGCGTTATACGAAAGTGGAGGAACGCGAGCCGTCGCCCAGCCCCGAACTTTTGCTCTCGCTGATCGAGAAAAATGTTGTGGCCCAGCTTGCGAACTTGCGCTCTCATCCGGCGGTGGCGGCTCGGTTAAAAGATGGCGATCTTGCGCTACATGGATGGGTTTATCACATTGGTCCGGGGACGGTGACGGTTTTTGACGATAAGAGCGAAAAGTTCGAATCGACGTAGCGCACGCACTCCTGCGTGCCGTGTTCGCACTCTTGCGAACACAAATTAGGAAGTACCATCTTCAAGGCGTTCACACGAGTGTGAACGCGGCACGCAGGAGTGCGTGCGCCACATCAACGCCGGATGTTCTGCGGCGTGGCGCGAATGGCGCGCTCGAAGGCCCAGCCGCGGATGTGATTGATCTGCTCCTTCATCGTTCGCGATAAAGGCACCAGCTTGGCTGCAATTCCGATCAAGTCCTGCTCCACTAATTCGCGATCCGCCAACTTCGCTTTGGTGATGGCCGAGATCACGCACTGTTCGATTTCGGCGCCGGTCCAGCCGATCGTGAATTGCATCAGCTCCGGCAGGTTGAACTTTGCTGGATCCACGCCGCGGCGGCTTAGATGGATCTTGAAGATCTCGAGCTGTTCGGATTCGATCGGCAAATCCACAAAGAAAACTTCGTCGAAGCGGCCTTTGCGGATCATCTCCGCCGGAAGAAGGTCGATACGGTTGGCCGTGGCGGCTACGAACAAGCCGCGCGTCTTTTCCTGCATCCAGGTGAGGAAGAACGCGAAGATGCGGCCCTGTTCGCCGCCCGAATCCGTCGATGTGATTCCCATCTCGATTTCGTCGAACCAGAGAACCGCCGGCGACATATCTTCGAGCATCCGGCAGGCTTGCACGAACACGCCTTCGGGCTTACCGTGGCGGCCGGAGAAAATTTCGATCATGTCCACGCGATACAACGGGAGCTGGAAGAAACTCGCAATGGCTTTCACGGTCAAGCTTTTTCCGCAGCCCGGAATTCCCATGAACAGCACGCCTTTGGGCACGATCTCCATGCTCAGGTCGTCACGCAGTTCGAACAATTTGCGGCGCTCAATCAGCCAGGTTTTCAAACCATCGAGTCCGCCGACTTCATCCAGCTTGATTCCGCTCGGGATGTACTCGACGTAACCCGTCCGATTCACCAGCAGACGCTTTTCTTGCAGCGCGGCGGGAATGGATTCCGGTCCCAGGTGCTGGCTGGCAGCCAGAGCGCGGCGCAATGCATATTTCGCTTCATCAAGCGTTAGGCCTTGCAATGCGCGCGCGAGTTGGGCGAGCAGCTCTTCGTCGGCGCCTCTCGCTTCTTCGCGAAGGTATTCGGTCAACTCGACAAGATCGGGAGGACGGAGTTCCGTAAACAGAATGTCCCGTTCCACCTCTTCGGGAACGTAGCGCACGGCGGAGCTGATCACAACGAACTTTTTTTGATCGATGAGGCTCTCATGAACGTCTCGCAGACGCCGCCGGATTTCGGCCGAATCTCGTAGCGGTTCGTGAAAATCTTTTAGCTGGAAAATCGCGGGCCCTTTGTGGGCGATGATGAAATCGAGTGCGCTGCGCGGGCTTTCGCCGCCACGTTCCGCAGCCTCCCCGTCCAATCGCATGCCTTCGGTAGCGCTCCAAGTCCAGATCCGCTTGCCTGCTACTTCCCGCAAGACCCGCCCGACGCGCTGCTCTTCCGAAGAGCGAATGTAAGTGAGCGGGCGTCCCGATTCGAAAATCTCGCGCAGCATCTTCGCCGCGCGGCTTTCCGCGGAACGGACAGGGGTATCCATCGAAATCATTCTATTATCTATGACGCCGCCAGGCGGCCAATTAGTTTGGACGAGTAAGATAACATCGGACTTGGTGGATCACAAACAGCTTCGGGAGTTGCCTGCCGTTGACCAGTTGCTGGCCGGTCTTGCGCATCTGGAAGGCCGTTTTTCTCGCCGCCTGATTGTGGATGAGGTACGCCGGACACTGGAAGCCGTGCGCGATGAGATCCGCTCCGGTGTGCCGCCAAGTTCAGAACCGCTCGCCATTCGCGTTGAACGGAATCTCGGCCGGCTGGAAACGCCTTCGCTACGGCGCGTGATCAACGCTACCGGTGTGGTGCTGCATACGAATTTGGGTCGCGCCCCGGTGCCGGCGTTTGAACCGCTGCTTGGTTATTCGAATCTGGAATACGATCTTGCACAGGGCGCTCGTGGAAAGCGCGATGTTCACGCGGCGGAGTTGCTTGATCGGTTAGTGGGCGCGCCTGGGATTGCGGTGAACAACAACGCGGCAGCGGTTTACCTGGCGTTGAACGAACTCGCCGCGGGATACGAAGTCGTGGTGTCGCGCGGCGAGTTGATCGAGATCGGCGATGGATTCCGGATTCCGGAGATCATGCAGCGCTCGGGTGCGATTCTGCGCGAAGTGGGAACCACCAATCGAACACGCATCGACGATTACCGCGACGCGATCAATGAGCGGACACGGTTGCTGCTGCGCGTACATCCGAGCAATTTCCGGATCGAGGGCTTCACGGCCCGTCCGGAGCTCGGGGAATTGGTGGCGTTGGGTAAAGAGCGAGGTGTCCCGGTCTACGAAGACCTCGGCAGCGGCTGCGTGGCGGATCTGCGCGCCTTTGGCGTAAACGAGCCCCTGGTGGGAGAGAGCATTCGCGCGGGCGCGAACCTGGTTTCGTTCAGCGGCGACAAATTGCTGGGTGGTCCGCAGGCGGGCATCCTGGCGGGCGATCCGCGATTGGTGACAAGGCTGAGACGCAATCCGATGTTTCGCGCGTTGCGGCTGGACAAGCTGATCTATCAGTCGCTTGAAACCACCCTGCGGCACGTGTTGCTCGAACGCTGGGACCAAATTCCTATTCTGCGTATGATTTCAATTTCGGCGGACGAACTTCGAACACGCGCCGAAAGATTCGCCGCGCGCCTGGATGGCGTATCCGCCGAAGTTCTAGAGGGAAGTTCCCTCATTGGCGGTGGATCCACACCCGAGCAGCCGCTCCCGACTTGGTTGGTGGCGGTGAAGGCGAACGATATCGTCGCAGCGGAACGGCGGCTTCGCCTAGGCGATCCGCCGGTTGTAGCGCGGATTGAGGAAGGCAGGCTACTATTCGATTTGCGAACTGTTTTTCCGGCCGAGGAGGAAGATCTTGCGCACACCATCCGGGCCACGTGCGCCGGACGCGGAACCACAGGCGCGGGGCAAACGTCCATTAGGTAAAATGAATCGAATATTGCTGTAATTGCATGGACCAGGTCAACGTAACCGAGGCGGTTAGCGCTCCTCCTGCCAACAAACGCTCCATTGCGGGCGCTCTGCTGCATTGGGCGCGAGATTTGGTTTTCTCCGTTGTGCTGGCGATCATTGTGATTCTGTTCCTCTATCAGCCAGTGAAGGTGGAAGGAACCAGCATGATGCCGACGCTCGACGATCAAGAGCGCATCTTCATCAACAAATTTGTTTACCGGCTCCATTTTGGAAAAATCGATCGTGGCGACACGGTTGTCTTCTGGTTTCCGCACGATCCAAGCAAGAGCTACATCAAGCGCGTAATCGCGGTGCCGGGCGATCGCGTGGAAGTGGATCACGGCGCGGTGATCGTAAACGGACAGGCGCTGGTGGAAAACTATGTGCCGGACGAGTATCGCGACCAAAGCTCAATGTCGGAAACCACGGTGGGGAAGGACGAGTATTTCGTTCTCGGGGACCATCGCAGTTCCTCCAACGACAGCCGGTCGTGGGGAATGGTGCCGCGGCGATATATATACGGCAAAGCGGTTTTCATTTACTGGCCGCTGGATAAGATGGGGCTGCTTCGCTAACCTCACAGCAAGCCAGAAACTTGCGGATCACAAAACTTAAGCAAATATTTCTGCCTGAAACAGCATGCGGTTGCGGACGCTCGCCCGGTTCCTGGGCGGCGCCTCGATTAAGCTGCGGGCATGATCGCTGGCATCGACGTTTCTCACTTTCAAGGCGTGGTGGACTGGCCTCGCGCTGCGGCGTCGGGCATCCAGTTTTGTTTTATGAAGGCCACCGAGGGCGCGGGGAATGTCGATCCGCGATTTATTCAAAACTGGAAAAACTCGCGCAATGCCGGTTTGGTGCGCGGCGCCTATCACTTCTTCCATCCGGCTGCGCCCGCCTCGGCTCAGGCGAATTCCTTCCTTCGGATGGTCGCTCGTTTGGAACCGGGTGACCTGCCTCCGGTGCTGGATCTGGAGGTTCCTGCCGCGTGGGTTGGCATCACGTCGCAGGATCGCGCGCCGCTCGCTATCGAGTGGCTGGATACGGTTGAAAAAACGCTAGGGGTCATGCCGATCGTTTATCTGAGCCCGGCGTTCGCTACCGAAATTTTGGCGAACGCTCCCGGGTTGGCGCGCTTTCCGGTTTGGTTCGCGCACTATACGACCGCGGATGCACCCACGGTGGTCAAGCCCTGGAGCACCTGGAACTTCTGGCAATACTCGCGCGATGGGAAGATCCCAGGCGTCGCCCTGCCTGTGGATTTGGATCGATTCAACGGCTCGCTGGATGACTTGCGAGCGCTGACTGCGAAACCTTCCGCATAATTTCATCACGCATGCGGAGCGTGTTTTCGCGAACCGCGCTCAGGAATGCCGCCTTCGTCACGTCTTCACTTCCGAACGAGTAGGTGATGCCGCGCGAGGAGTTCACGATTGCGCCGAGACCATCCGGGTTGAAACAAGCCGCAGCGCCTTCCGGAGTCGCGCCTTGCGCACCGTAGCCGGTTACTAAAATGATCGCGTTCGGCAGAAGCGCACGCAGGCGCCGCGCCTGTTCTGGGAACGTTGCTCCCACCACCGCTCCGGCCGAACTGTAGCCGGATTCTCCCATGAGTCCCTCGCCGAATTGGCGAATGGTGTGGGCGACGTTTTCATACAGCGGGCGGCCGGTGCTTTCCAGCTTCTGATCCTGATAGTCGCCCGATCCGGGATTCGAGGTCTTGAGTACGACGAAGATTCCCTTGCCGTGATCGCGGCAGGCATCCACAAAGGGCACCATGCTGTCGCGGCCGAGATACGGCGTTACCGTCAGGGCGTCCACATCGAAAGCTTCCTTGCCGAGGTATGCCGCTGCGTAGGCTTCGGCGGTAGAATCCACGTCGTTGCGCTTGCCGTCGGCGATGACCAGCAATCCTCTTTGTTTCGCGGCTTGTACGGTGTCTTCGAACGCCTGGATGCCGGCCGTTCCGTACCGCTCGAAAAATGCCAACTGAGGCTTGACCGCGGAAACTAATCCGTCCACGGCATCCAGAACAAGCTCGTGAAAATCGCAGATGATGGCGCGGGCGCCTTTTTCGGCGCGGCCGGATTTGATGAATGCCGGCATCCGGTCGATGCGCGGGTCGAGGCCAACCACGCATGGGCTGCCGGTTTTTTGTAGGGACTCAACCAGCCGGTCGGAGAAGATCCGCATCCGAGCTGATTATACGGTTTTTAGTTATTTGCGTTCATCAGCGGCTTGCCGCGCAATTTGTAATCGGCGGCGTTCAGCTTGGGGCTCAGGTCCACATTGTCGAAGTGCACCTCGATGCCATGCGGCGCAGCGTCCGGTTTGATGGACACCACTTTTGGAAAATAAGCCTTTTGGCCTTTGAAGTAATCGGAGTAACTGATCAGCGCCGAGCCCACTCCGGTTGCGGTGGTGATCTTGACCTTTTGTGGGCGCAGATCGTTGTCCAGGCTGATGGACACTTTCTCGGTGCCGCTTTCCGCGACTAATGGGTACTCTTCGCCGGGCGTGGGCAGCGGATGGTTTGCCACCACCTTGAATTGCGATCCGCTGACGCGCGCCAGGACCGCGGAGATTTGATAATCGCGGATGAAGCCCAAATCAGTGGGCAGATCCAGCGCGTCCTGACCCTTCAAATTCTTGCTGGCGGTGAACTCACTGCCGGTGAACGCGACTTCGTGCAGGATGGCGCCGGACTTGGCTTGAAACAGCGCGCGATCCGGATTGTTCCGCATGAACAAGGTCCAGCGAACGCTGGAACCTTCCTTGGTCCACACCGTGAGACTGCCGGTGGCTTGAACGTTGGTGAGTTCGCGCAATCCATCTTCGCCGGCGACCGACTGGACCACTTTCTTCAGCAGCTCGGCCCCGAAAGACTCAAGCGTCGCGCGGCTCGGTTCCAGAACAATGGAAACCGGAATGGTCCGATCCGCTTCCACCGTCAACGTGCTCTGATGGCCGATGTAGCCTTTTGCACTGAAATCGATCACCAGTTTGCCGGGACGCTTTCTCAGTTCGAGTTTTCCGTCCTGCGTGGGACCAATCGGAGTGCCGTCCAGGCTGATATCGCACTCTGCGGGCGCGCAAGTAAGCGCCACGGTTCCCATGGGATCTTTCTTGGGCGGCGGCGGAAGCGTCGCGGCAACTTGGGGCTTGGCCTTGCTTCGGACGGCCTTCAAGATTTCTTCGGAAGCTCCGGCCGCTTTCAATTTTTCTACTTGCTCGGAGGTCAGAGAAAAATCGAGGCCGCGATTCAAGATGGCTTCTTTGCGGCGATGCAGCGGAATGGCATCCTGTCCGGCGAACTTGAGCAGCTGCTCGAAAGTCAAAGGGGCACCGTTCAGGAACGGATCTTCCGCTTTCTTCGAGCGCGAGACGGGCTTGCCGTCATTCGCCGCCGTTATCGAAGGAGCGAAACAAACCGGAATGGCTGCCAGAAAAGCAGCATGCAAAATCAGGGATCGGTTAGCTGGTTTCATGCACACCCCTACTTCATGGCCGCTTCGGCGTCCTGCGCCGCGCGGATCTTTTTCTTCCAGATGCGTCCTTCCATATTCTCCGGATGGCTGGCGATAAAATCGTCGACCTTTTCCAGAGCCTGCGCGTACTTGCCGGAAGCCCACAAGGCTTTTACTTGGATCATCGCGGCTTGTTCCTCGGTGGGTTTGGCTGGAGCAGTGGTCTCCGCCGGAAGCGCTTCCGCCGGCGCAGCTGTTGCGGGCGCTTGCGGAGCCGGAGCGGCACTGGTCTGCTGAGCCACGGGCTGCTGAATTTGGGTGACAGGCGCCGGAGCAGGGACCGTCGCAGCCGCCGCGGGCTTCACTTGCGAAGCGCGCATGCTTTGCCGCGAGAAGATGCTCAAGCTGATACAGAACGTCAAAACGGCGGCGATGGCATACGGAATCCAACGCAGCTTGCCTCCGGCAGCAGGCACTGGAAGCGGTTGAGCCGTCTGGACTGGAGCGGCGGGCGGCGCAGCCGGCAACGGTACTGGATCCACAGCCGCTGGGGGAGGTGGCGGAGTAGGCGGCGCCTGCAGCACAACGGGAATCGGCGCCGGCGCTGGAGCGGGTGGCGCGGATGCGAACGCCGGCGCGAAAGCCGGAGGCGCCAGGTTCACGGGAGCCTCTGAAGGCGGTTCGGGAGAAACAAGCTGCGCGGGCGCGGCAGCGGATCCTCGCAGCTTTTGCGAGATCAGGTACAAGCCGGCGGCGAACTCATCGGCGCGCTCCAAACGCTTCTCCGGATCCTTTTCGAGCGCCCGAATCATCAACTGCTCGAGCTCCTCGGGAATTTCGGGATCGAGACTGCGCAGCGGTTCCGGAATGGTGTGTACAATCTCACGGCTGATCAGATTTGCATCGCCCGGGAAAGGGTACTTCACCAGAAGTTCATAAAAAACCACCGCTAGCGAAAAGATGTCCGACTTGGCCTTGAACGGTTTGCCTAGAATCTGTTCCGGCGCAAGATAATTCGGCGACAGAGCCGCAGGGCGCGCACCCGCGTCAACAACCGATGCCAGGCACTTTCCGATTCCGAAATCCAGGACGGTGGCATCCTTGCCCGTGACGAAGATGTTGCCCGGCTTGATGTCTCCGTGCGCCACGCCTTTCGAGTGCGCGAATGCCAGCGCGCCGCAGACCTGCGCCATCAGATCTACCTTGTCCGCCAGCGAGAGAATGCGCCGGTCGATATGCCAGCGCAGATCCACGCCGTTCAACAGGTCGCTGGCGATGTAGATGGTGCCATCCACTTCTCCCAAGTCGCGTACCGTGACGATATGCGGATGGCGCAATTCGGCTGCGGCGCTCAGATCGCGGCAAATTTGTTCGCGCAATTCCGGGGTATTGATGATTGCCGGATTCAGAACTTTCAACACCATTTCGCGATTGCGAAAAGTGTCTGAGGCATGGTGGGTGGAGCCGACGGCCCCCACCCCCATCTCCTCCATAAGTTTGTATTTACCGATTGATGTCATGGCCGTCCCAGCGCTGTTCGCCCCCAGGTGTTCACCGCTGCCGAAGGAAGTACCTCGGCATACTAGTAACATCGGATGCGTGCGGTGGCTGCTGCACGCTGGAACGATCGATTAATGGTATTTTCGGCGGTCTCTGCGTGACTCGCCGTAGTACGAAAGTAGTGCTGTCCTTAGCGGCGGCGGAATAGCCACATTACAAAAGAAAGAAACACGCTCAGAAGCACGCAGGTGGCGAGTGGGAAGTAGAAAGTGGAGTTCTTGCCGCGGATTACGATGTCGCCGGGCAGCCGGCCGAGGCGGAACCCGAGTTTTTCGCTTAGGAGGAAGAGAGCGCCGATCGCTGCAATCCCGAGCCCCAGTGCGATCAGAGTGCGGCCGAGGCTCACGCCGAGTACGTTCGGCCGCGATGTTGTCCTAACAAGATCTGCACCATCCGATGCGCGATCAGTTCGTGCAGCGTCAGCAGCTCGCGATTGGCGGCGGTGATGGCTTCGACATCGAGAGGATCGGCTGGTCCACCACCTGCCTTCAAAGCCGCGGTGGCTTCACCGATGATCGGATCGGAAATCACGTCCCCCGCCATTTCCCAAAGCGTGATGAAGCGATCTACTGCCGTGGGGAAACTGACGGCGAATACGCCGTAATTGCTGGTGGTGCGCGGAGGTTTGTAATCCAGATTGAACGGGCCGCTGTAATTATGGCTCCGCAACAACACCAGGACGTTCAACCAATCCAGCGGATTCACTAAGCCAACCGCAATATCGACGTCGTGCTTCAGACGGTATCCGTCGTTGATATCGAAGTGGAACAGCTTTCCGGCCAGCAACGCGCGCGCCAGTGCCGCGCGAGGCGCTCCACCCCACATCAACTCATGTAAGTATTCCGGATTCAGCCCGACCATTTCGGGATGCTTCAACAATCCGGATCCGATGAATGCGAGCATGGCGTCGCTGGTGGGCAGTAAAATTTCGGCTTGCGGCTCGAAGGGCTTGGCTTCGAGGCAATGTTTCAGGGTTGGGCGATTGTGCTGCTTCGCGATC
>Ga0070734_10004085_pt1 | contig 14307 bp, 5 predicted proteins | sample Coa_R1_8_FD_66444 | JGI IMG/M metagenome (GOLD analysis project Ga0070734, IMG submission 66444) | Surface soil microbial communities from Centralia Pennsylvania, which are recovering from an underground coalmine fire - Coalmine... | ecosystem: Environmental > Terrestrial > Soil > Unclassified ...
GTCTACGAATACGACGCGCTCGGCCACACCACATCCCATTACGACAAGCGGGCGCCGCTGACGGTCGACACCTACCATTACGACGGTCTCGGGCGGCAGGACTCGATCTTCGACGGCGACAGTACGTTCGTGAAGCGCAGGTTCGATGACGCGGGCCTTCCGCTTACGGTGACGATCACGCCGGACAAGTCGACCGGCGCCTGTCGCGCTTACGAGTTCGAGGGGAAGTTCTATCCCGCCGTCGAGACGCCCCGCGAGGAGACCTATGTCTATGACGGACTCGGCCGCGTCATCCGCGCCAAAACCTCGCTCGGCTCGATCGTCGAGATCAAATATGACGGGCTTGGCCGCGTGCTCGAGGAAAAGGAGGTCATCCCCGCGCAGGGCATGACGAGCACCCAGATCGTCAAGCACGAATACGATCCGCACGGACGTTTCGCCGACACGATCTACCCGGCCATTGCCGGCAGCATGCGCGTGCGCGAGAGCTTCGATGCGCTCGACAGGACCAGAATGATCGAAATGAACGGGGCGACGGTCGCGAGCTATCTGTACGACGGCACCAAGCGCTTCGCCGAGCGCACGATCGGAAACGCGCTTTCCACCCGCTACGCCTATGACGACCGCCTGCGGCTCACGCGTATGTCGCTCGCCACTTCGATCGGAACGCCGCGCACGCTGTGGAGCCAACAGGTCACCCACTTCCGGCAGGGCCTGCCTCTCACAACGGAAGAGTTGTCGCGGGCGACGGATGATGCGCCGGCGCGGCTGATGACGACCGCGCTCAATTACGACCGGGACGGCCGGGTGACCTCCTCGCTGACGCGCCAGTACACCGGCGCCGCCGCGGGCGCGCAGGGATCGGGATCGGAAAGTGGCGCCTACAGCGAATATGAGAACGGCCGTCTCGCTTCGGAAGGCGAGTACACCTATGACGACGCCGCGCGCATCCTGCAAACCGCGCGCACAGACGACCTCATCTACAGCAAGGACGGAAAGGTCGTCCTTCTCACCACCCAGGGCATGCTGAAAGACAAGGCCGAGGCTGCACCGCAGGACAAGGCCGGCGTTTCCAGGCTGATCAGGAAGGCTGGCAGCGACCGCATCAGCGTCGAACAGCAGTTCTTTTACGACTGCAAGGGCAATCTGATCTTCGACGGCCGCTTCATCTATTCCTACGACTACATGAACCGGCTGACCGAGGTTCACGACACCAAGTCGCCGTTCCGCTACACCGAATACGCCTTCTTCCAGTACGACGCGCTCGGCCGGAGAATCTCGGTCACGCCCGCGCGCGACCGTATGCCCAAGGGCTTCGTAACGTGGGGCGGCGGCTGGGAAAAGAAGCAGCAGGCCTTCGTCTACGACGGCAACCGCCTGATCGCGGAATTCCTTCCCAATGCGCCGAAGGACGGCCAGACGACGCTGCTCGCCCGCTATGTGTTCGGGGCCCGCGACGGCGAGCGCGTGCGCATGGACCGGCGGCCGGAAAACGACATCGAGGCGCGGCTTGAGACCTTCTATCCGCAGGAGGACATCCAGGGGAACATCCGTCTCCTGACCGACGAGCGCGCGCATCCGCGCTACATCCAGAACCGGGAGCCGGCGCCCGGCACCGCCGACGCGGGACCGGAGAGGCCGCCCGGGGACGAGAATTACGTCGTCGGCTCCGACATACGCGTGCCCTACCTCACCGGCTCGACCCGCCTCGATGGCTTCGCCGGCACGATCTACAATGAGGACACCCATCTCTCGATCAACAATTACCGGAGCGCCTGGAGTTACGCGATCAAGGTCGATCACGCCTTCCTGCACGCGACCATCGCGGAAGACCAGAATCGCCGCTGGGCCGTGTTCGCGACCATGCTGGCCGTCCACATGGTCGCGCCCTATGCCAGCGGCGCGCTCGCGGCTGCCGGCTTCGGCGAATTCGCCGCCGCCGTTCTCGGCAGCACGCTCGCCAATGTCGGCATGGGCTATGCGCAGGCGGCTTATTTCCACGACGAGTATGGCGCCGCCGACGCGCTCAAGGGGCTGGGCGCCGGCGCGCTCGGCGGCATGAGCGGAGGTGCTGCGAACGCCGTCGGGCTCGGTTTCTGGGGCTCGCAGCTCGTCAACATTCCGGTCAACACGGTCGGCGGAGCGCTGCTCGATGTCTCGATCTCCGGCCAGGGATGGGGCGACGCGCTGCTCGACAATTTCACCTCCACGGCGATCGGCGCGACGCTCGGCACCACGATGGGCGCGCTCGGCCAGACGGGCGGCGCCACCGCCGAGCTTTCGGCCGCGAGTGAGGAGCTTGATGAAATCGGGACGCCCGGTACGTCCGAGCCGACGGCAAAGGCGGCGCTGCCCGAAGGCGCTGAGGCGTTCGACGTCGCCACCGTCTTCGATCCCAACGATTTCACCGAGATCCTCAGGGGACGCGAGCGCTACGTTGGCGACGCCATCACCGACGAAGAGAAGCTCTTCGACAAGCGGATCATGACAGAGCTTCGTCTGGGCACGGACTACTCGAGGGAATTCGCGCGACGCATCGCGTCGGGCGATCTCAAGGTCCTCCTGCACGAAAATTTTCCGGACCATCCCACGGCGAGGGGGTATTTCGATCCGACGGATCCGGGCACCATCCACCTCAACCTCGCGCATAAAGAGTTCAACACAGCGACCGGACGGAGCGCCTTCACCAAGATGGCAAGCGTGGTCGTGCATGAAGGCACGCACTATCTGGGCGGTGGGGAGCTCTCCGCCCACTTTGCCCAGGCGCAGTTCCTGGTACGGCGTAGTCCCGTTCTCGAGGCCTTCCTGATCGGAAGTCCGATCAACGGAATCCTCGAGCCGCACATCTCGAGCTCCGACCTCGAGATGATCGCGGCCTATCGATCCGGCCGCTATGCCAACGTGCTCGCGACCATCATCGAGAAGGGAGGGGGCAGAATAAACGCCTTCAAGAGTGTCTATTTCGGAAACGTCACCATGAACGGCTATCCGGTCGACAGCTTCCTTGACAAGGTGCCGTTGCGGACCGGCTGGCCGGACATCGACCGCTATCTCGGACCGCAGAAGAACGGCTCGCGCTATTGAGGCGCGCCGCTAAGTCCAGGATGTCCGAGCCGTACGTTCTCCGCGCCTCCGCTTGAATGATTCGAGACAGCACACGTTGCGCACCCGCAGGAGATTGGCCAGCCCCGCATTCTATGGTCTGCTCTTGCTATGCGATTTCTCGTTCTCGCGGCGTTGCTGGCTGGCGTTGTTTCCGCGCACTCTGCCACGCTCGCGCACTGGAGGGAGTTGGGTCCCGCAGGCGCGCTGGAAGAACGCGCGGCCGTCGACGACGCGCGTTGTCCCACGGCAAGCGATGGCAGTGCGATGCTCGTGCGCGCGAAGGCCGACGGCGATTTCCCACTGGTTTGCGCAGCGACGATTCATCCAAACGGACAGTCATTCGCGCCGGGCCACATGGTGGTGCTAGGCGACACCGGCTGCCGGATCAAACCGCCCGAGATGCAGGATTGCAGCGACCCCGCGAAATGGCCTTTCCCGGTGGTCGCGGTTTCGGCGGCGAAGCAGAAGCCGGAGCTCGTCATCCACGTCGGCGACTATCTTTATCGCGAAGGCGCCTGCCCTGCGGACAATAGCGGCTGCGCGGGCACGCCCTTCGGCGACAACTGGCCGACCTGGGATGCCGATTTCTTTTCGCCGGCGGCGCCCTTACTCGGCAGCGCGCCCTTTGTCTTTGTTCGCGGCAATCACGAGGATTGCCACCGCTCCGGCAAGGGTTATCTGCGCCTTCTGGCGCCGGGGCCTTATGATGCCTCCGCGCCCTGTGCGCCCCATCTCGCGCCCTACGCCGTTCCGGCCGGTCACATGAGCCTTGTCGTGCTCGACGATGCGAGTGCGTCCGATACGGACGCCACGAGCGATCTCGCGTCGTCCTACGCAGCCGATTTTGCGTCGCTTGCGACCGTCGCGCCGAAACCGCTGTGGCTTCTGACCCATCGCCCCTATTGGGGTCTCATCACGGGGCCCTTCGGCATTCCGGTCGGCGGCAACCGGACGATGATTGCCGCCTCCGGCGATCAGTCGGCTCTGGCGCCGGTCGAGCTCATGCTCGCCGGCCACATCCACACCTTTGAGGCAATCAACTATGTGGGCCGGGTGCCGCCGCAGATCATCGCAGGCAATGGCGGTGACAATCTCGACGCGACGCCGAAGGATCTGCGTGGGGCCCAATTCCAGGGCAACGCCCGCGTGTCGGTGAAAGACGGGATGTCCGTCGGCGGCTTCGGCTTTCTTGTGATGGACCACCGCGCCGAAGGTGGCTGGCTCATACATCTGCATCGCGCGGACGGCACCGACGAAGGCCAATGCGTGTTTGCCGGCGGCCGGGTCGATTGTTCGGTAGCGGGGAGCAAAAACTAGCGCCCCTTCCGCCTCGCGCGATGAACATCGCGCTCGGCACCTACCACCGTTCGCTGCGCTCACGGGGGGAGGAAACGCAAACACCGCAATAGCAACCAAGAATTGTCATCGCGCCGCCGGAATCACGCACCAGATTGGAGCCGCATTCAAATTGTCGCTCATGGCGGGCGGCTGTAGAATGGCGGGGAAGGGGTGGGAGCTATCGTTTTTCCAAGAAGTGTCATCCCGGCCAAGCCGCTTTAGCGGCGCGAGCCGGGACCCATTACAGCGCGCGTCCGCGCTTAACGACTCATCCGCTCGCTATCGCTCGCGGATGGGTCCCGGATCGCGCTTCGCGCGTCCGGGGATGACACTTTTGGAGGAAAGGGAGCCCCAGGGAGGAAAAGATGGGGCGCAATCAGCGCATCGTTGCCGGCATCGCCGGCGCAGTCCTGCTCGTGCTGGCCGGTGTTTTCGCAAGTCTCTATGTGCTTGGCGGCCGCCAGCCGGGTCATGGCGGCATTTTCGAACGTGTCGTCAGCGGCATCTCCCAGATCACGGCAGGATTGACGCCAGCGAACATCGCGGGCGGTGAAGCCTTTGCTTTCCACCGGCTCGACATCGACACCTCGAGCGCGACCGCCAAGGCCTGTCTTGTCTTCACCCGCGATCTCGATGCATCCAGCCGCACGCACTACGAAGACTATTTCGCGATCGATCCCAAGGCGAAGGTGGCGAACCAGGTCATCGGTCCGCGGCTCTGTCTCTCCGGGCTCGACTTCAACACCACCTACACCGTCACGCTGAAAGCAGGCCTGCCGTCGGCCACGGGCGACAAGCTTGCGGAAGACGAGACGGTCCCGGTCGAACTCCGCGACAAGCCTTCGCTGGTGCGATTCACCGGCGGGATCATCCTGCCACGCGAGAACGCGGAAGGCGTTCCGGTCACGACCGTCAATATTTCCAAATTGAAGCTCAAGGTGATCCGCGTCGGCGACCGGCTGCTCTCGCAGATCGAAACCAGCGTCGTCGACGAGACCAGCCTCTACACCTGGAAGAACAGCGATCTCGAGACCAGCCAGGGCAAGCTCGTCTGGCAAGGTACGATGGACGTCGCGATGGTGAAGAACGACACCGTCGTCACCCTCATCCCGATCAACGAAATCCTGAAGGACAAGGCGCCCGGCGCCTATGTGCTGATCGCCAAGGACGCGGCGAAAAAGGACAGCGACGACGAATACGACTACGAGAACAGTTCGATCGCCGCGCAATGGGTGATCGATTCCGACATCGCGCTCACCACCTTCAAGGGTGCGTCCGGCATGAGCGTGTTCGCGCGCTCCTATGCGACGGCGCGGCCGCTTTCGGGCGTGAAGTTGAACCTGATCGCGCGCGACAATGACGTGCTCGCGAGCGTTTCGACCAATTCGCAGGGCCGCGCCGACTTCGAGGCCGGACTGTTGCGCGCCACCGGCGGCGAGGAGCCGGTCGTCGTCATGGCCTACCAGGGCGATGATTTCAGCTTCAGCGATCTCAGGCGTTCCGCCTTCGATCTATCTGATCGCGGCGTGAGCGGGCGCGCGAGCCCCGGTCCGGTCGACAGCTTCCTTTGCACCGAGCGTGGCGCATACAGGCCCGGAGAAACCGTTGAGGCCGTGGCGATGCTGCGCGATCGCGTCGGTGCGGCCATCACCGCTCCGCTGACGCTGGTCGCGACGCGGCCGGACGGGCTCGAGGTCGCGCGCACCACCGTGGCCGGCAATGCTTTGGCCGCGGGTTCGACCACCTGGGCTCTGCCCCTGAGCCGCACGGCTCCGCACGGCCGCTGGCAGGTCGCTGCCTATATCGATCCCAAGGCCGATCCGGTCGGCCGGGTGCAGTTCGACGTCGCCGATTTCGTGCCGCAGCGGCTCAAGGTCCAGCTCGCCGCCGAAGAGCCGGTCTTGCATCCAAACATGACCTTCCATGTGAAGGTCGAAAGCCGCTTTCTCTATGGCGCACCGGGGAGCGGCCTGTCCTCGGATGGCGAAGCACACGTCGCGGCCGATGCCGCGCCGTTCGCAGCCTTCAAGGACTGGCAGTTCGGCCGTGTGGACGATTCGTTTTCCGACGTGAAGGTTGATCTCAGCATTCCCAACACCGACGATCAGGGCGTCGCAGAAGCGAGCGGCACGATCGGCGAGCTCGTCGACACGACCTTGCCATTGAAGGCAACAGTCAAGATCTCCGTGCATGAGCCGGGCGGACGCACATCGGACAAGAGCATCGACATTCCCGTGCGCACCCATGACGTATTGATCGGAATCCGGCCGCTGTTCCAGAACGATTCCGTCGCGGAGAATGCGCCGGCGGGATTCGAGGCGATCGCCGTCGATGCCGCCGGCAAGCGCGTCTCGCTCACCAATCTCACCTATTCCTGGGTGCGGGAGGATTCGACCTACCAGTGGTTCCAGGACAATGGCCAATGGAAGTACCAGTCGACGACGCGTGACCGTTTGATCGCCTCGGGCAATCTCTCGATTGCCGCTGATGTATCTGCGCGGCTGACACAGACCATGCCGTGGGGCACGTACCGGCTCACGATCACCGATCCGAAGACGAAGAGCGCATCCTCGTATCGCTTCTGGTCGGGCTGGGCAGCCTCTAGCGCCGGCGACCGTCCGGATCGCATTCCGGTCGCGGCCGACAAGCCCGCCTATCGCATCGGCGAGACCGCGCAGGTCCGGGTCAAGCCCCAGGCCGATGGCAAAGCGCTCGTTGTGGTCGCGGGCGACCGCATCTTCTCCTCGACGCTGGTCGATGCGCCCGCGGGCGGCACCACTGTCAGCATTCCTATTGGCAATGATTGGGGCGCGGGCGCCTATGTGCTCGTCACCGATTACCGGGCGCTCAACGACGCAACCGGTCGCGAGCCCGTGCGCTCGATCGGGCTTACTTGGCTCGGCATAGACAACAGCGCCCGTACGCTCAGCGCCACGATCGGCGGACCTCAGAAGATCCTGCCGCGCCAAAAGCTCATGATTCCGGTCTCGATCAGAGGTTTGTCGGGCGGCGAGTCCGCGTTCCTCACGCTCGCTGCAGTCGATGAGGGCATTCTCCAGCTTACCGATTTCAAGTCGCCCGATCCGGTCGGCTATTTCTTTGGCAAACGGCGTCTCGGCGTCGAGATGCGCGACGATTACGGCCGGCTGATCAAGCCCGAGAAGGCGCCGTTCGGCGCGCTTTCCGAAGGCGGCGACAATTTCGGCGGGCGTCCCCTCGCGGTCGTGCCGACGAAAACGGTCGCGCTCTTTTCCGGGCTGGTGAAGGTCGGCGCCAACGGCGTGGCCAATGTTCCGCTCGACGTGCCGGACTTCAACGGCGAACTCCGGCTGATGGTGGTCGCCTGGACAAGCAACAAGCTCGGCGAAGCGTCGCGGCCGCTGACGGTGCGCGATCCTGTCGTCGCCGAGATTGTCCTGCCGCGCTTCCTCGCGCCGGGCGACCGCGCGCTCGCCGCGCTCAACATGGACAATGTCGAAGGACGCCCCGGCGATTACGTGGCCACTGTGAAGACCTCCGGTCCGCTCGGGCTTGCGGGAGGCGCGGGTGCGACGGTCATTCATCAGACGTTGAAGACGGGCCAGCGCGTGCTCGTGCCAGTTCTGCTCCAGGGCAAGGACATCGGCATCGCCTATGTCGCTCTCTCTGTTGCCGGCCCTGGCTTCAATGTCTCGCGCAGTTGGCCGATCGAGTTGCGAGCGCCACAACTCGATATCGCGCATGAAGAGATCGCGCCGCTCGCGGCCAATGCGAGCTATCGCGCCGACAGTCATCTCGTTGCGGGCATCATTCCCTCGACGGTGAATGTCGGACTTGCGGTGACCGCCGCGCACGGCTTCAGCAATATCGCCGGCCTTCTGAAGTGGCTCGACAAATATCCCTTCGGCTGCATCGAGCAGACGACGAGCCGGGCCATGCCGCTGCTCGTGTTCAACGATCTCGCGCCGCTCGCAGGCATCGGCAAGGACGAGGCGCTGCGCGCGCGCCTGCAGGATTCCGTCGATGCCGTTCTCGACATGCAGAACTTCGCCGGCAATTTCGGCATGTGGGCGCCGGGCAGCGACGCCGACCCGTGGATCTCGGCTTACGCGCTCGATTTCCTCTACCAGGCGAAAGCGCACGGCTATGTCGTGCCCAATGATGCGCTGCGCCGCGGCGCCGGCTGGCTCCGCCAGACAGCGACCTCGGATTCGTTCGACGACGCGACACGCGCCTACGCGTTCTATCTGCTCGCGCGCTCGGGTCAGGCGAATCTGAGCGACCTGCGCTACTTCAGCGACACGCGCGGGCCACAGTGGAACACGGCGATCGCCGCTGCGCTCAGCGGCGCCGCGGCCGCTGAAGCGGGCGACCGCTCGCGCGCGGCCTATGGCTTCGCGCGCGCTGAAGACATCCTCTTCAAGGCGAAGGCGGTTGGCTATCCCAACGCCGATTACGGCTCGATGCTGCGTGACGTCGCCGGGACGACGGCGCTTGCGGCCGAGAGCAACGAAGCCGAGCTGATCCCTGCGCTGCTGCACAAATCCGAAGAAGCCGACCAGCGTCTCGACTGGACGACGACGCAGGAGAAGGCCTGGATGCTGCGTGCGGCCTACGAGCTCACGCGTCAGAAAATGCCGCTCAATGTTCTCGTCAATAACCAGCCGGCGGTCCTGCACGACGGCGCGGTGCGGCTTGCGCCGACGCCAGGCGATCTCGCACGCGGCATCACGCTCCTGAACAAGGGCGATGGCACGGTCTGGCGCACCACCTCCGTCCAGGGAACGTCCTCCATTCCGCTGCCGGCGGAATCGAGCCACGTCACGCTCACGAAGGCGATCTTCACCCTGAGCGGGCAGGCGGCCGATCCCGCCAATCTCCATCAGAACGATCGCGTGCTGATCGAGCTTTCTGGCCGGTTGCCCGACTATTTCTTTCGCCAGATGGGCCTGATCGACCTTTTGCCGGCGGGGCTCGAAATCGAAATGCCGCTCTCGGGCGATGACGGGAAGGTCTATGGCTGGCTCGATCCGCTGACCTCGCTTTCGTCGAGCGATTCGCGCGACGATCGCTTTGTCGCTGCGTTCACGGTCGGCACCGCCACGCCGGACACGAGCGACGCGGCGAAGAAGAACCCGCCGCCGCTGCCCGTCTTCCACGTCGCCTATATCGCGCGCGCCACCGCGACCGGGACCTACGCGCTTCCGGGCGCCATGGTCGAGGACATGTATGCGCCTTCAGTCCACGCCCGCACCGCCATGGGCACACTGACGGTGAAGTAAAATCGTGCGCAGGGCTCTTGGCGCTCTCCTTTCCTTCCTCCCCCGCTTGCGGGGGAGGTGGCCGCACAGGGCCGCGAAGCGACCCGAGGCGGACGGAGTGGGGCCGCTATCGCGCATCCTCTCCGCCATCTCATCCCCCCTCTGTCCTCTGTCGCTCGCTTCGCGGACTCCGGAGGACACCTCCCCCATAAACGGAGGAGGAAGAACAAAGGCGCTCGTTTTTTTTGGCGCGCTCCTCTTTGCCCTTGCCATAGGCGCGGCCGATCTCGCCTTTCCGCTGGACCTTTCGCGCTATCGCAATCTCTCGCCCGAAGTTGTCGATCGCCATGGCGTGCTGCTGCGCGCTTTCCTCACCCGCGATGGGTACTGGCGGCTAAAGACAGGCATCAGCGACGTCAGCCCGCGCTATCTTGCGCTGCTCGAAGCTTACGAAGACAAGCGCTTCGAGTCGCACTGGGGCATCGATCCGCTCGCGCTCCTGCGCGCCATCGGCCAGTACGTCACCGCAGGCCATGTGGTGTCCGGCGGCTCGACGCTCACCATGCAGGTGGCACGCCTGCTCGAGCCGCCGCACGCGAGCCGCAGTCTCGGCGTCAAGCTTTTCGAGATGGTGCGCGCGCTCCAGCTCGAGGAGCGCTATTCGAAAAACGAAATCCTCTCCATGTATCTGACGCTCGCGCCCATGGGCGGCAATCTCGAAGGGGTGCGCGCGGCCTCGCTTTCGTATTTTGGCAAACCACCAGCGGCGCTCGACCTTTCCGAAGCTGCGCTCCTCGTCTCATTGCCGCAATCGCCGTCGCGCCAGCGGCCCGACCGTCACGCCATCCGAGCCTTGAGAGCGAAGAACAAGGTGCTCGAGCGCATGGTGGACGAAAGCATCGTCACCCAATCGGATGCGCGACTCGCCATGCACGAAGGCGTGCCCTTCGCGCGCCAGGAGATGCCGCTCTCGGCTCCCCACCTCGCGGGGCGTTTGGCGCGCATGCGCAAATCTTCTCGCATCGTCACCACGCTCGATGCGAGCCTTCAGGCCGAACTCGAACGCATGGCGCAGGAGGAGAAGAATTATTTCGACGACAGCGCCTCGCTCGCCGTCGTGGTGGTCGAGAACCGCTCCCGCGCCGTGCGCGCCTATATCGGCGGCACCAATTACTGGGGCCGTGCCGGGCAGATCGATCTCGCCGCGCGGCCGCGCTCGCCGGGCTCGGCGCTCAAGCCCTTCATCTACGGTCTCGCTTTCGATGGCCTCGTGCTTCATCCCTCGACCATTATGGAAGACGAACCGGTGACCTTCGGCGATTATGCGCCCAAGGATTTCGACGGGCGCTTCCAGGGGGCGGTCACCGCGCGCGACGCGCTGCGCATGTCGCTGAACATTCCAGCCGTGATGGTGCTCGACCGCATCGGCCCGCTCGCCTTCACCATGACGCTCGAGAATGCGGGCGCGCATCTCGCTTTCCCCGTGCATGACGAGGCACCGACGCTGCCCGTCGCGCTCGGCGGCCTCGGTATCAGCCTCGCCGACATCACCATGCTCTATGCCGGCATCGCCGACGGCGGCGAAGCGCGCGCGCTCCGTTGCGAGGAGAGCGATCCGCTTGGCTCTCCGCATCGTCTTTTTGGCCCGGTCGCGGCGTACTATTTGCGCGAGATCCTTTCCGGTGTGGCACTGCCCGACGGCTGGGCGATGGGGCAGGGCCTCGATCGCCAGCGCACGATCGCGTTCAAGACGGGTACTTCCTACGGCTATCGCGATGCCTGGTCGGTCGGTTTCTCGAATGACTGGACGGTTGGGGTCTGGATCGGCCGCGCCGACGGCACGCCGCGTCCCGGTCATGTTGGCCGCGAAGCCGCAGCGCCGATTCTGCTGCGCGTGTTCGAGCTTCTGCCCGGTGATCGCGGCCACGCGCCGCCGCCGCCCGCTGGCGCGATCCTCGCCGCCAACACCGACCAGCTGCCGCCGGCGCTTCGTGTGTTTCGTCGCGAGAGCGCGCCCGAACCGGTGCGCGTCGCCGAGTTGCCGCCGCCCTCGATCACCTTTCCGCCGAAAGGGGCGGTGGTTCCGCTGGCGCCTCAGAGAGCCCCGGAGAAAACCATCCTTCTCACGGCCGACGGCGGCAAGGCGCCGCTCACCTGGCTCGTCAATGGCGAAATTGTCGGCTCCTTCGAGCGCTTCCAGCCCGCGCTCTACATGCCGTCCGGCGAGGGCCCCGCGCGTGTGACCGTGGTCGATTCCGACGGCCGCAGCGATACGGCGGAAGTGCGGTTCAAGAAGATGAAGTGAAAATGCTTTTCTCCCCCGCGAAGCGGAGGGGGTAAAGAGAAAGCGCAGAAACTTGACACTGCGCTGATTTCGACTGTCCAGTTCGCATTGTGTCCGCACCATCATCCACAATTATTAAGCGAGTAGCGGAGATTATTGGGGCGGAGCCAGAACGTTGGCTTCGCGTCGAGGGCGGGTACACGCCTGCTGCACGATGGGTGATCGAGTCGCCACGTGGCTCCGCCTTCGTCAAAGTCGCTACGACACCGCTAAGCGCCGAGGCTCTCAGTCGCGAAATCGCTGCTTATTCAGCGATTCGAGGCAACTTTATTCCGCGACTCGTTGGAATGAGCCCGGACATTGCTGAGCCGATCCTGATCATTGAAAACCTGTCAGACGCGATTTGGCCGCCGCCTTGGACTACCGATTTGGTAAGGAAGGTCCGGATAGCGCTCGACGCGTTGCACGACACGCGCTCCGATGTGCCGCAATTCGCAGCGGTTCATGCAAAGAGTGATTTTGGGTGGAGTGAGGTCGAGAGAAATCCCGCGCCGTTCCTGTCACTGGAACTGGCAGGGAAGGACTGGCTCGATCGCGCACTTCCTGCACTGCTGGAAGCAGAGATGGCGTGTGACACTTCGGGCGCCTCACTCACACATTGGGATATTCGGAGCGATAACATCTGCATCACGAACGGTGCGGTAAAATTTATAGATTGGGGCGGAGCGTGTCTGTCGAACCCGAAGTTGGATACTGGTTTTTGGCTTCCCAGCTTGGCTTTTGAAGGTGGTCCCTTGCCGGAGGATATTCTGCCCGACGAACCTGGGATTGCAGCCTGGGTATCGGGCTTCTTTGCTTGTAAGGCGGGATTGCCGACCATTCCTGACGCGCCGCGCGTTCGGCAGGTTCAGCGCGCACAGCTATCGACGGCGTTGCCATGGGCGGTTCGCGCTCTCGGCTTGTCCCAGCCGGAATCAGCCCGCTCGCAAACTTTCTTTGTTCGGTCGCGAATTTGCGAAAATAAATAAAACTGACACTCGTTCGAGTGAAGCACTGAGCGGTGGAATAGACGATGAGGTGGCGGCGCGCGAACGCGCGCCGCCAGAGGGAGCAACTCACCGCCGCAGTTGAAAGCGCTCGAACCGCTCCAGCGTCTCTTCGATCTGCGGTTTGTGCATGCGATGTGATTTGCCGAGCCACGTCCATTTCTGGATCAGAACCTTTTTGCGCTGGCGATCGGTTTTCAGATCGAGTGCGGCGACGATCTCGTCGCCGACGAGCACCGGAAGCGCGAAATAGCCGCGCTTGCGCTTTTGCTTCGGCACGTAAGCCTCGAACAGATGCTCGTAATCGAAGAATTGTTTCAGCCGCTTTCGCTGGATAATCAGCGGATCGAAGGGGGAGAGAATGTGCACGAGTTCAGGCTCTGGCGGGGGCGTGTCCAGAACCTCCGGTTTCAACCAGAATTCCTGCTTCTCGAGACCTTCTATGGCGACGCGCACCAACTCTCCGCGCCTCACGCGTCCCCTGATCAGCTGCCGGATGAGGGGCTTTCTCGGGGCGTCGTTATGGCAAATCGAATCCAGTGAAACGATACCTTGTGCGCGCAACGCGCGGTCGAGGAGATAGTTCAGCAAATCGCTCCTTGGCGCGGGACGGGGTAGCGTTTTCCAGCCGAAATGACGGTTCGTGAGTTCAAAGGTGCGGATGATCCCCGTGCGTTCGCTCACCGTGAGATCACCGCGCCAGAAGGCGCGCTTGAGCGCACGCGCCGAGGGCTTGCGGCTCGCCCAGGCGTGATCCTTCTCCGTGAGTTTGTCATCGGTGATGTCGCGCAAGGAAATCGGGCCGTTCCGCCGGATGCGGGAGAGGACTTTTCGCAATTCCTTCGGCGTGACGGTCGTCTCTTCCTTCCGCCGCGCGCGCATGTCGGCGGTGTAGAAGCGGAGATCCGCGGTCGGGATGTAGGCAAGTGCGTGCGCCCAGTATTCGAACACGGTCTTGTCGATCGTTTGCGCGCGATGGAGATCGGCGCGTGCGTATTCCGGAATGCGCGTGAAAAGAATGTGGTGGTGACAGCGCTCGATGACGTGGATCGTGTCGATCTGGACGTAACCCAGATGCGCGACCGCAGCGTTGACCGCATCCACGCCCTTGCCGAAGGGCGCGCCTTCATCGAGCCGCTGCGCGCGAATCCAGATGCGGCGGGCGTGCTGTTTCGGGAGGGTGATGATGCTCTTGGAGGGATTTGCCATTGATTGGTGCGAAGCTATCGCAGTGGTTTGCAGATTATATCAGTTGTCATCCCGGCTCTCGCCGCAAAGCGGCTCGGCCGGGATG
>Ga0070734_10004086_pt1 | contig 14301 bp, 14 predicted proteins | sample Coa_R1_8_FD_66444 | JGI IMG/M metagenome (GOLD analysis project Ga0070734, IMG submission 66444) | Surface soil microbial communities from Centralia Pennsylvania, which are recovering from an underground coalmine fire - Coalmine... | ecosystem: Environmental > Terrestrial > Soil > Unclassified ...
GACAGGAACAGCAATTTCAAAAGCGAGGTCTTGCCGGCGCCTGACGGCCCGGTCAGAAACTGAAAGGAATGGGCAGGAATTGCGAAATTGAGGTCGCGCAGGATCTCCGGCCCCAGTCCGTATCGTAGTCCAACATTTTCGAACCGAACCAAGCTCAGCTCCGTGGATTGGGGACCCCGCCGGACCCGGAAAAGCAAAGCTTCGGGTTGGTAACAAGGAATTCTTGCGTCCGTTATGGTTTCCGATTCGTTAACGGACGCCTTGTAGCATTTGGAACCTCGAATCCGAATGTACGGACCATGGCGGAGACCACCCCCATGCACATCGTTTGCCCGCATTGTTCAACCGCTTACGCTATTGGCACCAATGCGCTGGGGCAAGGCCGCACTGTCCGCTGTTCCCGCTGCAAGGAGACATGGCTGGCGCGGCCCGAGGATGCCTTTGAGACAGCCCCGGTCCCGGCCATGGCGGCGGACGGCTCGGCGAGTGCGGACGCCGCGGCCGAATGGGACGCGATGGCCCGTGCCGAGGCGGATGGACAGGCCCCTGTCGTCGCCAGCCCCCCGATCGCTGGCGACTGGCTGGGAGGTGACAGTGGATCATCCCAGGCGGGAGACTGGCAGGCGCTGGCGCGAGAGGACGCGCTTGACACCGAGATCAGCCGGCAGCGGAAAGGCTGGTTCTCCCGCTTCGGGACAAGGTCGGCAAACCGGGGTGGAAGCGGCAAATCCGTCTTCGGCCTGCCCGTCGCCTGCGCGGCGATGGGGGCGCTGGTGCTGGCGCTTCTCGTCTGGCGCACCGACGTCGTGCGGCTGATGCCCCAGACCGCGTCGCTCTACAAGATGGTCGGGCTGGATGTGAACCTGCGCGGCCTGGTGTTCAAGGACGTCAAGGTCACGACTGAAACGGTGGAAGGCAAACCGGTGCTGGTCATCGAAGGCGTGATTGTCGGCGAGACCCGCAAGGCGGTCGAGATCCCGCGGCTGCGCTTTTCCGTCCGCGACGCGCAAGGAGCGGAAATCTATGCCTGGAATACGGTACTCGAACAGACCGTGCTGAAGCCCGGCGATCACGCCTTGTTCAGATCGCGCCTCGCCTCGCCTCCCGCCGAGGGCAAGAGCATCGACATCCGCTTCTTCAACAAGCGCGATATTGCCGGCGGCAGTGTATGATGCCGCGTTTGAAGTTCTTATCGGCAATATTTGATGGCTCCCTATGTCGCGTGTCCTGATCGCCGATGATGAGGATTCGATGCGTGCGCTGGTGGCGCGCGCGATCGCCATGGATGGTCATGTCACCGTCACGGCACAGGACGGCGCCGAGGCGCTGGAGATCCTGACCCGCGAAGATGGCGCGTTCGATCTCCTGCTCACCGATATCCAGATGCCGGTCATGGACGGGATCGCGCTGGCGCTGTCGGCGGCGCGCGATTTTCCGCGTTTGACCATCCTGTTGATGACCGGCTTTGCCGACCAGCGCGAGCGCGCCTCGAATCTCAACGCCATCGCCCACGACGTGATCACGAAGCCGTTTTCGGTCGCGGATATCCGCACCGCGGTCGCGGATGCGTTGGCGGCGAGGAAGGGTTAGACAAGCTTTATCGCGTCGTCATTGCCGGGCTTGACCCGGCAATCCATCCCATCAAAGGATTTTTTTTGAAGAATGATGGATGCGCGGGTCACACCCGCGCATGACGAGGTACCGAGGCCACAAACGCCTGCGGCGGAAGCTAATAATCCTTCAACAGACGCTCGATGTAGTCGAGCTCGGTTTGCGACCGCGACGGATCGCCAAGGCGTCGGCGCAGCTCTTCCAGGATCTTGCGCACCCGCTGCACGTCGATCTCGCCGGGGATCATCTTCGACAACTCGTCATATTCGTGCGGGCGCATCGGCCGGCCCAGCGGATCGGTCTGGTTGCCATTGCCCTGCTGACGGCCTATGCGTTCGTTGGGGCTATCGCCCTGTCCGTCCTCGCCCTGCTGCATGGCATCGGCGAGATTTTGCTGGCCCTTGCGCAGCGCCTCCAACGCGCGACCTTGCGAATCCACCGCGCCATCGGCGTTGCCCTCGCCCAACCGGCTGCCGGCATCGCCCATCGCGGTATCGGCGTCTCCAAGCGGATCCCCGCTGTCGCCTTGTTCACCCTGCTCGCCCTGGTCGCCGTTGTCTCCCTTCTGGCCGCGTTGAGCCTCGCTGAGACCGCGTTTTGCCAGCTGATCCTGCAACTGCTTCAAGCGGTCCCGCAGGCTCTGCTGGTCCTGCTGGAGGTCGCCCATGCTCTGGTCGCCGCCCTCCTTGCCGCGCAGGCGGTCGCGCCGAGAGTCCTGGCCCTGCTTGAAAGTACGATCGCGCAACTGCTGCTGCTTGCGAATCATGTCGCCAAGCTCGTTGAGCGACTGCTCCATATCGCTGTCGCCGTTCTGACCGGGCTGCGCCATCTGCAGGTTTTCCAGCATCTCCTGCAATTGCTCGAGCAGCTGCTTGGCGGCTTCCTTGTCGCCGGAGCGCGACAGCCGCTCCATGCGCTCGATCATGTTGTTGAGGTCCTGCTGGCGCAAAATTCTGGTGTTGGGATCAAGCGGCCGCGCCAGCTGCTGCGGATTGTTGCGCAGCTGTTCGGCGAGCTGGCGCATGTAGTTGTCGAGCGCCTGACGCAGGTCCTGGGTAAGCTTCTTGATCTCCTCGTCGCTCGCGCCGCGTTCCAGCGCCTGCTTCAGCGCGTCCTGCGCCGCGCGCAGGGCCTTGTCGACGTCGGTGACATTGCCGTCTTCGATCGACACTGCGAGCGCCCAGAGGCTCGCCACGACCCCGCGCAGGGCATCGTCGGTGCGGGCGGCCTCCAGCTCGCGCGTGACGTTATAGAGGCCGAGATAGTGGCCGGTCTCCCCCGCCATGAACATTTGCGGCGCGATCATCAGCGCATCGAGCGCGTCATAGACTTCCGAGCTTTTGTTGGCGTCGAGCGCGAGGATGCGGCGTTGCTCGATCAGGGCGCGCGCCAGGGGCTTCGTGAAGAGCCGCTCGGGCAGCTTCATATTGAAGGGTTCGCTCTTGCCCTCGTTGCCGGCCTCGTCCTTTGCCGTCAGCGTCAGTGTCACGTCGCCGCCGGCATAGGGATCCTCGCTGAGATCCTTGACGGTCTGGCCGACGCCGTTGCGGGTTCGCGCGTTCGGCAGCACCAGCGGGAACTGCGGCGGATCGAACAGCGCCCGCGCGCCGCCTGCGCCCTGCTCCGTGTCGGCCGGGTGTGCGCTGAACTGGGCGTGCGCTTCGGTGACGCCGTAATCGTCCTCGATCTTGTAGGACAGCTGCAACGCGCCGCGGGCCTGACGTTCCGGATCCTTTGCCAGCGCAATCGTCGGCGCGCGGTCGGGGACAGCCGTAAAGCTCCATTGCGGCTGGCCGGATGGTGCGCGCACATGCACCGTGCCTTCGCCGGCAATGGCGAAATGCTTTTCGTTGGTGCCCTGAGGCGCCTGCTCGGCGGGTGTAGCCTCGGCGATACCGCCGCTTGCAACCACGTCGAGCGTGCCGCCGCTCGAGCGCACGATGAGCGTGCTGCCGGTGGGGACCGGCATCGGCCAGGACTGCGGCGTTGTGACTTCCTTGTTCGCCGCCGAGAGGATAATCGGCGGCTTGGCGGTATAGGCTGGCGGGTTCACCCAGGCATCGACCCGGATATTGGCCGGCGACAGCACGCCGTTCCAGTCGAATGCGGCAGCGATTCGCATCAGTCGCTCATCGCCGGCAGCGATAAAGGCGGCAAACAGCATGACGCCGATCAGCGCGCGCAACGCCCAGGGATCGTAAATAGGAAGCCGCGGCGAAGGCAGCCCGGCGCGGATGCGCTTGATCGAAGCCAGCGTACGCTCGCGCTGCGCCTGCCACAGCGCCATCGAAACGGGGTCGTGCGTGGTCAGCGTATCCGAGAGCGTGGTCGCGGGCCGATGCGGAACACCGGATCCGCGATCGAGCCGCAGCAACGCCTGCTCGCGGCTTGGCCAGCGAAACCACACCAGCGGCCAGGCCGCCACCAGCGCGAGCAACATGAACAGGATCAGCCCGGCGGCGCGGGCGAGAAACGGCAGCACCAGCCACAACCCGGCCCAGGACACCACCAGAAACAGCCCGATGACAGTGAACAGCCGGGCGAGGATCGGCCAGGCGCGCTCCCAGGCGATCGCATATTTGGCCCGCTGCAGGGCCTGTGTCAGCTTGAGCCGCGCAAGGGCATCGCCATCGCGCACGGGCTCCAACGGGTCAGGGGTCACGCCGTTCAATAAAATCTCCGAACAACCTGGCGGCAGATCATCCTAACACAACGGCAGTACTGAGGCACCCGTTCCAGCACGGTAAATCCACGCGTTTCCGCATAACGTGAAGGCGTGACTAAGCAGGGCCAAACACTTAAGTTCCGGTCGCATATCAACAGGGGAAACCTCATGGACATCGGATTCATCGGCCTGGGTAGAATGGGATTTCCCATGGCCCGCCGCCTGATCGAGGCAAAACACCAACTGGTCGTGTTCGACACGCGCAAGGAGGCCGTCGATCAAATGGTCGCGCTCGGCGCAACGGCAGCGTCTTCGCCAAAGGACGTCGCCGATCGCACCGAAACGGTGATGGCGAGCTTGCCGTCGCTGCAGGCCTCGCTCATTGTCGCGACCGGCAAGGGCGGGGTGATCGAGGGCAAGAAGGTCAAGCGCTTTGTCGATCTGTCGACCACAGGCTCGCAGATGGCGGTCAGGATTCATGATCTCTTGAAAAAAGCTGGCATCGTCCAGATCGACAGCCCCGTGAGCGGCGGCATCAGCGGCGCCGAGAAGGGCACGCTGGCGGTGATGGTGTCCGGTCCACGCGCCGAGTTCGAGACCGTCAAGCCGGCGTTGGAAGCGATCGGCAAACCATTCTTCATCGGCGAAAAGCCCGGCGCTGGCCAGACCATGAAGCTTGCCAACAATTTCCTGTCTGCGACGGCCGTGGTGGCGACCTCGGAAGCCATCGTGATGGGTGTCAAATCCGGCCTCGATCCCAAGGTCATGATCGAGGTGATCAATTCCGGCTCCGGCATGAACACCGCAAGCCGCGACAAGTTTCCGCGCTCGATCCTGCCGCGCAGCTTCGACTTCGGCTTTGCCACGGGAATGATGGTGAAAGACGTGCGGCTTGCGGTGGAAGAGATGCGCTCGCTCGGGCTGAACATGGAGGTCGCCGAAGCCGTGGGGCGACTGTGGGAAGCCGTGATGCGCGATGAGGGTCCGGATTCCGATTTCACGACCGCGATCAAGCCGATCGAGAAAGCCGCCGGCGTGGTGGTTGGCACACCCAAGGGCGGCGTGACGGGGAAGTGACTGTCGTTGCGGCCAAGCGAGCAAAGCGAGCGCCGAGCCGGAACCCATAACCACAGGCAGGCGTGGTGCGAAGACTCGCAGTCGCAGTTCGGCGCAAACAACTGCTCCCTTGGGTTATGGGTCCTGGCTTTCGCCAGGACGACACCGAGGTAGATGAACCGCTGTCGCCTAAATAACGCCTCACAGCCACGGCGCGAGCTTGTCCATCGCGATCAGCGTGTCGACCTCGACGCGCGGTCGAACGACGGCATATTGATCGCCGTTGACCAGGACTTCCGCCACCAGCGCGCGCGTGTTGTAGGTGCCGGACTGCACCGCGCCATAGGCGCCGGCGGTCATGATCGCGAGAAGATCGCCGGTCTTCGGCTCGACCAGCGTGCGATCGAGCGCGAGATAATCGCCGGTTTCGCAGACCGGGCCGACGACGTCGGCAACCATCGTGGGTGCATTCACAGCCGCCTGCTTCACCGGCAGGATGTCGTGATGGGCCTCATAGAGGGTGGGACGGATCAGGTCGTTCATCGCCGCATCGATGATGACGAAGTTCTTGTCCTCGCCCCGCTTCACATAAATCACGCGGGTCACGAGGATGCCGGCATTGCCCACGATCATCCGCCCCGGCTCGAACATCAGCGTGCAGCCGAGATTGTGGGTGACGCGCTTGACCATCGCAGCATAGGCGTCGGGCGCAGGCGGCGCCTCGCGGTCCATGTAATAGGGAATGCCCAAGCCTCCGCCGAAATCGATATGGGAGATATCGTGGCCATCGGCGCGCAGCGTCTGCACGAATTCGGCGAGGATGCGGAACGCGGTCTCCATTTTGGCGAGGTCGGTAATCTGGCTGCCGATATGCATGTCGGCGCCGGTGACCCTTATGCCGGGCATCCTGGCCGCCCGCGCATAGACCTCGCGCGCATGTGAGAGCGGAATGCCGAACTTGTTCTCCGACTTTCCAGTCGAAATCTTGGCATGCGTGCCGGCATCGACGTCCGGGTTAACCCGCACCGAAATCCGTACGGTGCGGCCGGTCTCGACCGCAAGGCGCGACAGCAGCTCGAGCTCGGGCTCGGACTCGATGTTGATGCAGAGAATGTCGGCCGCGAGCGCCGCGCGCAGCTCCGTCTCGGTCTTGCCGACACCGGAGAAGAGAATTTTCTGCGGCGAAATGCCGGCTGCGAGCGCGCGCTTCAGCTCGCCCCCAGAGACGACATCGGCGCCGGCGCCGAGCTTTGCGAGCGTGCGCAGCACCGACTGGTTGGAGTTTGCCTTCAGCGCGTAGCAGACAAGAATCTTCTCGCCAGCGAAGGCGTCCGAGAAGACCCGATAATGCCGCTCCAATGTCGCGGTCGAATAGCAATAGAAGGGCGTACCGACGGCGCCGGCGAGATCGGACAGATTGACTGCCTCGGCGTGCAGCACGCCGTTGCGATAGTCGAAGTGATTCATGGTGATTTAGATAACTACTGACTATTCAGCAGCGGGTCGAGGGCGAAGGGCCTGTTTCTGCCTTTAGAGGCGGTCGGCGATCCATCATTGCCCGAATTGGCGTTGAAGAGGCTGGACGATTTGTTCGCGGCGATATCCTGCTCGCTGCCGGCGGCCGGGGTCGCATTCGCCGTCTCGCCCGATGCGCCAAGGGCACCGGGCGGCGCATCCAGCCCACCCTTGCGTCCGCAACCGGCGAGCGTCAACGCCAGCGCGCTCAGCGTAATGATGGCCCACCCCGAAACCGTCGGGCTCGATTTCCGATTCACGAGCGATATCCCCAATACCAGTGTCCCGGCTTTGACATTCGTATCCATACAAACATTGCCGCACCAAAGCGAGTGCCAGAGAACGATGAAATTGCAGCGAAATTTGAGTCTTCAGCCCTTTTTTCGCTGCTTTTCGAGCCGCTTCGCCCAGGCTTTGGCCTGCGCAGCCACATTCTTCGGCGCCGTGCCGCCAAAGCTGGTGCGGCTCTTCACCGACGCGTCCACGGAAAGGACCTTTAGCGCGTCCGCGTTGATTTTCGGCTCGATCTCCTGCATCGCCTTCAAGGACAATTGGTGGAGTGGAACGCCCTCCTTCGCCGCCCGCGCCACGATCCGCCCGGTGACATGGTGGGCGTCGCGGAACGGCATTTTCAGCGTCCGCACCAGCCAATCGGCCAGATCGGTGGCCGTGGCGTAGCCATCGCCGGCGGCCCGCCTCATCCGCGCCTCATCGGGGATAAGGTCGGCGACCATCCCGGTCATTGCGCGGACTGCGAGCGAGAGCGCGGAAAAAGCTTCCATCGCGCCCTCCTTGTCCTCCTGCATGTCCTTTTGATAGGCCAGCGGCAGGCCCTTCATCACGATCAGAAGCGCATTCAGCGCGCCGATGATCCGCCCGGTCTTGGCGCGCACGAGCTCGGCCGCATCCGGGTTGCGCTTCTGCGGCATGATGGAGGAGCCGGTGGTGAACTTGTCGGACAGGCGCACCAACCCGACCAGCGGCGAGGTCCAGACCACGATCTCCTCGGCAAAACGCGACAGATGCACAGCCGTGATGGCCGTCGCCGAAAGCGCCTCCAGCACGAAATCGCGATCGGACACGGCATCGAGCGAATTGGCCATCGGCCGCTCGAAGCCGAGCGCCTTTGCGGTCTTCTGCCGATCGATCGGAAACGATGTGCCGGCGAGCGCGGCTGCTCCGAGCGGGGATTCGTTCAACCGCAGGCGCGCGTCCGCAAAGCGGCCGCGGTCACGTGCGGCCATCTCGACATAGGCGAGCAGATGATGGCCCAGGGTCACCGGTTGCGCAGTCTGCAGATGGGTAAAGCCCGGCATCACGGTTGCGGCATGCTCGGTGGCACGCTCGACCAGCGCGCGCTGGAAATCCGCGAGCGCGGCATCCAGCGCGTCGATCGTGTCGCGAACGTAGAGGCGGAAATCGGTCGCGACCTGATCGTTGCGCGAACGCGCGGTATGCAGCCGTCCCGCAGCAGGACCGATCAACTCGGACAGGCGGCCCTCCACATTCATATGGATGTCCTCGAGCGCGCGCTTGAAGTCGAACGAACCCTTACCGATCTCCGACAGGATCGCATCAAGGCCTTTTGCGATCTTCTTCGCATCGGCCGCCGTGATGATGCCCTGCGCAGCCAGCATTGCCGCATGCGCCTTCGAGGCCGTGATGTCCTGGGCGTAGAGGTGACGATCGACGTCGATCGAGACGTTGATTTCCTCCATGATCGCATCGGGGCGATCCGAGAAGCGGCCGCCCCACATCTTGTTGCTCATGATTTCCTGCTCAAATGGCCGCCGTTCACATCCGCGCGTGCAAGGCTTTTGCGCCTTTGCCGGCGCACGCTGACCGTAATATAGGCCCTTGCATAACCGTATCTGAGCCAAGATGACAAACGATATGCCTGAACAATCCTCACCCTTGCCGCCCCCCGTTCGCCGGCTCCCCATCGTGATCGGGACCGTGCTGGTCGGCGCGCTGGTCGGATTTGCGGGGATTTATGGTTTCGGTGGGCTCACGCGCGCCGGCGGCGATCCCGCCTGCAAGGCAACGGTCGATCTCGCGCGCAAGATCGCCCCGTTGGCCCATGGCGAAGTGGCCGCCGTGACGATGGCGACCACGGGCCTCAAGCTGCCGGACCTCGCTTTTGAAGATGCCGATGGTCACCCTCGCAAGCTTTCGGACTGGCGCGGGAAGACAGTGCTGGTGAACCTGTGGGCCACCTGGTGCGTGCCCTGCCGCAAGGAGATGCCGGCGCTGGAGGGCCTGCAGGCCAAGCTTCAAGGGCCCAATTTCGAGGTGGTGGCGATCAATATCGACACCCGCGATCCCGAGAAGCCGAAGGACTTCCTCAAAGCCAACAACCTGACCCGGCTCGGCTATTTTTATGACCGAAAAGCCGAGGTTTTCCAGGACCTTAAGGCCGCAGGCCGAGCCTTGGGGATGCCGACCTCAGTGCTGGTCGATCCCAAGGGCTGCGAGATCGGGACCATCGCGGGCCCGGCGGAATGGGACAGCGAGGACGCGATCAAGCTGATCAAGGCCGCGCTCAGTCCGGCGGCGGCTACGTTCTAGGCCTGCGTCAATCCTCACGGTGAGGAGGCGTGAAGCGCCGTCTCGAACCATGAGGCCCCGCCGTCGGCCTCATCCTTCGAGACGCGCACACGCGCGCTCCTCAGGATGAGGGGATTAAAGTCATTCTGAGGCAGCCAGGCTCAGGCCGAAATATTCAGGCTGTTGCCGACGCCTGAGCCGACGTTGGCGAGCGACAGGCCTTGCTGGGCCGAGCCGAGCAGGGTCAGGACATTCGACTTCTGCGCATCCAGGTTGGTTTTGAGCGCGGAGGTCGCGATCTGCTGCTGCAGGGCCGCGGCCTTCTGCATCATCGCAGCCATCACCAAGCTCATATCCATACGCGACACCCCTCAGTCCTGAGGGACACCCTACGTGATGAGGGTTAACGGGGGGTGGAGAGATCGTAGGGTGGGCTAAGCCAACGGGTCCACTCAAAGCGCGGCCCGATGACAGGCTCCGCGAGGCCACCAACCAAGAACCGACCGTGGGACGGTGGGCACGGCGCGAAGAGCGCGCCTTTGCCACCCTGCGATGATCGATGGATTGCCGGGTCAAGCCCGGCAATAACGAACTGGCGTCAGCGCGTCGGGACAGGCTTGGCGCCGCGATAGTCGTAAAAGCCGCGCTGGGTTTTTCGGCCCAACCACCCGGCCTCGACATATTTCACGAGCAGCGGACAGGGGCGGTATTTGGAGTCGGCGAGCCCCTCATGCAGCACCTGCATGATCGAAAGGCACGTATCGAGGCCGATGAAATCGGCGAGCTCCAGCGGCCCCATCGGATGATGCGCCCCCAGCTTCATCGCCGCGTCGATTGCCTCGACGTTTCCGACCCCCTCGTAGAGCGTATAGATCGCCTCATTGATCATCGGCAGCAGGATGCGGTTGACGATAAAGGCCGGGAAGTCCTCCGACACCGCGACCTGCTTGCCGAGCTTGCCCACGAACTCCTTGGCGGCATCGAAGGTCGAATCGTCGGTGGCGATTCCGCGGATCAGTTCCACCAATTCCATCAGCGGCACCGGATTCATGAAGTGAATGCCGATGAAGCGCTCGGGCCGGTCGGTCGAGGCGGCAAGACGGGTGATCGAGATCGAGGAGGTGTTGGAGGCGACCAGCGCTTCCGACTTCAGGATCGCGCAGAGATCGTGGAAAATCTTGCGCTTGACTTCCTCCTTCTCGACCGCGGTCTCGATCACAAGGTCGCAATCGGCAAGCCCATCCATGGACTCGCTCAGGTTGATCCGGCCAAGCGCCTGGTTCTTCGCCTCCTCGGTGATCACTTTCTTGGCGACCTGCCGCGTCAGGTTGCCATTGATCGTCGCCATGCCCGACTTGAGGCGGTCGGCGGAGACGTCGTTGAGCACCACGTCGAACCCCGCCAATGCCGCAACATGCGCGATCCCGCTGCCCATCTGGCCCGAGCCGATCACGCCGACCTTCTTGATCATCGTCATCTCATCATCCACCGGAACGGCGCGCATATCGCGCCTGCCCCCCTTATATAAACTACACCGGCCGGATTTTGCCCATCCGGTTCGTGGTCCGATTCTGACATTCGCATCCCTTCTCGGCAGGCACGTTTGCGAATGTCAGAATCAAAGGACCACTAGCAAAATATTGATTCTAGTGGAGCTTTGGATTTGACGTTCGCTTTGCGAAGGCCCGGCTTGCCGGGTAGCGAACGTCAAATCCGCTTCACTAGTGCGTTGAAGCCTATTTTCCGAGCTTGCCGAGCGCCTCGGTCAGCTCAGGAACCACCTGATAGAGGTCGGCAACCAAGCCATAATCCGCGACCTGGAAGATGGGCGCGTCCTCGTCCTTGTTGATCGCAACGATCACCTTGGAATCCTTCATGCCCGCCAAGTGCTGGATCGCGCCCGAAATGCCGACTGCCACATAAAGTTCCGGCGCCACCACCTTGCCAGTCTGCCCTACCTGCCAATCGTTCGGCGCATAGCCGGCATCGACCGCGGCGCGCGAGGCGCCGACGCCGGCGCCAAGCTTGTCGGCGAGCGGCTCGATATATTTGGCAAAGTTCTCGCGGCTCTGCATGGCACGGCCGCCGGACACGATGATCTTGGCCGAGGTGAGTTCGGGGCGATCGCTTTTCGCGACCTCTTCGCCGACGAAGCTGGACAGGCCGGGATCGTTGGCCGCAGCCGCCTGCTCGACCGGAGCGCTGCCACCCTCACCCGTCGCAGCGAAAGTCGAGGTGCGCACGGTGATGACCTTCTTGGCGTCCCTGGATTTCACCGTCTGGATGGCGTTCCCGGCATAGATCGGCCGCTCGAACGTATCCGGTGCGACCACCTTAATGATCTCGGACACCTGCATGACATCGAGGAGCGCCGCTACACGCGGCATCACATTCTTGAAACGCGAAGTCGCCGGAGCGACAAAAGCATCATAGGAGGGGGCGAGCGACACGATCAGCGCGGCGAGCGGCTCGGCGAGATCGTGCGAATATTGGTCGCTTTCGGCGAGCAGTACCTTCTTCACACCCGACAGCTTTGCGGCGGCTTCGGCGGCCGGTTTGGCATTCTGGCCCGCGACCAGCACGTGCACGTCGCTTCCCAGTGCAAGTGCGGCGGTGAGCGCCTTGTTGGTGGCGTCCTTCAGCGACGCGTTGTCGTGTTCGGCAATCAGCAGCGTCGTCATCTTCAGAGAACCCCGGCTTCATTCTTGAGCTTCGACACGAGCTCGGCGACATCCTTGACCTTGACGCCCGCCTTGCGGCCGGCCGGCTCCGCGGTCTTGAGGATCTCAAGACGCGGCGCAAGATCGACACCGGTGTCGGAGGCATTCTTCTCGGCGATCGGCTTCTTCTTTGCCTTCATGATGTTCGGCAGCGACGCATAGCGCGGTTCATTCAGCCGCAGGTCGGTGGTGACGATCGCCGGGCCAGTCAGCTTAACGGTCTGCAAGCCGCCGTCGACCTCGCGCGTCACCTTGAAGTCCGAACCGTCGACCTCGAGTTTTGAGGCGAAGGTGGCCTGCGACCAGCCAAGCAGCGCCGCCAGCATCTGGCCGGTCTGATTACTATCGTCGTCGATCGCCTGCTTGCCCAGGATGATCAGGCCCGGCTTCTCTTCATCGGCGACCGATTTGAGGATTTTCGCGACCGCAAGCGGTTCGACATTGCCTTCAGCCTTGACCAGGATACCGCGGTCGGCGCCCATGGCAAGCCCGGTGCGGATGGTCTCGGAGGCCTGTGCCGGCCCGATCGATACCACGACGACCTCGCTTGCCTTGCCGGCCTCCTTCAACCGCAACGCTTCCTCAACCGCGATTTCGTCGAACGGATTCATCGACATCTTGACGTTTGCCAGTTCGACGCCCGAGCCGTCGCTCTTGACGCGAACCTTGACGTTGTAGTCGACCACCCGCTTTACCGGTACCAGAACCTTCATCGATCTTCTTCCGCTTGAATTATTGGGATTTGAATAGCCTGTTTGATTGGCCTGTCTTCATAAGCTTTGCGCGGAACCTAAAGCGCCAGTCTACAGCGGTCAACGAGCGTGGGGGCCAAAAAATTGGCCTGAACGCCAATTCTCCGGACGGCGACCTAGCGGTTCTGACCCGGCACCCAGAGAACGTCGCCGGCACCGTTGTTGTTCGCCGCACGGCTGGCGACGAACAGGAAATCCGACAGGCGGTTCATGTACTGAATGGCGACATCGTTAACCGGCTCGTCGGGCCGGGCCGCGAGTTCCACCATCATCCGTTCCGCCCTGCGACAAATGGTGCGGGCCAAGTGAAGGTGGGCGGCGGCCGGGGTCCCGCCGGGCAGCACGAACGAGGTCAGCGGCGCAAGCTTCTCATTCAGGGCGTCGATGTCGCGCTCCAGCCGCTCGACCTGGCTTGCGATCACGCGCAAGCGCTCCGCCTTGCCCTCGCGCTGCGGCACCGCGAGGTCGGCGCCGAGATCGAAGAGATCGTTCTGGATCCGGCCCAACATCACGTCGAGCTCGCGCGCGTCCTGCAAGTACAGGCGCACCACGCCGATCGCGGCGTTGGTCTCGTCGACGGTGCCGAAGGCGGCGATGCGCGGATCGTATTTCGGACGGCGCTCGCCGCTGCCGAGCGCGGTCGTGCCGTCGTCGCCGGTGCGTGTATAGATGCGATTAAGGACGACCATGCACGTCTCCTGACTGTTTTCAGCGTCCCATGGCCCAGACCGTAAGCATGATGACGATGATCGCGATGAATTGCAGCAGCACGCGCAAACGCATCAGCCGCTGCGACAGGTTCGGAGAACCGCCTCGCATCATGTTGATGAGACCCAACAACAACACCACCGCGACGGCGGCGATTGCGATGGGAACGATGATCTTGCTCAGAATGGCAGCCATCCGGGCTACATAACATTGCGCGTGAGGCAGCGCTATTGCCGGATACCGGTGCAGAGCGGCATTTTATCCAGTACTATCAGCGGGTCATCGCCTGCGCCGCCGAAGGGTGAAAATTGAGACCTCTCCGTTACGTCTTTAACGTCTTTCTGGACGCGTTTTACACCTTCCTCGCCGACGATGGCTGGGCGATCGCCAGTCACATCGCGCTGTCGACGCTCATGGCGCTGTTTCCCTTCATCATCGTGCTCACGTCGTTGGCGGGCTTTTTCGGTTCCAGGGAGCTCGCCGACCAGGCGGCGGCGCTGCTGTTGCAGACCTGGCCGAAGCAGGTTGCGGCGACGCTTTCGGGGGAAATCCACGACGTGTTCACAACGACCCGCACCGACGCATTGACCATCGGCGCGGCGCTCTCGCTCTATTTTGCCTCGAACGGCGTCGAAGCTTTGAGGGTTGCGCTCAACCGCGCCTATGCGGTGGTCGAGCCGCGGCGCTGGTACTGGCTGCGGCTGGAATCGATCGGCTACACGCTGGT
>Ga0070734_10004087_pt1 | contig 14296 bp, 14 predicted proteins | sample Coa_R1_8_FD_66444 | JGI IMG/M metagenome (GOLD analysis project Ga0070734, IMG submission 66444) | Surface soil microbial communities from Centralia Pennsylvania, which are recovering from an underground coalmine fire - Coalmine... | ecosystem: Environmental > Terrestrial > Soil > Unclassified ...
TCCCCCGCCTCACTTTCCAACGGGCGTAACTGGAGTTCGCATATCCTGCTGCAACCGTGTGAAGCATTTTCTGAAGCCCAAAAAGAATTCTTCAAAAAAGGATTGACACCGGAACTGACTCGTCCTATATTTAACCCATCGGTTATTTAACCGAAAGGTTTAATAGAAAATGCAGGATCAACTCAGCCACACGTTTGCCGCACTCGCCGACCCTACCCGCCGCGCGATACTTGCCCGGTTGGCGTTGGGCGAAACTTCGGTGACCGAAATTGCCAAGCCGTTCGAGATGTCGATGCCTGCGGTCTCCAAGCATCTGAAGGTGCTGGAGCGCGCCGGGCTGATCGTCCGCGGACGTGAGGCGCAGTGGCGTCCCTGCCGGCTTGATGCGGCCCCGCTGAAAGAAGCCTCGAGTTGGATTGAGGAATATCGCCGCTTCTGGGCGCCTCACCTGGACGCTCTCGAGCGCTACCTCGACCGCATGCATCTGTCGACACCAAAGAAAGGGAAGACAACGAAGAAGACGGAGCGGCCAAGCCGCGAATCTGATAAAGGAGAAACGAAATGAAAATTAAGCTGACGAGCGTGTACGTGGACGACCAAGAGAAGGCCTTGCGCTTCTATACGGAGGTGTTGGGCTTTTCGAAGAAGAACGATTTCAGTAACGGACCATACCGCTGGCTGACGGTGGCGTCAGCCGAGGAACCGAACGGTACGGAATTGCAGCTGGCTCTGAATGATAATCCTGCGGCCAAAACGTATCAGCAGGCGCTGTTTCAGCAGAACCAGCCAGCGGCCATGTTCTTCACAGACGACGTGCAGGCTGACTACGAGCGTATGAAAGCGCACGGGGCCGAGTTCACCATGCCGCCCACGGATGTGACGGCATCGAAAATCGCCATGCTGAAAGACACCTGCGGTAATCTCATTCAACTCACACAGCTGGCACGCTGGTAAGGCAGGGAGGGGAAGATGACTACTCACGCACAGTACACAGTGGATCCAGCTAGCGCCTCGCAGTCCTGCCGGCTGTGGTCCGCTCGCGTGGATGATCTCGATCGCCACCTCTCGGCTAATACCTGGGCACAGGCGGCAATCACTGTAGCGCTGATCGCATATCCGATTGCACGGATTGTGCTTCCGACCTTATTTCACGGCATTGTGCCCGATGTGGTTCGCACCGTGTGCAACTTGATCTGAATTCGACTCGGATAATGCCGCAGAAATGCCAGGTGCGTTGCCGGTCGCGGATGACGGTTGTCGAGTTCAGCTCACCAACGATGCCCTTTTAGGAAAGGAGAATGAATTATGACCGCTCTCACGCAGTACACACCGGGTCCGGCCTATGGGGCGCAGATGAAGAAGAAAGAAGGACCCAACTGGTCGCTCATTCTCGTTCGGGAACTGCGACATTCGCCGGAGAAGGTCTGGGAGGCGCTGACGGATCCGGTGCATCTGCGCGAGTGGGCGCCTTTTGACGCCGATGGGAACCTGGGGACCGTTGGAAACAAGGTGAAGCTTACGACTGTGGGAGCGCCCTCGCCGCATATCACCGAAACAACCGTGACGCGGGCTGATGCGCCCAAGGCGCTTGAGTACACCTGGGGTGGCAATGAGATGAAGTGGGAACTCGAACCTGTCGGTGGAGGAACGCGCCTGACGCTGTGGACCAGCATCAATCGCCACTTCATCGCCATGGGTGCGGCGGGATGGCACATCTGCTTCGATTTGATGGATCACCTTATCGCCGGTCAGCCCATTGGGCGCAAGGTCGGCGCCGAAGCCAGGAACGACCCCGGCTTTCGGCGATTGCACGCTGAATACGCCAAGCTATTCGGCGTTGAGATGCCGAAGTGGCAGTAGGGAACTGCAAGAAACAAGCGATCGAAGACCACGTTCGAGGAGCAACATCATGACCCAATCAGCCAACAAGGCCAATCCGGTGAACCGAGGCCTCACGCGCACAGTTTGTCGCTGGATTCACATCGTCTTCAGCATTCCGATTCTCGGGTATATTTACAGTCCGTTTGACAAACTTCCGAGCTACGCTCCCAAGACTCGGTTTGTCTTCGTGCCGATCATGATTCTTTCGGGATTGTGGATGTGGAAAGGCCACGTGGTTCGGCGATTGCTTTCGAAAAGACCGGCGGGCGACGCTGGTGTGTATGCAAACCCGTAATCTGCCTTGATACCGATTATGAGACCGCGTCCGCATTGGCGGTGCATTTCAACATGATTGTAGTCACTCCTTTTGAGCGGTGAATTTATGGCAAACGTAACTCACTCAAAGAAGCAACGTGAAGAAATCCTCAAAGCATTGCAAGCCCGCTTCGAGAAGAACCTGAGCCGTCACAAAGGCCTTGAATGGTCTGAGGTTCAAGCAAGACTCGAAGCCAACGCTGAAAAACTGTGGTCACTTAGTGAAATGGAAAGGACTGGTGGTGAACCGGACGTAGTTAGCCATGACAAAAAGACAGGCGAATACATCTTCTATGACTGTTCCGAGGAAAGTCCGAAAGGCCGCAGAAGCCTTTGCTACGACCGCGAAGCGCTGGATTCGAGGAAAGAAAACAAGCCAAAAGGCAGCGCGATGGGTTTGGCAGTTGCCATGGGCGTTGAGCTTCTAACGGAAGAACAATATCGAGAGTTGCAGAAACTTGGAAACTTCGATACGAAAACATCGAGCTGGGTAAAAACGCCTTCGGAGGTCAGGAAGCTTGGTGGTGCACTCTTCTGTGATCGCCGCTTCAATACGGTCTTTCTGTACCACAACGGCGCTGAAACCTATTACGCCGCTCGCGGATTCCGTGGTTGGCTGAGGATTTAGCGATTGCACCCTCGTCCTCTATTTTCGAAACCAAGATTCCACCTATCGCTGTCCCACCCTTCGTGATCTCTAAGGGTGGAAGGCACGCACGCCAAGATTGTTCAAATCAAAAAAGAGTTTTTCAACGGGGCCGTGAGCAGGTAAGCTCACTGCATTTCGGAGTAACAATCTATGACTGGAAAAAATCCCAAGGTTGATGCTCTTTTGCGCAGAACCACAAAGTGGAAGGAAGAATTTGAGAAATTGAGGACCATCGTTCTCCATTGCCAGCTAACTGAAGAAGTGAAATGGTATCAGCCTTGTTACACGTATCAGAAACGAAACATAGTCCTGATCCATGGATTTAAAGAGTACTGCGCCCTCCTGTTTTTCAAAGGCGTCTTGTTAAAGGATGCCAAGCGAATTCTGATCCAACAAACGGAGAACGTACAGGCAGCCCGACAAATTCGGTTCACCAATGTTCGCGAAATCATCAAGCTGGAACCTGTCTTGAAGGCTTACATTCGTGAAGCCATTAAAGCCGAGAAAACCGGATTGAAAGTGAATCTAAAGAAGACAGCCGACTTCAAGATTCCCGACGAATTTAAGAATAAGCTGGATGAACTTCCTGCCTTGAAAACTGCGTTTGAAGCTCTGACACCGGGACGCCAAAGGGGATACATCTTTCATTTTTCTCAACCCAAACAATCCAAAACGCGAGAAGCAAGGGTCGAACGATGCATGCAGCAAATTTTCAACGGCAAGGGACTGGATGATTAAGGATTGTGCGAATCGTCGCTGAGACGCCGACGAGTTTCACATATCGATCTCTCCCAGCCAATGTCATTCTGGAAGCGTAAGTCTTTTGGTGAGTCGCTGCTTCTACACCCTGCATTCCACTATCCGAGCAAAGCCTCCGCGATGCTGACCCATTCCGCCTCCAGCGACTCTCTACAAACGGGCTTGCCCGCGCGGCCATACCAATAAGCCGCATTTCCCTGATCGCCTTCTTTGCGATGCAGGTAGGCATGAACCCACGAGCCGTCGGGACCGTCGTCCTGCTGGGCGGATTCGTGCGCTTGAGTCCAATCGCCTTTGGCGTCCCACCACAATCCGGCGAGCGCGCGAGTGAGTTCTTCTGGCGGGTTGGTCGCAGTGAGGGATTGGCGGAACTCATCCAAGGTCATAACGATTGAACTCCGGGAAGTCGGTGTGGCGATGACTATAGTACACAGAGATGTGCGCCGGTAACGGAGTTAGTCGGACTGGACTCGAAATGGAACGGCGGCCCACACAACGCGAAGCTCGTTGTCTGGGTAGGTGAAGAGTATCCTCCGGACATTCCGCCAGTTTCCCCCGCAGCTTCGAGGCGATTCTCATGAATGAATTCTGATCCTCTTGAAACCAGGGGGGCAACGTGGGAATCTAAGTTTTTTCTAGCATAGGAGGGCAACATGCCAGATCAACAGATACGCGCGGCGCTGGATGAGCATTGGGCTGCCTCCGATGCGAACGATTTTGAAACGGAGCACCGCATCTATCACGAGGACGCGGTGCTGGAATACCCGCAGTCTGGTGAGCGAATACGCGGTCGCCGCAACATTCAGATCACCCGTTCGATCCAGCCGAACAAGAAGCGGTTTACTGTAAAACGAATCATTGGCGGCGGCGACCTTTGGATCACCGAATTCATCCTGTCATACGACGGGAAGCCGTCCTACACCGTGAGCATCATGGAGTTCAGCGGCAACAAGGTTGCGCGAGAAACACAGTACTTCGCGGATCCATTCGAGGCCAGCCCGGCTCGCGCTCAATATGTTGAACGGATGGATACGGAGCCTCGAAACGTGAGGACATAGTCGCCGGGCATCATGAGGTGGCAGGACGTGTAAGCAATTCGTCGATTATGGTTTTGGTATCAAATCTCGGCAGGCGCTTAATCAGCTTGTTGGCGGCGCGCGGAAAAACACCGCAACGACACTCAGACCGCTTTAAGTACTTGCTCGTCAACTAGAGGTTCGCAGACGATTCGAATGCTGTCGTTGTGTCTGTGGATTACCCGGGTGATCGCAAACAAAGCATCCGATTGACAACGTGGGCAGCGGTTTGCTGAGTCGCCTACCGCCTCGCAGTCACTGCAAAGATAGGCGTTGGCCAGATTCAAGAAGGTCGATTGACGCATGATAGTCACCTCACCCGAGCCTGTCCGACGTGGGACCTTTATCGTGACTGACACCTGTGAAGTCCAAGAGGGCTGCCTCACTATTGATTTCTGAATGATAGTGAAGGGAAACTGCCAAACGTTACACCGATTCGGCTGAGAGGGCGCTTAACCTCTTGGGAACCGGTGGCTGCTCCCTAAGTGTTTGTTCTTTGTTAAGCAAAAAAGGGAGCCGGAAACCCGGCTCCCTCTCGGTGTGGAACGAGGTTATTCTAGAAGGTGAACCTCACACCCAAACGAATCTTGCGTGATTGCTGCCAGATATTCGGCGTGCCATAGTTGGAGCCCTCTACGAACTGCCCTCCGACTCCGGCAAGGTTGCTTCGGAGGTTATATCCATTGAAAGCTGCCTGGTAGAAAGCAGCTCCGCCTTGCCCGGGGCCTGTCGCACGGACGCCGATCCCATTCGGCACAACCGCCGAATAGTTTCCGCTCCAGTAAGAGTTAGTGCTCTCCCAATAGGAAACAATTGCGCGCTGGTTGAGCACGTTGAGGAGCGTCGCCTGGAAATCGAGCACCTGGCGCTCGTTGTTCTTGTTCACCTTGAGGGCGTGATCGAAGTTGAGATCGCTCTGGGTGAACCAAGGCGTACGACGGGAGTAAGGATTACCGATGGTTACAGCGCCCGTCGCCGGGTCCTGAGTGATGTTGGCCCACTGCCCATGGCCAAAGACGTAAGTATCTTCAAACGGAGAGGTGTATCCAGAATATGGACCACCAACCTCCATGGCAGTGGACATCGGGCTACCCTGATAAGCAACCTGGAACAGACCGAGCGTTGTGTTCATGCCCTTCCAGGGCTTGGTGTAGTACACGTTGCCCTTGAAGGTATTGGGACGGTCCGTTGGCAAAGGCCCAGCGTTGGATTTGCCCTGGTAGGTGAAGTAGTAGAAGGGCTCATCGAACGCACGAGTCGTGTTCGGTGAAGCGCGTCCGGTCGAACCGCCATCGATTTGATCGGTAGTAGTGAGACCGGTGTAGTTGCCCCACAAGCGGCTCCAGGTGTAGCTGAACATTCCCGCCCAGCCCTTGCTCGTGGTCCTGGTCACGCGGAGTTCCACGCCGTCGTAGTCGCGAATGGCCGTCGGGAGGTTCGGACAATTTGAACATGTACCGAAGGCGCCGTTCTGGTTGAAGATCTGAGTTGGGTTACCAAACGCCGGCCCGATGCTGTTCAGGAAGTTCGCATAACCGTTGAGTGTTTTGTTGACACCTTCGCCGGGATTCACAATGGTGTACATCTCGGTCCAAGTCGGATCCCAGAGAGAGGCATCTTCGATCACATGGTCCAGACGTTTCCGGTCATAGCGGGCTTCGAAGGCCAAGTTACGACCGAACTGGTAGTCGACGCCAGCGACGGACTCATGCTGGCGATACGGCTTCACACCAGGCGCGACCGGTTCCCACGGACGAAGATTGTAGTTTTCGATCAACTGAGTACCGGTTTTGGAATCCGTCAATGAAGGAGGAGTCGCCCCGCCAGCAAAATTGGCTGCTGTGGTTGTCGTGCCATTCGGACAGGCTCGGTCATTGACGAAGGTTGTGGTGATGTCAGAGACCGAGAATCCACCGCCCGCATCTGGCCCGAGCGGGTATACGCACGTTTCAAACGCTTGCGCGCCGAAGGAACTTTGCGCAACTAAGAGTTTCATCACGTCATTGACGACACCGTAACTGCCGAAGATCTTCAGCTTGCCGTTGCGTGAACCCCATGCAGCTCCGAGCCGCGGCTCGATCTTGTCGCTCCACGAGAAGTTGATCGCAGTCGGCGGCTTCAGTCCAGCAGGGATCACACCGGGCGGGACCGGCAGCGACTCTTTCTCGACGCGGATGCCGAGGTTCAGGGTCAAGCCGTGCCCGACGGTCCAAGAGTCCTGAGCGAACAGCGCGTGATTGTTGTCGATAGCAGGCTTGGTCAGCACCGTCGCAAAGTCGACAATGGTGGCATAGCCATATTGACCGGCGCAGTCTCCCCACTTCGCTATGAGCGCAGCGCACACAGTGCTGCCTGTCGAAGTGAAGGGGGTGTAGCCGTTTCCTGCGGCACCGAATGTGCCGTTGGTGTTGAAATAAAGATTGGTAATGGGGACGTTTCCGTTCTGGGAGATCACATTGGTCATCCGGTTGTACTGGTAGCCAACCTTGATGTTGTGTGTGCCCCACCAGCCACTCTTGAAGAACGCGACATCCTCGTCGAACTGGTAGTGCTTGCTGGCGTCGAACAAGGTGTAGTTGCCATCATAAGAGGAGATGGTGGCGGTGCCTGCCCCCTGCTGCAGTCCAGCAGGTAGTGGGTTTCCTTTATTGTCTAGCTGTCCAACCCCATTGCCGCCCCAAGCGACATTCACGCCGCTCGTGGGATAGCCGAAGTCGTGATAGTTACTGAAGTAGTAACCGAAGCGCGTTGTCGAAACGATCTTCGGCGTGAGCGTGATATCAGCACCAAAGTTGTAGGTAGAGTTCGGTGCTACGTATCCGATGCCATGGATAGGCGGCGGGGCGAGGATAGCGGTATTGAGGATGTACGGCTGCTGTGAGGCGACGGGATCCCCGCCAGTCTGCACGCCCGCTAACCCGAGTCCCGTCGGAAGGAGCCCAGTGGAACGGGCACCTTGAGACAGCCACGAAGCAAAGAGGCGGACCTTCGAAGTCAACGTCGCATCGAGGCGAGCATTGCCAAAATACTGTTCCTGGTCCAGGTTAAAGAACTCATTGCCCGTGGAAGCGAACGCGCACGCGCCCGCGGCAAACGTGTTGCAGGGGGCAGCGCCGTAGTTCACATAACGGGAAGTAGATTGGTAAAAGGGTGCAAAGCCAGCGAAAAACCACAGACGGTCCTTGACAATAGGTCCGCCGACGTCGAATCCAGGTTGAACGTAGCGGAAATGATCCTGTTTGGGTTGGTACGTCTGCGTATTGTTGTCGAGTCCGGATGTGGCCAAGGCGAAGGGGTCGTAACGGATCGCCGGAGTGGGGCTACCGTCCATCGCGCTGCCTTCGTAGGTGCCAAAAATGGATCCGTGGTAGGCGTTACTGCCTTTTTTCATTACGACATTGACCACGCCGCCCAGCGCACCGCCATGCTCGGCTTCGATTCCGGAGGTTTTCACCTGCACTTCCTGAATGAACTCGAAAGGAACGTTCGCGTTCGAGTAGCCCATTGAGATGTTCTCGGTGTCCTGGCCTTCGACAAGGTAGGTGCTCTCGGAGTCCGCCGCTCCACCGATCATATAACCATTCGTGGCGCCGCTCGACGTGCTTCCCGGAGGCGCGCCACCCGTTCCTGCACCCATATTGGTACCGCCGGCGAGAGGTTCGTTACGCGCCATCGGAGCATACTGAATCACCGACTGGAAGCTATAGCCGTGCGGCTGATCCTGAAGCGCCTCTTGAGTAAGATTCGTCTGATTCGCATTCGACGTGACGTCGATCACGGGAGCCTGGCCACTGACTTCGACAACTTCCGCAGTTGTGCCGACATCGAGAGTGACGTCCACCGTTGGAAGGTGACCGACTTCGATCGGCAAGCCTTCGCGCTTCACCGTCTTGAAGCCCTTCGCGGAAACCTCAATGGAATAGGTCCCGGGTGGCAGATTGGCGAACCGATAGTAACCCGTCGATTCGCTATCGAGGGACTTCTCGCCAGCGAGAGTCGTACCACGCACGACCACGTGCGCGCCGCCGACTACCGCACCGCTGGCGTCCTTCACCGTGCCTTGCAGACCGCCCGTCGTTTCCTGGGAAAAAAGAATCGCGCTGGACATCACGAGCGCGATCAATGCTGCGATTAACGCAAATAGCCTCAAAGCCCTGCTATATCGCATTTCCTTCCTCCTTAGTTTTTTTCGAGATCGGGTGATGCGCGCTGACCGCCAGCCCAGGATCCATTGCGCGACCCGAGAGATTTGAACTCACGGAGCAAGGTTCAACTGTTGACCTGTCGTGAGGGTGATAACGAACCGTGCCATAACAAAACACTCGCCCCTCTATGTGGGCTTCGTTCGTTTCGGTTGTGGGCCCTGCGTGTTCTACACCTACAGCTTGCAACATTGCACGTGCAACTGACGATCCAAACACGCGAGGTCACAAGTCGTTGTGATCCAACTGTCTAGGAAAATCAATCAATCGACTAATACAAAAATCGATAAAGATGCGGCGATGCTATATGGATTTCGATAAGAGTCATCGGAGTTCAGACGCTTCAGTCTTCTTTGCCAAACATTTCTTAGCTGTTTTGTTGCGACAAAACAGAAGGCGAAATTTATGCGTGGCGAGTTGAGAGACTGCTCAGGTGCAGCGTTTTCTGTAGTGCGACACGGATATCGCCGGAGTAAGACAGCTCGTTGATGGAGAGTGGGTGTGAAATCGGTTGTGGGCTTCGTGGCGAACATTTCGCCGATCCGTCCGGCTGGCGAAGTCGGAAGGCTCAAGAATTAGAACGGAGAGGATGAGATTATTTCGTAGGTGAATAGCTATCTTCTGGAGGGAACTTACATCCGCATTCTGGCCTCGCTCTTTTAGCGAAACCAGAATGCGAACTCTGTGTGAGTTACATTACTGCTCTGACAGCCTATAAACTACCCCCTGATTGTTCAGGTCGATGCCGCCGCCAACTTGCGTGACTCCATACAGATTGGTTCCATCGGTCGCAATTCCGTAGGGAAAGCCGCCGTCATATTGCGCGGTAAACGAATGCAGAATGTTTTCTTTCCAGGTTGTTCCCGAGAGCGACAGTCTGAACGCCGTGCCGCAGCCTTCGCCAAAACCTCCGGAGCAGCTAGTGCCACTACCGCCGCCTAGCGTTGTCCCATATACAGCGCCATTGACCAGAAGCAAAGGCATATAAGGATACGATCCGTCGCCGTTGGTATCGCTGAACGCATGCAGGATCGTTTGCGTCCACACACCCGCGTTTTGCGAGAGCTCAAATACGACTCCGTGTCCCTTGGGTCCGCCGTTTCCGGCAGCTCCAAAAAGATTCCCGGAGTTATCGAGGGTGATCGATCCCGGTCCGGCGCCATTTGCATTGTCGAAGTTGAGCAGTACCTGTTCACTCCATGTTTCGCCGCTCTTTGTCAGCTCGAATACGACTCCGCAACCATCTTTGCAATTCGTACTCGATCCTCCCGCGTCCGTCATTCCGTAGAGATTCCCGGCCCCATCCAAGGCAAGACTTACTGGATTGGCACCGTTCGCGCCGCTGAAATCGAAAATAACCTGAAATATCCACCCTCTATCGGATGGTGAGAGTTCGAATATAGACCCTGTGCTGCCGAACCCCGACGACACTGCCCCATACAGATTCCCAACGCTACCCACCACCACGGAACTCGAGGGACTAGTGGGAGGCATCGCGTTGTACACCGTTGTTTCCGTCCAGCCTCCAGATCCATCGGGCGACAACTCGAAAACCACCCCCGAACCCGAGGAGCCACCTTGTGATGTTACGCCGTAAAGATTTCCGGCCGAGTCCATGGTAAGGGGGCCATAGGGGCCATTGCCGTCGGCAAGCGTGAAAGTGTGAAGGACGCTATAGGTCCAGCCGCCAGACGTAGGCGACAACTCGAAGACAGCGCCCGCATTGTTCGGCCCTCCCAGGCTGGCCGTTCCATATAGGTTTCCGGCTTTGTCCATGACCAGGTTGCTCAGAGGAGCGTAGGCGCCGCCTCCGTTCTTTAAGAACTTGTAGAGTACAGTTTCCTTTACGGCAGCATGTGCGTACACGGCAAGGCCAAGTGCGGCCCCCATCATGACAATTTGCGCCACTCGCTTTTTCATACACAACTTCTCCGTTTCTTAATTTTGAAGAAATGGGCCCGACGTGCTGGCTGAGCGATTAAAAGGAAGGTTCGCAGTCAGTTTGGCTGACCAGGAAACCAAAGCAGGGGAGGAACAGGTGGAACGAAACGCGATATTTTTATCACGGCTTTTCCCGGTGAGCAATCAGAACTGTTGCTAAATCGCGATCCCGGCAGACAGCAGAAAGAATAAGGCGTCAGTGATGCCAGTAGTTCCTTTCACGCCAGCACTTACAAACGGCCCGTCCGTTCAATAACTAACCGGGCCCGTTAATCAGCTCGCAAATTAGGTGCTGGACCGAGCGCGACTGCACCTTACTTCGATGGTACCTGCAGCAGCACCGTACTCTGATACACGCCGCTGAGGCCAATGTCGAGCAGTCCGTCAGCGTTGAAGTCGGCGATCCCACTGGCGCTGCTTCCTAAGGGAATTGGCAGCATAATCGGTCTTCTGAACGTGCCATTGCCGCTGCCCAGAAGAATGTTCAGCGTCTCGATGCCATGTCCGAAGTTCGAACTGACCGTGACCAGATCCAGTTTTCCGTCGCCATTCATGTCAGCGACTTGGATTTGCGCATTCCAGTTGTCTTGCAGATCGAAGGAGGTGCCAACGCTGAAGGTCCCATCCCCGTTTCCCAATAACACCGAGAACCCACAGGTAATGATGTCGAGCTTGCCGTCTCCGTTGACGTCGGCAACCACAGCGTTGTAGCCTCCCCACGGAATCTGGTAGTCCACCTCGTTCTGCACGGTTCCGTCGCCGTTTCCAAGAAATACGGCGACCGTTCCCGGGCCCGGTTCCGAACTCCCTTCAATGGAAGTAGCCACGTCGAGCTTGCCGTCGCCGTTGAAGTCTCCGACGACGGGAACACCGGGTACCGCCGTAGGCACAGTGGTGACGTTGGTATAAGTCCCGTCGCCGTTTCCCAGGGAAATCGAGAGATAACTCTCGTATCCATCACCCCAGGTTGCGATGTTGTCGAGGATGCCGTCGCCATTGATGTCTGCCATTACACCGGCGTAGACGACCTGCGCGGAAGTGCCCAGGGTCAGGTCTCCCTTGCCATCGCCGAAATAAATGTCGCAGACCGTCGGGTCAGGCCCGCCATCGCCACCACAGGGCGCAACATCGAGGTTGCCGTCATTGTTGAAGTCGGCGACCATAATCGGCCCAAAGAGAATGTTCTGAGTGAAGGCCGGTCCGGCCACTTTTTCGAAATTCGCCAGACGTGGGTAGTCAATGTTTAAGTACACATCCACGTTCGAGCCGGTTACGGTCAGGTCGGGCACATGGTCGTTGTTGAAGTCCGCAACGGCCATGAGGCCGCCCTCGATGGTCTGCGCGTCGGTGGCTAAGACCACCGACTGTGACGGCTTACGAATCGTGAAATAGACCACATTGGAGTCAATGCTGCCGGGATTCGCTACCGTGATCGAACCAGTTCCAGCTTTGGCGACATAGCGGGGCGGAACCTCGGCTTGCAATGTGGCGGCATCGACAAACTTCGTTAGAAAGGCAACTCCATTGCCCTTTACCACTGCGCCAGAGACGAAACCAGTTCCGTGCACTGTGAGGACGAAGGCGGCATGGCCCGGAGTTACAGTCGAGGGGTTCAGCGGTTGGTAGATCAGAGGGACTGGATTGGACGCGGCCAGGACGCACGTTAAGACTAGGACGAGAGCAAGAGTAAGCGCAATTTTTCCTACCATGGAGTCCTCAAGTTGCAGCACCCGGGGATAGTGCCGCTGGAAGTGTGGGCGCAGCCAAAGAAATTTCATGGCCGGCGAGTGCCGGGATTATAAGCGATGACGCTTCTGAATGCCAGAGCAGGGAACTGGAAACAAAGGGAATTCGGTGCTGAATGGATTTCGCTCTTGGATCAAAGAAAGATTCAAGTTGCCGCAGCAGAGGGAACTTGAATGAATCGCCTGTTTACAGCAGTTGTGTTTTCGTCAACTATCGCTGCGGCACTTGAGAAAGTGTCACATTCACTTTCGTCTCTCAGGAGCGAGATCTTATGATGGCTCCGATGACTTGAAACAGAGGGGAAAGGGATCGTATGAAAAGAAACCAACTTGCTCGCCTCCTGCTGCCTACTGCTCTCATCCTCTGTGCCGCTCTTGCTTGGGCAGATGATCGAAACCTGCAACCCAAGTACGGTTCCTTGCCAAAAGCCGATTGGCAAAAAGCTGCGGACGAGAAGTTCATCTCAGGCATGGACGAGGATTATCACGGTGACCGGAAGAAGGCTTCTGACGATATGGCGGCGCGTGGCTGGCAATATCTGCGATCCGGAGACCATTCGGACGCCATGCGACGCTTCAATCAATCTTGGCTCTTGAACAACGACAACGGAACAGCACTCTGGGGAATGGCAGCCATCGAGGCAGACGCAGGGAAGCTCGATGAATCGTTGAAGCTATTTGCAGAAGCTGAGAGGTTCGTTGGCGGCGAAATCAACTTTTCGGTTGACTATGCAAATGCAGTTGCAACTGCGGGCGTTAAACGACGGAACAAGGGCTTGCTCGATGATGCGTTCAGTCGATTCGAGCGGATCTATCAAATTGCGCCGCAGAACGCAAGGAACTTAAAGAATTGGGCGACTACTTTGTTCAGTCTCAAGAGGTACACAGAAGCTTGGGCGAAAGTGAAATTAGCTGAGGCTTTGCCTAACGGGGGTGGCCTTGATCCCCGCTTCTTGGCAGCGTTGCAGTCGCGAATGCCGCGACCACGAGACTGATTTCCAGCGTGACTTTTCGATTCGTTGGCGATAAATTGCCGTTTTACTCACCGAGCTTCGAAAAGGCGCTCCGTTACTAGCGTAATGGCGAAAGGCGCGCGAGATTGCGCTGACGCAATGACCGTTCCTCGCGACACAGCTAATTTTGGATTTCTCGAAACTTAATCGACAAGGCTGCGCACTCATTCAAGGATTTGGCCGACGCGCATGCCGAGCCAGGAGCTGCTGTATGTTCACTGTTGCCAGACGTACATTTGAGGCGAAGCGGCATCGCCCTGGCAGCATCGAACGTGCTCGCCTGAACCTATCCGCACTGACCAGCGAGTACATGCCCAGTTACAAGTTTGTGCTCCTGCAGGATGGCAATGAGACACCCTTTACCTGCACGACTCGCGCGGACGCAGAGGCGAAGGCGCACAGTCTCACGTTCTCTTCTCATTAAGTCCCAAGCGGGATTCCTAGTGTAAACTTCCCATCTCGACACTTATCATTATGGCGAATATGGGGAACAACCCGGATTGGATCTTCTACCGCCACGAGGGACCAACTGAAGCAGACGTCATGCCACGATTGGTCGCGGAGTTTCCGGATTTTCGACCGCGATGGGAGAAGCATCTCGAATTCTGGGCAGGGAAACCGGCAGGGAACTACAACGACATTGCTGAGTTCGCTCATTTTGTCGTAAAAGACCTCTACCCGAACGGAAATTCCGCAGACCTGCAACGTGCGTTCG
>Ga0070734_10004089_pt1 | contig 14293 bp, 12 predicted proteins | sample Coa_R1_8_FD_66444 | JGI IMG/M metagenome (GOLD analysis project Ga0070734, IMG submission 66444) | Surface soil microbial communities from Centralia Pennsylvania, which are recovering from an underground coalmine fire - Coalmine... | ecosystem: Environmental > Terrestrial > Soil > Unclassified ...
GAGACGGATTCTTCGCTGCGCTCAGAATGACATGCAAGGTTGGTTGATAAAAAGTGTCGTCACTTACTTTTTCATAGTATAAGGGATACGATGAGAAATGGCACTGGTCAAGCGGATGGTTTTCCCCCTGTCAGAAATGACAGGCACAGGCGATGAATCAATCCGGCCAGCAATGCCCCACGGATAGGGAGAGAGTCGATGCGCAGGTGCTCGCGGTTCAGGTCGTGCATACCGCCGCCGACGGGACCCAGGCTGTCCAGCGTGGGAACGCCGCATTCCATCAGCACGTTGGCATCCGAAAGGCCTCCCTTTCTCTCCGCTACCATGTCCAGGCCGAGTCCTGCGCCCTCGCGCTGCGCCATCTCAACCAGCCGCAAAACTTCAGGAGTTGTCGTATAGGGCGTGCGCCCGCGCGTACGCACCAGCCGCGAGCGCGTGCCTGGAACGCTGCTACCTGCGGCGATTTGCTCCAGCGTCTCGCTGGCGAGTTGCAGGCTGCGTTCGTCGTAGGCGCGCACGGAGATATGGCAGCGCGCCAGGTCCGGCACGACGTTGAGCGGCTCGCTGCTGCTCAGGCGCGTCACGTTGAAGGTCGTACCAGGAAACAGGCTGTTGAGACTATGGATAGCCAGCATCTTGTGCGCCAGCTCGATGACCGCCGAGCGGCCTTTGTGCGGTTCTGCGCCGGAATGCGCCGGGACGCCCGTGACCTCCAATAGATATTTGTCTGCTCCCTTGCGTGCCTGCGTCAGAATCTCGGCGGAACGTGTCGGCTCCAGCACGAGCGCCACATCGACCTCGCGCGCAAGCTCGCGCAGGAGGGGCGCGCTGCCCGGCGAGCCAACCTCCTCATCATTATTCCAGCAAACGATGATTTCCCCAAACTGCTCAAAATCAGCCTCAAAGAGCGCGCGTAGGGCGTAAATGCCCATCAGCACGCCCGACTTCATATCGATCACGCCGGGACCGCTCGCCACCAGCTCGTCTTGCTCGCTCACCAAAAATGGTTGCAAGCTGGCCGCGCCGCGAGGGTAGACTGTATCGACGTGCCCGACCAGCAGCAGGCGCAGCGTCCCCTTGCCTCGACGACGCGCGACCAGGTTGTTCCCGTACTGTTCTGAACCATGCAGCGTGACGGCGAAATCCAGCGCGCTCATCCACTCTTGCAGGTATGTTATGACCCGGTTGATGCCCTCGATCTGTCCAGTCCCCGAATCGATGTTGACCAGCAGCCTCAAACGCTCGATCTGCTCCTCTTGATAAGATTGCAAAGCGTGGAGATAGCGTGGTGCGTAAGCGTGGTAAGCGTCGTGAGCGGTATGGAAGTTATGGGAATCGCGAAAATCGTGGATATCCATAGAATAGATTAACTTTCTGGCCAGGGAAACCGGGAACGGAAAACTGCCCCATATTGTACCACATTCACGAAAAAGCGCTGTTCCGGCATCGAAATATGCCGATATTCTCTAATGATGATAAATCCTACGAAAGGAGTGGGTAGCTATGCAACTCGATGCTTCAGTGGAAGGGCCTATGCACGAAGGTGAACATGCGAAAAGTGTTGAGAATCTAGAGAATACCGAGATTGAGGAAAATGTGGAGAGTGCGCCGGAGTGGTCCCCGCGCATCGTCTACATCCATGCCGCCGTTTCGGGCCTGGCCTCGCCTCATATTCCCTTCGTCGTGCTCAAACACGATCCGCTCTCAAGGCTTCCCTTCGATTCGGAGACGCGCCGCCTGTCGTACACCCAGGAGCAGACGCTCGATGCGGTTCGCGAAAGCTGGGATGCGCCAGCCAGCGAATTACCTCATGAGCAGCGCTATTTCCTGATGGCCTGGAGCGCCTATCCCACGTCTTCGCCTCTCACTACAGCCATTTCGGGTCTCACTTTCGGCATTGCGACGCCCGGTCCGCACTTCAAACGCTGGATCATGACACGCGCTGTTGAGCGGCAAGGCGAACTGGTTGCCTGGTGCGAGGAGATTGATATGCGCGGCATCCAGGAAGCCATCATAGAGGTGCATTTCACAGAAGCAAACATGATCCGCCTCGTTCCCGGCGAGGGGGTTGAACGCAACTCGAAGGTGGCGTAGCCTATCGAAGGCATTCAGCTTAAGCATGTTTGTCCACGATCAAAACTCCCTTCTGTAGGTATTCTCCCTATTCATCCGGCGCGGCCTCGATGCCCGGAGCGGCATCGTGTGTGGCTGTTGCCCGGTAGTAGTAGTGGTGTGCCGCTGAACCGGTGGCAGCGTTTCGCGCTGGCGCGAGTATTGGCGCTGCTGCTCAAGATCGAGCAGGCGGCGCTCAAGTTCGCGCTTGCGCAGTTCATAGTTGAGCCGGAAGTGGCGATTCCTGGCGCGCACTTCGCTGATGGCGCTCCATAGGATGATAATATACATTGCGCCAACAAAGGCAAGCATCAGAAAGAGCAGAACAGGCACGACGATTTGAATGACGTTCCGAATGAAAGGTGACGAGGGTAACAGCCCATCATTGTACGCGCTGGTCAGGAAGTAGAAGGACAGCCCCGCGAGCACCGTCTGAATAATGGAGAATGTTACCGAGACAACATAGAGTGTGAACAGCCGTTTTAACGATCCGTCGTTCATAAGGCGCTCCTTCTACTTCGTAGGAAGTAGACTGTTAGAAGGTCAACGTACAATCTCTTGCGCGATTCTCTTGTAACCAAGGCTTGCTAACGAGGCTTGTCGGGAACGCATTTCAGGAGTGTTCGGCATACAGGAGAGGTAGTCTTCGAGTTGAATGCCGATCTCATCGAAGGCTTGTTTCAAGGGACATTGATCAAAATCGCCGTACTTCATGCACCGCGTAGCGAATTCAATCAGCATGGCAAGTTGGAGCTTTTTAGGGAAGCGTGTGACCATTTTGGCAACCTGGAGGAAGAGTGATTTTTGGTAGATGCGTTCTAACACCAGTTCTGCCAGTTCGTCCCCTTCACTTGTGGAGGAAGAAGCTTCGCATGCGTTGAGTACCTCTTCCCCTTTTACCAGTCTCCTGTCTTTGCGCCATGTGTCCAGGAACTGATTCTTAGTTGTCTTGAAGGCCAGACGTTCAAGTGAGCCAATAGCTATCCCTTTTTGCTCAGCCAGGCGGATGTATTCAACGATCTTGCGTATGGCGGTGTAGAGAATGTCGAGCGCGACATCCAGCTCCTGGTTGCGCCAGGCGCTCAGATGTGATCGACGCACCAGCCCCAACGTATAGGGCTGTAGGATGGTAAGCAACAGAATCCATTGCTCTTCGCTGATCTCCATGTCTTGCTCTCCTTTCCTGGGTAGCCCCTGGCTTATCCTTTTGGAATGTAAGAATTTCTGAGATAGCAACCATTTGTAAAAGTAAATCTATGATTAATTAGAATATCTGTGGATATACAAGGCTCAAGCACAATAGTAACATAGGATTTCACATAAATCAACCAGAAATTATGACAATTTTATGTCTAATTCATAGATAAACTAACTATTTTGTTCCGCTCTCCTTGATCTACCATACTTACTCTCTCCTTGATCTCTTCGATCATATTAAATTGTCTTCTCCCGATGGTAATTTAGACGCAGCTTCCAGCTAAAAAGTAAAATATCACCAAGAAATATTGTAAGTCGGCAACATCCATCTCAAATAGCCCATGGTTATTTAGAGGAAAACTGATATTTGAATCATTCGCCTAATAATTATTGACATATGAAGGCGATCAATAGATATTTGTGACTTCGTTCTTATTTCATGCGTAGTACCTTGTAGTAGTGGAGTGGAAGGTAACGTTAATCATGAGGATTTCTAAAAAAATTGCCGCTTGACACCTGAATCTGTTTGATGTAGAATGCGGAAAGATAAAATATCTTATAAAGACGGTAAGATAAACCATAATAACCTTGAGATCATGCTCAGCCATATATCAAAATATTTCATATCGGTTCATTCTTGAAAAGAAGATGGCAGCTTCGTCTAATCAGGCGTATTAGCAGGCAACAACAAGCGGGGAACTGGATGAGCATTCGTCGCACTGATGACAATATCAAAGAATACCTGCAAGAGCGCGAGGTGCAGAAGCGCGTGCAGCAGCTCATGCAGGATGCGCGTTCAAGAGCTACGGTGAGCATCAGCCGCGCCGCAAATCTCTTTGGCTTCAGCGAGAACCAGCTGCGCGACTGGGAAAAACGGGGATTGCTGCAAGCAGACCGCTCAGGCCAGACGACCGAGGGGAAGGGGCACAGGCAATACACCACTGAGGACCTCGATCGGCTGGCGCTTATCCGCGAACTGCTTAACAATGATTTCAGCATCAATGAGATTCCCCCTGACATTCTCGCCACCTGGCACGAACTGATAAGAGGCTCTCAGCAAACGCCATCAGCAGAACTACGCCCGGATAGTGAAGCGATTAAAACAAGTGAATATCCCATCGATACCCAGGTAGATCATGCGGAAGAAGAGAATTTCTGGCGTTTGTTTATCTCCAATGCCTTACGGCTCACTTTGATGCTCATAAGTGAAGATGCTCCAACATCTATAACTGGCCTGATTCTTCCCTTGAATAATTCAAAAGATCTTCAACCGATTACATCACCTTACGATGTTGGGAATGCTGGACCCTCACTGGTTGGCTGGCTTGCTCAAAATCAAGCGCTCTATGCTTCGTATGAGCCTTCACCCGCATTCGAATACCCAAGTGACTTTCGCATCGAGTATCTGCCCGGCTGGAATACGAAAAACTGCCCATCTCCCATCATCATTTTGCAGCGCCGCACCAGGACGCCCATCTTTACATCTGCTTTTGTTGAAACGACTCAGCGTTTATTCGAGCTTATCTTTAGACATAGGGATGAGTGGCAACCTTGTTTTAGTTATGGGTTGCGCGACCGCGTCGATCATGTCACCAATTTCTGGCTCAGTTCAACCATATCTGATCTGACGCTGGACAAGCTCTTGAATATCATGGTCGAACTTGGAGGCGAAGAGCACGGAAGCAGCCGTTGGAGCTTCAGTAACCTCTTCTTACCCCAGGATCGCACCTTGCCGATCCAGCAGCGTACCCTCGTTGTTCGTTCACATAGTCAGAATGCGCCAGGACTGATGAGTACCTTCAAGCTTTCTAACTCCAATCCCGGTTTAAGTTTTCGCGCTTATCAATCCGGCCAGGTCTTATATCGCTCGCGCCTTGTAGAGAATGATGCTATGCTGGCGTATAGCGAAACAGAGGAATCAACTCGTTCAGCCATCGCTTTGCCGCTTATCAGCGCTGATGGCTTAACAGCAGGTGTCGTCTACATCGCCTCCGATTATGTGGACGCATTCACGGTAGAAGATCAGCGCGTGCTGCGCTTGATGACGAAAATGCTGGAGGAGCTTCTTGCAGCTTTTCAGGCAAGATTGTTCGTTGAAGGCACTAAGCTTTCTGAGATCATTACGCGCCCCCACGTCGTAGATGACGCCTTTGCCGATTTTCTCACAGAAGAAGATTTCCTGAATGAGCTAGAGCAGCTTCTCACGCACATTCTTCATGAAAGCGACGAACAATATCTGCAAGGGAAAGAGGTCTCATTCATCTGCATCGACATTGACAATCAAAGCTCGCTTGCCATCAAGTTTGGCGATCGCGCGACACGCAATTTGAGCCGTGAAGTCGGTCTTTTGCTGAAAGGCCAATTGCAACTCCAATCAAATCCTGATTACAGGAGAGTATTCCATATTGGTGCAGATCGCTATTACCTGAAGCTAGTGGATATGTCCCTGGATGAAGCTCATAAACTCGCGCGGCAACTGCGCCGTTTATTGAGAGGCGAATATCGTATCGATGTACGGCGTGATGGTAAACCCCTCGCTCGGGAGGAAAAACTGATACTAAGCGGCGTAACGGTGAGAATGGGAGTTGCAAATTATAAATTCCTCAAGCTCAAAGAAGTACTACATCGTTACCCGGCTGATCATGCTGTCGCCGAGACAAGAACACTCATTTCAAAAAACCTCGACCAAAGTCTTATTGTGGCCAGCGAACTAGGCGGAGACTGTATTATCACATGGGACCATGTTTTGTGGGGATATAAACTGTTAGAACGAGGAGAGCCGCAAAGTAGTTAAAGACAAGTCGAGTTTTCGAGGGAGATGTAGCTAATCTCGCTCTTTTTGCGCTTTCCATGGAGAGCGTTTTATTTCTTTTATTGTCCGTATCCTCTCAGCTTATTTGAATGTAATGGAAGAGATAGCGTTTCTTCTTCTATATTACTATCAGTATGAAGAGGATGATAGCAGAGGTACTGGGGAGAGTATCGTATGGCAAAGAAACTATTCATTTTGGGGCTGCCAGGCTGTGGAAAGTCAAAAGTTGCTCGTTATATTACTGAGTTTTTAGAAAGATCTCGACAAAAGGTGATCTATTTTAACGACTTTGAAATCCTAAAACAAATGGCGGAAAGTGATACGGATAATCTTTTCAAACGCCCTGAAAATGATGCCGTATTCGATGTCCAAAATAAATTGGCTTTTGATATTGCGCTTAAAAGGCTGGAACAACTCGTCTGTGAGTCTATAGATAAGGCGCATGATGACAAGTTTTACATCATCGAGTTCTCACGCAATAACTATCGACTTGCGTTTTCTTTATTACATGAACATGCAAAGAAATTGTTTCATCCTGGATTTCTAGCGGATGCGCATTATATTCATCTCGACACCTCAGTAGAGAATTGCAAAAAGCGTATTCGAGGGCGAGCATCTGCTCCAGTATACGAGGATGATTATCCAGTTTCAGATTTTATCTTCAAGGAGTATTACCACAGCGATGATGGCAAAGATTTGCCAGAAATTCTCAATCCTTACGGTGTCGATGTATCGCGCGCTCATAGCTTCCCTAACAATGATACATTTGAAGCAATTTCTCCAAGTGTAATAGAGGCTGTTTCTTTGATGTTTGAGCCGGGAAGCGATGTAAGGCTGCATTTAGAGCAAGGGCGGGGCATCCCTGCTTTAATATAGTTCGCCTGGCTCTTTATATGTCTCTGTTAAGCGCCCTCACTCACATTTTGTCTTTTAGTGTGACCTAAAATTCATTAAGGCGTTTTAACTTGACATACCAATCCTCATGAGTATAATGCATTATGAGGAGCTTGGTACATGTCGATTCACAAATTATTTATCTTCGGTCTTCCAGGAAGTGGTAAATCGGACGTCGCACAGCATATACATCGAAAACTTCAAAATGATGGCTGGTTTGTAAAACACCTGTATGACTACCCGTTATTGCAAGAGCGTTTTCTAGCTGAGATCGATAATAATATTCCTGAGGAAGAGAGAAAGTTCAGGGCAGTTGGCCCCAAACTTTTGAATGGCTTTGATGTTGTCGATCTTACGGTGTTAGATGATGTGTTAATGGACCTTGCAGATGAGGTAAACAATATCAGCCAGGATGCGGATACCTTACCACACAAAAAGTCTCTACTCATCATTGAGTTTGCCCGAAAACGATATCGAAATGCTTTGAGTCTGTTTGGCAATGAAATGCTACAAGATGCTCATATTTTGTATATTGACTCGCAGCTCGATGTTTGTATTGAACGCATTCACCATCGCCTGAACAGTCATTCACAATTTGATCATTTTGTCTCCGATGATACGATGAAAAAGCATTATTCTTATGATGATTGGTCTGACTGGTGTCAATATTATCTTGATGAATTAGCAGAATCCGGCATTCGCACCTATCGCTACCTGATCAAAAATGTCGGCTTATATAAGCATCTGGAAGATGAGATTGTTAAATTTCTGGAGACGGTTCTTTTACGAGATACCGAGCCGCTCTCTGTCGTTGTAAAGTCACCCTCCCCTATTGAATCGGGCAAATAAGCAAAGTAGCATATTGCCTACATTTGTGATACGCTACTGTTGATAGAAATCCTGAGCTTGCTATTCTATTTGAAAGACCACAACACATATGCCATCAAAGCCATCTTCTTCGTCATCGTCATCTTCGTCATCGCGTTCGCCGTCGCCTGTGCCGTTTGAGAAGCTGACGGCTATTCATCCCAACCGGCGTATCATATTGGAGTTTGGGCAGTTGCCTACTACGCCGCGTTTGATCGACCTGTTTGTGCCGTTGGGGTTTGGGCAGCGCGCCCTGATTGTTGCGCCACCGAAGGCTGGCAAGACGACTATCCTGCGCCAGGTAGCCAATTCCGTTCAGCAGAATTTTCCGAATGCTATGCTCTTTCTGTGTCTCGTGGATGAGCGACCGGAGGAAGTGACTGAGTGGCGTATGGAGGTGCAGGGACCGAATGTGCGCATGTATGCTTCCAGCTTCGATCAGCAGCTTTCGAAGCATGGGCGTATCGTGGAGCAGGCGCTGAACGACGCGAAGAAACTGGTCGAGCATGGCAAGGATGTCATTATCATCCTGGACTCGCTTACCCGGCTGGCTCGCGCCCACAACCTTAGCAGCGATATGTGGGATGGGCCGCGCGGCGGTAGAGGGAATTACGGCAGCCGCACGCTCTCCGGTGGCATTGATGCGCGAGCGCTTGAGGTAGGTCGGCGAGTGTTCGGCGCGGCTCGCGCGCTTGAAGAGGGTGGCAGCCTGACGATCGTGGCGAGCTGTCTTGTCGAGACGGGCAGCCGTTTAGACGAGGTGGTCTACGAAGAGTTCAAGGGCACGGGCAACCTGGAGATTCGCCTCTCGCGCGAGCTGGCCGACCGCCGCGTCTTCCCTGCCATCGACCTTGCCGCGTCCAGCACGCGCCAGGAAGAACGCCTTCTTTCGGAGAACGAACAGCGCGCAATGTCCTTGCTGCGCCGCAAGCTGGCCGATCTGCCTAAACGCGACATCACCGAACAGGTACTGCGTCTGCTCGAAAAAACGAAGTCCAACGCGCAACTGGTCGAGGTAGTCTTGCAACAAATGTAGGATACAATTGAACTCAGCAAAAGAGGAGTGTGAAAAATGCGCTGCCCCTATTGTGGTGGATTGAATCCCGACCGAAATACCTACTGCACATTCTGTGGCCGTGATATGAGAAATGTGCCGCGACCGGCCGCGAGCCAGCCTGCCCAGCCACCACAGAGCCAGCGACCTTCAGCACCGCCGCAGGGGCGCCCTTCGCATCCTGCGCAATCCTATCCGGCTCAACAGCCCCGGCAACCCCTACAACCGCAATATCCTCAACCACCACAACAGTCTCAGCGTCCATCAACTACGGCTTCGCGTGTTGCTCCCACTGCGGCCAGGAACACCCCGCAGCCCGTTGCGCCGCCCCCACAACCGCCTCCCGATCCGCCCGCGCCATTTCCACCGCACTCCATTGCTGAGCTACAGGCGCTTGAACCGGGCGCGCTCGATTACACTGTTGTAGATAACGAAGTAGGGGATGGGCGCAAGAAAATCGTGCGCATCGTGTACGCCAAATGCACGGCCTGGCAGCAGGTCGCTACGCTGCTCAAGGCGCTTCGCGAGCAGCAGGACGCGCAGTTCGATACCATCCTCATTCAGGGAGTGCCGGATCAGCACACCAGCATCTACTCGTTCACCAACGGCCAGCTGCGCTTTGATCGCAATGTGCGGCTGGGCGACGCCATCACCAATCGCTATCAGATCGAGACTGATAATGGCTACGACAGTGACGCCGTGCGCATCGTGCTGACGACATAACAGGGGGATAAGATGCACGTAGTAGACCTGATACGCAAAAAGCGCGATGGGTATACGCTGAGCACAGGCGAGATCGACTGGCTGATCGAGCAATACACGCAGGAACGCATTCCCGATTACCAGATGTCGGCCTGGCTGATGGCGGTCTACTGGCGGGGCATGGATGCGTGCGAGACGAGCGACCTGACGCTGGCCATGGCACGTTCAGGCGAAGAGCTGCACGCGCGCGATATCATTTCGCCCGTCATCGACAAACACAGCACGGGCGGTGTGGGCGACAAGGTGACGCTGGCCGTTGCTCCCCTGGTGGCGGCTTGCGGTGTAGCGGTGGGCAAGATGACGGGGCGCGGTCTGGGGCATACGGGCGGCACCGTGGATAAGCTGGAATCGATTGCGGGGCTGCGTGTGGCGCTCAGCCGCGACGAGTTCGTGCGCATCCTCACCACGCATCGCATCGTGCTGGCGGGCCAGTCGAGCGAACTTGCTCCGGCAGACGGCAAGATGTACGCCCTGCGCGACGTGACTGGGACGATTGAGAGCATCCCGTTGATCGCAGCCAGCATCATGAGCAAGAAGATCGCCATCGGCGCGTCGCACCTGCTGCTCGATGTCAAAGTTGGCTCAGGCGCGTTCATGAAAAATGTCGAGCAGGCGCGTGCGCTGGCGCAGGCTATGGTGGATATCGGGCGGTTGGCCGGGTTGCACACCATCGCTGCGATTACCGCCATGGAGCAGCCGCTTGGGCGAGCCGTCGGCAACGCGCTGGAGATGGCCGAGGCCATTGCCATCCTGCGCGGCGAAGGTCCGCCCGATGTCACAGAACTCTGCCATCACGAAGCCTGCGAGTTGCTGGTGATGACGGGCAGCGCGTCCTCTATGCAGGAGGCGGAACAGCGTGTCGAACAGGCAGTGCGTTCTGGCGCGGCTGTGGCGAAACTGGCCGAGGTGATCGCTGCGCAGGATGGCGATGCGCGACAGGTCGAGCATCCCGAACTCCTGCCAAGCGCTCCTGTATGTGTTATGCTGACCGCACCGCGTTCCGGTTACGTTGCCTCTATCGAGGCGGAGCAGGTGGGCCTGGCAAGCATGCGCCTGGGGGCTGGCCGCTTCAAGAAGGGCGACCCGATAGACCACCGTACAGGCTTTCTCTTGCAGGCGAAGATCGGCGATTCCCTGCGCGAGGGCGATCCACTGGTGGAGATACACGCGCGCACCCAGGCCGAGGCCGAATCCGTGCGCGATGATTTGCTGGCGTGCTATCAATGGAGCGAGACCTCTGTCACGCCGGGGCCGCTGATCTATGATACAATTCGACCATGAGCATGCGACCCGTACCGATCAATCCGCTACAATCGATGCCGCCGGAGCCACGGAAGCCGTCACGCGGTCCCATGTCTCCGGCGCGCTGGCTCAAGCAGCGCATTCTGTCCCCGGACGAGGCGGCTATCACCAGCCTGGGCGAGTTTGCGCTGCCAACGCTGCTGGGGGCTATGGAAGCCTGTTGGGTCGATGCGATACTGCTGGGGCTGGCAAGCCTGGGCGTTTTGAATCTCTCCATGCCCCTTCTGCCGCTCTGGACGCCATTCGTCTACCTGGTCGGCGCGCAGTGGGTTCTGGTGTTCCTCGACAGGCGCAGCACGCAAGTAGGAACTGGCAGCGCGGAAGATGGGAATCCTGAAGAGAAAGAAGGGGTCAAGTCATCAGATGCAACGATTTTCTTCGCGCTGACTGCGGCGCTCTCGCTCATCGTCATCTGGCTCCAACTTTATGCATCCACCTATCCCTTCTATAACCTGGTCTGGCTGGGAACGCTGGGAAGCGATATCCTGTTCCTTAACCTGCATTTTTACCAGGCCATCTTTATCGTGGCGCTCTCGTTCTATCTCAGCTGGCGCGGGCTGCGTCACGTCGGTCGCGTCATCGAGCCGTCACAGGTCATGCACTGGCTGCTGCTCGGCCTGGGCGTGATGGTTGCCGTCATACTGCTGCGCGCCGCGCTCGAAAGCGCAGGCGCGAACTTCCACGATACCGTGCTGCTCTTCCTGTTCATCCCCTTGCTGCTCTTCCTCGGCCTCGTCGCGCACGCGCTGGCGCGCATCGTGTTTGTGCGAAAAACGCACTATACCGGCCTGCAAGGAAGTGTTGTGGCGCAGGAACGCGCGGTCATCACCGTGATTGGCTCGCTTGGCCTGTTACTGCTGGTAGTGACGGTCTCGGTGGGCTTGACGGCCAGCCCGGCCTTTTTCGGCAGCGCGATCAGTTTCCTCTCGGTCATAGGTCACGCGATTGCCAATGCCTACAACTGGCTGGTGAACTTGCTGGCGGATGTGATGGTCATTCTGTTTACGCCGCTCTTCTGGCTGGTCTCCTGGATCTCAGGTCTGTTCCCGCACAGAGCACCTAGCTCGCAGCCGCCGCCAGCAAAACCAAAGCCAAAGCCGAGGGTGCAGCCCGTATCGAATGATACGATCAACGCGTTGCTGCCAATCATGAAGGTGCTTGCCCCCATCCTGCTCTTGCTGCTGGTGGTGGGGCTGATCTGGCTCGCGCTGCGCCGCCGTCGCAAGCTTCCCTTGCGTCTCTCACGGCTGGACGAAGACCTGCATGAAAGCCTCTGGTCGTGGCTGCTGCTCTGGAGCCAGTTGAAGGCCATGCTGCGCGCCCTCTTCGGGCGGTTTTTCTCGCGTGGAAGTGGGCACGAGGATATGCCGTTGACATCGCCTGCTGAAATTGTTGCCGACCCGGCCGCGCGCACGATTCGCGAGATTTACCGCGCGCTGCTCAAGAAAGCTGCCGGTCGAGGGTATCCACGCAGGAAGGATGAGACGCCGCACGAGTTTCGCCGGCGATTGGACGAGCGAGCGCCGGTGGTCGAGCCACAGTTGGAAGCGATTACCGAAGCGTATGCGCAGGTGCGCTATGGCGGCAGCCTCTTAGATGAAGTGAAGGTGGCCTCGGTGCGCGGCCAGTGGAGCGAACTCGATCAAAAGTGGGTGTGAGTGACCTCGCCCGCAATCACCGAGTAGCGGTGCGCTTGCGCCAGAATCTCATCAGGAATGCCGGTGAAATCGGTGGTCGTTATCAAGGCCTGCTCGTGTTCCAGCACCTGGCGCAGCAGGTATTCGCGCCGCGCCGCGTCCAGCTCGCTGAACACGTCGTCGAGCAGCAAAATCGGCTCCTCGCCCGTAGCGGCGCGCATGAAGGCCAGCTCCGCGAGTTTGGCCGAAAGCGCCGCCGTGCGCTGCTGACCGCGCGAGCCGTAGGTGAGCAGGTTGACATCGTTCGCCACGAAATCCAGGTCGTCGCGATGCGGTCCGAGCAGGCACACGCCCTGCTGGATTTCTTTGCGCCGCGCCGCCGAAAGCTGCTGGCGGTACGCTTCCAGCGCCTCCATCGTATTCCAGGTCGGCTCAACCTGGAAGGCCGGGCGATACGCGATTTGCAGCCCTTCGCGCCCGCCGCTGATGGCGGCCTGGAAGCTATCAACGTGCGTGTTGAGCGCGTCCACCATGCGCCGCCGCTCGTAGATTATCAGATTCGCCAGCTCGACCAGCTTCTCATCGAGGAAATCCAGCATGCGAGGGTCTTCCTGGTTCTCGCGAATGCGTTTGAGCAGAGCCGAACGCTGCGTAATCACCTTGCGATAGCGCGCCAGAGCCGCGCAGTAGCGCGGCTGCACCTGGCACAGGGAGCGGTCGAGAAAGCGCCGCCGGTCCTCTGGCGAGCCATCCACCAGCCGCAGATCGGTGGGCGCGAAGAGCACCACCGTCACCTGCCCCATCAGGTCAACTGCCTTCTTGACCACGCCGTTGACCTTGATGCGCTTGCGCTGCCGGTCTGCGGAAGCGGCCAGAAACGAGGTGGCCATCGAGGTATCGACCGGGGAGCCATCCACGATCACAATCTCGACCTTCACATCGTCCTCGCGTCGCTCCACCTCGGCGAGAATGCGCGCTACGCGCTCTGGCGTGTACCAGTTGACAACTTCGCGATCAGAGGTAGCATGAAACGAATTGGAGGTCGCCAGCATGGAGACGGCTTCGAGTAGATTGGTCTTGCCCTGCGCGTTCTCGCCGTAAAAGAGCGAAATGCCGCGTCCCAGAGACAGGTCAAGACGCTTGAAATTGCGAAATTCGTGCAGCGCGAGATGGGAAAGGTGCATGTATTATCCGTGTTCAGGGCAGGTGCGCCAGGGCGACCGCGAGGGTCGCCCGTACAATACGCGATGGCATATTTTTCGCGAACAGTGTTCCCGCTTTAGCGGTTGATATGCATGGGCATGATGACGTAGGTGTAGTCGTTGGAGCCGATGGGACGGATGACGCCCGGCTTGGTGGCCGAGGTTGTCTCAAGCGCCACCTCCGGCGTGCCGATGACGGTCAGCACGTCGGCGAGATACTTGACGTTGAAAATGATCTGCATTTCGCTGCCATCCACTGCGGCGGTCACGTTGCTGGTGTTGTCGCCCAGGTCTTCCGCCGTTGCCTCGATGGTGACGGCCCCTGGCTCAAGTCCGTCGTTCGCGCCGGGATTGATCTTGATGCGCGTGATGTTCGAGCTGTCGCGCGCGAACAACTCGGCGCACTTGACCTTTTCCGCGAAGTCTTTCGTCTCGACTACCGCGCGGGTGGTGT
>Ga0070734_10004092_pt1 | contig 14282 bp, 9 predicted proteins | sample Coa_R1_8_FD_66444 | JGI IMG/M metagenome (GOLD analysis project Ga0070734, IMG submission 66444) | Surface soil microbial communities from Centralia Pennsylvania, which are recovering from an underground coalmine fire - Coalmine... | ecosystem: Environmental > Terrestrial > Soil > Unclassified ...
TGTTGATCCGTCGGAATGTCTTCCCGGCCCTCCGCGCGTACCCACCGATGAAGTACTCCACCAGCATGGGAATGTCTTCTCTCCGTTCCCGCAACGGAGGCATTTCGAGGGGAAACACATTGAGCCGGTAAAACAGGTCCTGACGGAACGTTCCGTCCGCCACCGCGGCTGTCAAATCTCGGTTCGTTGCCGCGATGACGCGAACATCCACCCGGATTCGCTCTCGCCCTCCTACGCGTTCGAATTCCCTCTCTTGCAGGACGCGCAGCAACGCCACCTGTATTTCGGACGACAGCTCGCCCACCTCGTCGAGGAAGATCGTGCCGCCGTTCGCCAGCTCGAACCGGCCGAGTCGCCGTTGCACGGCCCCGGTAAACGCTCCTTTCTCATGACCGAAGAGCTCCGAAGAAATTAAGTCGCGCGGAATGGCCGCGCAGTTTACGGCCACGAACGCTCGTGAAGCACGGCGGGACCGGCGGTGAATCGCTCGCGCGACGAGTTCCTTCCCCGTGCCGGTCTCACCGTTGATGAGCACCGTCGAATCGCTGCCGGCGACCTTGCACACACGAGAGAGCGCCGCCATCAACGTTGGTGAGGCGCCAACGATCTCCTCGAACATCGAAGCTTTGTCGACTTCCTCACGCAGGGCGACGTTTTCCTGCTGGAGCCTCTCCTCGGCAGTCTTGCGATCGTCGATATCGGTACAAGCGACATACCAGCGGATAATCTGTCCCTTGTCATCGCGAACTGGGTTGGAACGAGCCAAAAACCAGCGATAACTTCCATCGTCCTTGCGCAGCCGCAACTCCAACTCGTAAGCCGAGCCCGTAGATACGGCACGATCAAAATATTCTTGCTCCAGGCCTCGGTCATCCGGGTGAACGAATGCACCGCGCTCAGGCGTCTGCCGCCACTCTTCAAGACTGAGACCCAGGTAATCAAGTCCAATGCGGTTGATGTGAAGGCGTTCACGGTTGGGTCCGTATACACTGACAAGTTGAGGCGCGAAGTCCAGGATCTGTCGGAGCTCTTCAGCAAGGTAGAACTCGGCTAATTTGTGTTCTCGAATGTTGAGATTGACGCGGACCCAGCTTTGCGTCGCGTGACTCAATTCGGGTCCAGGCATCCCACATTTGAGGCTTCGCTTGACACTTTCAGAGCCTACTGGGAACACTATGTTTTGGCTCGCCATGAGTTCGCCTTTGACGTTTCCGAATTTCAGCTGACGGACCTGGAATTTGCAGCAGCGAACAGAAACATCTCTTTTCCTATGACCCAACCGGCCAGATTGGGGCATCGACGCCACCCTGACGGCTCAGCGCCTTCGTTCCCGTGGTCCGCGTTGACCTACTTTGACTCTTTCCTGTTTCGGAGGTAAATACACTTAGGCATTATTTTGCGGTTATTTTCGTTATCTATTTGCCGATGAATGAGTTGGACGGGGGTTGTGAGGTGATCAGGCAAGGGAGTTTAGACCCGACGTATGAAACCCGACGTATGAATAAGGAGTCGACCAATCTCGTCGAGCGAGTCCGATTTGGATCATTTGAGCTCAATGTCCGAACCGGGGAACTTGCCTTGATCGGAACAGAGCCTGTGGAACCTGAGTCTGCGAAGGTCCTGCTCCGGGAGCAACCTTTCCGCATTCTGCGAATTCTGGTCGAGCGGCAAGGCCAAATTGTTTCCCGCCAGGAAATACGGCGGATCCTCTGGCCGAACGACACCTTCGTGGACTACGACAGAAGCATCAACGTTGCAATGGCGATCCTGCGCAAGGCGCTCGCAGACGATGCCGACCACCCCAAGTACATCGAAACTCTGGCGCGGCGCGGATACCGGCTGATCGCACCAGTCGAATGGCAGGAGAGCACGGCGGACAAGCCCCTTGAGTACCTTCTGCGGGCCCAGAAGGAATTGCATTCCGTGGGGGGGCTGCCTCGAAATTGGCTGGCTATCGTCGCATCGCTGTTGCTTTTAGGTACGGCCGGCGCACTCTTCTGGCGGCATCACAGCAGGATAGTGTTTTCTTCGTCCGACACCCTCGTTCTTGCCGACGTGACTAATCAAACCAGCGATGGTGCTTTAGACGAAGGCCTGAGCTTTGCCCTTCTCGTATCTTTAGAGCAAACTCCGTATCTCAATCTCCTGGGCGGCGACAAACTCCACGAGGCCGCTCGGCGGCTTGGGCTGAGCGAAGATGCCAAAATCACTCCGCTAGTCACTCCGCAGGTCGCGCTGCAGGTCTGCAGGAAAACAAACAGTCGCGCTGTCGTTTCTGCTTCCATTAAGGATGTGGGAAATCGGTTCCGCATCGAGTTGAGCGTGATTGACTGCCAGTCCGGGAAAACGCTGGAGCAAGAGGTCCATGAAGCGGAAAGGCGCGAAGACATCGTTCGAACTCTCGGTCTGTCCGCTTGGCAACTGAGGGCAAGTTTGGGTGAATCGAAAGATTCCCTAGACAGGTTTAATCAACCTCTTGATCAAGCGACCAGTGCTTCACCGGAAGCTCTACAGTTCCTGACCTTAGGCTATGAGAAGCAGCTAAGCGGGGATATCCCCCGTGCCCTGGCCTACTACGAACGCGCCATCGAGAAGGATCAGAACTTCGCATTGGCTTATGCAGCAGAGGGGAGCGGGAATCAATGGCTTAATAAGGATGCGGCAGCTTTGGCCGGTTACACTGCGGCCTTTGAGCGACGCAACCGGCTAACGACCCCCTCGCGTTTTCGGGTTGAAACGGCCTATTACGGATCCGCTCGAAACGAGTGGGATAAGGCCTGCAGTGTCGGCCAGGAATGGGTGCGAGCCTTTCCACGCGACGTTATCGCACGAATAAACTTCTCCTTCTGCCTCGCAAACTTGGGACGGCACGATGAGCAGTTGGTTCAAGCCCGCGAGGCGGCGAGGCTGCTTCCAAGCGCGCCCACTCTAATTAGGCTTCTAGTTGCCGCAATGTGTGCACAACGAATCGACGAAGCGCGAGAGACGTACGATGAAGCCATCTCACGTGGAATGGGCTCCCCTGGCTTGCACCGTTATCACGCGCAGCTGGCATTCCTTCAAAATGACAAATCCGGAATGCAGAAGGAGTGGGCCTGGGCATCGCAGGATCCTGTCCGAGGCCGCTTCGTCCTTTATCGCGAATCGGAGGCCGACGGCTTCTACGGGCGTTCTCGTAAAGCTCATCGCTTAGCGCAAATGGATGTAGATTCCTCCACAAAAGCGGGTTTGTTGTCGGATGCTGCCGGATTTGAGAGCAGCGATGCTTTAAGGGATGCCGAGATCGGCAATCTGCGACAGAGTCAGGCATCGGTTACAGACGCACTACGGAAGAGCCAGGATAAGAATGTTCTGATGTTGGCCGCATTAACATTCGCTCGCGCAGGAAACACAAAACAGTCTCAAGAACTGGTGGACAAGCTGAATCAGCTCTTCCCCAACGACTTTACAATTAAAGCTTTCAGCTTGCCCACGACGCGAGCTGCGATAAAGCTCGACGAAAATGACCCAGCGGCTGCAGTTGAAATTCTGAGGCCGGTAACGCCATACGACTTGGTTATCAGCGACAATTTCGCTTGTGTGTCTCCGGCTTACCTTCGAGGTCTTGCTTATCTCCAACTCAAGGAAGGGAACCTGGCAGCAGCCGAGTTTCGAAAAGTTCTCGATCATTCCGGCGTCGTGGCAGGTTTCGTCACTGGTGCTCTTGCCAAGCTGCAATTGGCTCGTGCTCAAGTCCTCACGCACGACACGACGGCGGCGCGAAAATCGTATGAAGATTTTCTAGCGCTTTGGAAAGACGCTGATCCCGACCTGCCCATCTATAAGGAAGCTAAAGCGGAATACGCCGCTGTGCGCAAGACGGTCCACTAGCGTTCCCGCGGGAACGGCTCCTTTTCAATCACGCTGCAAAGCGCTCGACGGAGTGGCCTACCACGTATTCGCCGGGGGTCATGTTCAGCGTAACTTATAAGGTGTAAAGCGATCCTGCGACTTCATTTGGGTTTGTCTGAATTGTCAGGATCCCGCCATTGGCGAGATTTCACCATTAACGCAGCTGTCCAGTCTTCTGAATTCAGCATTTTACGCTGGACCTGTAATTGCCTCATGTGTACGCCATGAGGATTCATGCAGAGACTGACCGCGGCGACCTGGATTGTCCGGATGAAATCCGGTCGACGATTTCGTGCTGTTTGAAGGCCGCAAGATCGGAGAACCCTACACCTCTCTCGACAGACAACGGCGTGGGTTGGGTGACAGTGTCCAGGCGGGTTCGGTGTTTACCTAAGTTTGCCTTCCTCGCCTTGGTGCTGAGTTTCACAGTTGAAGCGGCAACCCAGAAGGTCGAATCAATTCCCGTTCCAGGGACGAAAGCGTTTCCAGAGAGCATCACATCGACTTCCAATGGAGTTCTCTTTGTCGGGCGCGTGGGGGATGGTGGAATCGTGCGCGTCAATCCGCGCACGTCCGAGAGCAGCGTATTCATCCAGCCGGGCGCGTCGGGCTCGCGCTCTATCTTGGGCGTCTTCGCGGATGAGGCATCGAGCACGCTCTGGGCCTGCTCGAACGACTTGAGTGCGATGGGCGGATATGCAGCGGGCAGTGATATATGGAGCGCGTTGAAAAGTTTCGACCTTAACACAGGAGATGCAAAACACAGTTTCTCGCTGCCCGGCTCACACGCGTATTGCAATGACATCACTGTGGACGGGAAGGGATCCGTATACGTCACCGACAGCGCAAATCCCACCATCCTAAAACTCTCTGCCGGCGCCACAACCTTTGACGTATTCGCGCAGGATTCCGCTTTTTATGCGCCTCAAAGCGGTGGTGCCGGGCTCGACGGGATCGCCTTCGGCAGCGATGGCAATCTTTACGTGACGACCTATACGGCTGGCGAACTTTTACGCGTGGAAGTCAAGAATGGAAAGGCCGGGCGCGTCACAAAACTCTCCGGTAATCCTCACCTGCAGTTTCCCGATGCTCTCCGAAGTCTCGGAGACAACAGTTTCCTCTTGATCGAGGGTTCGGGAAGATTAGATCGCGTCGTGATAAGAGGCGACGGTTTCGCCGTCACGGCGATTCATGACGGTTTCGTGACTCCGACGTCGGTTGCCCAAATTGGCACGACAGCGTGGGTCAGTGAGGGCCAGCTAGCCTTTTTTTTCGAACCTTCGAAGAGGAACTCATCGCCTTCTTTACCTTTTCGAATCTACGCAGTCCCATTGAGAAAGGAAGACAGTAAATGAGGTTTCAGCGCCTGTCGTACCTGACGATTTGGCTAAGCCTGCCCATTGCATTCTTCGCCGCACATGGCGTGCATGCGCAAAGTGTGCATGTTGACTCGACGGCGTACCCAACGGTGACGGACGAACGGCTCCAGCATCCGGAAGCGGGCGATTGGCTCATGTATCGGCGAACCTATGACGGATGGGGTTTCAGCCCGCTGAAGGAGATCACGTCGAGCAACATTCAAAAGCTATCGCTGGCTTGGTCGATGAGCACTGACCTCCTTGGCGCTCACGAAACGACGGCGATCGTGAATCACGGGCGTATGTTCATCACGACGCCCCAAAACAACATCATCGCGCTGGACGCCAAGACCGGAACCCAATTGTGGCGGTACAGAAGGAAGTACCCGGACGGCTTGTTCCAGCTCCATCCGACCAACCGCGGCGTCGCGCTCTACGGTGACTACGTCTACATGGCGACTACCGATTGCGCGCTCGTGGCTCTTAACGCTGCGACGGGCAAAGTGGTCTGGGACGTTCCGTTCGATGACTACAAGACGGGTTGCTACTCGACCCTTGCGCCGCTTGCAGTGCGCGGCAAAATCATCGCCGGCTACTCCGGTGGCGAGCTCGGCGTTCGGGGCTCCTTAAGCGCGTTCGATGCGCTCACCGGAAAACGGATCTGGAAAACCTATACCGTGCCTGGGCCAGACGAGCCGGGTGGCGACACCTGGAAAGGCGAGACCTACAAACGGGGCGGCGGTTCGACCTGGATCACGGGAGTCTATAATCCTGCCTCGGACACGCTGTACTGGGGGACAGGGAATCCAGGGCCGTGGGTCGGCGATGATCGGCCCGGAGACAATCTGTATACCGACTCGACGCTTGCTCTCGACCCAGATACCGGAAAGATCAAGAGCTATCACCAGTACACTCCGCACGACAGCTTCGACTGGGATGAGGTCTCGGCACCGCTCCTGATCGATACGGAAGTCGATGGAAAGCTCACGAAGACCGCCACTCATGCAGGCCGCAACGGCTACCTTTGGGTTCTGGATCGTGATGACCTCAAGTTCATACACGCCTTCCCGTTCTCCGATAACAACGTCTTTACATCGATTGACCCGAAGACCGGTCGACCCACCATCGACGAGTCCAAGCGACCCGGTTCGCATCAGGGCGCAGAGTTCTGCCCGAGCATTGGAGGCGGCAAAGACTGGCCGCCCGAGGCGTGGAGCCCGCAGACGAAACTTCTCTACGTCCCTGCTAACGACAATCTCTGCGCGTACCTCCCAAAAGGTCAAGCCCCGGACGATGCCTCTAAGCCGTTTTATACCGGCTACGATTTCGACAGCATTTTCGGATCGATCCGTACCCTCCCAGGGGCGTCTGACCACATTGGAGAACTGCAAGCCTGGGACCTGAACACTGGCAAGCGCGTCTGGCAGCACAATTTCAAGACAATGCTTTGGGCGCCGCTACTAGTCACGGGCGGGAATATTCTCTTCGCCGGCGGGACTCCGGATCGTCAGTTCAGGGCATTTGACGCCCGTACCGGTGAGCAATTGTGGAGCTACCCGCTGCCGTCCGGTGCCATCGGTGTTCCAACATCATTTGAGGTCGACGGCGAGCAATATGTCGCCGTGACGACAGGCTGGGATCTGGACGCGCGAGGCGTTCAAACCGGTGTCGACAAGATCCAAGGGACAAATACGGCGGTTCCGCAGGCCGGGACTGTACTCGTGTTCAAACTTCACTAACTCGTACCCGGGTGGGTTCAAATCACCCACTTCATAAGAGAGGAATACATCATGAAGATGGAGAATGAGTTGGAAAATAAGGCAGGAGCAACGGCACCTTTCAGCTCGCGCCGTCAGTTCATACGTGCCGCTGCCCTAACTGGGGGTGCCGGTTTGTTGGCAGCAGGACCGTTGCAAATTGAGGCCCAGCGGAGCGCTGAGAAGGCCCCGTTGCTTGTCATCCCGGCAGCCACGGAGGAAGTCAAGCCTTTCACCGTGCATGTGCCAGAGGCGGCACTCAACGATCTCAAGCGTCGGTTAGCGTCCACGCGGTGGCCGGAGCGGGAAACCGTCGGCGACTGGTCGCAGGGCGTCCCCCTCCAGAAGGCCCAGGCGCTCGTTGCCTACTGGCGCGACAAGTATGACTGGCGCCGCTTTGAGGCTCGCATCAACGCCTTCTCGCAATACCGGACCCAGATCGACGGGGTTGGCATTCATTTCATTCACGTGCGTTCCCCTCAGCAGAACGCGCTACCGATCATTCTCACCCACGGGTGGCCAGGATCGGTCGTGGAGTTCATGGAGGTTATCGGCCCGCTCAGCGATCCCACCCGCTACGGGGGAAGGGCGGAGGACGCGTTCCATGTCGTCGTGCCGTCGCTCCCAGGTTTCGGCTTCTCCGACAAGCCGGTCGAGACGGGCTGGGATGTGAACAAGATCGCCCGCGCCTGGGCAACGCTGATGCCACGCCTTGGCTACGAGCGCTGGGTCGCACAGGGAGGCGATTGGGGGGCGGGCGTAACGCACGCCTTGGCGCATCAGCGGCCACGGGGGCTGATAGCAGCCCATGTGAACTGGCAATTCGTCTTTCCCGAAAAGCTGCCGGAGAAACCCACGCCTGCCGAGCAGCGAGCCATCGACGGGGCATCGCGGTTCGCTAACGATTGGAGCGGGTATTTTCGTGAACAGGCGACGCGCCCGCAGACCACAGGCTACCCGCTTGCAGACTCGGCCGCGGGTCAGGCGCTCTGGATCTACGAGAAGTTCCAGGCATGGACCGACAATCAGGGCAATCCTGAAGATGAGCTCTCCACCGATGCGATGCTCGACGATATCAGCCTCTACTGGTTCACCGACACCGCTGCCTCGTCGGCACGTATCTACTGGGAGAATACCCGCGCCGGCATGGCGGGCACGTCTGGCGGACGGATCGAGCTGCCAATGGCGGCGTCCGTCTTTCCGCATGAGATATTCGTCCCGCCAAAAGCCTGGGCTGAGGCACTGTGGCCAAACCTTTTCTACTGGAACGAGCTAGACAGGGGCGGGCACTTCGCTGCGTTCGAGCAGCCAAAGCTCTTCACCGACGAGCTACGAAACGCCTTCAGGTCACGGCGAGCCTAGCGATCTGGCTGTGCTCTGAACCCTGCGCAAGTGCTCCGCAGCGCACCAAATTTGAAACGGAGGATTGGGAGCAACTCATGATAGACGGTTTAGAACACAGAGCAGGAATAGCAGTACCCGTGAGCTCACGGCGTAAGTTCATACGCACCGCGGCTGTAACCGGTGGCGCCGGTTTGTTGTTAGAGGGGCTCAAGCCTATAAGGGCTCAGGAGAGCGGCAAGAAGGCCCCGTTGCTCGTGCTCCCGGCGGCGACGAAGGACCTCTCACCCTTCACCGTGCACGTACCGCAGGGGGCACTCGACGATCTCAAAAAGAGGCTTGCCAACACTCGGTGGCCGAACAGGGAACCCGTAACGGATTGGTCTCAGGGGGTACCGCTCGCCAAGGCGCAGGCCCTCGCTGACTACTGGCGCACGCGCTACGATTGGCGTCGAGTTGAGAGCACTTTGAATGGGCTGCCGCAATTTCGAACGCAAATTGATGGCCTCGGGATCTACTTCATTCACGTCCGATCAAAGCGCGAGAATGCCTTGCCGATGATCCTGACGCATGGATGGCCCGGATCGATCATCGAGTTTCTGGAGGTCATTGGACCTCTGACAGACCCGACGGTCCATGGCGGCAAAGCCGAAGATGCCTTTCACGTTGTTATCCCATCCCTGCCCGGGTTTGGTTTTTCTGACAAGCCCACCGAACCTGGCTGGGGCCTTCCGCGGATTGCCAATGCATGGGCAGTCCTGATGGCTCGTCTGGGTTACAACCACTACGTCGCACAAGGAGGCGATTGGGGTGCCGGTGTGACGAGTTGGATGGCCAAGCAGCATGTATCAGGACTTGCCGCCATTCATCTGAATCTTCCGATTCTTTTTCCGCCTCCCCCACCGCCGCCCGGAGGCTATACAGATGCAGAACAGCCAGCGCTTGCTCAACTCGGCAAGTATGGGAGCGATGGAGCCGCTTACGGTTTGATTCAGGGAACTCGTCCTCAAACACTCGGGTACGGTCTTACCGATTCACCGGTTGGGCAAGCAATGTGGATATACGAGAAGTTTCAGGCTTGGAGCGACAACAAAGGTGATCCCGCGGAGGCGATCTCGGTCGATCACATGTTGGATGACATAAGCCTGTACTGGCTGACCGACACCGCCGCGTCCTCTGCGCGCCTCTATTTTGAGAGCTGGGGCAAGGACTTTGGCCGCATGCCCATCGACCTACCAGTCGCAGTGAGCGTCTTCAAGGGTGACTTCTTTACGCCGCCAAAGGTATGGGGCGACGAAACCTATTCGAAACTCTTCTACTGGAACGAAGTTCCGAAAGGTGGTCACTTCGCCGCGCTTGAGCAGCCCGATCTGTTCGTTGCCGAACTGCGCAAGAGCTTCGCTCAAGTGCGTTGACCGTGGGATGCTTTGGCAACAAGACCAGGAAGGAAAAACAAATGTTGGGAAGACTTGAAGAAAAGATCGCGCTTGTCACGGGCGGCACGGCTGGAATCGGCCTCGCCACTGCGCAGCGTTTCGTCAAGGAAGGAGCATACGTCTTCATTACCGGTCGGAGACAGGCCGAACTGGATTCAGCCGCGAAGCTTATGAGCGGCCACGTCACGGCCGTCAAGGCCGACTCCTCGAATCTCGATGACCTGGACAATCTTTTCGCACAAATCAAACGCGAAAAAGGCCGGCTCGACATCGTCTACGCGAATGCCGGCGGCGGCAGCTTCGCTCCGATCGGCGGAATTACCGAACAGCACTTCGATCACACTTTCGATACGAATGTGAAAGGTACGTTGTTCACCGTTCAGAAGGCGCTGCCTTTGGTGCCGGATGGCGGGTCGATCATCATGACGGCCTCCACAGCGGGCTCCACCGCTATGCCCGCTTTCAGCGTTTACTCCGCCTCCAAAGCGGCAATACGATCCTTTGCCCGCTGCTGGACGTTGGATTTGAAGGATCGCAAGATCCGCGTCAACGTCGTCAGTCCCGGACCTATCGAAACTCCGGGCATCGCGGGTCTTGCGCCGAATGAAGAACAACGGAGGGGGTTTTATAGCACGCTCGCTTCGCAAGTGCCGCTGGGTCGCATGGGGCAGCCGGACGAAGTTGCCAAAGTGGCTGTCTTCCTTGCTTCCGATGATTCAAGCTTCGTGACCGGCATCGAGCTCTTCGCCGATGGCGGCATCGCGCAGGTATAAGGAGGAATACATCATGCAAACGTTCACGAAAGTCGGCCTCGACGCTCTTCTGACACCGGAGAACTGTGCCTTACTGCTCATTGACCACCAACCTTTCCAGTTGGCAAACGTAAACAGTCACGACCCCACGATCGTGATCAACAACGTTACAGCTCTAGCCAAAACCGCGAAGGCATATGGTATTCCGACGATTCTCACAACAGTCAATGAGGAACGCGGGGGACTAATTTTCAAGCAGGTCCAGGCCGTTTTTCCGGATCAGAAGACGATTAACCGCACTTTCATCAACGCCTGGGAGGACCGCCGGGTTGCTGAGGCTGTGAAGAAGACTGGCCGGAAGAAGCTGGTCATGGCCGCACTCTGGACCGAGATGTGTCTTGCAATGCCCGCTATCCATGCGCTGGGTGACGGCTACGACGTGTACGTCGTCACCGACGCCTCGGGTGGCGTCACTCCTGAAGCACACGATATGGCAATCCGCCGTCTCGTGACTGCGGGAGTTCAACCCATTACATGGCTTGGGATGGCGGGAGAACTTCAGCGTGATTGGGCGCGCACAGAGCACCTTGGAGAAGTCGCTCAGCTTTTTATCGACCATGCTGGCGCTACAGGTTCCTTATTCCTGTGGGAGACGCAGTTGCTGGCTGCCTCACAACTCAAAGGCGCATAGAAGTTTCCTGGCAGGCGAGGCTAACCTCGTCTGCCGTCGGCTTGTGGTTCAAAAGAAGGAGGCTTTCATGGGTAAAACATTTCGAAAGGAAGCGCTATGACACAAAGAGCAACGACCTCACTAAGCCTCCATTACCAAGTCAAACCTAGCCAGAAAGAGGGGCTTCTCGTCGAGATAAAAGGCATGCTTGACCGTTGTGCAAAGGAACCCGAATTCATCATGGGCATTCTTCACGAAACTCCAGAACGGCCGAATCAGTTCGTGCTCTACGAGCTATGGAAAGGAACACGCGCGGAGTTCGACGCGACCCAGGGGACGAAGCCTTACCGAAAGGCCTATATCGAAAACACCAAGAAATTTCTCGACAAGGTAGACGTTGAGTGGAACTTGCCGATCCTCGAATGGGGCACCAACCTGACGGGTCTTAATCAGTCATGACTAAATGGAAATACAGTTATGCCAAAAGCACTAGAGCTGCAGTTACCCGAGGCTACCGAACAAGTACGTCTATTTCATATTTCGGTTCCGCAGGAAGCCATTGACGATCTTCGGGCGCGCTTGCGAGCTGCGCGATTTCCCAACCAACAGCCGGTCAAGGACTGGTCTCAAGGAGTTCCCCTCGCTCATGCAAAATCGCTGGTCGAGTATTGGGAATCTGGCTATGACTGGCGACGTTTCGAGACAGAGCTGAACTCGTTTCCAAACTTCCGGACATCCATCGATGGACTGGGTATTCATTTCATCCACGTACGCTCACCGCATCCCGATGCGCTACCAATCATTCTGACTCACGGATGGCCTGGATCGATCGTGGAGTTCATGAACATCATTCGGCCCCTTACGAACCCGACAGAGTATGGCGGTCGCGCACAAGATGCGTTTCATGTAGTCGTTCCATCTCTTCCTGGATTCGGATTTTCTGACAAGCCAACTCAAACCGGATGGAACCTCCCCCGCATCGCTTCCGCATGGACCCAACTGATGCAGCGGCTTGGCTACAAGCGATGGGTCGCCCAGGGGGGAGACTGGGGCGCGGGTGTAACGACCGCACTGGGGCGTCTTGCTCCCCCTGGACTTGCTGGAATACATCTCAATTGGCAATTCGTGTTTCCTACCGAAATGCCAGAGCATCTCAGTTTCGAAGAGCAGCGAGCCGTCGATGGTGCCAAACTCTTCCTTGGCGGCGGCAACGGCTACTTCCGCCAACAAGCGATTCGGCCGCAGACGATCGGATATGCGCTGTCGGATTCACCGGCGGGCCAGGCTATATGGATCTACGAAAAGTTTTACAGTTGGACTGACAACAACGGCTCTCCCGAGGACGCGCTGTCGCGGGACCAGATGCTGGACGACATTTCACTCTACTGGTTCACAAACACCGCGGCATCGTCGGCACGGATCTACCGGGAAAATAAGGGCGGCTCATTTTCAGGAGGCAAGCTCACGTTGCCTGTGGCCGCAACCGTCTTCCCGCGAGAGATATACCGTGCTCCAAAAAGCTGGGCCGAGCAGACCTATTCGAACCTCATTTACTGGAACGAGGCCGAGCACGGCGGTCATTTCGCCGCCTTCGAGCAGCCGGACATTTTTGTCGAGGAAATGCGCTCCGCGTTTAGAAAATTAAGGGAGCAATAAGAGGAAGTCATCAATTTACGAGAAAAAAGAGAATATGAAGATCACGGCGTTCTGGAAGGTCGTTGATGAGCGAATTCAAAACAGGAAGGGTCATAGCGGGTATTTGAATTTCGCTCCCTGGCCATTTCCCAGTCCGATTTAGAGCCGACGAATTGGCTTTTGCTTTGCTTGCCGGTCCGTTATAGCCCGTTTCAGACCGTCGAGAAACTCGTTGTCTGGATCTATCTCCGTAATCTTCTTCAGAGCGTTCTCGGCCTCTTTGATCTCGACTGAAGCTATTGCCGGGAAGCTCACAAGATTACTGTCAAACAACGCGCATAGTACTTGTATGAGTACCCCGAGATTTGGAATCACATTTCGCGAAGCCGCGATTTCAGCCTTCAGCAATTCCTTACTTTCAGTAAGCTGCCCTTTCGAAAACGCAACGCGAGCCTTCGTATGTGCCAGCAACGCGAAGTCCGAAGGAGTACGTGCTTTCTTTTCAAGTTCTGGCAGGAGTTCGTCAGCCAATTCCCATTCGTCAATCTCCAAGTACGCGGCGGCAAGCGAGTTGGCAGGGCTGAATTGGTCTGGGTCCAGCTCTATCGCACTCTTAAAATGGGGAATCGCAAGTTGGGGACGCTTTTGCCTAGCGCGGATCACTCCGAGGCGATTTTGATATCTTTCGTTTAAGGGATCTCTAGCTGCAGCCAATTCCGCCGAAGCGTAGGCAGCATCCAACTCTCCAATATCCTCAAGTATTCGAGATTCGAGGTCCAGGGCGTAGGCATTTTCGGACTCTTGTTCCTTTGCCCGTGCGAGGAACTCTAGAGCTTCGTCGTTGCGATTCAATCGGTGGAGACATTCCGCTGCATCTACAAGAGACCTGACATGTTCACGCTTAGCAATAATACCCGTGAACAGTTGGAGCGCCTTCGACCAGTTGCGCTGTTTGAGTTGGCTCCAGCCCATCGCGTGAAGGACGCCGACGTCGTGGGGGCGTTCTTCCAACATACCAGTGAAAATGCGTTCTGCTTCTTTCCACTCCTCGTTTCGAACGCGCATTCGACCTCGATAGAGCCGCATCTTCCAGTTTTTGGGATTCGATTCGAGTACGACTGAGATGTACTGATCAGAAAGTCGATAGTCTCTTCGGTTATAAAGTGTAAGTGCCGCCGCTTCGAGCTCACCGGAGAGGTCATGCCGTAGTGCGTTAGCCTTTCCGATTTCACCGCCCAGCGCATACGACCTATATATCACTGGCAGCAAAGAGGCAAACTCAAGTGTTGCTTTGTCCATGCCGTCCAGATGAATCCTTAGAGCTTCGGCCAAATCCAGGGATCGCTGTCGATAGTCACTGCGATGCAGACGGTGCCAAAAGAAGTCCTGGAACAAGGGATGAGTCTCGATTACCCTATCGGCTGTGATGAGCCCTGCATTCG
>Ga0070734_10004094_pt1 | contig 14268 bp, 9 predicted proteins | sample Coa_R1_8_FD_66444 | JGI IMG/M metagenome (GOLD analysis project Ga0070734, IMG submission 66444) | Surface soil microbial communities from Centralia Pennsylvania, which are recovering from an underground coalmine fire - Coalmine... | ecosystem: Environmental > Terrestrial > Soil > Unclassified ...
CGCCTCTCCGCCGGGTTCCGGTTCCATACCCCGGCTACCTGTGATCGGAAATGGAACTCCATACGCCGCGTAAACATGAGCATGAACATGAGTACATGCTCGGCAATGTTCGGACCATGTACGCCGCTGGCGTTGGTGATGAGCAGGTTCCGCTCCCGGATGGCGGGCGTTACTTTCCCATCCAGTCCGGCGCTCCAGAAGGCGATCCAGCGCAGATCCTGGGCGACCGCCAGCGCCTCCGGCGAGATATTGCCTCCGACCACCACCTCCGCCCCGACAACGGCCTCCTTTACCGCATCCCCCGTGGCGAACCGCAGCGCAACCCGCTCTCGAAGCTCCGCATCTCCCTCAATCGCAGCACGAAACTTCGGAGCGTCCTCATCCTCCGACCTCAACATCACCAGCACCGTCGTCTTGCTCACGCACGCACTCCCTCTATCCCGCGTTCTGAACGCCAGAAAGCAGCCCCCTCATAAGGCAGCTAGCAATTGCCAGATGGCGCTGCGGCTCTCTTGGTAGAACAGATCCTGTATCTGGGACTTGATCGCCTGAACCTCGCCGGGAGGGACGAGCAAGCCCGTAACGCCGATCCCGACCAGAGGCCACACGGAAGTCTCCACGGAAGCGTCTTCCCTTTCAAAGGGGAGGGCTGTCGCGTATACAGGGAGGAGATTGGCCTCTGCAGCGGCCATGATTTCGGATAGGTGCGGGAGCAGCGCTTTCAGTTCCGGCCCCTCGGACCAGCTTAAGACCAATCGGGTCGCGCCGCGCTCCGATAGCGCTTCCATCCAGGCGCTCACGCTCTCCCACCGCTCCCCTTCCGGAGCCCTGGGATCGGCGCTGTCCACTCCCAGTCGCGGTAACCGAAATGCCACCTCCTGCTCCAGGCAGACTTCCTGCGCCGCAGCCAGGGCCTCTGCACGCTCTGCCAGCCCCAGGCCCTCCAGGTCCTCCTGGGGCGGTACCACCAGCGTAATATCCGCCTGCGCCCCCGCCTCCAAGAGAAAGAGAAGCGGCAGGCTGCCGCTGTCGGAGAGAAAGAGGGATTTGCCTGCCGCCAGTTCAATGAGGGTTTGCAGACCACGACGCAGGGTCGCCTCGTCAGCAAAGAGAGGGAGGAGAGGACAATCGAAGGGAACATAGAGCGCATCCGCTCCCTGTTCCAGCGCGACGGCGATCTCATCCGTCGTGCGGACCGCCGCGAGTACCTGAAGGGTGCGCCCGTCGCGGGTCTGTGCGGGCAGGTGCTCCCCTTCCAGATGGTAGCGATGCCTGGGGGTCATGTGAGCGTGTTCGCTGGTATACTGCCCCAGATAGACCGGATCGGGATCCGCGAGCACCACCCCATTCCTCGCATCCACCAGCATGAGCATATCATCCGCGACGGCGTTCATCAGGCCGGGCACATTCACCACGGCGGGAAAGGGCGGCGTCACCGGTTCGGCGCCGGCTCTCTCTGCCGTAATCCCCACCACCTTACCCCAGCCCAGCGATCCGGAGAGCGCCAGCGCGGTGGCATAATCGGGAGCGACCAGCACCACCTCCGGCGTCTCGCTCAGGCGGCGTGATGCCAGCATCTGCGCGATCCGATCCGGGACTTCCGGCATGAGGGGAACGCCTCCGCGCATGCGTACCACCGCCGCCGTTCCCAACGCCATGCCCATGCCCAGCCCTTCGCCCCGAAGCCGTGCCATACACACCTCCACAAATTCCCGAATCCACGAAGAGACACGAAGGGACACGAAGAAAAGCGTGGATTCTTAATGCTCGCCTCCGATCTCACCCACCTTGATCTCGATATCGGCTCTCTCTTCGATCTTGGCGACTTTGCCGTCGCGGATCCACACGACACGATCCGACACATCCACCATTTTGTGGTCGTGGGTCGCGGAGATGATCGTCACACCCTCATTCTTGTTCAACTCGCGCAGGAGTTCGATGATCTCCGTGCCGGTCTTGAGGTCCAGGTTGCCGGTCGGTTCGTCGGCAAGGACGATGGAGGGGCGATTGGCGAGAGAGCGGGCGATGGCGACACGCTGCTGCTGCCCCCCCGACAATTCTGAGGGGCGGTGATGCAGGCGATGCCCCAAACCGACCTTGTTCAGCATCTCGATGCCCCGCTCGATCCCTTCGTCCGTAGGCATCCCGGCAAAGACGGTCGGCAGCGTGACGTTCTCCAGCGCCGTCATAACGGGGATGAGGTTGTACGACTGAAAGATATAGCCGATGGTATGGCACCGGAGGTAGGCCAGTTCGCTGGCATCCAGTTGCGCCATATCCACATCGTTGATGAACACCGAGCCGGAAGTGGGCTTATCCAGGCCTCCAATCGCGTTGAAGAGGGTGGATTTGCCGGAGCCGGACGGCCCCATGATGGAGATATACTCGCCGCGCCGGATGTCCAGGTCCACTCCGTTCAGGGCGCGCAACGTCTCCTCACCCATCGTGAACTCTTTGATCAAGCCCTTGGTGCGAACCACATACTCATTCGATGCCATTGCAAAAAGAACCTTTCTCAGCTCTTATATTTCTGAGCGCAATGCGACGGCGGGCGGCATCTGCGCGGCTTGATACGCGGGCGGGATGGCGGCAATCAGCGTGATACTGATGCCAATCACCATCGAAAATGCCATCTGGGAGCCTGTTCCTACCCAAAAGCTCCCGTTGTATGCCTTCACTCCGTCAGTAAAGAGGTGGATCACGGAGATGATCAGCCAGCCGGCCAACCAGCCCGCAAACGAGGCGATGATCCCCATCAACCCGGCTTCGATCAGAAAGAGTTTGACCACAAAGTTGTTCATGGCTCCCAGGCACTTCATTGTCCCGATCTCCCGGTAGCGCTCCGTTACCGACATGAGCATGGAGTTCGTGATGCCGACGAAACATACCAGCAGCGCCATGATCGCCAGCCACTGCTGCCGGTGCGCGGCAGCGAGGATAGCGGGGTCGTTCGGGTTCCCGGCGGCGGGAAAGAGCCCGGCGGTCGTAACGGAGCTATAGAAGGCGATCCCCAGAAAGATGCCGCCCGCAGTGATCAGGGAGCGCGCCAGGCGAATCTTGATGCTCTTCAGGCTTATCTCCCATGCCTTACTGAAAGGGAGTTGTATCTGTTTCTGCACCTGGGCCGGGGCCGTTTGTGCGTGTGGTATCGGATTGACGCTCATGCGACTGTGGTCTCCCTATTTCGTTGTGCCTTGTTCCATATTGGAAGCCGTCGTGGCGCGGTCACCGCGGCGCTGGGCACGCGACGGCCTGGTAGATTCGCGCTTCGCTTCGGCTTGCTTCAGTTCGGCCTTGGACGCCTTCTTATATAATCCAATATAGTTCTTATCAAGCAGCGTCTGCAGAAATAGCGTCCCCGACACCTCAGCCTCGCGCCGGTTCATCTTGTACTCTCTGCTTAGCTTCTGTACAATGGCCTCGATGGTGTTCTTGCCATCACACAGCTCCCAGACAAAGCCGCCTACCTCATCCAGTTCCACCTTCCGCTCGGTAGGGGCATGGAGCCACTTCGCCATCATCCGCGTTAGCCACCCGACGGATTTATTCTCCGGGATCCTCAAGAGGGTGGTCCCGTTCTCCAGCTTCTCCCAGGTAATCAGAGCATTGCGCCCCGGACGCAGTACCAATACATCCTGCCGATCTACGTCCGGCGGCCTGATTTTCAGAAACGGCAGATAGCGTCCCAGCGTGTATTTCAGGCGTGTCGTCAGTGGCATAAGCATCGGCGTACCACCTCCGTCCACAGTCCTTCGGTCCGCTTGTTGTGCAGCACTTGCACTGCGAAGAGCTTATTGCTCTCCTCGCAGTGCCAGATCCCCCCCTCATAGCGGGTGGGGAAGCGCTTCAGGGAGAGCTTCGCCTCGCGCAGCAGGCGCAGGCGCGCCAGAAAGGAGAGCGCCCCGGCGAACTTCGTCGCCTCATGCCCCCGGTCGATAGGAACGCTCTCTTTAGATAATTTTTTGGTGCTCATATAAGCGTTGTTGGCAAACCACTCCTCTCGCGTGAACTTCTTGAGCGTGATGTTTGCCAACCCCCAGCGATCCAGAATGATCCTCTCGCCCCCTCGCCCGAAGCTGAGATGCAGGTAGCCGGACTTCAGTTCCTGCGATTCCAGTTGAAAATCGTCCGGGACCTCCATGTTCAAATCGTAGAGCGCCCAGAGGTCGTAGCCCTCCATGGCATGGTCCTGCAGGGTCGAGAAGAGGTGCGAAGCAATGGCAGAGATGGCTCCATGATCCTTTTGCAATCCAACCACCTGCGCCACCACTACCCGTTTGCAGGTGGCGCAGTACCAGATTTTGCCCTGCCCGCGCCCGCCTCCGGTCCAGGAGAAACTGATAGAGGTGCGCTCTTCGTTCTCCCCCTCCGTACGCTCAGCTTTCACACTGCTCTCGAAGTGCGCTTTAGCCTTCTTCGCCTGTTTCTGCGCATCCTTCAGTATCTTTTCCAGGTTTGCCTTGAGATCCGGTTTCGGGACCTCCGGCTCTGGGCGTCGCAGCCACTTCCGAAAGCCAGGCGCGAGCAGCGTATAGAGCGTCGGCGGCCCCTGGTCGGGCTTGGCGGCATTCTGCCAGCGCACCAGAACACTCAGGGTCCCACTGCCCGGCGAATCCACGCGCAGATAACCGTTGTCCCGATCCATGGAAAAGCCGGTCACATTCCACTCCGGCGGAAGCGTGAAGCGTATTCCCTGCCAGCCGATGACGGTACGCTCGGGCGTCTCCGACGCTACGGTCTCGACAGGCACAGGCTGTTTTGGTGTTTTTGCGGCAGTCGGCAAAACCTGATCCTCGTTATTTCATTTCGACATGGCCGTCACAGTAGAGAATCGCGTTCTTGCCGTTCCGACGGCCCGGCTTGGGCAGGCTGGTCACGGCGTCATGGGCGCTCTTCCCCGTATTGGTCGATTCATAGAGCAACGGCGTCTTCGCGGCATCGGGGATCGCCTTCAGTTTGTGCCCGGCGACCGCATCGTTGTACGCATACCCGAACTTAGCATCACGGCCGCTGGAAACTTCCGGATCGTGCAGCCACTCGTCATGCTGTATGTACCCCTTCAGGTCATCGTTGTCCATCCAGTTGGCCGCAGGCGGCAAATTGCCCTCGTTGCTGTCTGCATACTGGGCCATCACTCTGTAGAGCGCCTTCAAATTCTCCGCCGGGTCCTGCGAGTTCGATGCTTCGGGCGTCGATTGCGGTTGCGGCGTGCTCTCATTGAACCAGTTCGTCTCCTGCGCGACGTCCGCCAGTCGCTTGTTGACGAGATAGAACCCCAGCACATCCGCCACCAGAAGGACCAACAGAATGGCGATCAGCGCCGGCCTGGGCTTTCCGCTCTTCTGCCCGATGCCCACCACATACCCGCAGATTACGCCGCAGTTGATGGCGACCGTGATCAGCGCGGTCTCTTCCAGGGCCAGCAACCCGATCTTCGCGATCAGGGAGACGCCGGTGCCCATCAGGATGACGGTCTCCATGACGACGAACAGAATGACGCCGATCCATTTGCGACCGAGCCTACCCGCGGTGTAGCCGACCAGAAAGAGCGCCCCACTGAACGCCAACACAAGGACAACGCCAAGAATGAGCCAGGTGTGTATCTGCATGGTTAGAACGGCAGGTAGTTGACCGACTTGGCGATCAACGCAAGGGCGATGGAGGCCATGGACACCAGGCCCGTTCCGCAGGCGAAGCCCGCCAACAGCACCGGGGTGTACATACGCCAGTTCTCCAATCCAAAACGCTTGGCGAAGTATTTGCGTCCCAACCACGCCCCGATAAACGTGGGGATCACATCGTGCGGGAACGCGCCAGTGCCTCCGATAAATCCATAGAAGAAGAGCGCAGGGACCTTAAAGAAGGTGAATATGCCATAGAGGCTCAATCCGGCGGCGATGCCCCCGAACACTCTGGGGAAGTTGATCGCCTCCTTGACCCACGGCACGCCTCCGTTCTTGCTGTTGATGGTGTAGAACATAGATTGCATGGTCGCCGAGACCGGCCAGAATTTCGCGGCATAGGGATGCTGGCCCGAGGGGATCTGCGTCGTGTGCCAGAAGAAAGCCCAGAAGATAAAGCTGGCGGGCAGGATCACTCCCAGCATCAACAGCTCCACTTTGACGACGCTGACGAACTTGGTCCCGGTCAGTTCGATCTCTCGGAACTTCTGCGCCAGCCCGCCATAGTCATTGAGGGGGATCGGCGCAAACCAGATGTCCACATACGGATACCCCGACTTCATGATGGAGATCTCCTTCAGGTAGGGGAAGGAGACGCCGGAACCCGTCAATCCCACCATACGCGCCGAGATATAGGAGTTGATAGGCGACCAGATCAGCCCATAGAAGATCAGGATCCAAAGAGGAAAGTCGTGGATCTCGCCGGGGAGGGAATCGATATGCAGAAGAATCTTGGTCAGCAGAATATAGAACGAGGTGACCGCGAGCCAGATCGTAAGCGGGATCCAGAGTTTGACATCGCCGCGTCCTGCCGGGACCTTGAGCTGCAAGCCCCGATCCCGCATCTGTTGGCGCAGGGTCATGAAGGCTTTGCCAACACTATAGAACCCGATCAGGGCCACCGCGATCTGAAGCCCGATCCCCACCGACAACCAGAACTTGATATTGATCGCCTGATTGGTGTAGATCGCATTCATGCCATGCTGCCAGCCATTCGCATCGTTGGCGCCGAACATACCTAAATGGTACAGGAAGGGGGCGGCGACGACGCGACAGAGGAGTGAACCGACGAGCGATCCCTGGACAATGGGATAGGGAATGACAAACCCGGTGAGCACTTTGCCCAGGTCGCCGGAGATCCCGATCATCGCGCTCGGCAGGATGTTCTCCGTATTCGTCGTCAGGTCGAAGAAGGGGATAGGGATCAGTTCAAACGCCTTGCCGAAGACGACCCCGGTAAAGACGGGGATCGCGATATAGAAGAAGCCGAAGATCAGGCCGATGACCGAGCCGGTGGAGAAGACCCGCCAGCGCCACGATTCCTCCTTGCTGGCCGCCTCCGCCAGCGCCGTCGCGCCGGAGGCGGCGACGGGGGCCATGGGGAAGGGCAGGCGTTCGATGTCCGACGTGATGCGGAAGAGGAAGTAGCCGGCGCTCAACGAGTTGAGCTTTCCCAACACTTCGCCGATGATCAGGAGCAGGATCGGGATGAACCAATCGCCATGGAGAAACGTGCGCTGCTGCAGGGCCATGGAGTTGGCGGCGGGAACGACCCAGTGCGGTATATCCTTCGCGATGATGGCCGCCTGGGGGGATTGGACCAGATACTGGTTCCAGATCAACCAACCAAACGGCCCTCCGGAGATCCCGCGATCCGCCGCCAGGCCCGTCAGTCCGGCAGCGATATAGTAGAGGATATAGATCTCCTGCCGCTTCATCGGCAGGAACGAGCGTCGCATGATCTCCGCGAAGAGGACGATGGTGACCCACTCCGCCGCCGGGCCAAGCCCTTGCCCGGCCACCAGGCCGAGATACAATGCGCCGGGCAGCATGATAAAGCCGACAAAGAGCGCGCCGACGACGGTTTTGCCGCTGAAGCCGTCCTCAAATTGGGGAGCGCCGCCTTCGCTGCCCTCCTCCATTGTTTCGGCTTCGACCTGTTCGCGTACTCGTTCTAGCTCATTTTCTTCCGCCACGCTAGGGATTCCCCTTCTAATGTGAAACGTCCATCTTCGGCACAGGACTGGGCCTGTGCTCTCCATTGGGCGCAGCATGTAGGGGCACTGCTTGCTGTGCCCTGCGCGCCCCTACTTGATCCCGGCCTTTGCCAGCGCCTGTCGAATGCCCGTCTCATCGAAACCGACGAATTCGGCGAGGATCTTCCCATCGCTGCCGATCAGGTAGTTCGTCGGAATGCCCTGCACCCGGTACTGGGTTGCGACATCATCGCCCTTGAGCAGCGCCTTCATTCCGAAGCCGCCGGACTTCCACACCTGGCCGACCGTCGCGGCGTTGTCGGTGATGTTGACGCTGAGAATGTCGAAACCCTTGCCGCGCATCTCGCTCAACAGATCATTGAGGTGCGGCAGCTCCTCCCGACACGGCCCACACCAACTCGCCCAGAAGTTGACGAGCGTCACCTTGTTGGATCTCACGGCGTTTGCCAGGTTGATCTTGCCGCCGCCCAGTTGCTGCAACTCAAAGGCGGGCGCCGCTTTGCCGACGGGGATCAGACCCTCCTCCTGGGAGGTCCCGCTGTTGGGCCGATTATGAGAGGAGGCGTACTCCTTCATCGTCTTCGCCCCTTTCGGCACGCTCCAGGAGAGGATCGCCGAGGGCACGCCGCCATTGGCCTTCACATTGGTGAGGCGTGTCTCCATCGTCTGCTTCGCGCCGTTATTGTATGCGATCTGCGTATAGCCGCGCAGCAGATAGTCCGGTCCCACATAGAACTTCATGACGTTTCTGCCGGTCCCGGTTACGAGCAGAGTCTTGCAGACCACGCCCCCGATGGTCATGCTCTCCCCCACCTTCACGCCGCTCCCCTGCGAGATCAGCCGATTGAGCAGGTCGGGATTGAAGAAGATCTGGGCCTCCGGGGACATCACACCGGACACCACGTTCCCCCCGCTCAGGTCGGCGGGCTGTGTATGGTAGAAGTTTTCCGTGGTGTCGAGGCTGGTCAGTATCTTACCGTTCGAGTGCAGGATCCGGCTGTCGTCACTCATCGCAGTCAGCACGATGTGGGCGACGTTCGGTTTCTTGAGCAGCAGCGTCCCCTTGTCGGCGCCGCCGTTCTGCTGGATGGTGAAGTCCCCTTGAATCGTCTGCGTCCGGGTCTCCGCATCGAGGCACTTCTGGAGCAGGGCGTCACCCGCTGCATCCGCCCGCGCCGCCTGGGCCCAGGCGCAGAGCATCCCGACGGCTGCCGGGAGTGCGAAGAGGATCCTCATTAAGGTTGTGTGTCGCGGTCTCATGATGGTTTCCTGGGTTACGACGCGGGCGACGGCTCCGGGCCGGCCATGGGCAGCGAGGAGCCGCCGTCGGATTTCGGCTCCGTCTCCTCGCTCTGGAGCAGATAGCGCTCGCGCTCGGCTTGTTTGAGAGTGCGCCAGATCAGGAATTGCTTGCGCAGGGTGTTCAGGAAGCGGCGGTTGACCCGCTTCCAGTTGGAGATATCGCCGGATTCCCGGTCGATGTGCAGTCGGATCTCGAACACGTCCGGAGTGTCGGTCGGCGTCGTCTCGATGGCGACCCGTTGCGACACGCCCAGGTCGAAAGGCGCCAGCCAGGTCATGCACTTGATGCGGTAGGCCAGGCCGTTCTCATGCTGGAACTCCTCGGATTCCACGTTCTGCGTCACAAAGTCGCCGATGCTGTACTCCTCATAGGCGGCGAACCACTCGCCCAGGAAGGAGCTGAGGCCGGACGCCTGGTCTCCGGTGACCGCGAAGGGCAGCGGGATCGCCCAGTGGTCGCCGTCCGGTTCGGGCACTTTCCAGGTGCGGTCTATGGCGGGTGTGGCGACTTCGGCGGCTTTGCGGGCGGGATAGAGCGTGGAGAGCAGGACGACGGCGACGACGACCAGCGTGGTCATCACGGCGCTCACGCTGGAGAAGTTCAGATAGAGATCCGGCAGCCAGCCGGTCCAGACCAGGATCTTGCTGGCCAACTGGCCCAGCAGGTAACCGGCGACGGAGCCGAGGATGGCGTAGACCATGGCCTCCGCGATAAAGAGCATGCCGATATGCGTGGGAGCCAGGCCGATGGAGGAGAAGATGTGGATCTCTTTGACGCGTTCGAAGACGGAACCGAGCATCGTGTTCAGGACGATCATGGAGGCGATCAGGATCGGGAAGAAGACCAGTTCCAGGCCGCGCCCGGAGGTGGTGGCGATGGAGGAGTAGCGCTCGATCTTGCCACGATCCGGCCCATTGACTTCGGGATGCGTGATCTGGCCCGCATAGAGGTTCAGGCCCAGGCGGTGCATCAGCGGGTTCAGCTTCGCCAGGACCTCCTCCTTGTTGGCGAAGTCGATGCTGATGGAGCGCAGCTCCGCGCCCATGTTGGTCGCCGTCTGATAGGGCACAAAGAAGACCTGATCGGGTTCGAGGTGGGTGTACTCCTTGAACCCCTGTTCGCCGCCTCCCCGGCCCCCGGTCCCGCCGCGCGACAGCTTGTTCATCGCGATGAAGTCCACCGGGGTCAGGATCTCGTTGTCCAGGTCGGCGAACTCCTTCATCTTCAGGGAATCGAGGATTCCGATCACAGTGTACTCCACCCCGCTATAGGTGATTTTCGCCTTGCCCACATCGGCGATATCCACACGCAGCACGGAAGCGACCGAATCCGGCAGGATCATCACATAGGTATCGCCCGGCTCGAACCAGCGCCCCACCGGCTTGCCGGTCTTCGGGTCGGTGAGCAGGGCTTCCTGGGGGCGGGTGATCTTCGCCTCGGCGGGAGAGAGCCCGACCATAGCGCGGGCCTCATACTGCTTGTCGGCGCGGGTGAGCGAGAGGAAGGACTGTTCGCCCATCTGCGTGCCATAGAACCAGGCCCTTGGCGCGACGGAGTAGTTCCGCCCATACTCATCGAAGAGCAGGCGATAGGCGGGCTCCTGCAGGGGATCCCACATGGCCGTTCGGATCATGATGCCGTTGTAGCGGGGGCCGTGATCGCTGGGCGCGGGGACTTCATTGAACCGGATGGTCTGGACGACCGAGGTGAAGGAGAGGACCGTGAAGGTGAGCAGCACCAGCGTGATGCAGGTGAGGAAGGTGCGGGCTTTGCGCCTCCGCATATTGGAGATGCCCAGATTGAACGCCGCGATGGCGACGGAGACACGCCCGATATCGGCTTTATGGATGCCGCCCGCCGCCTGGTTCATCTGCTTGAGCTGCTCTTCAAACTTACCGGCGATGAGGGCGATCACGATGCCCGACAGCGCCGCCATCACAAAGGCCAGCAGGACGATGATGGGGTTCATCGTGATGTCGAAGGCGGGATGGATGTACTTGAAGATGATAAAGATGCCCAGGAAGAAGAGTGCTGCGACGCTGAGCTGACGCTTCAGATCGAAAAATCCGAAAATCAGGCGCTCCATGAAATAAGCAAACGGGATGAGCAGAGCGAGATAGAAGAGGACGCCCTGAACGACATCGGTAGCCGTCTGCTGCACGTCGGGATAGGCGCGGCTCTCGAAGCCCCAGGCATCGCGGGAGTCGGCGTCGAACTTCTCCCAGTCCAGGTTGGCCCGATCCTGCTTTGCACGCTCGATGGCCTGCGCCGCCAGCTTGTGCAGGCCGGGCACGCCCTCGTCGCTGTTCATGTCGAGGATACGGTACTTCGCCAGGCGGCGCATACGAAAGTCGTCCAGCCGCCACATATCCTCGGCGACGTGGAGCGCCGTATCGTAGATCGCCCCGGACTTGGCGATCTCGCGGGCCGGGTCGTAACTCACGTCGGCGACGATACCGCCGGACAGGTCGGAGTTCTGCTGATCCTTGGGATCGCCCGCCACCAGGTAGCCGATCCCCTCCGGCGTGCTGCCCGTTGCGTCCGGGTTGTTCGGATCGTACTTGTAATCGGAATTGACCAGGAGCAGGCGGGTGGCGCCGGGGCCGCTGTTCATGGCGATCTTGAGCCGTGTGCCCGGCTGCGAGAAGAGCACGGCCACGTCTTCGACGTAGGAGCCGACGAGCGAGGGGTCCTGCGGGTCGATCGCGTAGCCGAACATGCGCGGCTCGCCATTGCTCTGCCCGTCGTAGACATCGATGCCGGTCAGGGCGCGCAGCGACTGCTGATCCACCAGGTCGTAGATGGCGGTCGCCACGCAGCGGAAGACGATCACGGGGGTCTCTTTCACCGCCGTGGTCACCATGACCTCCAGGGGGATATACTTCGCGCCGGTGCTGCCCAGGTCGGGGGCGTAATCGATCTCGCCGCGCAGCAGATTAGGGGCATCATTCCCCTGTGCATCCTTCTTGGTATCGCGGTAGTCGAGATGGTAGGCCGCGAGAAGCGCCGGTTTGTTGTTGCCATACGCCGTCAAGGGCGCGATGCCGTGGAAGGCGAAGAAGTTGGAGGAGGGAACCGGGTTGCCCTTATCATCCTCCGCGTCGCCATCGGGGCGCTTGTAGAGGCTGCCATCCGGATTGTGCCTCAAGGTGGGCATCCGTTCCGGCGGCGCCCATTGGGCGCTCTGCACCATGTTGCCGCGCACGCCCATGTACGACTTGGTGCGGTTGCGGACCACCACGAGCGAATCGGAGAGGGCGGGATCGGAGCTGGCAATGAACGACTTGCGGGGGTTGAACATCTGCACATGCCCCTGCAGCGTCGCAAAGCCTCCCTGCAGCGCCATGCGCGACCACTTGGAGGGCTCGGTGATGGGCATACGCTGGGCGTTGACATCGCCCGGCTCGTTGGTATCGGTGACGATATGCCACATCAGGCAGGAGAGGAGCTTGACCTGTTGGGCCAGATTGGCGACATTGACGCTATCCGGCGTGTCGAAGGGGGTGTCGACCAGCGCACGGCTGTCGTCCGTGGAGGCGAAGGTGACCCCCTCCCCCCCCGCCATGGTGACGGCTTCGGCATCGAAGGCGGGCTTGCCGGGAATGAAGTTGCGCCAGTTCTTGCCGTCCACCGGGTTGACGCCATCGTTGAAGTAGCGCTTGGAGTTAAAGCCGAAGGTGTTGCCGACCTTCTCGGCGTTCTCGCGACAGACGCGGGCGATGTCGCTGAACTTGCCCTGAATGTCCTCGCGGAAATCGTAGAACCAGCCTTTGTAGAAGATACCGAACGAACGGGTCTGGCTGGTGAGATCGAGGCCGCACCAGAGATAGATATCTTTCGGCTTGGGCTTCTTCTCGAACCATCCGGGCGGGGTCCACTCGTCCATGTGCTGCTGGACGTACTCGCGGATGCCCTGCATCGCCTGGAAGTGGGCGCTGGTGGCGACAAACATCATGCTCCGCTTGGGCGGCCTGGCCTTGAAGATCTTCATCAGTTCCAGCATGGCCGCCATCCCGCAGGAGGTGTCCGCGCCGGGCGCCAGGGCCGGTACGACCGAAGTCGCATCGTAGAACGACTGTACCACGATAAACTGGTCCCGCATCTTCGGGTCCGTGCCTGGAATGAAGCCGGTGATGTTTTTGGCCGGTTTCGAGAGCCAGGGCATGGTGCAGGTGAGGGTGACCGTGGGCGCTTTGCCGCTTTCGCAGAGCGCCAGCAGGGGGGCGGCGTCCTCCTGCTTCATGTAGAAGCGTGGAATGGAGATCGGTATGGAGATGAACTTGGCTTCCGCCTCACCGCGCATGGTCGTCTGCGGTGCGACGAAGATCACGGCCCTGGCGCCCAGGCGGGGGGCGTTCATCCACTCCGCCTGGCAGTTGAAATCCACCATGACAACGGATCCGTCCACCTGCTTGCCGTTGAAGTTGCGGAGCTTGCCGTCCCGCACATAGATCAAGGGGGCGGTCAGCCCCGCCTTCGGCAGCGTAGGGGTCCGGACCAGGTTGGGCCAGAGCGGATACATGGGGAGGCGTCTTGCGCCGGGAGTGAAGCCGGCATCGGTGCCTGGCTTCCCGGTGTGAGCAGGCACCTGAGAGTCAGTCGTTGGATTGGGATCGCCGCCCTCTTGAGGCGACAGGGTAACGAAGGCGCCCTTGGAGGGATCATCCACGCTGTAGTCGTAGGGAATGGTGACCGGGAACGTGTCCACGGAGACACTGCCTTCCGGGCCGAGGAGGGAGCGAAAGGAATCCTCCACGAGCTTTGCGGCCTGATCCGAGCCGGGATAGCCCGCCACACGGGAGGGGAGCGCAGCAAACTGGTTGATGGTGGCTTCCATGCGCCCGGTGTCACCATCTACCGTCTGGAAAAGTTCATGGTATTCCTGCTCCCGCGCGGCTTTCTCCTTGTCGGCCTTCTCATCGGCGCGCGAGAACAACACCGCGCCGCCAAAAAGGAAGAGCGCAACCAAGGCGGCGGGCACCATGAACCGCCGCCTATCGTGAGAGAGCAGGCCTTTCCAGAATCGAGACATAAACGCTTTCCCTTCTATGGGGAAAACGAATGAACGGAGACCGGTGTGCGAACGTCTTCGTTCTTCGTTTTACGCAGGCGGTTTTGGGCTGCGAGAAGACGCAGCGCGACAATCCGAAGCAAAAAGATCACAAATCGAGGGGCTCAGACGTTTCCATAATAACATAATGAGACATAAAAATCAAGCGCAGGGGGAGTTGCATCGAGCTTTCTCTGCGGTTTCCGGGCTCTCTTGTGTTATTGGACAGCATACACG
>Ga0070734_10004096_pt1 | contig 14241 bp, 10 predicted proteins | sample Coa_R1_8_FD_66444 | JGI IMG/M metagenome (GOLD analysis project Ga0070734, IMG submission 66444) | Surface soil microbial communities from Centralia Pennsylvania, which are recovering from an underground coalmine fire - Coalmine... | ecosystem: Environmental > Terrestrial > Soil > Unclassified ...
TCCTAAAGACAGAAGCGGATGCTGAGATGTCGTTATTGTTCCCCAACCTCTGCAAGTAGGTCACACCAGCCGTCGTGATCTGAGACGATCCATTGACGAGTTGGGTATCACTGTTAAAGTAGTTCACGCCGATCTGCCGACGGCTCTCGCCGCGAGAGGTCCATGAGAAGCCGGCGCCCGAGTCGTTCCTAGAAGGCGCAAGATTCACGGCGATGGGGGCGGTAAATCCGAGCGTGGCGAGCAAGGCCGTATCCTGCAAGAGCTGTGCAAGCTGATCGGGAGTCGTCACTACAAGGCCCGCCCGCAGCAAAGCGTCCTGGAGGCCCGGAATTTGCGAAAAAACGAACGCCAGGGTCGGCACCTGAACATCGTGCCGGAAAAAGCCGTTTAACTGAAACTGCCCAAAGGTGGCCCGGACATTATCACCGTAGTCGTTCCCTCCGGTGCCATCGAAACTCGTAGTTCTCTGATACTGGAATCCCGCGCCAAAATGAGAGGTGGAGTAGTCGATGCCGACGGGGAGATTCAACGTCGTGATGGTGGCGGCCGCCGGCAGGATCGAAGCAAAGCGCGAGTAGGCCTCGCCCCCCGAGATCGTCCATTGCCGGGTGAGCCTGTAATTTAAGAGAGCATTATTATTGAACGTATTCTGTTGCAGTTGAGGCAGATTGTAATTCGTCTGTGTAAGGCCGAAAGAACCGAACATTCGCGACGAGAAATCGCGGGTAACGTTCACATCGGCGAACGTTCCGTGCTGATTGCTGATGGCCAGGGAAGCAAACCGCTTGGGTTCGAGGCGGAAGTTTCCCGCCAGGTGCGTCCGCTTGCCGTCATAGTTGCCGCGCAAGGCAACAGCAAGACCATGGCTAAAGCCTATTTCAGAGAGGAACGTGGCATAGTTTCCATATCTGGCTTTGTAGTCCAGAGACCCCATAAAACCATTTGAAGCCACCTGAAGCTCTTTGGCGGGATTCTTAAAATAGTACACATTGGCGGTCACGGAACTGATGCGGTCAAGATTGGCTTGCAAGCCGCCATTGCTGTTTATGTCCACCGGCCTATTTCCATCCCGGCCAAACGTGCGGGAGACGCCGATGGTTTCTTCCGGATCGGTGACCAGAAAGAGCCCTTGAAAGGTGGCAATGGTGGTGAAACCTCCGTGGAACTGCCAGGGCCCTTCGCGTACATGAAGGCCGCGCACCATGTACCGGTCGACTGTCAGCGGCGAGTTGTCTACGGTCTGATCGAGAAAAACCACGTCCCGCAACGGGTGGCTGATCTCGTAGGAAGCCAACGGGAACCCAACGCGCGACTCTCCGGACGCTACCGAGTTGGCGCTGATCAGGTTGGCGTTCACTAACTGCAGGCGTTCAAAGGAATCTCCTTCGGTGCGCTTGAGCATCAGCGAGTTGGTGACTTGCGTTGGGTCGGAGTTGTAGCGAACCTCGTAAAAGCCATTTTCCGCAGCGACGCCCTCTCTTTGAAGAGGCTCAATACCAGGCGGAAAGTGGGGTGGCGGCGCCGGTACTGTCACCGCGAGAGTCTGAATGCCCGCGGTTGTAACCACAATGACATTTGTGCTACCTGGCCTTTTGGCGGTGATTTGTACGGTTCCGTTAACAGCCGACACCTCAACAATGCTTACGTCGAGAGCGTAAGCCGCAGTGGCTCCCGCTATTGGAACCTGGATGGTCTTCTCGTAGGCAACGTTGAAGGAAGATTGAACCTGCGCGGAAGCAGTCGGTAGCAAGAAAGCGGAAAAGATCGCTGCCAGGAGGACTTTCGCCCTCAAGGCGCAGGGGCTAAAGCCCCAATTATGAGGACGCCTTGACGCGGCCCTAAAGGGCCGCTCTTCCACATCCAGCCAAAGACCCAGCGATGGAAACCATTTTTCAAGATTGTGTACCCAGTGGGAGCAGGCACGCCTGACCGCAAAACGTCCAAAGCTCTGGAATGGCTTTGAGATCGCGCTTAGGAGACGCGTCAGCGCGAAAAACGGATTCGTTGTTCCCTCGCTCATTCAGGCATTCAAGAGTCGTTCCGTCGAGAATCGTTCATCTAAAATTCAGGGAACCTTAAACGCCGTGTCGCTGGTCAAAGTCTTGCCTTCAAACTGAAACGAACAGAGAGTCTTGTAGCTCCCTGGGGAGAGTTGCTCCGGATAATCCGCAGTGAATTGGAGGCGCTCTCCCGGCAGCAGGCGCTGCCCCGTAAAGGGTGTCCGGCCAATGAGTCCACCGGCCGCATTCAAGACCACGGCCGTGCCTTCGAGAAAGGCCGGTTCTGTGCCGCTGTTGGTAATCCACTGGGAAATGCTCATATTCGCAGCCTCGGTGGCGGCCTTGACCTGGATGGCCTGCGGATCGAGTTTCAGGTTATCAGTGAGGTTGAAGGTAAGCAAAGCCCCCAGCGACGCGGTCATACCGACGGCGCTTTGCGCCGACTGCAGCCTGTTCGTGCCGCGAAAGATGGCTACGATTGCGCGGACGCCCGTCTCCGCTGGAATCGTGATCCGCATCTCCACGGAGGCGGAGGTATAGGGCTTGATGATGACTGTTTTCTGGGAAAAGACAGCGGTCGCGGCAATCCCGCGGGGCGTTTCACCTGCCGCAACATAGATTCGCTGGCCATCTTTGACGATTACATCTTCGGCGACCAAATCAAAAGCGAACTCGATACCGGTTTGATTGCTTAACGTAAGAACTTGAGTCAATCCCTGACCGAAGGAGCCATGAGCCATTACCACAGCCGGACTGAGCGAGATGGAGGGCTGCTGGCCCGCCTTCGGAGACGGCACATCGGCTGGAACGGGAATAGCCGCAGGGGTTTGTCCGAAAACCTGCACGGCCAAAAACAGAAATGCAATCCAATAACTACGAAAAAAACTCACTACTTCATCTCCAAGGAATTGTCATCTTCAACGTTCGACCATTCGGAGCCTGCGCCCGGGCTTCCTAACAAGCCGTGCAAGTCTTGAGTCTGGCTTCAACTTTCAGTTTGGAATCACTTGAAAAACAACCGCGTTGTGCAACTGCGAATTCTTTTCCGTGGAAGAAACCGGCACTTCGATCTGCAAACGATGCTGGAGCACGGTTCCCAATCGCGCCTGCCCTTGAATCAACTGCGGCGTGATCGTAAGCTTTACGCCGTCAAGCCAGAGCGTGTAAATACTGTCCGGATAAGCAAGTGAGGCCATCACGGAGGCGCTCGAGAAGTGGCGGGAAGGGTCCTGAATGCTCAAACCAAACTTAGAGGTAACGACAAAACGATCGGTCTGCCGGCTCACTTGAACATTGGCCACCCTCGCCCCAGCGCCGTAAGAAACCGCACCTAGGTCAAGAATCTGGCCACCGGGCCCGGCCGCCAGTTGAGAACCATCGGGTGTGCCGGTAATCACAACCGAAACCGTTCCGGCACTTTGAGCTTGCATGGAGAGGGCCGTGGATTGGGTTTTGTGCGAGCCCTTGCGCTGCGCCCACCCGTTAGTGGTGAGGGAGGAACCAACCAACAGCAACGGCAGGACATAGCCCAGCTTAATCTCGCACCTCCACAATCCACGACCCTATTCCATAGTTTCTTCCTGTCTTTCTAACCATCCATCTACTGCGCCGAAGCTTAGTTCGAGGTGGCCGTGAAGTTGATTGCATCCGTAATCGCCGTTCCGCTGGCAACCGCGAATGGTATGGTCAGGGCCACTACCTCAGGCGTGGAGCCATAGTTCACTGTGGCACCGATGGTGGCCGCTGCAGTGTTGGTTACCGCAACTCCACCGACGGAAAGGGTCTCGGTGTTGGCTGGGGCCGCAGCCAGTTGGGCAGTCAACTTATAGGTTGTGCTTGCGCTGTTGGCCTTGGACACAACCACGTCGACCGGCGAGCTAACGGTGAAGCTGGTGGCGCCAACGGTTCTCGTGGTGCCAGCGGTCAGCGCACCACCGAATGCCTGCACATTACCAAACGCTAGCGTTGCGGTATTGGTGCCAGAACCTGATGCGAGGGCTACGCCTGCCGGATCGCTGACGAAAACAAGGGTGATCGACGAGTTAACGGTGGCTGTCACGGTCAAAGTACCCGTGGCTGTGTTACCGGCCTGGGCAAAAGCCATAGACGACATCATGGCGAACATGGCGGCGATGGTTAAAATGACTAGCTTTTTCATTTTTTTGGTTCCTCTCCTTCAAAATCACTTTCTAGAACATTTTCATTTCTACAACTTTGACTATTTCGTCCTGACGGACAAAAACTTAATTTGACGTGGCCGTAAAGTTCAGCGTGGCCGATTGCGCACCAAGCGTTGGTCCACCTGCGCCAGGCGCCGCCGTTGAAACCGTGAGGCTCAACGTGTGTCGAACATCCTGGTTATACGTACCCGTGGTTTGGATTGTCTGGGCGGCGGTTGTGAGCGTCACCGCATCCACCGCGTATGTCAATCCAGTCGCAGCAGCCGCAGCCAAATTGGCCTTCAGGGTGTAGTTCGGGCTAGTAATCCCCCCCAAAATCACCTGTATATCGAAGGTGGTTTGCACCGTGTAGTTTGCGGCAGTTACCAACGGCCGACTGACATTCGGAACCGTCAACGGACCAAAGGCCGAAATGTTGCCGAAATCCAGGGTTGCGTTAGAGCTGCCGTTGTTGCCCAGCGATACCCCGTTCCCTGTGGTATCTGTATCGAAAATCAGGCTGATGCCGCTCTTATTAATGAGCGTGGCATTGATGGTGCCCTGCGCGGTGGTTTGCGCGAAAACCGCGGGCGCACACAGCAGCACGACCAGTAAAGCCAATTGGCGAATCATCATCTTTTTTGCTCTATTCCGCATTCCTAATTCATTCAGGCTCAACATTGCCACCTCTAGTTGGCCGTCGCCAAAAAAGTAATCGTTTCCTGCAAGGTCGTTGCCGCAACCGTATTCTTCACCTGCACCTGCAGGTTCTTCTGAATCGACGATCCGTAAGTGTCGGACGCATCCAGTTGGGTAAATCCAGTGTTGGTGAGAGCCACGCCAGCGCCGACCCCCGGCGCGATCAACCAGATCACATTGGCCAGAGGCGCGGTTGAGATTTCCGCCGCCAGGCGATAATTGGGGCTGCTGGAATTGGCCTTGGTGACCACCACGTCAAACCCGCTCTGGACCTGGTATACGGTGGCGGACAGGTGGGAGTACAACACACAGGGAGTGTTCTCACCGCCTGTAAACGATGCGGTGCCCAGATCGAGGCCCACATTGTTCGTCCCGGGGTTCGTGAGAGGACAAAAGCCCGAAGTACCTACCAGAGCATCGTTGTTAAAAACCAAACCGATTGATGACTGAACGGTCATCGTAATTGTGAGTTGGGCAGTGGCTGTCTTCCCCTGGCAATGCCCGGCGATCGACCAAAGGAGACAGCAGCATCCTAGAACGGCTTTCAAGTATGTACCGACGCTGTTTTTCATCTTTCTCGCTCTTCGCCTCAGGAAGTGCGTGGCCCCAGGAAGTGCCTGCGCCACGGCGTCTCCGATCTAGCCGACAGCCCTTAAAACCAAAACCCTGAGATTCCGCTACTTTCTCTTCAAGTGTCTTTACAACGTGGGGTACCAAAGTGCTATGTCCTGTCAGGAGGATTCTCACCTAACACCGACCGAACGTACAACGGTACTTCGGTCACTAAATCGACAACCAGCGATAAAACCCTTTAAAAAATAAAACAAATCGTGAATTTTTCATTCGTATCTGATTACAACAGTACTCCGGTTCACTCTATCGACGGCTGTATACCCTAAACCCTCTTAAAAAATAAACCAGAAGGTGAGTTTCTCATTGTATCCGGCTTTTCGATATGTGAAAAGCACGGAAGTGTTAATTCCGCATCTTGTTTTTCACGTCTATATATTTGATAGCGTGTGATTTAGTATCCAGCGAATCACTTAGAACCTGGCACCCAACTCCCGCTTTTTTGGGCAATTTCGTTTTGAAAACACCTTCTCGTACGAAGGTGGATACGCTTGCTGCCCGGCATGTGTAGTTTTCGGGGATTGAAAATGGAGTACGCTGCTTCCCCTGAGCACCCCGATTTCGTCGAATTGATTAAGAACAACAAGAGGCGGGATTTTGCTGCTGCCAAGTAAGGAAATTGAGGTTCCCTGGAAATGAATTACGATTCAGGGACGTCTTGAAGCCCATATCGTGAAGCTCACGGACCCAGGCCAAAAATCCAGGAACGGCTCAGAAGCATCAGAAAAATCGAGCCCGCAAAAAAATAGCGGGCATTGGGGCTCTTCCTCGTCGATCGCCATCGCTTTGAACAGGGACGGAGGCGATTCAATCGTTATTAAGTACATTAGAAGATATCGATCATGCAAAAACCAGTAAAAATCTCGGCGACACGACCCTCGGCTCAAGATTTCATTCGAGGTCTTGGGCAGAATTCGGCTCCCACAAGCTCGCAACCTGGCAGGAAACGAGGGTGTGTATGGGCGACCTTCTGTTGGACTTTCCTCATGATCTGGATTGTCTCAGGATGCGGGAAACAAAGCGAAAACGTGAACGCTGCCGAGGGCTCCTCGGCCTTCCCCGTAAAGGTCGTTACGGTTGCGGCGCGTCCGGTGGCGGAATCTACGGAGTATCTGGCGACGTTGAAGTCGCGCAATGCCGCCTCGCTGCAGCCTCAAGTTGAGGGAGACATCACGAAGATCTTCGTTCACTCGGGGCAGGTTGTCGAAGTAGGAGCGCCCATCCTGGAGATCGATCCACGCAAGCAAGAAGCCACGCTGAATAACCAGGAGGCCGCACACAAATCCAAGCTGGCTACGATGGAGCTGAACCGTATTGAACTGGAGCGCCGCCAGAAGCTGTATAGCGCGGGTGTGATTGCCAAAGCCGATCTGGATGCGGCACAAGGGGCGTATGACAGTTCCAGGGCCGATGTTGAAGCCCTGGAGGCCGGGATTCGGGAGCAAAGAGTGCAACTGCACTATTACACGGTAAAGGCACCTGCCGCGGGCATGATCGGCGATGTTCCCGTGCATGTGGGAGACCGGGTTTCAACTACGACCCTACTGACCACGCTGGACTCGGGCGCCAGCCTTGAAGCTTACGTCAATATTCCCGCTGAAAAGGCATCCTCGACGCGCTTAGGGCTTCCCGTTGAAATCATGGGCGACGATGGCAAGGCCGCACAGCGGACACGCGTATCCTTTATCTCACCGCAAGTGGACAGCAGTTCGCAAACGCTTCTGCTGAAAGCGCCAATCGCCAATGCGGAAGGAAAATTTCGCACCGCCCAAACCGTGCACGTGCGGGTTATCTGGACGGAACGAAATGCGCCGGTGATTCCGATGACGGCCGTTTCGCGCCTGAGCGGAAAGGTCTTTGCCTTCGTTGCTGAGGGCGACGGCAACCAGGCGGTTGCCCGGCAAAAAGCGATCCAGGTAGGCGACCTCATCGGGAACGACTATGTAGTCCTTAGCGGCCTCCAGCCCGGAGAACGCCTCATTACCACCAGTGTGCAAATGCTCGCCGATGGCATGCGAGTCGTCCCACAATCCTGAGCCCAGGACTCATCGCCGATGTTCGTTAATTTCTTTATTCGCCGCCCCGTGTTTGCAAGCGTATGTTCGCTGCTGATTGTTCTCGGCGGGGTCATTGCGATTCCCACGCTACCGATTGCGCAGTTCCCGAACCTGGCCCCACCGCAAGTCACCGTGAGCGCCGCATTTACAGGAGCCAATTCGCAGGCGGTGGAGACGAGCGTGACCCGACTGCTGGAGCAGTCCATCAACGGCGTGGAAGGGATGCGCTACATCCAGTCCACCAGCAGCAACGATGGAACCAGCTCGATCACCACGACCTTCGATCTCAATCGCGATCTCGACCTGGCAGCAGTGGATGTGCAAAACCGCACCTCAACCGCCCAGGGGCGGCTCCCTCAGGAGGTGCAGACCACGGGCCTCAGCATTGCCAAGAACACCGGCTCTTTCGTGGTGGCGTTCGGCTTCTACGCGGATGACAACCGATACGATCAGCTCTTTATCAGCAACTATCTCGACGTCTATGTGAAAGACGCCCTCAAGCGCCTGAAAGGCGTGGGCGACGTGGTGATCTTCGGCGAGCGCAAGTATTCCATGCGCCTATGGCTCGATCCGGCGAGGTTGGCCGCCCGGGGCCTCACCGCCGCCGACGTGGTCAACGCATTGCGCGAGCAGAATGTGCAGGTGGCGGCCGGACAGGTGGGCGAAGCGCCGGCATTGCCAGGTGTTAACTACCAGATCAGCGTACGCGCCGTGGGCCGATTGAGTGACCCGAAGGAATTCGAGCGGATCATCGTGAAACAATCGCCCGGAAATCTTGTCGAGCTGCGCGACGTGGGCAAAGCCGAGCTAGGAGCGGAAAGTTATGGCTCGCAACTCCGCTACAACGGAATCGATGCCATGGGACTGGGCGTCCTGCAGCTATCCAACTCCAACGCGCTCGACGTGGACCGCCAGGTTCGAGCAGAGCTGCAGCGGCTAGCCCAGCGCTTTCCGCCTGGCCTGAAATATCAAGTGGCGTTCGACGCCACCACGTCCGTGAGCCAGTCGATCGACGAGGTTCTCAAAACACTGGCCGAAGCCATCGGCATTGTGATCCTGGTGATCTTTATCTTCTTACAGGGATGGCGCAGCACCATCATCCCAGCAATTACCATTCCGGTCTCACTGATCGGGACATTCATCTTTGCGCGCCTTTTCGGCTTTTCCATTAACACGCTCACACTCTTCGGAATCACGCTGGCTACGGGCCTGGTGGTGGATGACGCCATCGTGGTCATTGAAAATGTGGAGCGGCACATGGAGGAAGGCGTATCTGACGCCGCACAGGCCACGCGCATCGGCATGAAAGAGGTGACTGGAGCGGTCATCGCCACTTCCCTGGTGCTGATTGCGGTCTTCGTCCCGGTTTCCCTGTTTCCAGGCAGCACGGGCAGGCTCTACCAGCAGTTTGCACTTACAATCGCCTTCTCCATCGCCATCTCCGCGTTTAATGCCCTGACGTTATCACCGGCCCTGGCGGCGCTGCTGCTGCGCCGCTCCGAGCGATCGAAGCGCGGCTTCTTCTCCGTTGTGAATGGCGCGATCCAGAGAACCACATCGTTCTACGAAGCCTTCCTGAGGTTCCTCGCGCGGTGGAAGCTCGCAGTCATCGCGGTATTCCTCGCGGGGCTGGGAGCCACGTACTGGATCTACAACCTTGTTCCTTCAAGCTTTGTGCCCGACGAAGACCAGGGTTACATCTTTGTCATCGTGCAGGCGCCTCCAGGCGTCTCTCTGCAATACACCACGCAGGTCATGGACCGCGCCAGCGCGTTGATCCGCAAAAACCCCGATATCTCGGATCTGCTTTCTGTTCCCGGCTTCAGCTTTGGCGGGTCGGCGCCAAACGCGGGCATCATGTTTGTGAGTTTGAAGGACTACCAGGAGCGCAAAGGCGACGCGCACAGCGCACAAGCGATCATCAACGCTCTACGCGGCCCCCTTTTCGGTATCTCGGACGCCCAGGTCGTTCCATTTCTGCCCCCGGCCATCAACGGACTTGGCACGTTCGGCGGCTTTGCCTTCGTGCTGCAGCAGACCGGCGAGGGCAATCTCGACGACTTCGAGAAGGTGGTGCGCGACTTTATCCAGAAGGGCAACCAGCGGCGTGAGTTGAAGGGCCTGTTCAGCACGTTCACCGCCCGCGACCCGCAATATATTGTGGAGATCGACCGCGAAAAGGCGAAGAGCCTGGGCGTCTCCTTCAGCCAGATTACTTCAGCCCTGCAAATCTACATGGGATCGCTGTACGTCAACGATTTCGATTTCAACAACCGCTCCTATCGCGTGTTTGTGCAGGCGGACAAGCAGTTCCGCTCCCACCCTCGCGATTTGAAACAGTTCTACGTGCGCTCCGACGGCGGGAGCATGGTGCCCGTCGACAATCTGGTAACGATCAAAGAAGGCACGAACGCGAGCATTATCAACCACTACAACCTGTTTCGCAGCGTGGAGATCGACGGCAGCGCCGCTCCCGGCTATAGCTCCGGACAGGCTATTCAAGCCATGCAGCGGCTCGCAAAAGAGGCTCTTCCTGCTGGATACTCTTATGAATGGACGGGGCTCTCGCTGGAAGAGATCAAATCGGGCGGGCAGTCGCTGCTGCTCTTCGGTTTGGGACTGCTGGTTGTCTACCTGACGCTCTCCGCGCAGTATGAGAGTTTTGTTCTGCCCTTCATTATCCTTCTCGCCGTTCCCATGGCCGTGTTCGGCGCCTTGGGCGCCCAGTACCTGCGCGGATTGCAGAACGACGTTTACTGCCAGATTGGACTGGTCATGCTGATCGGCTTGGCCAGCAAGAACGCCATCTTGATCGTGGAGTTCGCCGAGCAACTCCAACACCGAGGCATGGGTCTGCTGGATTCCGCGGTGGAAGCCGCACGCCTGCGACTCCGCCCCATTCTCATGACATCGATCGCCTTCATTCTTGGCGTCCTGCCGCTGGTGTTTGCTACGGGTGCGGGCTCCGCTGGACGCCACTCAGTTGGAACGACGGTCTTTGGCGGCATGATCGTCTCAACCTTCCTCAACCTCTTCATCATTCCGGTACTGTACCTGGTCGTGCGCGGCTTGCTGCCGATGTCGGCCAAGAGCAAGGCGGAGTTCGTAGAAGAGGAAGTGCAGGCGCACTAGTTCTAGCTGCGAACGGCTGCGTGGCTATTCATCTCAGCCTTGGTCATTTTGTTATGGATTCACATTGTTATGGAATTCACATTGCTGTGGCTTCAACAATGCTTTGCGGGGCGACGGTAGGAATGATTCGGCTCAATTTGCAGCCGCTTCGTTCGAGCAGCGAACGGAACTCCTTTTCCGTTCGCTCGCGGCCGCCGTTCATTACCAGCATGTTCAGATCAAGAATTTTGCTGAAGGAACTTGCATTGTCTTCCGGAACGACCATTTCCACGAGCAAGAGCCGGCCGTGTTTGGGCATCGCCTTGCGGCAGTTCGCGAGGATGGCTGCGGCGCGCTCGTCGTCCCAATCGTGCACAATGCCACAGAGGAAATAAGCATCGGCCCCTTTGGGCAACGAATCCGCATCGAAGAAAGTGCCGGAACAATAAGAGCATCGCTCATGCCGATCCGCCATTTGAATGGCTGAAGGCATGTCGAAAACCGTGCCTTGCATGGCGGCATTCAACTCCAGCAAGTTGCCAAGGAATTTCCCTTGTCCTCCGCCAATGTCCACAACATTCGAGATACCGGTAAAGTCGTAGGCAATGGCAACCGCATAAGCCAACATCGAGGCGAGGTTTGTCATTCCCTGGTTGAAGGCGGTGGAGGCTGCGGGATTTCCGGCTAGATAGTCGAAAAGGCTGGAGCCAAAAACATTGTTGAAGGCAGGCAAGCCGGTTTGCACGCTCTGCAGAAGCTGTCCACATGCTTGGTAGTGGATCTCGCCGAGGGTGACAATCATGGACCGCAGCGAGCCGGCAACGCCGCTACGCAGGTGGTTACCCAGAGGAGCCAGCTCAAACTGGTCCGCACGCGGGTTGCGAAAGACCCCTACGCTGGAGAGAGCGCGCATGACGCGGAAGAGAGCCTCAGCCTTCACGTCGGCCAGCACCGCCAGTTCATGGGAAGTTCTAGGACCGTTCGCCAAGAAATCGGCAATGCCAAGCTTGGCGACAACATAAACAGCTTGCGAGACCCAGTAACCGCTGGCCAGTTGAAACAAGGCAGGAGGGGGAGGATTTCCATTTCCGTTGCCAGAAACCCCTCCGAAGAGCGCAGGCTCGCCGACGAATCCCGTACGCAGTTGATCCCGCAACAGCGGCTTTAACTCCACCCACAAGGGCGTCCGCCGAGCCCTGAGAACGAGCTTGAGCAGCCGCCAGATCGAAACGCGGGCCGCTACCACCGAAGAAGCACGGCTTCGGCGGCGATACCGGGTCCCAGGGCAAGCATTACGCCCCAATCTCCCGGCCGCGGATCTCCGGTGCGCACCACCTCGTCCAAAACAAACATTACGGTAGGTGACGACATGTTGCCAAAGTTGCGCAAGACGTTCCGCGAGTAGACAAGCTGGTCATCCGACATACCAAAGTGCTCCTGCACGTTGTCGATCACTTTGCGCCCGCCCGGATGCATCACCCAAAAGCGGACATCCGACATCGACATTCCGTTCCTCTCCAGCAGGCGCAGCAGGGCTTTTTCAATCATGGGGCCGGCTTTGTACCGGACCGCGACTCCCAGCACAATACGCAGCTTTCCATCACGATGCTGAAAGCCTACTTCCTCAATATCGTCGGTATTGATGAAGCTCTCGAAGTCGAGAATTTGCGGATATCGCAGCGAAGGTTGTGCAGCGTTGGAGTGGCCATTGGCCGCTTCACTCGCCGTCAGGACGAAAGCAGCGGCGCCGTCGGCGCAGATGGCATTGCCTACCACCGTTTCCAGAGTGTGATCCACGTAGTAGCAGGCCGAGCATATCTCCACCGCCAGCATCAAAGCTTTTTTGCCGGGATTCGCCCGAACGAAATCCACGGCACGCTGGAGTGTGGGCACCGCACCCGCGCAGCCGAGACCGACCATCGACGCACGGCGCACTGAATTACTAAATCCCATGTGGGCAATGAGGCGGCTGCCGACATCGGGACACACATAGCCCGTGCAGGTGCACACCACCAGAAAATCGATATCCTTGACTGTGGTTTCGGCGGACTTAAGCGATTCAACGATGGCCTCGCAACCGGTCTTTACGGCACCGCGCAAAAAGCGGGCGTTCAGTTGATCGGACGTTTCGTTGCGGTTGGGTTCGCCTTCAATATAAAAATAACGGTGGTCGATGCCGCTATTGAGAAAGATGGACAGAATGCGTTCGTCTTTGTAGCCGGCAAGGTGAAAGGTTTCTTCCTGCGTGAGCTTGAGAGAAGGATTTGCCGTTCCAATACCAATGATTTGCGAGTGATTCATTGGGCCCTATCTGAAAAGATTGCAAAACGATCACCATCAATCTTTTAAAATTTCTGCAGAATATTATTTCTTTATTTAGACACAGTGATGAAACATTTAACTTTATTAATATTAATGAGATAAGCTTCATTTTTAGGCACTTTTTTGAAAATGCGAAAAAAGTGAAGTGTAATGAAGCTATGCAAGTTTCAGCAGGCTATTTCCGTTTCACGTTTTGCCTACAAATCCTCGTGGTTCCCGATTGCGCCGGATCGAAAAACGTAAAAACCAATCCTATTTTGGGACACACGTCACCTGCTTGCAACATAACCCGTTCCGAGACCGCTTTATTCCCAATTCAGTGAGGATTTTCTTGTAATACCGGGAATGAATACCTTCCCATTGTTTCAAACTGGTAATACCGTTAAGCGCGACGGCGCAATTCAGCCAGTTCCTTCCACGGCTTCTCATTCCAGTAACGGCGCGCCGCTCCAGAAGGCGAGGGAAGAACAAAGAGGAGGCAATCGCCTTCTTTTTCCTGGAGCTGCCCATAGTCGACCTTGTATCCCACAAATACATGGGCCGCCCGCTTGCTGGTGAAAGCAAGGATTTTTGGACGATACTTTAAGATCTTTTCCTTCAGGCTATCGCAATCGAACCCATCTCGGGGAAGATCTACATCGTTTCCTGCCGAGTGCTTCACCAAATCGGTTAGCCCCATGCGGAGTGTGAGCAATTGAGAAAACTCTTCCGGTTGAAACAGATGCGGGGTCAACCCAACTTTAAACAAGGTGCACCAAAAAGCATTCCCAGGACCGGCGTAATAAGCTTGCCGTTGGGCGGATCTTTTGCCAGCGGCTGTTCCGCAGAAAACGATATCAAGATCGCGTTCCAGCACATCGGGGAGGACATACTCCATTCGCTCTTTGAGAAGCTCTTTCCTTGATGGCTCCATCACAAATACCTATTTCTTGTATTCGTAACCAAAGCGAGATCTTCTTGCGCCAGTATTCAAGAAACGAAAGCCACTTGCCCCAGTAAAGATTAAAAGAGCCGCATGGCTGCGGCTCTTTGGTAAAACTCTTTTGTTCCGATGTTCCGATGTTCCGAGACGACTTTGCAGAATAGCTCCTACAACGCATCTCGATTTTCTAGCTTTCCCAAGCAGGAACGTTAGTATCTATTTCCGCCGTAACCGCCGCCACCACCACCACGGCCACCGCGTCCGCCGCCACCACCACCACGGCGATTGCCGCCACCACCACCAGGCCTGCCGCCGCCACCGCCAAACCCACCGCCGCGTCC
>Ga0070734_10004097_pt1 | contig 14241 bp, 16 predicted proteins | sample Coa_R1_8_FD_66444 | JGI IMG/M metagenome (GOLD analysis project Ga0070734, IMG submission 66444) | Surface soil microbial communities from Centralia Pennsylvania, which are recovering from an underground coalmine fire - Coalmine... | ecosystem: Environmental > Terrestrial > Soil > Unclassified ...
ACAGCCCGCTTCTTGAGCTTGGCTTTGTTCAAGGCCGCGATGGACTTGGTTCCCAGGCCTTGCACGGTGAAGGACGCCACCAAGTTGCCGGCGATGACCGCCTGTTTTAGGATTTCCGGCGTCAACTTCCCCGCCCTGGCCACGTAACCGATGAAGGCCCCCGCGAAGGTATCCCCCGCCCCCGTGGGATCGACTACGTAGTCCAGCGGCACAGCCGGGGAAAGAAAGGTCCAACCCTGGCCGAACAACATGGCTCCGTGTTCCCCCTTTTTCACAATAACGGTCTTGGGGCCCAGTTTCTGCAGGGCTCGGGCGCCCTTCATCAGGTGCATTTCACCGGTCAAAAGGCGGATTTCCTGGTCGTTCACCACCACCAAATCGGTCTTTTTCAGCACCTTCATCAAGGCCGGCTTGGTGATGTTGATCCAAAGGTCCCGCGTGTCCAAAACCACAAACTTGGGCTTCACCATCTGCTTCAAGACGTTCATCTGCAGGTCCGGATGGATGGCCGCAAGGAAGACGAAGGGGACATTGCGTGAACGGCCTGTAATATGCGGGTCAAACCGCTCGAAAACGCCCAGGTCGATCTTCACCGTATGGGCCACCGCCATATCGTTTTCGTAGTATCCCTTCCAATAAAAGGTCTTTCCCTTTTCCTTCGTGACCAGGTCCGTATTGATCCCATGGCGCTTGACCAGGGCCATGTCCGAATCCTTGAAGTCGTCGCCTACCACGCCCACCATCTTCACCGGGGCGAAAAGCGAAGCCGCCAGGCTGGAATAGGTGGCGGCGCCGCCTAAAACCCGGTCCGCTGAACCGTAGGGCGTTTTCAGGCCGTCATAAGCGACAGAGCCGACAATGAGGACTTCGGACATGTTGTTTCCTTTAACTTTTCAGGTTTTTCCCGCAGGGGCAAAGAGAACATACCCGCGGAGCATGCAAAAAACGACGAAAACCAACACGGCCAAAATCGTGTCTCCCGTCAACTTCAGGATCAGGGGGTTGTCCTCGTGCTTGTTGCACTTTACCTTCAGGCCGTGGGCCGTTTCACCCACGAAGTAGTAATGCTTGTCATGATCGTAGGAAAGGGGCTGGAGGTAGCCCGCCTGTACCAGGGCGTTTTCATCAATGTCTTCGGTCACAGGCTTGGAAGGATTGGCCGCGTCCCATTGGTTTACGGCCTTTTGGAGAGTGATGACCCGGGCGTAACAATCCAATTCGTCGCGGGGGATGAGGACTTGGCGAAGGACATAAACCGCCAGGAATGTAAAAACCCAGCAGGCGGCGAAGATTAGAAGGCTGTTCTTCCCGTTCAGTAGTTTGGATTTGGAATCCATGTGGTTTTCCCCCGAAAAATTCCAAGAAGTATAGCAAGGATAGCCGTTATTTGAGGAAAAACCTTACCCGCGCCCGGTCACCAGGACAGGCCGGCGGTTGGCGTAGGAGATGTTCAAAAGAATCCCCACGGCCGCGTAACTGAAGACGAGGGACGACCCGCCGTAGCTGATGAAAGGCAGGGTGAGGCCGGTGACAGGCAGGAGGCCCACCGTCATGCCGACGTTGATGACGATCTGGACCGCGAACATGGAGGCGATCCCTAGGGCCAAGAGGGACCCTTCCCGGTCCCGGGCCTTGCGGGAAATTTCGAAGGTCCTTTGGATCATGAAGAAATAGAGGCCCAGAATGAGGACACAGCCCACGAAACCCCATTCCTCCCCCACTACCGAGAAGATGAAATCCGTATGGTGCTCGGGGATGAAGGATAGCTGGGTCTGGGTCCCCTGCATGTAGCCCTTCCCCGAAATGCCACCCGAACCGATGGCGATCATCGATTGGATGATGTTGTACCCCGCGCCCAAGGGATCGTCCTGGGGGTTGATGAAGACTTCCAGTCTTTCTTTCTGATAGTCCTTCAGGAAATGCCACACCAGGGGACTGGAAGCCAATCCCAGTACGAAAAGCCAGGTCAACCACTTGAAGGGCACCCCGCCTACGTACATGAGAATGATGGAAACCGGCACCAGGAGCAGGGCCGAACCCAGGTCGGGTTGTTTCAGGATCAGCAGGAGGGGCAGGCCCAGCATGGCCATGAGCAGCAACAGGCGTCCCAGGAAGAAAAGCTCCACCGTCTTGCTGCCGATGAACCGGGCCAGCACCAGGAGCACCGACAGCTTAGCCAGTTCGGAGGGCTGGTAGGAAAGGATGCCGATCTTGATCCAGCGCCGGGCGCCGTTGGTCTCGTCCCCCACGACCAATACGGCAAGCAAGGAAACGATGGAGACCCAATAAAAAATGTAGGAAGCCTCGATCCAGAAGCGGTAGTCGATGCGGGAAAAGAGCCACATGACGAAAAGGGAAATGGAAAACCAAAACAATTGCCTTTTCCAGGGTTGGGTAATGTCGAAATTATGCGAGGTGGCCGAAAAAACAACGAAAAAACCGATGAACGACAGGACGAGGACATTCGAGGCCACGGCCCAGTCCATGCCCTTAAGGTAGGATTTAATCGCGCCTTTCATGGGGTCGCCCCCTTGGCCGCCGTCGGTGTGGGCACCGGTGTGCCTGCCTCACCGGGGGTTGTTCCCGGTGTGGGGATTTCCATCGGTGTAACTTCCTGGCCCAGTTCCAGTTCCATCAGCCGCTTGGCGATGGGCGCCGCCACAATGCCGCCTTCCCCTCCGTTTTCCACCATGACCAAAACCGCCACCTTGGGATCCTCCGCCGGGGCATAGGCCATAAACCACCCGTGGTCATCCCCATAGGGGTTCTCGGCGCTCCCTGTTTTACCCGCAACCCTCACCCCCGGTATGCGGGCTTTTTTCCCTGTTCCATGGGGCGAACTGACGACCTTTTCCAGAGTGGCCTTAAGGAAGGCCAAATCCTCGGGCACGATCTCCGCCTCTCGAAGCAGATCGGGTGGGTCCTCGAAAACCGTCCGGCCCGTATTGTGGTCCAGGATACGGTACAAAAGATGGGGTTTGAATATCTTGCCGTCCATGGCCAGACCGCTGATCACGTCCAACATCTGGATGGGGGTCGTTAAAAGATAACCCTGTCCAATGCTCAAGTGGATGGTGTCCCCCGGGAACCAGGGCATGTGCTGGGTGCTTTCCTTCCACCGTGGATTGGGGACCAGGCCCGAAGCCTCCGAATCCAGGTCGATCTGGGTGCGGCTGCCCAGGCCGAACCGGCGCGCCACCCGGTAGATCTTGTCGACCTTCACCAAGAGCCCCACCTGGTTGAAGAAAATGTCGCAGGACTCAATGATGGCCCGCTCCAGGTTCACCCAGCCGTGGCCCGCGTGGTTGTGGCAACGGTAGGGCCAAGTCTTGTACCAGAAAATACCGGTGCAGAGGAACACCTTGTTCAGGTCGATGACCTTGTCTTCCAGGGCCGCCAGCGCCGTGATGGGTTTAAAAATAGAACCCGGCGGATAGAGGCCGTTGATGGCCCGGTCTTCGAGCGGATGGAGCTTGTCCTTCATCAAGTCGTTCCAGTCCTTGTAGGAAATGCCGCTGACAAATTCGTTCGGGTCGAAATTGGGGCGGCTGACGAGGGCCAGGACCTCACCCGTCTGGGGGTTCGAGACGACGATGGAACCCACCTGGCTGCCCATGAGGTCTTCAGCCAGTTTTTGGAGTTTCCAGTCGATCGAAAGTTTGAGCGTCTGGCCTTGGACGGGTTCCCGGTAGGCCAGGGTGCGGCGCTGGATGCCCGAGGCATCCACTTCCACTTCCACACCGCCGTCCTCGCCTTTGAGGGCCCGGTCGTAGGTGCGTTCCACTCCCATCTTACCGATGAGGTCCCCTTCGTCGTAATTGCTGTCCCTCAGGCGCGCAAGCTCGTCCTCATTGATCTCCCCGATGTAACCCAGGACATGGGAGGCCAGGTCCCCCTGGGGGTAATACCGCTCGGGCTCCATCTGGATATAGACCCCCGGCAGGTGGACGCGGTTTTCCTCGATGCGGGCGATCAGGTCCGGGTCCAGGTGGGATTGGAGGCGGACAGGTTCAAATTTGCGCCGCTGGCGGCGGCTTTCCACCAGGTTCTCCAGGGAAGACAGCGGTTCTTCCAAGAGCTCGCTCAGTTTTTGCAAAGAGGGGCCGTATGCCTTAACGTCGGCAGGGACAAGAAAAAGCGAGTAGGTCGGCCGGTTGGTGGCCAGGACCTCATTATTGCGGTCCGTGATGATGCCCCGGGGGGCCCTTTGGGGAATCAGGCGGAGGCTGTTGGTATCGGAAAGGCTGCGGTAAAAGGGGTAATTGAGGATTTGGAGGTAAAAAAGTTTCAGGAATATGCCTGCGAAAGCCATTGTGATAAGGCCCAGCAGGAAGCCCATTTTTTTCTCTGGGGAGCCGCCGAATTTTCCCCGTGGAAATTTTAAAGCCACTTCAACCCCCGGATCCCGAACTCAAGTTTAAGCGGTCGCGGGATCAAAACGACGCTTCCGGAACCGGACAACAAAGAAACAAACCACGACCCCCGCCAAGGTCGTCGCCATAAGGCTCCTGACGAGGATCCCCAAGGCGTCCCCTGCCGGCGGAGCCGTCCCGTCCCATTTCAATAAAACCCATATGAAAATCTGGTGAAAAAGCGTCGCCAAGAAAACCAGGAAGGTCTGGGTCAAAACCCTCTCCCGGTAAATATGCCTCTTCGATAAGGAGGCCAGGATACCGGTGAGGGTCTTGGCAATCGTGTTGGGGCCGATCCATCCGGACGATAAAAGGTCCTGGAGCAGGCCCATCAGGAACCCCCATCCCCCCGCCTTGGGCAGGTCGGTCCGGAGGCCGACTAACACCACGAATAAGAGGGGCAAATCCACTCCCCAAGCCGCCACGGCGGGCAGTTGCTGGATAAAGAACAGGGCCAGGATCCACAGCATTTCTTTGGGAATTCTCATTGATAAACATCCACCGGCGGAAGGATAAAAACATAATCCAAGGCGGCGAAATCGACGGCCGGCGCCACCTCGATTTCAGTGTTCAATCCGTTTTCTGATTCGGTTTTTTTGGTGATCGTCCCGATGGGATAGCCCTTGGGGAAGACCCCCCCCATCCCGGAGGAAACCAGGACGTCGTTTTTTTGGATATCCTCACCCGCATTGACATAGGCGTACCGCAATTGGTTGTGTCCTGTTCCCTGCACGATCCCCGTCACCCGGGACCGGTCGTCGATGCCGGCCACGCTGGAACCGTTGTCCGTGAGCAAAAGCACCCTGGAATTCTTCGCGGTAACCTCGATGACGCGGCCCACCATGCCCTGCTCGGAGATGACGGGTGAATCCTCCTGGATGCCGTCGTCCGACCCAACATCCACGATGAAGCTGCTGTCCCAGGTGCTGGGATCGTGGGCGATGATGCGGGCGATCTTGGCGGCGTGGGGCAGGTGGGCCTTGATCTGCAATACCTCCTGCAGGCGCGACAACTCGGTTTCAACGGACTTGTGATTGGCCAGTTCCAGGCGCAGGGATTGGTTTTCCAGCTGCAGACGTTCCACTTCCTGGCGGAGGACCCTCAGTTCCCGGACGGCATTCAAGGTATTTTCGGGAAAGGAGATCAACCAATTAATGGACTCTTGGAACGGAAGCCAAAGGGCGAGGGTCGCGCCTTTGGGCCCCGACCCAGCATCGGCCCGGTGGCTGTTGCGTTCGATCAAAAGCCAGGCGCAAAACAGGAGGGCGGCGGTCAGTAGGAACCGGGAGATGTTTTTAAGGAAAAATTTAAGCATGAGGCCCCGATAGGCAGTTTTCAGTCATCAGTTGTCGGTTCTCAGCTGGAACCTGACAGCCGACAGCCGGCAACTGTCGTTACACGTACTCTTTCTCGAGGACAGAAATGCGCTTGAGGAAGTCCATGGAACGGTCCAGCAAATGCCCCGCACCCATGGCGACCGCAGTGGTGGGATCATCCGCATGGTTCACCGGTACGCCCGTTTCGTCCCGAAGGCGCTCGTCCAACCCCTTGAGAAGGGAGGAACCGCCGGCCAGGATGATGCCACGGTCCACGATGTCAGCCGCCAACTCGGGAGGCGTACGTTCCAACGTCATCTTGATGGTTTCAATGATGGGAACCAGGGGCTCTTCCAGGGCGCCGCGCACTTCCTCGCTTGTCAGTTCGATGGTTTTCGGCAATCCGGTGACCAAGTCCCGGCCTTTGATCTGCATGCGCAGCTCCTGTTCCAAGGGGAAAGCCGAGCCGATCTGGATCTTGATGTCTTCCGCCGTTCTCTCCCCGACCAGGATATTGTAGGTTCGCTTGATGTAATTAATGATGGCTTCGTCCAGTTCGTCACCCGCAACCCGGATGGATTTGCCGTAGACGATGTCACCCAGGGAAATAACTGCGACCTCAGTCGTTCCGCCGCCGATGTCCACGATCATGTTGCCCTGGGGCTCGGCGATCGGCATGCCAGCCCCGATAGCCGCCGCCATGGGTTCCTCAACCAGGTAGACTTCCCGGGCGCCGGCCTGTTCGGCCGAATCGCGCACGGCGCGCTTTTCCACCTCGGTGCAACCCGAAGGGATAGCCACCACGATGCGGGGCCGGATCAGTGAACGGCGGTTATGGACCTTGGAAATGAAGTAACGGAGCATGCGCTCGGTCACTTCGAAATCGGCGATGACACCATCCTTCATGGGGCGGATGGAAACAATTGAGCCCGGCGTCCTCCCCAGCATCAGCTTGGCATCGTTCCCTACGGCCAGGATCTGGTTGGTGCTCTTATGAACGACCACGAGGGAAGGCTCTTGGAGGACAATCCCCCGGCCCTTCACGTAAACCAGCGTGGTGGCCGTACCCAGGTCGATGGCCACATCACTCGAGAATAACCCTAAAAGAAAGTTTAACAAGCGAAGCTCCTAATGGTGTTTATTCCAGGAGACCAAAAAATGTCCCCTAAAACCCGTTTCCCGCTGCTTTCGAAACCCTATGAAACAATTGAGGGGGTATGAAAGATTTCGGATTCAAAAGATCAGTTGATTTGACCTTCAAACACAAAAAAAACCCCGGTTTGAAAAACCGAGGGTCTTGAAAGCGGTCGAAAACCTTTATTTCAGGGGGGTTAATATAACACAGGCCCTAGGGGAGTCCAATCCTTTTCACCCTGCAAAACCGTCACTTCAGGAACCGGGGTCGGATTGGAAAACGATGCAGCTTTAAGAAAAGCGGAAACAGGCCTTGTGGCGGCTTACTTCTTTTCGGGTGCCGGCATGGGTGCGGGATTACCTTTGGCCTTCTCTTTCAAAATTCGCTCAAAAAGCTTGAGATATTCTTTTTTCAAATCGGCCGTGCTGAAATTGCGGTACTGCCCTTCGTTGTATTTCTCGCCCAGGTATTCCTTGCTTTGGCGGATAAAGGTAAGGACGGCCCCGATGTTTTCATCGGTCTCGGCGGTCACAGGAGCATCGATCACAACGCGCTGCAGAATCCCTTCCCGGTACCGGCCAATCTGGTCTTCCGTCGGATTGACGATGCCCGTGATTTTCCCGGAGAAGTTCTCAATAAAGAAAAGGACTTCGACTTCCTTGCCGTATAACTCGGATATGGCCGTAACCGGCGTGGACCTGGGTTTGTTGCTGAGTAAATCGGCGCCACATTCCTTGCAAAATTTGCTTTGAGGATCGTTTTTAGCGCCGCATTGGCTACATTTCATGAAACACATTCTCCGCTAGAAATGGGCCTAACTATACCATGGTGCCCAGCCCTTGCAAGGGCTTTTACCGCTGTTTTCACGTTTTTCTCCATGTTCCTAACGGCCATTAAGGCCAACTCTTGAGTGTTTAGACGTTTACATTTTCCTGGTCGGCACGGCACCGGTTAAGGATTCGTAAACCCATTTTAGGTCCCGGCCCTTCCTCAAAGATCGTTCACACCGGTGGAATTTTTTTATCGCCCAACAGTGATTTATAAATCCACGGAATGCTGACCAAAAAAATGCAAATTTTATTGAACACCTTTGGGATTCGAGATAAGTTTGTTGCCATGACATTTCGTCAACACCGGAGCGCCGCAAACACTTCGGGACAAGCGGCGGTTGAATATCTGCTGACATTGACGGCGGTCTTTATCGCGTTCGCCGGAGTGTCGGTTTTGTTTTCGAACCAGGTGGACCATTATCTTTCCCTGCTGTTCGACATGATCGTTCTGCCGTTTTAATTTGAAAGGAGCCGTCCGATGAAGAATCTAAGTCAAAAAGGCCAGGGCATGACGGAATATATTTTGATCGTCGCCTTGATCGCAGTCGCCGTTATTGGAGTTGTTAAATTTTTTGGTTCCAACGTCAAAAGCGGCTTCAAAGATGCCGGGGATAAAGTGAACGGCGCCATCAAATCCGGGACCGATAGCAGCAAGGACCAAACCGGCGGCAAAATTTAACCGCAAGTTTGACGAATGAGAAAGTTTCCTCGAACATCCGCGAAGGGGCAATCAGCGGTTGAGTTTGTACTGATAGCCCCTTTACTTTTTTTCATCTTTTTTGCCATCATTCAAATCAGTTATATGGCTTACGTGTCTTTCGCGGTTCAAAGGGCCGCCTTAGCCGTAGCCCGTACGGCTTCACTGAGCGGCCTTGACAACCAGGCTCTTTTCCAAACCCAATTGGCCGTTTCTCTCATGCCGATCGCAAACTTGAATCGAAAAACCCTTTTGACCGTTCTGGCAAGCGACTGCAAAGTTTCCGTCTCACCCGACGGGCAAAAAATCACCGCTCAAGTCCGGTATCCCATGCCTATTTGGGTCCCCCTGGCGGATAAGGTTCTCGGGGAAACCTTGGTTCCGACGGCCGATTACAATTCAACGGCAGCCGGCCAAGCCATTAAAGCTATTTTTAAGATGTTGAATTTGAATCCGTCCCCCGATTTGTCCTTTTCGGGAGTCCACTTGCCGGTTTGCTGGATAAGTTATCAAGCGACGACTTTCAATGAGGGTCATAGGCGGTAAACAAATGGCGTTCCAAAAATTAAGGGACTTCAACCAAAATCCCCTTGGCCAAGTGCTATTGGCCACACTCCTTTTTTGCTTCGTTTTCATCGCTCTTTTCCTCGGTCTTTACAAGAGTGGTCAAGCTTATATTGTCAAAGAAGAGACGCGCCGGGCGGTCAACTTGACCTCCCTCACCGGTGGGGCGGTCTATGCCAACGGGCTTCAATTAGTCCGGGAAGCTAATATCGTCATAATGGGTTCTGCCGCTTTTGATGCTGCGGTCATTGCCCAATCCATTGGGGAGGCCTTACTGGCGCCCCCTCCCCTCGATGTTGCGGCAGTGGCCTTGGCTGCGGAAAAAGCGGATCCCCATTCACGAAACCCGGCCCAAGACATTTTTGCCGCCGTATTCGGCGTAGATACCCCCGCCGGAATCGGAGCCTATCCGGCACTCATCGCGGGGCAGGCCTATCTCACGGCCAACGAAAACTCCCTGTCCCTGCCCCCTTACAATGCATACAACTACGAAACCGCGAAAGATATTGATGCCGTCGCTCCCAATATGGCCCTACGTTTTCGCCATGCCGATGAATTCCTTCCCGATAACAATGTCGCGCCTTACTCCTTGATGCATAACGGGGTCCGACACTATTTCTATTCGGACCAGGTTGAATCAGCCGACAACCCCCGACACCCAAAGCAAATGCGGGTCAAAAAATTCTCCAGTTCCGAGTTTGCCGGGTGGTGGGTACGGCGAGAAAAGGGAGGGCTGGATGACGGCGGCGCTGGCAATTTATCGGGCCAAAATCCTTTCTCAAAAGTGACCGGAATTGGTTTGTTGAAAAAATATTTGCATCAATTCAAGTTGGATATCACCGACCGGGACGACCCGCCCTGCCACAGTTTCACCACGCTGGGAAACATGAAGGTTAAAACGGGAGCCCAGGACAAAAGCCTCTACGAGGTTGGTGAGGTCCGCGTCGAAACGAAAGGAATATCGGCCTGGGATACCGGAAAGCCTTTCCAGATTTACCTGGTCAAAGTCAATATCGATGCTTTCCCCGTCTTGCGCCAAAGCCTTCAAACACTTCGAAACATACCTGTGCTCAACAATATTCTCCAAAGTTCGGATATTTTGAACGGTTTATGAAAAACCTCAAAATCCCGGGTGATTTCAGGGGACAGGCGCTTGTCGAAATAATCCTGGCCCTTCCCATCCTTTTGCTTTTTGTGGCAGGCATTTCCCAATTGGCGGTCACTTTCCTTTGCTACGTCCAATTCGAACATGCCTGTGGTGAAGCGGCCCGCCAGTACGCTGCCGGAACAATCAACAAGGATGCGCTGGGATCCAGAATCGCAAATAACCTGGGAAACCTAAGTGGATATTTCGATATTGGATCACTTGATATTCGAATCCAGACACCAAGCAACAATGCCGAAAAAGCCTTGGACAAGGTCCGCCATTCAATTTCATACTTTCCCTTTGTTCCTCATTATGAAGGCTATGAATGGTCGATTAGCATAAAAGTCCATCCGCCCTTTTTGTTTAAACTAATCTTTCCAAATGGAATAACCTTTCGAACAGTTATGCAGGTCTACCGGTATCCAACATGAGAAAAATCTTCAGCCAACACCTGTGGTTTTGGAGCGCTCTTTTCGGGTGGTGTTTTATTACGGCGGTGGGCGCCTGGGCCCTTATTTTTGCCCCTTTTGATATACGACCAAAAAAGTTTTCGGAGTTCTCCGTCAAAATCAATGGTGTAACTGAGGACAACCAGCTCTTGGTTTGCAACGCTCCGCTCCGTGAATCTTTGGAATCCGTCACGGATCAATGGCAGGCCGAGGGTTGGAAATGCATTACGGGAATCCTGAACTTGGCCCCCCTCCTTTCAACCATGCCAAAAAGCGACCAAGAAACACTTGATCGATTTGCGCAATTGCGATGTTTCAAAAAGGGGGAAAATTTTCGCTTATTAGGATTTCTTGGCGATTCCAACTCCAATCAAACCTATGAATGGATTTGTGAAATTCCCGCGAAGACCCTGGAAGAGCAAAAGCCCTTCGCCATCGATTTCCCGCTGAAACCGCCCCAAAACGCTGTTCACATTTTCACTATCAAAGCCCAAAAAGTCGAAACCTGCATTTGGTCATTACCTTTTTCGACAAATCCAGAGGGCCGCTTTATTGACGATTTCACTTCACAAGGATTTAACGGCCGTCTTTGGTCCAAACAAGGCGAAGGACATGTTTACCTTCTCCAAAGGGGATCCATCCGTTTGCTGGCCTCGATTGAAATGACTGACAAAAAAGAAACAATTTCGGTGGTGAAACTCGACAGAATCTAAGTTAAAATTTGTTTTATTTTTAGTGCAAATATTCGGACACATTGGACGAATCGGAGCATTATGAACAACCGAAATTCTCTGATCGCTCTCGTTATTGGAGTTTTGTTCGGAGGCCTGGCCTTTTTCATCCTCTATCAAAATGCGGCCGAATTGGAAAAAAAAACCACCCCGGTGGAGGTTTTAGTGGCCGTCGATTACATACCCGCCGGCGTTTTTTTGAAACCGGATATGGTGCAAAAGAAATCGGTTCCCGATTCCTATGTTAGCCCCAGTGCCATCCGGGATTTAAAGGAAGTCGATGGCATGATGACAATGGTCCCTATCTCGGCGGGCGAGCAGATACTTTCGAATAAATTTAGCGAAGGTGAAGCTTCCCTCGCCTTGGCACTGAATCCCGGATACCGCGCTTACACCCTGGCGGTGGATGAAACCAACGGGATTGGCGGTCTTTTGAAGCCGGGAAACCATGTTGATATCCTGACAAGACTCGAATCGGACAAACGTTCGGTAACATCCTTTGTTTTTCAAAATGTTTCAGTAATCGCTGTTGGACAAAAGCTCGGTTGGAAACCCAACTTGTCTAAAACCTCCGCCCCCGCTCCCGGCGATGACAATTCAGGCTACAGCACGGTAACACTGGCGGTCACTCCGGAGCAGGCCGAGACTTTAATGTATATGGAAGGCCGCCCTCTTCGCCTGATACTGCGGGGGCCCAATGACGATGAAATCGTTTCAGTACCCGCGCAAACCGAATCAGACGTCTTGTCAAAGCTGGGGCATTTCACCCCCACCTCCAAACGCGGGATTCAAATTATCCGCGGAACTTCCAAATCGGGTGACTAAAAGCATGAAAAATATTGCCGGTTGTTTTTTGATTCTTTGTTTTTTTTGCCCACTCGATGTTTTTCCAAATGCTAGCCCTATTTATCTGACCACTGGGGAGTCCAAATTAATCCACGTTGAATCCGCCAAAAAGGTCGCCATTGGAAATCCCGACATTGCCGATGTAACGGCGGTCAGCGACCAAGAAATTCTTCTTTCAGCCAAATCTCCGGGCACTACAAACCTCATTTTTGTTTCTCCGGACGGCGATAAGGAAACCAGGACTATCACGGTTTCGGCACATAACTTGAAAAAATCCATGGTCGAAGTGGATGTGGAAGTTATGGAAATCGACAATCAAAGCGCACTAAGGGCCGGATTAAGCTGGGGATCGGTTCAACCGGCCACTGGAACCGGTTCTTCGAATGGAGTTTCCCTGGCAACGGGGCCGGTCACCCCCAATAACATCGGGATTGCCGAAAACTTTCCTCCTCCCCTCGTTTCTTTTGGAACTTTTGCCCGGCAAAGTTTGAGCGCCAGCCTCCAGCTTTTAATTGACCGGGGAAAAGCCAAAATTCTCTCGAAACCCAAACTGTTGGCTGTCAGCGGGTCGGAAGCCAGCTTTCTTTCAGGCGGGGAAATCCCCTATGTTTCCGAAAGTAATTTGGGTTCGTCGAATGTCCAGTGGAAACCCTATGGCGTAAAGCTCAAGATCAAGCCCAGCATCGATGGTGACGACAACATTTCCGCCGATTTGAGGGTGGAGGTCAGCGGCATCGACAACGCGAACGGGGTATCGACCGGGAATGGCATTATTATTCCAGCTTTAAGCACCCGGTGGGTTGAAACGTCGGTTTACATGAAAAGCGGCAGCACTCTTGTTATCGCCGGTCTCATCAATGAAAACGACCAAAAACTTACCTCAGGCATACCTCTCCTGAGCGACATTCCCGTCCTGGGCGAGCTCTTTCGTTTCACCAACGACCAAAAAAACCAGACGGAGCTTGTTATTTTTGTAACTCCTTCGCTGGTAGGCCAATCGGGCAGTGAAACTTAGAAGGTTGGAGGAATTAAACCGCTCAATTCTCCGCTTTGGGGGCGGTCAAAACCCCTTCCATTTTATCCCCTGGTTTTACGCCTTCCTTGCCGAACCATCCTCCGTTCATTTCCAGGACATATTTGGCCGGGCCCTTGGACCAAACGCTCTGTTCGCTTTGTGGAATCATTTCCTCTGTATTAATGATATTTCCTTTTTCATCCATAAAGGCGACGCTGAGGGGGATCAGCGTGTTCTTCATCCAAAAGGCTCTCATCGCCGTGTCAGGGAAAACAAACAACATCCCGTTGTTCCAATCCATTTCCTGTCGGAACATCAGTCCCGAACTTCGGGTGGCTTCCTTGTTGGCCACTTCCGCCCAAACCTCCTGTCCGTCCACCTTCAAGGAGACTACCGGCATATCGCTTTTCGGTTTTGGATGGCAGGATGTTCCGGTGAGAAAGGGGGCGAAACTCACCGCCAAGAGGACGATCAGGGCTCTAAAGAATTTGGACATGGCTTGCACCTATTCTCCGGAACCGGATTCGACGGACATCCGGCCCAAAAAGTGAAATAAATTGACGCTTTTCAAGGGGTTGTTTTAATATATCCCATATGAGAAAGCTTTGTTTAACTTTTGCTTGCCTCTTCCTTGCCACCTCGATTTTACCTTCGACTGTTTCAGCCGCCTCGTCCAAAAAGAAAAAACACAAAAAAACAACTCCGGTTGCCGCACCCCTTGCCAAACCCTCGGTTGCGAACCCCTCTTCCGAATCCCAAACCAGTGAGCCAGTCCGAACCATTGAAAGGAACCACGGCATTGCCCGCGCCAAATTAGCCGATGCTTACGACTACGCCAAAGCCTTGTACGCGGCGAAACAATACGATAAGGCTATGGATATTTTCAAAAAAATAGTCCTCGCCGCCACCGATTCAGACCTTAGCGCCAATTCCCTTTACCTTTATTCCCAATGTGCATTTCACACCCAGGACTTCAACGGTTGCGTCAAATCCCTGAACCTTTTGGCCAAACGCTGGCCCGACTGCCCGATTATCAAAACAGGTTATGTTTCCCGCTTTTGTTCTTACCTTATTGATGACGAGGCCAATGTTCAAACCG
>Ga0070734_10004098_pt1 | contig 14240 bp, 15 predicted proteins | sample Coa_R1_8_FD_66444 | JGI IMG/M metagenome (GOLD analysis project Ga0070734, IMG submission 66444) | Surface soil microbial communities from Centralia Pennsylvania, which are recovering from an underground coalmine fire - Coalmine... | ecosystem: Environmental > Terrestrial > Soil > Unclassified ...
TGCAGCCAGCGGCTATACCCACGAATTCATGCCTCTGGTGGCCGTCACGGTCTTCTGGTCGGTCGGGTTTCACCTGTGGGCCTCGGTCCAGTCGGCGATCACACTGGCGCTGGCCAAGGGCAGAGAGGGTGGGCGACACCTCGGGCGGATGTCGGCGGTCGGCTCGACGGCGACGCTGGTGGCGCTGGGCTTCGCCTGGGCGCTGGCGAAGTTCGCCCCGAAGCTCGACTATACGGTCTATTTCCTGATCGCGGGCGGATGTATCGCCGTTGCCGCCCTCCTGTGCGCTCTGCTCTCGACCCACGCCTCCGGCACAGAGCGCGCGCCGATCATCTTCCGGCGCGAGTATGGCCTGTTCTACCTGCTCACCTTTCTGGAGGGCTGCCGCCGCCAGATCTTCAGCATCTTCGCCTCCTTCGCCCTGATCCTGGTCTACAAGGTCCCCCTCTCCACCATGCTGCTCCTGCAGTTTGTGAATGCCATCCTCATCTCACTCACCGCACCGACCATCGGCAGACTGATGGACCGGCGCGGCGAGCGCGGCCCGCTCACCTTCTATAGTATCGGCCTCATTGTGGTCTTTCTGGGCTATGCCACCGTGCCCTCCGTCTGGGCGCTGTACGGCCTGTTTCTGATAGACAACATCCTCTTCAGCTTCGGCGTCGGGTTCACTACCTACCTGCACCGCATCGCCCGCCCAAAGGAGTTAACGCCCTGCCTCTCCATGGGCGTCACCATGAACCATATCGCGGCGGTGACCGTTCCCGTAGGAGGCGCGTGGCTCTGGCAGCACTATCACAACTACCAGTTGCCCTTCTGGGTGGGGGTGGGCATCGCCTTCGTCTCTCTGTTCGCCACCCGCTGGCTCCCCCAGGGCGCGCGCCCTGTCGCAGCGGCGCGATAACCCTCGGGCAAGCGGACGTGACAATCGAAATGGGTGCAGGGCTTGGCTCCCCGGTGTTGAAACACCGGTCTACGTTTGCGAAGAAAAGGTCGCGGATAAGGTCGCACCTTCGGTGCAGTCCAAATCTGCTCTTCCCCCGCAGATTTCGCGCAGTCCAAATTCGCTTGTTACGCGAATTTCCTGCGCCGACTCCCTCAGAGAATTTGAGCCCACGCAGGAAATCCGCGAGGGAATAGCGGATTTGGGCTGCACCAAAGGTGCGACCTTTTCTTCGCAAACGTAGACCGGTACTTCAGTGCCGTGAGAAAAACCTTATGCGCAAACACAACCGTAGGATCCTGCTTTTATTGGCGCTGCTGCTCTGTGGGGCAGCCGTATGGGGGGTGCGTCGCGCCTGGCCTCCCCCCATCTACAACCTGCTGGAGCGCGCGACAAAAGTCGCGGATGTTCGGGACGATCGGTCCTACTACTGGCTCTCCCACGACGAACTTCTGGTGAAGAGTTCCAATAGCTCGCATACGCCATGGTCGGGGAATCTCGATATGATAGACGTTCGGGCCCGGACGCGTACCCCTCTGGAAGGGTTGACTGCAGCCATCATGCAGCACCGCACCCATTATGACTATGACGGGCCCTGGTCGTTCGAACGCTCGCCGAACGGCCAATATATAATCTGGATCTGCAGGGACCCTGCGGATGGCGGCATCCATCCGAGCACGGCCCACCTGGATGGGGCGGAGTACCATGAGTGGCCCTCGATAGCCGATTATGATGCCCCTCAGTGGATTGACGGTCATCGCTGGTACAATTATGTGGAGACCGCACACACAAAATACCTGACTGTCCATGATGTCACGCAACCCCATGCAGATCGCAAATTGCTCTATAACTCCTCAGAAGCGCAATCCCTCGAATCTCTCGCTACGCGCTATTCCGGACAAGACCAACAGAGTATCATGCTCAGCGCGGAACCGGCTCATGACATTACGGCAAACGTTGTCTTTGATATTGTCATGCGGCCTGCAGGCGTTGTTACCGATACGCCGCCCAAGCGGATAGATACCATCACTTTCCCCCCCGGAACAGAAATCCATGCCTATATGCTGAACCCTCAGATGACGTGCCTCCTCTTCATGGACATGGAAACAGACATTCCTCCTTATGCCCCTCTATTGCACCGCATTATTCCCTCTTACTCCTATCCGGCCCATCCTATCCTACGCCTCTGCATCTACCACATCGATAAGAAAGAGCTTTCCGAGGTAGGGCGCATAGACAACCCATCAGCTCTCCTCCCCTCCCTTTCCATGTGGGCGTCCGATGGCAAGCGCTTCTGTTTTTTCTACAACAGCGCCCTTTACACCGTTCCGGTGGATTGACCGGGGAAAAGTTCTCTCGCCCCTTGCTTTTGTCGGGTAAGAACTGCTAAAATAGAGTGTGGCCTTGAGAGGGCCACTTAAAAAATTCGAGTTTGTGAAATTTCGCACGTACTCAACCATATCCCGCCGGAGCGGACACCCACGCGATTATTCCCATCCCATACCGGCGACCAAAGGAGCATCGCTTCATTATGGCAACCGGACACATCGTACAGGTGCAGGGGCCCGTCGTGGACTTGGGGTTCGCGGCCGGCGAACTGCCGTCCATCAACAACGCGATCAAAATTCTGGACAAGTCCCGCGAGATTGACCTCACGCTTGAGGTGGCGCAGCACCTGGGCAACGATGTCGTGCGCTGCATCGCCATGTCCAGCACCGACGGCCTGGTGCGCGGGATGGACGCAAACGACACCGGCGCGCCCATCGCCGTCCCGGTCGGGCGCGAGACTCTGGGGCGCGTCTTCAATCTGCTGGGCCAGCCCGTAGACGAGCGCGGGCCGGTGGACGCCAAGGAGTACTGGCCCATCCATCGCCCCGCCCCCACCTTCTCCGAACAGAACAGCGCCCAGGAAGTTCTCGAAACCGGCCTCAAGGTCGTGGATCTGCTCACCCCGTTCCTCAAGGGCGGTAAGATCGGCCTGTTCGGCGGCGCCGGACTGGGCAAGACCGTTCTCATTCAGGAACTGATCACCAACATCGCCACGGAGCACGGAGGCTTCTCCGTCTTTGCGGGCGTGGGCGAGCGCACCCGCGAGGGCAATGACCTCTGGCTGGAAATGACCGAGTCGGGCGTTATCACCAAGACCGCCATGGTCTTCGGGCAGATGAACGAGCCGCCGGGGGCGCGCCTGCGCGTCGCCCTCTCCGCCCTCACCATCGCCGAATACTTCCGCGATGTGGAGAAGCAGGACGTGCTCCTCTTCGTGGACAACATCTTCCGGTTTGTGCAGGCAGGCTCCGAAGTGTCCGCCCTGCTGGGCCGCATCCCCAGCGCGGTCGGCTACCAGCCCACGCTGGGAACCGAGATGGGCCAGCTCCAGGAGCGCATCACCTCCACCAAGCAGGGGTCCGTCACTTCCGTCCAGGCCATCTACGTGCCCGCCGACGACCCGACCGACCCGGCCCCGGCGACCACCTTCGCCCACCTGGACGCTTACGTCTATCTGGAGCGGCGTATCACCGAGAAGGGCATCTATCCCGCTGTCGACCCGCTGGCCTCCACCTCCCGCATCCTGCAGGCCAACGTCGTCGGGCAGGAGCACTATGAGGTGGCGCGCGGCGTGCAGCAGATCCTGCAGCGCTACAAAGAGCTTCAGGACATTATCGCCATCCTCGGCATTGACGAACTCTCCGACGACGACAAACTGGTCGTCTCCCGCGCCCGCCGCGTGGAGAAGTTCATGTCGCAGCCGTTCCGTGTCGCGGAACAGTTCACCGGCCTGCCCGGCAAATACGTGCCGCTCAAGGAGACCATCCGCTCCTTCAAAGAGCTTATCGGGGGCGTCCATGACGACCTGCCGGAGCAGGCGTTCTACAATGTCGGTGTCATCGATGAGGCTGTCGAGAAGGCGAAAACGCTGAGCGCCTAAGCGAAGAGAGGATCTTTTTATGGCAACGTTTCCTCTTGAATTGGTGACGCCGGAGAAGGTGATGTTTTCGGAGGAGGTGCAGGCGATCCGCGCGCCGGGCGTCGAGGGTTCGTTCGGCGTCCTGGCAAAGCATGCGCCCATGCTCGCCGAATTGACCACCGGCCTCATCAAAGTGACCCGCATCAATGGCTTCGAGGCGTTTATCGCCACCAGCGGCGGCTTCCTGCAGGTCACGCGTGAGAAGGTCATCATCCTGGCCGACTCCGCCGAACTCTCCGAAGAGATCGACGTGGAGCGCGCCAGAGCCACCGCCGAACGCGCCCGCAAGCTGTTGGAAGTGCCGGACGGCAGCATCGACGCCGAAGCTGCCCGCGCCGAACTCGAACGCGCCCAGAACCGCATCCGCATCGCTCAGATGCGTCAGTAGCAAGCGCCGGTTTGTTGTACAATACGCCCCGCGTACCGGACGCGGGGCGTTTTGCCGTTTCGCGATCACCTCATCGGAGTAAGACGGGCGCACGCGCTTGCAGATAACACCTTTACCGCAAGGGGGTTAGGGACGAGGGCAGAATCGTGCCGGATTTGCCGTCAAATTTACCCTCGATCTCCACCTTGTCGTCGGCAGTGAAGTTCGTGGTCACAGCGGCGATGCTGACCCAGTTCGGATGCTGCGAAGGGGTGGACGTGCCGCCCTTAGACATGATCTTCAACTCCCGATCTGCATCCGCCTGAGTGCCATCGTAAAGCACCGGCACGTTAAAGAGCTTGACGACTGTTCCCTGGAGGCGAATGACCTGGCCATCATAGTCCATAGGATGCGCGAGAACTTCCTTCATCGTGACTGTCTGCGGTTGGGTGGCGCAACCCGCAAGCCAACAAAGCACCAAAGGAATAAAAAGACGAGATCTCATGGGAACACCTCCTCAACAACTATGTACCCATGTTGCGTCAAAGGTGCAGTAGATTCCTGCTTTTATCCTCTCTGACAGATGGAAAAACCGGGGGAGGAAAACTGTACCTGTTTGACGAAGCACGCAGCACATACAACTAGCGAGGAAAGCCATGGAACCATTGTCATCTCAAATGCAGGAACATCATTGGACACTCGATTCCCGGAGAGCCGTTGCCATGAATGTGGTAATGCTGTTGCTGTTTCCTGTGGGGTTGATTCTCTTCGGTACTCTCGCAAATGTCATGCGTCCCGTGTATTCGTTTTCGTTCACTCTCGATCCTCATAACACCTTGCTCGCCATTTTTGCTATTATTTTCATCGTTGTCTTGAGCCCCCTGCTCCTGATCGTGCTCACCCTTATCTTTCATGAGTGGTGCCATGGATTGGCTTTCCGATGGGCCGGAGCGAAACCGCGCTATGGAGCCAAGCTCGTCAAGCGTATCCTCCCTATTCTCTATGCAACGGCTGCCGGAAAATGGCTGACGAAACGCCAGTATCTCGTTGTTGCGCTTGCTCCGACGGTACTGGTCAATCTTGTCGGAGTAGCATTGATGTGGCCTCCAACGCTTTTGCGCTATCTCCTAGTCCTTCCGCTGGTGGCAAATTTTTGTGGCTGCGTAGGCGATTGGTGGATGACGCTTTTCATCCTCAAATTACCTGCCAGCACGATGATTGAGGATACCCAGGAAGGGTTTCGCTATCGCTACGAACCCCCTGCCTGACGAGAGTATAGGAGGCAATGCGTGGGAAACGATGCGGTATCCTACGTCCATGGCGCATCGAATGTGCCGCTACTGGGCGAGACGATAGGCGCGAATCTCGACCGCACGACGGCCCGGTTTCCGGACCGGGAGGCGCTCATCAGCGTCCATCAGGGCCTGCGCTATACGTATGCCACGTTCCACGCCGCCGTCGAGGAGATCGCACGGGGCCTCATGGCGCTGAACATCGCTCCCGGAGAGCGGGTCGGGATCTGGTCGCCGAACCGGGTGGAGTGGGCCATCCTGCAGTACGCGACGGCGAAGATCGGCGCGATCCTCGTCAACATCAACCCGGCTTATCGCATCACCGAACTGACCTACGTTCTGAAGCAGTCCGGGATTGCGACCCTCGTGCTGGCGGCCTCCTTCCGCCAGGCCGACTATCTGGCGATGGCGCAGGAGGCCTGGGCCGTTTCGCCGGCATTAAAAACGCTGATCGTCCTCGGTGGCGAAGCGCCCTCCGGAATGCACTCCTGGCACGATCTGCGCGAACGCGCCGGAAAGGTAGATGGAGACGCCCTGCGCCGGCGGGAGGCGCTGCTCCAGTTCGACGATCCCATCAACATCCAGTACACCTCCGGCACGACCGGGTTTCCCAAGGGCGCAACGCTCTCCCACCACAACATTCTCAACAACGGCTTCTTCATCGGGGAGGGCTGCGCCTACACGGAGGCCGACCGGGTCTGCATTCCCGTCCCGCTCTACCACTGCTTCGGGATGGTGCTGGGCAACCTGGCCTGTACCACCCATGGCGCCGCCATGATCTACCCCTCGGAAGCGTTCGATCCCGGTGCAGTGCTGAAGACAGTCGAGGCTGAGCGCTGCACCAGCCTCTATGGCGTTCCCACGATGTTCATCGCGGAGCTGGAGCATCCTCGCTTCGCGACCCGCGACCTGAGCAGCCTGCGCACCGGCATTATGGCCGGATCTCTCTGTCCCATCGAGGTGATGAAGCGTGTGCAGAGCGAGATGCACATGGCGCAGGTGACGATCTGCTACGGCATGACCGAGACCAGTCCCGTCTCCTTCCAGAGCCACCTGGACGACCCGCTGGAGAAGCGCGTCTCCACGGTCGGGAGGATCCATCCGCATGTCGAGGTGAAGATCATCGATCCCACGACCGGGCAGATCGTGCCGCGGGGCACGCCGGGGGAACTGTTGACGCGCGGCTATCCCGTGATGCTGGGCTACTGGGAGAACGAGACGGCGACACGGGAGGCCATCGACGCCGCCCGCTGGATGCATACCGGCGATCTGGCGACCCTCGATGCGGAGGGCTATGCGCAGATCGTCGGGCGTATCAAGGACATGGTCATTCGGGCGGGCGAAAATATCTATCCACGCGAAGTAGAAGAGTTTCTCTACGGACATCCCGCCATCAGCGACGTCCAGGTGATCGGCGTTCCGAACGCGAAGTATGGGGAGGAGATCTGCGCCTGGGTGCGGGTGAAGGAGGGAGCCGAGGTAACCGTGGAAGAGCTGCGCGCGTGGTGTAAGGGCAAAATCGCGGTGTATAAGATCCCCCGCTACTGGAAGTTCACCGATGCCTTCCCCATGACCGTGACCGGCAAGATCCAGAAGTTCAAAATGCGGGAGCAGTCGATCCGCGAATTGGGCCTCGATAAGGAGAAGTAGTCCTGTGAGAAGGTATATATTGACGGGCGCACCCGGAGCGGGAAAGACGACGCTCCTCCGCTATCTGGAGGATAGAGGCTACTGCGTGGTGGAGGAGGCAGCCACGGACATTATCGCACTGGAACAGCAAAAAGGCGTACAGGAACCCTGGGAAGAGATCTCTTTTATCGAAAAGATCCTGAACTTACAAATCCGGAGGCAAACTCAGGCCCTGTCCGCGCCAGGGGAAGTACAATTCTTTGATAGATCGCCTCTGGATACTTATGCGCTATACCAATATCTCGGCTATCCCGTTTCCCCCGAACTTTTAGAAAAGATCAAAGCGGCTCAAGAGGCAGGCCATTATGAGAGGGAGGTCTTCTTTATCGAGAACCTGGGGTTTTGCGAACCCACGGTCGCGAGAAGAATCACCTACGAAGAGACGCTACGTTTCGAAAAAATCCACGAGGACGTCTTTTGCGAGTGGGGCTATCGCTGCCTGAGAATCCCGCCACAGCCTATGCCCGAGCGCGCGCTTGCCTTATTATCGCATTTAGAGCCAATCGGTTCTGATTAGCGGAACCGCTGTAGCACGCGTTCACAACGGCGATGAATGAGTTGGGCGACCCGGACCCCAACGGAGTGTTCGGGCGTGACTTCAGGAAGTTTCGCAAGAATCGCTGCTGCCAGCCCCAATATACGCCGCTTTACCATCGGCTTGCCGAGACCGGCCTCCTCTTTTTTCTCAATGGAAGCGACTGCGATAGGGGAATGGCGTTCGGATCGTTTACCCAGGTTTCGGCGTAATCGAATACCATCTCGCCATGGTCATCCTGAATGAGGTTACCGACAAAATGCCGATGCAGATAAACGTCCAGCGTTCGGGCCATTATTTTATTTCCTGTTCCGCAGACATGCTCCTGCTGGCTTCTCCCACAGGCGCTGTCAGGGTTATCTGTATGCCTAAGGTATTTAACACGGCGAGCGCTTTTCCAAGCTGGCAAGTAGGCTTCCCCTTCTCCAAATCAATGATGAAGCGTAAACCGGTGCCGGCGGTCATTGCCAACTGCTCCTGGGTCAGACCCAGACTTGTGCGTGTGTATCTTATCAATTCACCCAATCGCGCAGGAGTGTATTTCATCACCACCTCCAATGTTCCCGCTCGGGAATATTAGGCAATATGACGCTCTAATCTCAACGATTGTTCCCGTTCGGGAATATGACGGGATTTTTCATCTCCGACGGGAGACGGTGAGGATACAACAAGGAGTTTACACACGCCGTGCCGAACATGCTTCCAGAACACCATCCACCTGGAAAGCAAAGCCATGCCCGGACCAAAAATCGGCGTCGTGATCCATACGACGCTGCGTGACCAGATCTTTACGCCTGCGGATATCGAACGGCTCAACGCGCTGGGCGATGTCCGCTATACCGACGCGCCCACACCCCTCACCGTCGAGGCCGCCTGCCATTTGCTGCAGGATTGTGAGGTTGGTCTCGGGTCCTGGCGGACGCCCTACCCGAACGCGGAACTGGTGACCGCCTGCCAGCATCTGCGCCTCTGGGAACACGCGGCAGGGACCGTGAAGCACTTCTTCGGCCCGCATCTGGAGGGCCGGGATCTGACCGTTGCCTCCTGTAAGACCGCCATCGCCGATAGCGTGGCGGAGCTGACCCTCGGCGAGATTATCCTGGGACTGCGGCAGATCCTCCCCAATGCCGCCGCCAATCGGCTCGGAGCAGCGCCAGCCCCCGCCAACCACAAGGGCCTCTTTGCCGCCACCGTCGGCGTCCTCGGCGCGTCCGAGGTCGGCAAACGGGTTCTGCGCCTGCTGCAGCCCTTCGGCTGCCGTATCCTGCTCTACGATCCTACGCTCACCCCCGAGCAGGCCGTAGCCCTCGGCGCAACTCTGGTCCCGGACGTCCTGGAACTGTGCCGAAATAGCGATGCGATTACTCTGCATACCCCTAATATTCCGGCCTGCTACCATCTGCTGGACGCCGAAGCCTTCGCCGCCATGCCGGACGACGCCGTCTTCATCAATACCGCGCGGGGCGACTGCATCGATGAGGCCGCACTGATCGCCGAACTCGAAAAGGGGCGTCTGTTCGCCTTTCTGGATGTCACCTCGCCGGAGCCTACCGCGCCCAACAGCCCGCTGCGCCGTCTGCCCAATGTGGTCCTCAACTCCCATATCGCCGGCCTGGCTGCGGCCAATATCGGCAAACAGGCGGTGGATGACATCGCCGCCTTCCTGCGTGGTGAACGCCCTCTCTGCGTCGTCACCGCCGACCAGCTCGACTATACCGCATGACATAACAATCACAAGAGAGCGCATGGAGAGACCGTCTCGGATGAGACAAACCATAGCGCGCGGAGATGAGGCATGAGCGTTTTCGATAGGTTTCGACTGGAGGGCCGGGTCGCCCTCGTGACGGGCGGCAGCAAGGGATTGGGCCGGGCGATGGCCCAGGCGCTGGCCGAAGCGGGCGCGGATGTCGCCCTCTGCAGCCGCAATCTGAGCGAGGCGGAAGCCGCCGCCTCGGAGATTGCGGAGGCGACGGGCCGGAACGTGCGGGGTTTTCAGGCCGATGTGACGGATCGGTCCTCCATATTGCAACTTCAGGCCGACTGCGAGACGGCGCTCGGGAAGGTGGACATCCTCATCAATAACGCCGGTATCAACGTCCGCAAGCCAACCGCGGAACTGACGGAAGAGGACTGGGATTCCGTGCTGGACATCAGCGTAAAAGGCTCCTTCCTCTGTTCCCAGGCGTTTCTGCCCGACATGATCGAGCGGAAATGGGGACGTATCGTCATGCTCGGCTCCATCATGACCCATGTCGCCATTGCGGGCCGCGCCGCCTACGCCTCCGCCAAGACGGGGGTGCTGGGCCTGACCCGCGCTCTGGCCCTGGAGGGAGCGCCGCATGGGGTGACGGTCAACTGCCTCTGTCCGGGCGTTTTCGCCACACCGATGAACCTCCCCTTGATGAACGATCCCGTCGCCTTCCAGACCTTTCTCTCCAAGATCCCCATGGGCCGTTGGGCACAACCGGAGGAGTTGAGCGGGGTGGTTCTCTTCCTCTGCTCCGACGCCTCCGCCTACATGACCGGCACGACCCTCACGGTGGATGGCGGCTGGACAGCACAATGAAGTCTCCCCGCCCACAAGGGGGCGGTTTTCCCGCCGCAACTGATAAAAACGAAACAAAAAGAGGAGGTATGGGGAATTTTACGCCCCTATCCCTCCTCTGCTTGGGAGCAGCTTAATGGCCGGGAGTGAGCAGGAAGGCTTGCTGGGCCTTGTCGCGCTCCCCTACCACATGGATCTCGCCCGCATCGTTGATCTCCCGGCCCTCCAACAACCTCCAGTCCGAACGAGCCTCCAACAGGTTGTTTAAGTTACTCATTCTTCTGTCTTGCCAGAGAAACGCAGCGGAAAACGGGTGCACCCCATCCTCGGCATAACCTACGATCTGACCCCGATTGTTGATACCGTAAGCCGCGCTTATCGAGCCGCCCAGCGTTCCCAGATCCTGCACCTTGCCCTCGGTGTAGAGGAAGGCGTGATTGAACCCATCGGCAGTATCCGATTCGCCGACCACCTGTCCTCGATCATTGAGGCAGTAGGCATGGCTGGTATTGCCACCCAGCGTGCCCAGATCCTGCATTTTACCCTGCCGCCAGAGGAAGGCATGGATATGATGATCGCGCGTCGTGGAGTCACCGCAAATCTCGCCACAGTCATTGATATGATAGGCGACGCTCCAGCCGCCCCCGAGCGTTCCCAGATCCTGTACCTCGCCCCGTTTCCAGAGAGCAGCGTGTAGATGGCCCATAAAGTTACGCACCCCTACCTCCTCACCCCACCGGTTGTGACCATTGACCACTCCCTGTCTTCCCGGTATTTGTAAGGAGTTTGTTGGAGGGCCGGCGGCGGGAGTTTGGGGGGCGGCCTGCGCCATGACATATCGGCCGGGAACCTGCAGAGTATCGATTCCTTTGAGCCACCAGAAGATACCGGCAGCGATGAGTAGGCAGGCAGGCATCAAGCCGAACGTGCGTAGAGTACGGGACATCTTTCTCTCCTTTTCTCTTCTTACAAACAATAGACACACTCCGGCAGCCCGTCAAGGGAGATTGATCTGCTCTCCCAGTAAATAAAGTTCCTGATCGCGTCCAGGGTTCGCTCTTTTCTGCTTATTCTCTCCGTGCGGCTGTTGTGCGCCGCCAATTTTCGATCCATCCAGGCGAACTACATAAGCATAGACCGGCCCGCCAAGAAAAACGGTGTCAAAGAATCTGCCGCCCGGCCCGAAAAAAATAGTTTCTAAGAAGTAGGGGTACATCCGGCGCTCGCCTGGCCGCGATGGTCTACCTTATGAAGCATAACGCCCCAATCGGGCGGTAGCCACACGCTCCCCCATAGCCGCGTTATCCTGGGGAGATCAGGCGGCGCACATCGTAGCCCTCGACCGTTGCCACCCCGGAGGTCGGGTCCAGCAGGGTCGCCAGGATGCGCATCAGCGTCGTCTTCCCCGCGCCATTGGGGCCGAGCAGACCATGCAATCCGGTGTCGAACCGAAGCGAGATATCGTCAACGCTGACAACCTTCTCGTTGTAGATCTTGATGAGATTCCGGATCTGGACGCCCATTCGGCCTGGCCTCGTCTGTGGAGTGGGATACGCCTGCTACGGGGTACGGCCCCTATCTCTATTGAGGCGTCAGTTCCTTGATTAGTTCGCTCTCCTGAGGAGAATCTCCAGAGGAGAGCTCTCCTGCCGGAAAACCGCCAAACTTTTGAATGCAAACCGGGGATCTGATGCGTCAAACAATACAACGGTCAAAAGGGGAGGATTGCCATGTTGCGGATTGTTTGCATGCTCAGTGTCGCCCTGCTTCTGGCGCTGATGGTGGCCGGATGCACCGATACGAGCGTGGATGTTTCGGGAGACGGAAGCCAGGTCGCAGTCAACCATAACGGCACGCTCTGGGTGGCGGATGTGGAGAAGGAGGATTGGCGCAAAGTGCCGCTGGAGGGCGGCTCGGCGACGTCGCCGACCTGGTCTCCGGATGGCCGGTATGTGCTCTTCCAACTCCAGCCTCCAGCCCAGCAGACTGCCCCTTCCGACAAGACCGCCGCTACGACGGGAGCGGAGCCGGTCCAGCAGGAATCGGCGTATGCAGCGCTGTTCGACACAAATACGGGCGGGATCACCCCGCTCGCGAAGGACGTGGAGCCGCCCTTCGCGTGGGACGCCGACAGCAACGGCTTTGTCGCCCTACAACAGGATCAAGATGAGCGCAAAATCGCGTGGTTCGGCACCGATGGCGTAGTGATACGCACTGTCCCGCTTCCCAAGGACGACATCAACATCCTGCGTCTGGTCTGGCTGCCGGGTTCCCACGATATCGCCTTTATTGCGCTCCATGGCAAGGAGAACCTGCAGAGCCAGGATGTCTTTCGAACGGAGGACAGCCATGTCCAGAGGATATCCGAGGCAGGGGATGTGGTGGGTATCGGGAGCGACAGCGCACACAAGCGCCTGCTCTGGGCCAAAAGCTGGTCCAGTTCTCTCGGGCTGCAGATGATGCTTTTCAGTTACAATCCTGCTTCCAAGCAGATTACGCGCCTGCACTTCCCGGAAATCCTCTCGTTTGTGCTTCCGGAACCGGGTTTCAACTCCTCAGTCGATTCCGTCATCTTCTCTTCCAATGCCCAGCGGATGGCGGTACTGGTCCAGGCGGTGAAGGAACCGGTCCCGAATGAGGAAGTGACCCATACTCGTACGGCCTGTTACACGGTAGAGACCGACGCCTCAGGAGGGCATCTTATCCAGAAGTCGGAACTGGATGGCAACCTCTATCCGGCCTGGTCACACGACGGGCGGCGTCTGGTGATCCTGGACAGCAGCATCGAACCGCCGCAGTTGGCGGTGTACAACTACGATGGAACCGGCAAGCGCATGGCCCCTTTACCCGTCGAACAGGCCGAAGCATCCGCCGCCCGGTAAGGCGTCCTTTTCGAGCCGGTAAAGGGGCATCCAACTCACAGGTCCCGTTGTTTCCGCCTGCAGTTTATTTGGGCGTGAGCTTAAAGCTGCCCGGCTTATCGCCCGGCGCTACCTGCCAGCCGGGCTTCAGGGTGAGCTTCCATCCCTCTCCGGAGAGATGGTCGGCGGAGGTCGGGGCGCTCACGTAGGCGACGGTGAAGGTTCTGTTGAGACGCGCCCCCTTCTGCACCTCGATGGCGCCCCAGGCATCGCTGATGGTCGCAGTGGGGTAGACGTTCCCCTCCTCGCCCAGCGGAACGACATGGTTGGGGTCGAAGGTGAAGTTTCCCTGTGGGATCGGAAGCTCCAACACCGGCCCCGTCACCAGGCTCGCACGATACTCCCGTATGGCCTGCTCCTGCTCCCGGTCGCGCTTATCCTCTTCGGCGAAAATATCCGCAGGGCGATAGGCGTTGGCGCGCTCCAGCGCCTGCGACCCCAGCTTTGTCGGCGGCTCGAAATGTTCGAGCGAGGCGAGCAGTCCGGAGAGCGAAGAGGTCGGCGTGAGATGCTTGCGCCAATCCTCGCTCTGCATGTCCAGCAGCAGCCCGTAGGCGGGCCCAGTCTCATAGGCGAACGAGTACGGGTAGCTTGGCCGCCGGGCGTTCACTTTCAGCCGTCCCGCCATGAACCAGCGATTGCTCTGATTATCCAGCCCGTTCAGGGCGATGCCGGTGTATTCGGCCATGCCCTCATGCACCTCCATCCGATCCTCTTCTCGGGCGGCGTCCGGGTAGAAGGTGCGCCGGTAGGCCCGGAAGGTGAGCGCATCGCGAATCGCCTGCGTACGCTCGCCGCCCCAGGAGACCAGCGCTACGGAGAGCGCCCGCCATTCGAGCCGGAGCCAGATCCGACCGTCCTTGGCATCCAGGTGCGCATTTCGGACACCGCCTGGCGGCAGACCCAGGTCGTTTTGAATGCGGTGGAACGACTCGTGCATCATCAGGCGCGCCCGCTCCATCCGGGTGGAGGGCATGTTA
>Ga0070734_10004099_pt1 | contig 14240 bp, 7 predicted proteins | sample Coa_R1_8_FD_66444 | JGI IMG/M metagenome (GOLD analysis project Ga0070734, IMG submission 66444) | Surface soil microbial communities from Centralia Pennsylvania, which are recovering from an underground coalmine fire - Coalmine... | ecosystem: Environmental > Terrestrial > Soil > Unclassified ...
TCCGAACTGGATGGCATGCTCCAATCGCTCAGCCAGACATTGGAACAGCGATTCTCCGGGCGCAGTGTGCAGTGGCGCTGGGAAGCGATGCGGACTGGGAAACCGTACGCCGAAATCGTGCTGTTGCGCAGCCTGCTGTATCGCGTGGAACAGGTTTTTTTGATCCATCGCAGGACAGGGCTGCTGCTGGAACACGTGACGGTTTCAGCGCAAACAAAAGATCCGGAAATGATTTCCGGGATGCTCACCGCCATTCAGGATTTCGTCCGCGACTCGGTGAGCGGAGCCGAAGGCGAAAACCTGGAAACCATCCGGATGGGCGACATCGGTGTGGTGCTGACTTATGGGCCGGACGCGATCCTCGCCGGTTTCGTGCGTGGTGTTCCGCCCCGCAATCTGGCGCGCGTGTTTCAAGACACTCTCGATTCCATCGAACGAAAAAAAGCCGAAGCTCTGCATTCCTTCGATGGAAACACCGCGGTTTTCGATGACTGCCGGCCGCAGTTGCAGGCGTGCCTCGTCGGCCAGGGGCAAGCCGATCAGCGAAAGAAATCGTCCTGGGGAGCGAAGGCATTGCTGTTCGGCGTTCCGTCGCTCGTGATTCTGGCTTTGATTGGATGGTGGATTTACTCTAGCGCTATCGAACGCCGTTGGTCCAATTTCGCGCATCGGCTGAGTGGCGAACCCGGCATTGTGCTCACTGGCTACGAGAAGAGGTCCGGCATGCATCACATCTCCGGATTGCGCGATCCGCTGGCGGCAGATCCCGCAGCGCTGTTAGTCTCGGAAAATCTGCCGGCCGGTAACGCTTCTTTTCATTTTGAGCCGTACCACTCACTCGATCCCCGCTTCGCCGAGCAACGCCGGTTGGAGGAATTGAAAGAAGAACTCCAACATCGAGCGTTCCGATTCCCAACCGGCAGTTCCGCGATTCCTCCCGAACAGCGCTTCCTGCTGGATGATGTAGCCGCGCAGATTCTTTCGCTCGTTAGGGCCGCATCGGCGTTGGGACGCAACGTGCAGATTGAAGTCCGGGGCAACCACGATCCGGCAGGAACCGAACAGCTTAACTCGGCGCTCGCCCGCTCTCGCGCCGAGAACGTGCAGGCCGCGCTAATTTCGCTCGGTGTGCCAGCCGCGCGGCTGGCCGCCACTCCTGAGGACCTAGGACGCGAGACCTGCACCGCGGTGAAGGAAGAGGAGCGGCTGTTCTGCCGAAGCGCATCGTTCCGGGTGATTGGCGTCCCGTGACGCGGCAATCGCCATGCTGAAAAAGAAAATCTGTATGGTGGGCCAGTTCGGCGTCGGAAAGACCAGCCTCGTTCGCCGATTCGTCAGCAGTATCTTCGACGATCGCTACCTGACAACAGTCGGAGTCAAGATCGATCGCAAGGATCTCAACATCGATGGAAAACCTCTGACCATGATGGTCTGGGATCTGGCAGGGGAAGACGATCTGGCGCAGCTCAACGTGTCGCACCTGCGCGGCGCGTCCGGGTATGTTCTCGTGGCCGATGGATGCCGCGCCGAAACGCTGGAAAAGGCCGCCGAGTTGCAACAGCGCATCGACAAAATGCTTGGACCGCTGCCGTTCGTTCTGGTGATGAACAAAGCCGATCTGCGCGATCAGTGGGCGGTTCAATCCAAACAGATCGAGAAGTACGGTTGGCCAACGTTTGAAACCAGCGCCAAGGACGGACGCGGCGTGGAAGAAATGTTCTACAAATTGGGAGCAACGCTCTTGTGATTCCCTCGGTTGAGCTGGATCTTCTCGCAGCGCTCGGCTACGCTGTCTTTGAACGAACGCGCGACGGCCGCTTCCATGCGTTAGGAGCGAGTCCCGCCTGGCTACCGGCCGGCCCGATTACGGAAGTGTTCCCGTTTCTTGAAGTATTCTTGCTCGATGCCGAAGAGTTTTGGGAGACCGCACGCGACCATTCCACGCTGGTCTCGGACTTCTGGACGCAGCCGGACGCGGAAGCGAGCGAATCCCATTTTTGCGCGATCGCCGTGGCCGGGCTCCGCAAGCTGCTGGTGATCGAACGAACCCGTCACCGGTTCGAGCAGACGCAAGCCTTTGTCCAGTACGCGCATCAAACCAAATTGGCGCACGATAAGATCGCGCAATTGAGCCATGAACTCGAGCGCGCGACGCAGGCTAAAAGCGAATTTCTGGCGCGCATGAGCCACGAAATCCGGACACCGATGAACGCGCTGCTCGGCGTCGCCGAACTGCTTTCGGAAACTCCGCTCAATCAAGACCAGAGCGAGTATGTCCGCATCTTCCGCCGCGCGGGCGACAATCTGCTCAACGTCATCAACGACATTCTGGACTTTTCAAAGATCGAAGCCGGGCAGGTGGAACTCGAGTGCATCGCTTTCGATCTCTCGGATGTGATTCAGGGAGCGATCGAAATCACTGGAATGCGCGCGCGCGCCAAGGGCCTGGTCTTAAACGCGGAGATCCGCGGAGATGTTCCGCCGCGCCTCATGGGCGATCCAGGCCGGCTCCGCCAGATTTTGCTGAACCTGTTGAGCAACGCCGTCAAGTTTACAGATCGCGGCGGCATCACTCTGCGCGTGGAGCCTGACCAGGCAGGAACCCTGCACTTTTCGGTACGAGACACGGGCATCGGAATTCCCGCCGATCGCGTCGCGACCATTTTCGAAAGCTTCACCCAAGCCGACGCCTCCACCACGCGGAAATATGGGGGCACGGGTCTCGGACTTGCGATCTCCAAGAAATTCGTCGAGCTGATGGGCGGTCGGATCTGGGCTGAAAGCCGTCCCGGCGAAGGCAGCACCATGCACTTCACGGCGCGCTTCGGCATCGCAGCTCCGCAGGAACCTAAAATGTCCAGGGCCGAAGCACCCGCGAAGCTCAGAAATCGTGCGTTGCGAATTCTCCTGGCCGACGATTCCGAAGACAACCGCTTTCTGATCCGGGGTTACTTGAGAGACTCGGGCTGCGCGATCGACGAAGTGACCAACGGCCAAGCGGCGGTGGAGTCGTTCCAGAGCGGTGCGTACGACGTCATCCTGATGGACGCCGAGATGCCCGTGCTGGATGGCTACTCCGCCACGCGCGCCATCCGCGCGCTCGAACAAAAGCGTGCGGCACAACCAACTCCGATCCTCGCACTGACAGCTCACGCTCTCAAGGAAGCCAGAAACCGCAGCATGGAAGCAGGCTGCACCGATCATCTGACCAAGCCCATCACGAAAACGGCGCTGCTCGAAGCAATCCAGCGGCACGCGCCGGAGCATCTGGCCTCGGAGAAAATCCATGTCGCGGTGGAGTCCTGGCTGAAGCCGGTGATTCCGGCGTATCTGGAAAAACGCAAGGCCGATGTCGCGCATCTTTGGCTGGCGCTGGAACAAGGCGACTTCGCGACGGTGCGAACGCTTGGCCATCAAATGTCGGGATCCGGCGCGGGATACGGATTCGCGGAAATCACCGAGATGGGTGCGGCGTTGGAAGAGTCCGCGCTGGCGTCCGATGCCGCGCGAATCCGCCAGGAAATCGGCAAACTCGAGCGATTCCTGAACAACGTCGTAGCCGACTAGCTATCATACCGTTCATGCCCTTCGAGAACAGCCTTGGACTGCGCGTGGTCCGTAAACACAAGGATGGCGTCACCATTCATTTTCCTCTTCGCTCCGAGTTTCTGAACGGCAATGGTGTGCTGCACGGCGGAATCACGGCATCCATCGCGGATGAAGCGGCCTGGCACGCTTTGGTTCATGCGCACGCGGGACATCGCGAAATGACCACAACGGAACTGAAGGTAAATTATCTGCGCCCGATCGCAGGCAAGAAGGTGATCGTGCGAGTGTACGTCCTGCGCGCCGGCAAGACGTTGTCGGTGACGCGCGTGGATATTTTCGACGTCGAGCGCCGGCTCTCCGCCATCGCGGTGGTGACCTATATGCTTTTACCCCGTTCCGAACCGCGGCCGCGATAGAGCGAAACCAAAACGGCTAGGGGTTCGTGGTGGCGCTCCCTCGCGGGCGCGGTTCGGTTCATTCCACCGTCAGAACCACCGGTTGATCGATGATCGAAGCCTTATTCGCCGTGAGGATCGCGACGTGATAGCGGCCGGCTTTCAGCGCCGGAACCTTGAATTTGATTTCGCTCTCCGATTGCTCCGAGATCGCGACCTTCACATCTTTCGATCCGTCGGTCAGGAAAACGTCGCCGCAGCTTTTCTTATCCAGGTTCTCCTTTCAAGCTGACCACATCTCCCGCTTTTGCCGTATCCGTCTCCAACGAGCTACATCTCGGAAGCCCCTGGAAAGCAACCAGCGCGACTGCCATGCACAACAGGGTGACGACAAGCCAGATTTTCATAGGATTCTCTGTCCGGCGATTATACACCCGGCGGATATTTGATGCCGATCTTATTGGACCGCCATGTTCACCGCCTGGCTTTGCTGCCCGGCGGCGGTCATGACTACCGGCACAGCGTTTCCTGCTTTCACGGCCGGTACGACGGCATTCACTTGATATACGCCGACCAATCCCGGCGTAAGGCCCGCGAACTGCACTGGTGCGGAAACGCCGCCGATGCTGACTTTCACTTGATTCACGGTGGTGGAATGCGGCGCGCCCGGTGTGGGACTTCCGGTAGGAACCGGCGGGCTGACAGCACCGAGTCCGGCGCAGTAAATCACAACGACATCGCCAGGCTTAGCCGGATGCGACGCATCCGCCAGGATGTTGTTCACGAAAATCGTTCCCTGCCCATTGCCCGCGTTGAAGATTCCAGGTGCGGCGGCTGCGATGGTCACCGATAGCGGCACGGAAATAGCGTTGCCACGCACTACCACCAGTTGTTGTCCGCTGTTCACATCCGTTTCGTACGGAATCACCGCGTTCATCTGTCCGTCGCTTGAATAGAAGAGAGGCGCCTGCCGGCCGGCCACCACCACGCTGCTGCCGCCGAGTTCCGTCGGAAGCGGAACTTTGCTGGCCGAATCCTTCTGCGCCAACTGGCTTCCAAAAACCGCAATGAGTCCACCGGGCGCAACGGGAGCCGATTTCGCGAAACTCGCGCCATTGACTACCGCCCCAGGACCAATCAGCGGCGGACTCGAACTGGCGAGCAAAGATCCCTTCACACTGATGCTGCCTTTCAATCCCGTGGTACTTTGAGCGATCGCCGTGACCGTGACCTGGGCCGATGGATTCTCGGGGACCCAGGTGGCCGCCCACGTTCCGTTCTTTAACGAGACCAACTGCAGGGACGGATCGTTATCCGAGAAATTCACGATCACATCCCCATTGATCAGCGGATTCGCGCAGTTATCCACCACCGTCACGCTGACTTGGCCGGGGAATCCCACTGGAATTGAGAATCCGGCGGGAAGCTCAGTGAATACCGGCGCCAAAGTTTTGGGCGTGCAGCCGGAAACGGCGTGCGCGTTCATTCCCGATGTGTCGAGCACCGAACCGGCCGGAGCCAGCACCAGCAATATGCTGATCGCCCGCGCCTTTCCGTCGGAAAACGCCAGCGTCAATGTGCCGCGATGAATGCCGGCGCCCAGGCCAGCGGTTTGTGGCTGAATGATGAGGCGCAGCGGCTGGCTTGCGCTTACGGTGGCGTCCTTGGGTAGCCAGGTGAACCAATCGCCGCCATCGGTGGTGAGTCCGCCGGAATGATAACTGATCGGTGGGCCATCGGTATTTTCGATCAGCACTGTCTGCGATCCAGGCGACTCGCCGCCTGCTACGCCGACGAACACCAACCCGGATGGCGAAACCACCGGCCCGATGGTGCTTCCCGGAGTCAGCACGTTCAGAATCACGGATACGGATTGCGGAGTATTGTTGGCGCTCGGCGAAATCACCTGCACGCTTCCGTAGAAAACACCGGCGGACAAACCTTGCGGATTCACATCCACGCGAATTTGCGGAACAGTTTGCGAGGCCGCGTCACTCGATCCGCTGGAGGGGAATACCGAAAGCCAGGATCCGCCTGAAAGCGTCGATGCTTTCACCGTGAAGGGCATCACGCCAACGCCCGTATTCAAGATGTTGAAATATTGCGGAGGCGGCTGTCCCCCGCCCTGCACCACGAAAAATGTCAGGCCGGTTTGCGGAATCTGAATCTTCTGCTTCACCGCGGCGATGGTCATCGTCACAGGGATGGTCACGCTTTCGTGCAAACCGGCGCTCGAAAATGTCACCGTGCCGGAATACGTTCCGGGAGCGAGTTTGCCCGGATTCGCCTGAATGGCGCTGGATGCGGACGCAAACGCGTTCAGCGCGCCGCTCGCTGGAGTCGCGGTCAGCCACGATCCTCCGGAAACCGTCGCAGCCGTGGCGGAAAAGTTGAGCGTGCCTCCACCAGCGTTCGATACCGAAAGATTCTGCGAACGCGCGGCCGCGCCCTGCACGAACGAGAATGTCAAAGAAGCCGGCAGCACGTTAAGGCTCGGCGCGCCAGGCGTTGTCGTGGTGAGCGTCACGGCTACCGAATGCGAGGTGGGCTGTGTATCCGGTGTGGTGATCGTGATTGTGCCCGTGTGTGACCCCGCGGAAAGCTTGGACGGATCCACCGTCACCTGAATGCTCGATGGCATGTTGCCGCTGGTTGGCGTGGCGCTCAGCCAGCCGCTCGCTGAAGTTGTAACGGAAAAAGGAACACCGGGTATGGAACTGATCAGCTCTACTGTCTCATTCACGGCAGCCGAACCCGCCGGAGCGGTGAATGCGAGCGTACTGGGAGCTGCCTGAAAGGTCGGCGGATTCACCAGCACCGCACGCAGCCGATCGAAAAACACATCCGTGAAGAAAACATTTCCCGCGGGATCGGCGAACACATCAGATGTCCCGCCCATCAACGCTTGGGTTGCCAGTCCACCGTCATTCTCCGCGCTGGCCGTTGGTGAACCTGCGAACGTGCTGATGGTTCCATCCGGAGTGACCATGCGGATCACCCGATTTAGCAGGTCCGCGATGTACATGTTTCCGGCGGCGTCGAAATTAATGCTCTGCGGATCGTTGAGCTGCGCTTTCGTGGCCGGGCCGCCGTCGCCGGAGTAACCAGCCGTCCCGTTACCCGCGAACGTCGTGATCGGAAGCCCCTGGGCCGTGAGAGCAATTCGTCGCACGACATTGTTTCCTGAGTCGGCGATGTACAGGAACCCGTCGTGGTATCGCACGCCGATCGGATTATTCAATTGAGCTTTGGTAGAAGGTCCGTTGTCTCCGCTATAGCCGGCGTCTCCACCGCCGGCGAGCGTTTGAATCGTCCCATCGGGAAACACGACTCGAATGCGGTTCGCGGGTGGCTCGCTAATGTAAGTATCCGCGAATGGATCCACTTCCACCGCAAGGGGCGCACGCAGTCCGGCTTTGGTGGCCAGGCCGCCATCGCCCGCATCCGCGCAGCTTCCGCTGCCGGCGTACGTGTGCAGGATCCCGCTGTGATCGATGTATCGTATACGGCAACTGAACTCTTCGGCGAAGACGAGATATTGTTCGGTTGGCGTGATGGCCATATAGCCCGGAAAAGCCAAAGCCGAGCCGCTGGCGAGCTTGCCATCCGAAGTGAAGCTCTCCGTTCCATTGCCTGCAAAAAGCGAGATGGTTCCATCCGGAGCAATGCGGCGAATCCGGTTCTGCAACGGTTCACTGATGTAGATATTCCCAGCGCCGTCCTGAATCGCACTCATCGGATAATCCACTGTTGCGCTGGCAGCCGGGCCGCCGTTTCCCGACATCCGGAAGAGGCCGTTGCCGGCGATGGTGTGGATCAGTCCATCGGGTGTGATCAGGCGCACGCGTTCGTTCGCTTCGTCATCGACATAAACATTGCCGCTGGCGTCGGCCGCGATGCTTGGAAACGCCTGAAACGAAAACTGCGCTTTTAGCGCCGGTCCGCCGTCACCCGAGAATCCGAACGTTCCGCTGCCTCCGGCAATGGTGGAAATAATCCCTTGCGGATTCACTTTCCGGATTCCCATCGCGAAGCTGTCCACGATGTACAAGTTCCCGCTTGCATCCACCGTAACGGCAAGAGCAATCATGCCGGCGTTCGTCGCGAGAATCCCGTCGGAGAATTGGCTGCCGCCTCCAGCTACGGTGCTGATATTGCCGCTGGTGTCTACTTTTCGGACTCGCGAAGGAATCGCGGTATTGGTGGTTTCGACGAAGTAGACATTTCCGGCCGCGTCCACGGCCAGGCGCGTCGGCAAATAGAGCGTGGCGTTCAGAGCGCTGCCGCCATCGCCACTCGAACCAGGTTGACCGGTGCCGGCGATGGTGGTGATCACTCCGTTCGACACCTTGCGAATCACGTTGTTGTACGTGTCGGCAATGTATAGATTTCCGGCGGAATCGAGCGCAATTCCGAAAGGCGCGTTGAGCAGCGCGTCGGTCGCGGCTCCGTGATCGCTTGAATAACCGTTGTCGCCGGTGCCGGCAACAGTGGAGATGACACCATCGGGCGTGACCTTGCGAATGCGGCTGCCGTACTCGGCGATGTAGACGTTTCCCGCCGCATCCACTGCTACCGACGTGGGAAGAAACACGGCGGCATTCACTGCCAGACCGCCATCGCCTGAGGCGAATTGCAGGCCGTTACCGGCAATCACATCGACAATTCCGTCCGGCCCCACCCGCATCACCATCAAGTTCCCGCCATCGGCGATGTAGTAGCTGCCTTTGTTATCGACGGCGATGCCGAGGCCGTAAGCGGCGCTGAGCGGAGCATTCAGCGCGGGAAGGCCGTTCGCGGGGAACAGCCAGTCGGCGCCCGCGATGCGCGTGATGACGCGTTGTCCCAGCGCAAGCTGAGCCAAAACCGTGGCTGCGAACACCAAACGAGCAAGCACCATCGCAATTATACTAGTGGCGCAAGTCTCCAGAATTGCGTTCTGACAAGCTACCGCACCACGGCGGTGAGCGAAACGTTTGGTGCGTAACGGAAGATTTCAAGCGACGGGGTTTTGAAGGCTGGACGGAACGCGGTGCTATGCTCCACCGCGTCAGCCAAATGGCGGGCGCCTGGTTCGTGCAAATCCCGATAGAAATCGTTCGGGGTCAGCAGCACGTAGCTGATGCGATATTGGCGCGCGAAATCGGGGATCGAGTGGAGCAGCTTGTCGATGCCGGCATCGTCGTTGTGATAGAAAAACTTGGGCGGAATCGGCAGATTGCAGGATTTCCGGCCGGAGTAAAGATACAGCAGCGGGTCGTCGTAGGCGAACACGTTAGCGTCCGGCGCGGAGTTTTTGGCCAGCCACTCGTAGGCCGGCCTCCGGCTCTCGAAGGCATCGCGATAGCTGCCGAGCAAGTCAGGCAGGAAGTTGAACAAGCCAAAACAAGTGGTGAAAGCCACGAAAAGCGCCAGTGCGGCGAGCGCGCCGGCTCCGGCGAATGCCACCACACGCTCCCCCGCCGCGGGCTTTTTCAAAGCAACTCGTAACGCCTGCCAGACATTGGAGAGCTCAGTCCAGAGTCCTGCCAACAAAAGCGGATAAAGCGGGAACACGAAGCGTTGATCCGGAACATAATGCCAAACCAGCAGCAACGCGCTGATCCCCGCGGCCGCCAGCGGATATTGCAGCTTCTGCGTCCGCCGGGCCAGACGGACTATGCCGGCAATGGCCGCCACAGCGACTACGCGCTCCAGCGGTTTCGCGCTCCAGGGGATATCGAATGTCAGCAATTTTCCAATCCCAAGCAGGAAGCCGTCCAGATTATGCCAAAAGACCAGCGGAAGATCCCGCAGCGAAACGTTATAGAGCTGGAATCCCAGATAGTTGGTGTAGTAAAGCGTTACAAGATCCCAGGAGTGCGAAACGTGACGTGCGGCCCACCATTGCCACCCCGCCATAGCAGGGAACATCGCGGCAAAAAACAGAGCGGCTTTGGCGAACTGACGTCGCCACAAAAAATAGAACGGCGCGGTAAACAACAATGGACCGGCAGCCGATTTTGTCAGATACGCCAGCGCGCCGCACGTTCCGGCGATCAGAGGCAACCACCACGCGGCGTTGTCCGAAAGCGATCGCTCCGCCAACAAGACACTGGCAACTAGCAGCGCGGTGAACAGCAGTTCCGGCATCAAAGAAAAACTGAAAGTCGCGGCGACAGGACTTAATCCAGCAATCATTACCAGAACGCACTGTTCTCGCCAGCGAAAACCGTACTCGCGCAGAAACAACCAAACCATCGCTAAATAAATTGGCAGCAATAGCCATGCAAACAGAGTGGCGAGAGGAAGATTGCTTGGGAAGTCCGGGGCGATCTTCCAAATCGCGGCGAGCAGTGCCGGATAGAGCGGCGGATACTTGGTCTGATAGGGCTGGCCGGGCAGGCTGGCGATCCGGTATTCGTGGCCTTCAGCCAGACTCTTCGCCGATACCCAATAAATACTGTCGTCGTGATAAAAGCCAAGATGCGGCATGGCGCGCAGACTCCATGCGAGGTATGCCGACGGCGCGAGGGCGAGAATGAATACACCAAGGGCGGTCAGCTTTCTCAGCATCCAACCCGAATCTACCAGCGGGAAGGGACGGAACCAATCGGGTGTACGCCTGAGCCGCGCCTAGGGGAAAAACCTGATGATACACCGATGCTCCGTGTCCATCCGTGAGCATCCGTGGCTATATCATTCCGTGGCTATATCCTTAAGGAGTGAAACTCACCTTCTGGGGCGCGGCCAAGACCGTCACCGGCTCCATGCATCAACTGAGTGTCGAGGGGCGATGCTATCTCCTGGATTGCGGACTGTACCAGGGACGGCGGGCAGAAGCCGAGGCACGAAACCGGCGGTTTCCCTTCCCCTGCCAGGAGACTTCGGCAGTCTTGTTATCGCATGCGCACATCGATCACAGCGGGAATCTTCCGCTGCTGGTTAAAAACGGATTCCATGGACCCATCTACACGAGTCCGGGTACAGCGGACCTCTGCCGTCCAATGTTGGCCGACGCTGCATCCATTCAAGAGAAAGACGCGGCCTTTCTTAACAAGCGATATCTGCGCCGCAAATCGTTGCCGCTAGCGCCGGAGCCTGGCGATCACACTGTTGAGCCGCTCTACACCGTGCAGGATGCGGAAGCCACGTTTCCGCTGTTCCGTCCGGTTCCTTTGCACACGCCTACCGACGTTGGCCCGGGGATTCGCTACCAGTCATACGAAGCCGGCCACATCCTGGGATCCACATTCATGCTGCTGAACATGGAATCGCAGGGGCGGAAAGTGCGTCTCGGTTTCTCAGGGGATCTGGGCCGCGCGGGGCTGCCGGTAATCCGCGATCCCGAACAGCTTCCTGAGGCGGATTATCTGATTATGGAAAGCACGTACGGCGATCGAATCCATGACCCGATTCAATCGGTACGTAAGAAGCTGGCGGATATCGTAAACCGTACCTATCAGCGCGGCGGAAAGCTGATCGTGCCGGCTTTCGCCGTGGGCCGGACTCAGCAGCTGGTGCTTTTGCTGCATCAACTGATCAATGCTAACGAGATTCCCGGCCTACCGATTTTCGTCGATAGCCCGTTAGCCGTAAATGTCACGGACGTCTTCCGCAAACATCCGGAGCTTTTCGGCCAGGAAGCACAGGAATTTCTAAACCAGCGCGAAGATCCGTTCGGTTTTAGCCGGCTCACGTATATCCGGGATGTGGAACAATCGAAAGCGCTGAACGATTTGCACCGGCCCTTCATGGTGATTTCGGCTTCCGGAATGTGCGAAGCCGGCCGGGTGCTGCACCATTTGAAAAACAACATCGGCAATCCGCGGAACACGGTGCTCATCACCGGTTATCAAGCTGAAAACACGTTGGGCCGGAAAATTCTGGAACAGCAGGATGAAGTGCCCATCTTCGGTGAGAGGATGCCGCTGCGCGCCGAAGTGCAAAAGCTGGACGCCTTGAGCGGCCACGCGGATCGAGAAGAAATGCTCGCCTGGATGAAGCCGATCGCTGGGAATTTGAAGAAAGTCTTCCTCGTGCACGGAGAGCCCGACCCGCAAAAGGCTTTCGCGGCTGCCATCCGGGACCGGTATGGTTTGGAAGTAGTCGTGCCCGACCGGGGCGCCAGTTTTGAACTGTGACAAATCTTCCTTCACCGCCGACGCCTAGCCGAAACGGCTTTTCGTTTCAATTACTTGATGGAGAGAGCGTCCGCTGGGATGAAGCGCGATGTGCTATATCCTCGGGCGTGACTGGGCTCGCTGTCTAAGTTGTTTTTTAGGGAGAGAATTTCCGCTGTTCGACTACTAATCTAGACGTACGCAGAATTCACCCGTCGCTTGCGCCGCTGCCGCGAGCGACACCCGGCGTCGTCGTGTTTGCCGGCCCTATCTTCCGGAGAAGGTCGTGGACTTACATAAACATAGCGTCGTCATTGTTGAAGATGAAGGTTTGATCGCGGCAGACTTGCGGAGCCGCCTGGAAAAAGTCGGATATCACGTTCCAGCCATCGCAGGGACGGCGGGCGCGGCGCTTGATGCGATCCGTGAAAAGTCTCCGGATCTTGTCCTGATGGATATACGCCTTCAGGGGAACGTGGATGGGATTCAAGTGGCCGAGAAGGTGCGGCAGGACTTCGACATCCCGGTTGTTTACTTAACCGCCTACGAAGACCGCAAGACGCTGGAACGAGCCAGCCTGACGCAAGCTTTTGGCTACATCAAAAAGCCGGTCGATTCCGCCAGTTTGCAAGGGTCCATTGAGATGGCGATTTCCAAGCATCGCCACGAACGGTACCTGCGCGAGCAACGCGATTGGTTTAGCGCAAGTTTTGCAGCGCTCCCGGACGTGGTGATGGTGGCCGATGCCTACGGACGCATTTGCTACGTCAATCCGGTCGCCGAGAAAGTGCTCGGCTGCAACGTGTCGGACGCTCTGGGAAAACCTTTGACCGAACTGCTCCGGTTGAGCGATTGGCAAGGCAAGTTGCTGGAGGATCTTACCCCGGCGGCAATCCTTCAATCGAATACGGTTTCGTTTCCACCGGAAGTCTGGCTGGAGGGCGCGAATGGCCGTCGCTGTGCGATTGAGGGCAGCATCACACCGCGATTACGCGAAGGGCAGCCGGATGGCGTGGTGGTGACGCTAAGAGACGTCACGTTGCGACGCTTCGAGGAAGAACAGTCCCGGGAAGACAGCAAGCACGACGCGATGTCACGATTGGCCGACGGGATCGCCGGTCATCTGGATTTGGAGCTTAGCGTCGTAGCCGAGGAGAGCACGCGGCTGGCGAATTTGATTCCCAGCGACAGTTCGTTGCGTGCGACGGCGGAAAACATCGAAAACGCTGCGTTGGATGCGTTGGGCGTAACGTCCTGGCTGCGCGCGTTCGGACAGGACCGGGAAATTAAACCGCAGAGGATCCAGGTCAACGACGTGTTGCAAGATCTGGCGAAAACCTGGCGCGAGCTTCTTCCCGGACTTTTGGTGCAGCTCGATCCAGCGCCCAGGGCCGTTCACGCCAATTCGCATGAGCTCACGCGGTGTTTGGACATGTTCCTGCAACACGCGCGTTGGTCTCTGAATCCTCGTCACCCCGTCACCCTGGAGGCATCGGACGTGGAATTGGAAGGCCTCGCCGAATGGGTGCGAATCCGTGTTTCATACACCAGCGCAAAAGAGGACGCTACCGCGATGGAACGCATTTTTGATCCCTCCTGGGACGGAAATTGGGAAGGGTTGCCGTTCGCCTACGGGTTAGTCCGGCGCATGGGGGGTCTTTCACGCAGCCGCTTTTTCGCAAATAAGAAAGTGGCCTTGGAGATTTATCTTGCGTCAGTGGAAGTGGCTGCCGCGGGCGGTTCCATTGAGGAGAACATGCAGCCAATCGTTCTGGTGATCGAGCCAAACGCACCGGCTCGGCGCATATTGCGCGATCATTTCGAACTGAGCGGGTTTGGAGTGGTCGAGGCGGAAAGCTGCAACAACGCGTTGGCGCTCGCCGAGCAATTTGCGCAGCCGATTCAACTCGCGCTCATCAATCCGTCGCCAGACGATCCGCATGGCGAACGCGTAACAGCGGGGCTCCTGGATCTGGAACCAGGTATTCGCGTCCGGGGGATTGGACGGGCAGCAGTGCGGGAGTTACTCGAGTGGGCCAACAGTGCGGTAAAACTGCGCGCATTGTCGGCAGCGGGCGGAAATGCATGAGCGCCATGCAAACCAAGGTCTTGATAGTCGAAGACGAAGCGCTCGTAGCTTGCGATATTGAGCGGAGGCTCATCCAAGCGGGCTATGCGGTTCCCGCGATTGCGG
>Ga0070734_10004100_pt1 | contig 14239 bp, 13 predicted proteins | sample Coa_R1_8_FD_66444 | JGI IMG/M metagenome (GOLD analysis project Ga0070734, IMG submission 66444) | Surface soil microbial communities from Centralia Pennsylvania, which are recovering from an underground coalmine fire - Coalmine... | ecosystem: Environmental > Terrestrial > Soil > Unclassified ...
GGCCGCGCCACCGCACGCGTCTTCGCCGCCGAGGGCGCGAGTGTCGCGGTGACTGACGTGACCGCCGACGGCGCCAAAGCGGTCGCGGACGAGATTGCGGCCAGCGGCGGCACGGCAAGATCCTGGGCGCTCGACGTCGCCGATCCCAAGGCGATCGACCGCGTCGTCGGTGAGATCGGCGCGCATTTCGGCGGCCTCGACATCATCGTCAACAATGCCGGCATCTCGGTCCGCGTCGCGATCGACGATCCCGCCTACGAAGAGGCCTGGGCGAAAGGCATCGCGGTGATGCTGACGGCGCATCCGCGCATCATCCGCGCGGCGCTGCCTTACCTGCGCAAATCCGGATGTCCGCGCATCGTCAACATCGCCTCCACCGAGGCGCTCGGCGCCACCGCGCTGCATAGCCCGTACTCCGCGGCCAAGGGCGGCGTGGCGAGCCTGACGCGCTCGCTCGCCGTCGAACTCGGCCGCGAAGGCATCACGGTGAACTGCATCTGTCCGGGACCGATCCGCACCGCCATCACCGAAGGGATTCCCGAGGAGCACAAGACGCTCTACGCCAAACGCCGCACCGCGCTCGGCCGCTATGGCGAGCCGGAGGAGGTCGCGCACATGACCTTGAGCCTGTGCCTGCCCGCCGCCTCGTTCCTGACCGGCGCGGTCATCCCGGTCGACGGCGGACTGATGGCGCGCAACGCGTAAGTCCGCATCTGGCGTTTGAGATAGATCAATGCCCGGAACGGGCCGCCGGCGCGCTATTGCTCCCGACCGGTCGATCGTCGGGAAAATCGGGCTCACGCTCGATCATCTCCGCGCGCTGGAAGGACGCCAGGTCGCAATCTGCCCGGAGGAATCCAAGCATGTACCGGCACATTCTTATTCCAACAGACGGGTCGGAACTGGCGGGGCATGCGGTGACCCAGGGATTGACGCTCGCGAAATCCCTTGGAGCCAGGGTGTCGGTGATCTTCGTGATCGAGCCGTTTTCAGAAATGACGGGGCGGTTCCGTGAAGCACTGACAACCTATATCGAAGTGCGAAAGGAGCAGGCCGCGATCGCACTCGACCGCGCGGCAAAGGCAGCGAAGGAGGCCGGTGTTTCCTGCGAATTGATTCAAGCGGAGAACGGCCAGCCCCATCAAGCCATCATCGCCGCCGCCGAGGACAAGGGCTGCGACCTGATTGCCATGTCATCGCATGGCCGCAGCGGACTTCCGATGCTGCTGGTCGGCAGCGTGACAAACAAGGTGCTTGCGCACGCCAAGACCCCCGTACTCGTTTGCCAGTGAACGCGCGGGTCGCTCGCGGTCGTTTCCCGTCGCAGCGATGCGGCCGGCATTGGGCGATGCGGATGCCTACGGCTCGGTCATCCCGACGAGCGAGTTGAAAATCGCTGCGATCGCCACGAACACGGCAATTCCCAACAGAATAGAACCGGCCCATCCCCCGGCCACGTAAGCCCAGGCCACGACACCGGGCGGCACGTCGGGCGCACGCAGCTCTCCAATCCCTGCAAAGATTGCTCCGGTGACCGCACCAAAAACGGCAGCCCGTGAAATTCTCAATCGCTGCGACATCGGCCAGGTTCCGAGTCGTCGTGCCGGCGCGGCGTTAGCCGGCATGCATCATCGTCATCGCCGCAAAAATGCCGGTCGGAAATAGCTATCCAAAGCGGCTTCATTTGAGAGCGACGGCTAGAACCATCAGCACGACGGTCAGCGCGCCGAGACCGACACATGCGACAATGAACAGCCGGTCGCTCATGGTCAGTACCCTCACAGGAACTTACTCCCGATAGGGAAAGACTGGCAACCGGAGATTTACGACAACCTCACATGACGACCACAAACAGCAGAACGCAGGCGATGGCCACGAGCCATGCAAGCGAGATCGCAAACAGCAATGTATCGCGCTTCTTGTTTCGGAGGGGCCATCTCATCGCACCCGCGACGCTAGAGAGGCCGTCCTGAATTGATCATGAACGCGATGTGCTGGCCGGCAAGACGCTACGCCAAGCGCCGCACAGCACTCTCAGGCTGTCATTTCGCCTTGACCTGACACTTCGGCGGATGCTTGCAGTCATCATAATGATTATCGCACGCCGCCAGCACGACGCCGGATTGTTTTGGCGTCACTGAATTGGCACCGGCGATGCACGAATTGTAGGTGCTGACGCAGCTGTTCACGCAGCTCGAATCGTATTTCATGCCGGCAGCCGGATGCGGAAGATTTTGCAGTTCGGACGACAGCGATTTTGGATTCCTGGTCAGGCGCACATACCCGATCTCGGCGGCACAGGCATTGCTTTTTCTCAGGCAGTCGTTCTCGCAATCGCGGGAGCGTTTGTCGTCCGTCATCTTGTTGCAGGGGACGCGACATTCCGCGAGCGCCTTGTTGCAAGGCTCATAGCGGTCATCTGCCGACGCGGGTCCAGGACCCAGGACGAAGAAAGCGGATAAAGCGGCAACCAGCCCCATCGATTTGCGCACGTGTTCCTCCTGTCCGGCATAGTGTGACGCCAATCCGACATGCACCTCATGGCTTTCTTCGATTGTGCAGGCCAATGCGGCGCGCGGCAAGCCGGGTGCCGATCCCTTAGCCCCAAACGAAGATGTGCCGCCTCTCCCGATCGGGAGAGAACCTGGCGATCATCGAACTGCCGGCCGCCTTGCCGCCCTGGCGGGAATAGGCGGCCAGGCTTTCAGTTTGCGGTCGATGTCGGGGAGGGGGCGCACGCAGCGCTCGATCTCCTCTTGCGCGTCGTCAATCGCCGTGTAATACTGAACCAAATGGTTCAGTATACGCAAGCCCGCCTCGACGCCTCGTTCGCCGCGCTGTCGGATGCCACCCGGCGCGGCGTCCTGGAGCAACTCGGCCGTGCCGACGCCTCGATCACGGAGCTGGCATCGAAGTTCGAGATGACGCTGACCGGCATGAAGAAGCATGTCGGCGTACTGGAACAGGCGGGGCTCGTCACCACGCAGAAAGTCGGGCGGGTGCGCACCTGCAAGCTCGGCCTGCGCGGATTGGAAGGCGAGGCGGCATGGATCGAGAGATACCGCGCGCTCTGGGAGGCGCGCTTCGACGCGTTGGACCAGGTGGTCGAGGAGTTGAAGCGGAAGGAGAAGATCGATGGCCGCAGGAAGAGAGAGTGAGCACGCCATGAAGAACCGCACGACGGTGGAACGGAGGTCCGAGCGTGAACTGGTGGTGACGCGGCTCTTCAACGGCCCGCCGCGCCTCGTGTTCGAGGCGTGGACCCGGCCCGAATTGCTCATGCGATGGTGGGCGCCGAAGTCGTTTGGCGTGTCGTTCCTGTCCTGCGACGCCGATGTTCGCACCGGCGGCAGCTACCGTTTCGTGTTCAGCCATCCTTCCTCGGCGCAGCCGATGACGTTCTTCGGCAGATACATCGAAGTGACGCCGCACTCGCGCCTCGTCTGGACCAACGAGGAAGGTGGTGAAGGCGGCGCCGTCACCACGGTGACTTTCGAGGACAAGGACGGCCAGACGCTGGTCGTCATGCACGACCTCCATCCCTCGAAGCAGGCGCTCGACGACGCCATCGCTTCGGGAAGCACCAGCGGCATGGGCGAGACGTTCGCGCAACTGGACGAGCTTCTCGTCACCTTGGACGCGAGCGCGGGACGGTCATGAGGTCATCGGTCGGTTGAAGCCGAAATAGCGGCGGGTGCGCTTTGGCTCACCACACTAATTCTGCTGCCGCTGCGCGCCTCGCTTGGGGAGTGGCTGCTCGTCAACGTAATCGGCGGTATTGACCACCGGAACGGTTCCGATCGAGTTCGGGACCGGCGGCGGCATGGTTACGCTGCGCACCGCAGCCGCGCTTCCCGGCGGCGGATCGAGCGTCAGGATCTCCTCGGCGTCCTTCACCATGGTCACTTCGCGCGCCTTGATGGTGCGCAGCACCCAGCCCTGATGGTCCTCGCCGAGGCGCAGACGGACGACCTTGTTCGTCGCCTTCTCGAGAAAGATTCCCATCTGGACGTCGGTGCCGACAACCGTTCCCAGCAGCGAGACCGCAGGGTGCTCCGGCTCCGCCGGTTTGGCCGGCTGCCGAATCGCCACGGGCGCGACAAAGGCAGGCGCCGGTGCGGGCGGACGGCGCGACGGCAGAAAGATCGGCCGCTCCCGCGTGACCGAAAATTGCTTGAGCGGCATCGCCCATAGCGGATTCCCGGCAAGCTCGGGAGGTTCCGCATGGGACCGCGCGCCGAACAAGGCGACGCATGCCAACCATAAAAAGACGCGACCTGGTTTCATTTCAATCGATACATCCGACCGCGACGGCGGCCGTTCGCGAGGACGGCAACAAGCCGATGTCGTGGATTGTTGCCGGCCTTTCTCTAATGTTGGTGCCACTTCTCGGCCGCGTAGGCCAGCACGACGGGTTTGCCGCCCTGCGAGATCTTCGCGACCACGCTCACCTTGCCATCCTTGTTGAAGGCTACGTGAATGCGGGAAAATTTGCCATCGCCTTCGTCGATCAAATATTCCCACGCTTCGCCGTATTCTTCGGCCTCGCAATCGGCGTCGTTGCTGGTCCGCCACGGCGCGCCCATCAGGCGCGCGATGTCGGGGCGAGTGTCGCGGCCGACCGCGATCTTCAATGCCTGCTTGGTCGGCTCATCCTGCGCCTGCACCGGGCTCGTGCAGATCCAGGTGAACAGGCTGGCGACCTCCGTATCTTGGGCTACGGAGAGCGACGCCAGCCCGAACACGCCGGCCAGGATCAACGGGATCCTCGCGTTCATGTGCAATGATCTTTCCTGCTAGTGATCATTGCCATGGCCGTGGCCGTTGTCATCGCCATGGCCGTGATCGTCATCGTGGTCATGGTCGTTGCCATTGCCCGCTGCCGCCGCCTGGCCGGTGAGCTTGATGATGTGCATCCCGGTGCCGGCGCGATCGGCAATGTAGATCAGGCCGCGATCGTCCACCTCGACGTTGTTGGTGTGGATGGCGTTGACGGTGTGACCGTCGCGACCGGTGTTGGGCATCGTGCAACCCGGACCGGGCGAGGGTCCGCCTTTCGGGCCGCAGCCGTTGTCGTTGGGCGCGGGGATGAAATAGCCGACCGCGCGCGGCTGATCGGGATTGCGAATGTCGAACACACGCAAGCCGCCGGTGAACCAGGCGAGGATCGCCAGCCTGCCGTAGTAGGGCGGATAGAACAGCTCGGTCGAGGAGTGGATGCCGAACCGGGCGCCCTGGTTGCAGAAGTTGTTCGGAGCCGTACCAACCGGCGCATCCTGCGGGGTGACGGTGGCGCCGTAGATTCCCGACTGCGAGCAGTTCGTGGTGCCGCAGTGATTGTCCGGCACGCCGTTGCCGGGAACGATCCCGATCCATTTGTTATCGAACCCGTTCGGCACGTCCATCATGGTGCGCGCCGGATCGTTGGGATCTTCCGCGATATACTTCGGATGGGCCTCGTCGGTGACGTCATAGAGCCAGGCGCCGTGCGGAGCGCTGCCGGCGGTGCATTCGTTGCCGCCTTCTTCCGACGTCATCAGGATCAGGTTGCGCGGCCGGCCGTCTTCTTCGCCGTAGATCGGGAAGGAGGTGTGTCCGCCTTGCAGGCTGGTGCCGGGCAAGGTGAACCATCCGAGCTGCGGCGCCAGCATCTCGCTCTGGGTCGGGCTCTTGGCACAGTTGGGTGACGCGCCGGGCCCCTTGCAACCGTTGAGAACCTTGTTGCGGTCGAGGATCTGCACCACGCCGTTGGCGCCGACGCCGTAGGCGGCGTAAATGCGGTTGCCTGCGGAGATCGGTCCGTGAATGCCGGTCGGCGGCGTCACCAGCCCTTCGATGGCATTGCCGGTCGCGGTCGGTTGCTGGCCGACGAAGCCGAAGTCACGAATATATTCCGGGTTTGCCGGATCGTGCAGATTGTAGATCTTGAGATGCTGGGTCGAGCCGCTCTGCTGCCAGCCCGGCGCTGATTCGGGATTAACGGACGAGGCCGTGCCGTCATTGGCCACGAGGTAGGCAACGCCCGAATAGCATTCCCACCAATCCTTGTGGGTGTTCGTCGCACCGGAATCGATCGTCTTCAGCAAGGTCGGGCTCTTGGGATTGGTCACGTCCCAGACTTCGTGCGATTCCGTGCCCGGCTGGCCCGATGCGTTGCCGTTGGTTCGCAGCATGTAGAAGTGGCCGCGCTTGCGCTCGGCTTCGGCGCGCGAATTGGACGGCAACATATCGCCGCCGCAGACGTGGACCATCTGGTTGCCGGCGGCGTCGAGAGAACCGGTGCAGGTCGCGCCATCCGACGGCGAGTTCGGGATGTGCGTCAGATAGACCGGGTGCTGTGGATCGGTGACATCGACGAGCGATGTACCGTTCACCTCGTTGACGAGGTTCAGCCGGTTGATCGCGCAGCCCGCATGATGGGCCATGTAGGCGATGTAGCGGTTGCCCTGATGCACGACGAGCGGCTGGTAGGTCGAGCGGCCGTCGAGACTGTCGTAGCCGAGCAACTCGGTGTTCCATTCGGATTGCGCCGTTCTCACGTCCTGACAGGTCGGCGACAACACGGGACACATGAGATTCGGCGGCGGCGGCGTCAGATGCTGCCGCTTGCCGTGATCGAAATGGGCCAGTGGAACATCGGGGCCATACGGCGGATAACTCTGCGCCAAGGCGTACGCTCCGAACAGGAACGCACCGGCGCTAACCGAAATCGTTGGCAGAACAGAGACAAGCGTCTGGCGGAATAGCTTGTTCTTGTTGGGAAACATTTTAGTTCCTCCCCTTTTTTCGAAGTGAATCGATACGCTCGCTGTCCACCGCTATGCGGTGCAGCCTTTCATTTTTCGCGCTGATGCTTCGTGGGAAAGAGTTAACTCGGCGAACGACCCCGGCTGCGGCTCAGCAGCCGACACCATTCGCGTCAAACGCAATACTCAGACAACGTCGACGCCTGCACGCCGCGGAGCGTCGACCAAAGTCAAACCTCCCCAATCGTTTCGTCCCGTTATTTCTTTTTCTTTCGTTTGTTTCGACACCCGATGCATCCAGTACACTGGATGCCAGCAAAAACTACTCGCGCTCGTCAAAATCTGTCCAGTGTCGACTTTCGCATAGCTGGCCTGACAAGATATGCGTGGGTCACCACTACTGACATGATGTGCATAAGATAATAACGCTTCGACGATGAGTGCGCTCGATCGACCGCGGCGCGAGTTCCGTGTCGCCTGGAGTCGGGAGCTCGGAAACCGATTCATCATCGTGCACCGCAGACGAAATCGACCACGCGTTCATCGATGGAACCCGGCGCGGCAACCACAGGCTTGAGCGGCTGTGCCGACGCCTGCGTGACGACGGCGCGACCGCGCCCCATGTGCTCGGCGTAACTTGTGGCGTCGATCGTTGCGAGCGTGCGTCGCCGGCAATCGATCGAGGCCGTCTCGACCATCGAACGGTGCTCGATCAGCGTGTCCGGATCCTGCTGCAATTGCTTGAAATCGAACAGCAGCCGCACGCGGCGAGCAGAGCCGTGCATCACGCTGCCCTTCGCATCGAAATAGAAACTGGTGAAGCCGTCTGCGCTCGTGGTGATGTGCTGCCACGCGACCGCGCGCGCGCCGGCCGGCGCTGCGAGGGCGCCGACGATCACGAGCGCAGGCAATAATCGATGGGCTGGCATGGACACATCGCCATTCTTTTGAAATTCAATCGGCAGGGGGCAGCATGCCGGTTTTGGCATGCTGTCCGTCGAGAGCGATCATCAGAAGAGGCCAGGAACATTCCAGTCCTGCAGATTGCCGTTGCTCGGCACGCTGCCGCCCAGGATATTGTCGCGTCGATAGCCTTTGGCGATCGTCGCGCGCGTGTCGAAGCATGTCGGTTCGCGGAACTCCTTCGAGATCGTGATGAGGTCCGGATGCGCGTTCTTGGCGTACTGGAACAGCGGCTCGGTGGCGCGGTCCGGCTTGCCGCCGATCTCCTCCTCATGGTGACCGGGGATGTAGACCGCCGGCTGGTAGGTTTGCAGCATCGGCAGCAGCACCATCGCCTGCGGCTCCGCAATGACGTCGGCGGCGACTGCGCCAAGAAGAATATCGACGCGTCCGATCTTCTGCATGGCGGCGGTCTCATAGCTCGTCATGAAACCACCGGAGTCGCGATAGGCCACGCGGAAGCCGTCGTCGAACGTGATGACGTAGGCAATCGTGCCTTGGGTGATGATGTTCGGATCGGTCGATCCGCGGGCCTGGAGCGCCGCAAACGCTGCGGCTTCCGCAGGCGTGGGCGGCGGAGCGGCGGCCGTGTACGCCGTCCCGAATGCGGCAGTATAGTGAGGCGGCTGACCATGCAGACCGAGGATCGGTTGAACCGTGATGCCGATCTTCGGGTAGCTCAGGATCTGGTTGGGCACCGTTCCCGTCACCGTGACCTGCTGGGCGGCCGGAAGCCCCTGGCTTGCCAGGGTTGAAATCGTGATGGGCGCGCCGATGACGGGCGCGTGCGTCTGCTTTGCGACCTGGGTCGTATCGGAAATGTGGTCGAGATGCGCGTGGCCGGTGATGATCAGATCGGCGCGCTTGATGTCGGCTGCCGTGAAGCCGAGGTCCTTGTACTGCGTGCCGGTGCGATTGTAGTAGCCATTGTCGAGCAGGATGATCTTGTCGCCGTAGATCAGCTCGTAATTCGTGTAGCCCATCCAGCGGATGAGCAACGTCTTGTCGTCCTTCAGCGTCGGCCCGCCGGCCGCGGCCATCGTGCGGGTGTTGCACGCGGCCTCGCTCGAGGGCGGCGAAAAGCGGGGATCGCCGACGTTTCGTGAGTCGCCGAAGTGGTTTCCGTTGTCGCCGTGGTGGTCATCGTCCGCAAAGGCGATAGGCGAAACCGTCAATGAGCCAGCGAGCAGCATTAGACATGCGGCAAGGCCGCGTCCATTCATCATTGTTGCCTCCCAAGCAAATAGCTGTCCGTTCTTCCGACGGACGAGCGTCAAAATTGAAAAGAAGCGAAATTGGCTTTGGATGATGGGTTGACTTCAATGGCCCCCTTTCTGTTCTTGCTTGACGACACGTTATTCAAATCCCCGCAGACAAACAACGAGCGACAATCGGAATGATCTGAGCGCGCGACGATAATCGTCTCGATCAAGACTGTCCTCTCGCGCGGCGTCGGAGGGGACTAGGTGCTTGAACTTTCTCGGGAGTCGACGCGGCGAGACGGCTTGTGAAGGCCACGCAAGAATTTTCACTGACGGCATTCCCGGATGGCAGACCTGCTGAAGTGCCGTGTCACGCGTCCGTTTGCGAGTAGGCGCGTCGAGACCACACCTGCCGATATATGGTCTGCGTGCGAACGGTGAGTGATCTAGCCCGCTCGCGCCACGCGCCCGAAACTGCGCAGGCCTTCGATATCGATCACCGTGATCATGCGGTAGCCGATCTTGATCAGCCCGGATTTCTCCAGGATCTGCAAAGACTGGCTGACACATGGCCGCGACACGCCGACGAGATGGCCAAGCTCCTCGTTGGAAATTTCGATGCGATATTCGCGGCTTGGATAAAGTTGCGGGTGCAGCATGTCCGCAAGGGCGTGGGCGATGCGGGCCTCGCGGTCGTCGAGGCGGTCATGCTCGAACGCACTCATGAATTGCCCGAGGCGCTCGTTCAACTGGTTCATGATGAAGCGGTTGAAGGCAATGCTGGTGTCGAGCAGCCAGAAGAAAGTGACGGCCGGCATCAGGGCAATGCGGGAGTCCCGCAACGCGATGATGTCGTATTTGCGCGCCTCCTGTTTCAGGAGCGAGCCTTCTCCGAACCAGCAATTGGCCGGAAACGTCGCAAAGGTCACGGGCTTTCCGGTTTCGGACAGGTTGGTGGCCTTGACCAATCCGTCGACCACGCCGACCCAGACATTGGACGGCTCACCTTTGTGGCACACGAAATTGCCGTGCTGAAAACTGCGGACGATGATGGTGGTGTGCGCGCGCTGCAATTGCTCGGCTGAAAGGGCGCCGGCCCATCCACTCGCAAGAAAAAAATCGTCGAGCGACGGCATCGCAAAACCGAAATTGTAAATCCGGCGACAGTCTCCGAAAAATTACGGGCGTAGCATGGCCGAAAATGGGCGCGTTCAAGTAGCCCGCGATGATGCGATGCAACAGGGAGAGCAACGATGACTAAAAAACGAATCAAATATGAAAAACAAAACAAGCATCAGGTCTCGAAGTATCTGCTGGTGACCGCCGCGCCGCTCGCGCTCGGATTATTTTCTGCATCGCCCGCTGCGGCGTCGACGTGCACTCAATTGGCGAGCAGCGTGCACCGCGCGAACACGACCATCACAACCGCCCAGGACGTGCCGGCTGGAACTTTTGTCACGCCGACGACGCCGCCGTCATCGCTCACGGGATTGCCGGCGTTCTGCCGCGTGGCCGGATTTACGACGCCGACCAGCGACTCGCACATCCAGTTCGAGGTGTGGATTCCCGAGACGGGATGGAATTTGAAATACGCGCAAGTGGGTTGCGGCGGCTTCTGCGGCTCGATCAGCTACAGCAGCATGGCCGAGCCGCTGCGCCGGGGCTACGCGGTGGCGGCGACCGACGACGGGCATGAGGCCGGCGGCACCGACGGATCGTGGGCCCTGGGCCATCCCCAGAAGGTGATCGACTTCGGATATCGATCGCTCAAGGAAACGACCGATGTCGCCAGGGACGTCATCATGGCGTTCAAATCAAGCAGCGCGAGAAAATCCTATTTCCTCGGCTGTTCCGATGGCGGCCGCGAAGCCCTGATGGAAGCGCAGCGCTTCCCGCAGGACTTCGATGGCATCGTTGCGGGATCGCCGGCGAATTTCTGGACCCACCTGATGACCGGGTTCATCTATAACCAGAACGCGCTGACGTCTGTCTCCGGCGGCGATCTCACCCCGGCCGACCTCAACGTCATCAGCAGTTCGATGCTCGCGCAGTGCGCAGGACACGACGGCGGTCTTGGCACCGATCCGTACCTCAACAATCCGCTCGCCTGCAACTTCAACCCGGCAAAGCTGGCGCTGAGTAAAGACAAGGTTCAGGCGGTCGAGAAGATCTTCGCAGGTCCTCCGGGCATCTTCCCGGGCTATCGTGTCGGTGGAGATGAGGCCAGCAACGCCGCCAACTGGCCGGCATGGCTGACCGATACCGGCAATCCGGCCAACGGATTGCAGGAATTGTTCGGCGACAACTACTTCGAGTTCATCGTGTTTCCGAATTCCGGCTGGACGCCGACCACCAACACGCCGGCGCAAAATGCTCACGCAGCGGACGTTCGCACCGCCGCGATCCTGAATTCGACCGATCCGAATCTTCGTCCCTTCGAGCGGCACGGCGGCAAATTGATTCAATATGTCGGCTGGGGCGACACCGCCATCTCACCGGTCAACGACATCGACTACCTGCATTCGGTAGCGCATGAGTTGGGCGGCCACGACTCCATCAGGAACTTCTATCGCCTCTTCATGGTGCCCGGCATGGCGCATTGCAGCGGCGGACCCGGCGCAAATGCTTTCGGCCAACTCGGTGCGCCCAACGGGCCGAATCCTTCGGACGCCTCGGACGACATCCTCACGGCTCTCGACGAATGGGTTGAGCGGGGACAGGCGCCCGACAAGATCGTGGCGACGAAATACGTCAACGACACGCCGGCGCAGGGCATTGCGTTCCAGCGGCCGCTTTGTCCTTATCCGCAATTCGCCAAGTACAATGGGCACGGCAGCACGACGAGCGCCGCGAGCTTTGCCTGCGTGAAGCCGGATCACGATAACGGCCACGGCGACGACAACAAGCAAGCGAGCAACCAGCAATAGGAAGCGCAGACATCGCCAGGCGACGAAGAGCTGTGCGGAATGCCGACGCATTCCGCGCAGCTCTTGGCGTTGACGATCGCGCTTTTCGCAAGCCGCAGCACAAACAGTCAGCGCTAAATTGCAATGCTCACCTGCGCCTAAATTCGGCCATCGCACTGTCACCCGCGCATCAAGGACCAAAATTAACGTCGTGAGTCCGGGTGCAACTTCGGCAAAGGTTGCTCTTTCGGCCAGACCTTCCGCCGGCGTTTATCCCGTTTAAAAATCGAAAAACAAAAAGGGGAAACGATAATGCGAAGATTGATTTATTCGATAGCTGCCGCAGGCCTCGCGCTCTGTTCGCTGAGCGCGCCGGGATTTGCGGGAAATCATCCATCCGCCGCGACCACCGCCGCAAGGCAGAAGGTCTTCGGTCTCGACAACGTCGATCCCAAAACCGGCGAGGTGCGTGACGACCGGGTGATCTTTTCCTGGCTCACCAACGCCACCTTCGCCGCCGCAGTGAAGGGCCACGTGCTGTTGCTCGACACCTTCGTGACGCGCCTTGAGGTCACGGCCGGCCGCACGCCGTTCGTGATTCAGGACCTCGTCGATCTCGACCCGGACTACATCTTCATCGGGCACGGCCATTTCGATCACGCCGACAACGCCGCCTATCTCGCCGCGCAGACCGGCGCCGTCATCTTCGCCAGCCCCGAAACCTGCGACAACATGGCGATCGACGCGACCAACAACTTCAACAACCGCTTCACGAAGGTCAAGACGGTGACCTGCAAGCCGCTCACCGCGCGCGGCTCGCTGCCGGGCGCGCAGATCGTCTCGATCCGCGATCTCGACCCGCAGGTCGACATCAAGGTCTTCAAGCACCTGCATTCGACCAACACCGGCATCACCGATGAGCACGCGGCGCCGGTCGCGGCGACCATGAACGGGGTGTGCGTGCCGACGCTGTCGAAGGGCAACACGTTCCCCTGCAATCTGCAGGACCCGCGCGATCCGCAGCTCTTCCCGCTCGGCACCTCGCTGTCGGCCGTGATGAACATCGCCACCAGCCGTCAAGGCGCCGGCGGTCCGATCTCGCTGTTCTATGTGTTCACGGTGAAGGGGACCGAGAACGGACGCGAGCCGTTCACCTTCGTCTGGCACAACACGACCGGCGACATCATCGACAGCTGCGCGCTTCCCAACAACAATCCTGCGACCGGTCTGCCGTTTGAGCCCGGCCAGAACGCCAATGGTTGCTTCCCCGGCGTCCAGGTCAACGGCAAGTCCGTTGGCGACAATCTCGCCGCGATCATGGACAACCTCGGCCCGGTGCATGTCGAGCTCGGCTCGGTGGTCAGCCTCGGCTTCAACCAGAATGGCGAGCGCGACATCATCAGCTATCTCCAGCATGTCCGTCCGCGTTACTTCATTCCCAACCACATCACGGCGGTCGCGGTCGAAGGCTCGTCGCTGGAGTGGAAAGTGGGCTACGCACAGGCGATGACCGCGGCGGGTGTGCCGCCGGCCTCGCAGCCGCAGTTGCTCTGGCTGGTCGACCCGAACGATTACCTGCGGCCGATCTCGTTCGATCTCGACAATCCTGAGCACCCGCGCTTCTAACGCGCGCGGTCTGATCGCCTCACTCGAGGGAAGAGGCCAGTGGCGGCAACGCCACTGGCCTTTTTGCATGTCGAGGCCTTCTCGTTAGACACGACGACGTGGCGGGGGTCATACGCGGTCCGAAAGGTTGCGACGGCCGCTTGAAACAGCTCACGGTGCTGCGTCCTCCATGCTATCCTGAGTTGAGATCGCGTCCATTGCCCGATTATTTATTTCCGCGTCGTCGATTTCACCGATTCCGAAAGGATATTGGCATGACCACCCGCCGTCATCTCTTGAAGACAGGCGCGGCTGCCGCCACCGGCGTCGTCTTTTGCGGCTGCGGCCTGTTGCATCGCGCGCACGCCCAGCAACCGCGGCAGAAGTTGCCGGTCATGGTCGGCGGCAAACGGGTCAAGACCATCGACGTGCACGCCCATTGCCAGTTTCCCGAAGCCGTTGCTCTGTTCAGCGCCAGCACCGCCGCCTCGACATCGATCGTCGACGGACGCTCGCGCGCCGATGTTGCGGCTGCGGCCTACATCGAGATCGACAAGCGGCTCGCCAGTATGGACGCGCAGGCGGTCGACATGGAGGTGCTCTCAATCAATCCGTTCTGGTACGGCAGTGAGCGCGATCTCGCGAGCCAGATTGTGAAGCTGCAGAACGAAAAGCTCGCCGAACTCTGCGCCTCGAAGCCTGACCGGTTCGCCGCTTTCGCTTCGCTGACCTTGCAGGCGCCTGACCTGGCCGTGCAGGAACTGGAAACGGCGGTGAGGAAGCAGGGGTTCAAGGGCGCCGCGATCGGCGGCACCGT
>Ga0070734_10004101_pt1 | contig 14239 bp, 15 predicted proteins | sample Coa_R1_8_FD_66444 | JGI IMG/M metagenome (GOLD analysis project Ga0070734, IMG submission 66444) | Surface soil microbial communities from Centralia Pennsylvania, which are recovering from an underground coalmine fire - Coalmine... | ecosystem: Environmental > Terrestrial > Soil > Unclassified ...
TACGCCACGGGCCGTCGCTGGCCGAAATCTGCAAGGAGTGGTTCACAAAATCGAATTGGATCTCGAAATTGCGCGCGCCATCCGGGATCGGCGAGGTCGTCAGCCCCCGCGCGGTCACGTAGAGCGTCACATGCCAGGAATGATTGAGCCAGGGTGAACGTGCGAGCCGGATCTTGCCGACGACCTGGGTGAAGAGGTGAAGCGTCGCGCACGTGTCGCGCCATGACGCAAACGGCAATTCAGGCCAGAGAGGAAGCGGGGTGTCGGGCATGCCAAACTCCGTCGCTGACATCAGGACGGAGCCACCATATCACAAGGCGTCACGGCGCTTCACGCCTTCGTGCACTCTGCGCACTGCATCTTGCCCCGCGTCGCGCGAAACAGGCTCCGGCAATACCAGCGCCGCGCCATCACCTGCAGCGGCCTGCGTACCACCTGGGCCATGAAAAGAAGTTCAACCATCACACAATCCTTCGTCCCCAGGCCAAATAGATAGGGTGACGTTCCCTTTCGGGAACGCCACCCATTTTCGTATCAGCCATGCAGCCGCATGCGGTTCAGCCGTGCAGTTTTTTGGCGGTCTCCGCGATCACGCGTCCTTGATAACGCGCGCCCGCCAGCTCGTTCTGGCTTGGCAGCCGCGAACCGTCGCTGCCGGTGATGGTGGTCGCGCCATAGGGCGATCCGCCTGTGACCTCGTCGAGCTTCATCTGCCCGGCAAAGCCGTAGTTCAATCCGACGACCACCATGCCGAAATGCAACAGGTTGGTGAGGATCGAGAACAGCGTCGTCTCCTGGCCGCCGTGCTGGGTGGCAGTCGAGGAGAACGCACCGCCGACCTTGCCGTGCAACGCGCCCTTCATCCAGAGGCCGCCGGCCTGGTCGAGAAAATTCGCCATTTGTGACGACATCCGGCCGAAGCGGGTGCCGGTGCCGACGATGATCGCGTCATAATTGGCGAGTTCCTCGATTTTTGCGACCGGAGCGGTCTGGTCGAGCTTGTAGTGCGAAGCTTTTGCGATTTCGGCCGGCACCAGCTCCGGCACGCGCTTGATGTCGACTGTGGCGCCGGCTTCGCGCGCACCTTCGGCGACGGCATTTGCCATCGCTTCGATGTGGCCATAGGCGGAGTAATAGAGGACGAGGACTTTTGGCATTGGAGGCTCCTGTAGGTTGAAGTGAATTGAAGGCCGTCATTGCCGGGCTTGACCCGGCAATCCATCGACTCAAAGATCTTTTGAAGAGGACGGATGCCCCGGTCATTTGCGCCAAGACGCGCTTCGCGCTTTTGCCCGGGCATGACGAGCGGAGTTGCTTTACGCCGCGTCGACCAGCACCAGCTCGGAATCTTCCAGAGCCTTGATGGTCAGCTTCGCCTCGTCGCGAATCGCAGCGCCGTCGCGGGCGTTCATCTTCACGCCGTTGACCTCGATGCTGCCGAGCGCCGGCACGAGATAAAGATTGCGCGCCTTGTCGGTTGCGTATTCCGCGCTCTCGCCGGCCTTGAGCGTAGTGCCGAGCACCCGCGCGTTGGCGCGGATCGGCAACGCGTCCTCATCGCCGGCGATGCCGCTTGCGAGGGTCACCAGCTTGCCGGAAGAGCGGTCCGCCTTCGGGAACGGCTTCGCACCCCAGGTCGGCTGGCCGCCTTGCGTCGCCGGCTGGATCCAGATCTGGAAGATTTTCGTCTTGATCGGTTCCAGATTGTATTCGGAGTGGCGGATGCCAGTCCCTGCGCTCATCACCTGCACGTCACCGGCTTCGGTGCGTCCCTTGTTGCCGAGATTGTCCTGGTGAGTAATCGCGCCCTCGCGGACATAGGTGATGATTTCCATGTTGGCATGGGGATGGGGTGGAAAGCCTGTATTTGGCGCAATCTCGTCGTCGTTCCACACCCGCAAGCTACCATGGCTCATGTTCTTCGGGTCGTAGTAGTCCGCGAACGAGAAGTGGTGCTTTGCCTTCAGCCAGCCGTGGTCGGCGGCACCGAGCTTTGCGAATGGTTTGAGTTCGATCATGTCGATGTCCTCGGATTTCAGTTTCGTTGACCTCTGGATAAGCGTTCCGACCTGGTGCATAAATAGAAACTATCGAAACACATTGTTTCCAAAATGGTTCGGCGGCACCCATGGCAAAACTCCCGGATTTCGAGGCGCTGGCGATCTTCGCAAAGGTGGTGGAGCTCAGATCGTTCGCCGCGGCAGCCAGCGAACTTGCGCTGTCGAAGGCAACCGTCTCGAAGGCGGTGACGCGGCTGGAGGAGCGGCTCGGCGCGCGGCTTTTCAACCGCACCTCGCGGCGGCTGGCACTCACTGATGCCGGCCAACGGCTGGCCGACCGTGCCGCCCAGTTGCTCGCCGACGGCGAAGCCGCCGAAAGCGACGCGCTGGCGCAATCGGCCGCGCCGCGCGGGCTGGTGCGGCTTGCGGTGCCGATGACCTTCGGCATGAAGAATGTCGCGCCGCTCTTGCCGGAGTTTTTGGAAACCTATCCCGAAGTCTCGATCGACCTGCATCTGAGCGATGCGACGGTCGACCTGATCGGCGAGGGATTTGACGCGGGCCTGCGGATCGCGCGGTTGCCCGACTCCTCGCTGATCGCACGGCGGCTCTGTGGCATGCCGCGCTACACGGTCGCGGCACCCTCCTATCTGAAGCGCTACGGCAGGCCGACGCATCCGATGCAACTCGCGCAGCACAAATGCTTCGGCTATGCGTATCTCTCGACGCCGAACGCCTGGCATTACACTAACGCGGCCGGCGAGCAGGCAAGCGTGCGGCCCGGCGGACCCTTGCGCGTCAACAACGGCGAAGCGGTCATGCCGGCGCTTGTCGCTGGCCTCGGCATTGCCGACCTGCCGGAGTTCATCGTCGGCGACGCGATTGCCTCAGGCGAGGTCGAAGTGATCCTCAAGGGCTGGAAGCAGCCGGAGGGCGCGGTGCATCTGGTCACGCCGCCGGGCGGCCCGCGGCCGGCGCGCGTCGAGGTGCTCGCGGAATTTTTGACGAAGAAGTTTGCCAAGGGACGGAAGGGGTGAAGTCTACTGCTGTCGTCCTCGCGAACGCGAGGACCCATAGCCACAGGCGGTCGTCAGAAGAGAGGCTCTCGTTCCAGTTTTGCAAAATACGGTTTCCTGGGTCATGGATCCCGGCTCTGCGTTCGCTGCGCTCACTTGGCCGGGACGACACCCGAAGTCGTACTGATTCGAATTTCAAACAGCTTCCGGACAGCCATCAGCATTCCCGCGGCGCGATTGCGTCCGAGCTTTGAGATCGAAGCCCTCGAAATCGAAGAGGGCGCAGGGAATGCCGGGTGCTCGCCGCACCCATAGCCTCGCATCCAATAGAAAAAAGGATACGAGTTAGTCACTACAGGTTCGTCGAAACATCACGACATTCCCTGCGCAATGGTGTTAACGGCCTATATCGTGCGCGCCCCGGCGAGACCGGCTTTTGTGTCACCGTCGTTCGCGCATTATCGAAGCGCAAGCTTAGCACCTGCCGCTAGGGCGCCAGGCCCACACGCCTTGGCCGTCCGCGAGCGCACCGTTCGTCCGTGCAAAAGGTTGCACGCAGGAGCTCGCGTCCATCGCATCCCGCGCTCCACGTTTTGGTGACGATTGGCCATAACGCCCCTCTTCATCGAGGCGGGATGAGCGGAGTGAATCATATTTTTCCGAATAACGGAAGACAAATATTTTTCTAAAAAGCGGAAATTTTGCTTGACCCGGCGAGCAAATCAAATTTGCGGGGATGCGCGTCGGGACCGCTCGCGAAGCGAAGCCGGCCTGCCGGCGGCCGCGCCCGCCTCTTTACGGCTATTCCCTTGCGGCTGGCACTGAGAGCGCGGCAAACACAATCGCCGCAAGCAAAAGCGTGATCGCCCCGACGAGAAGATAAGCTGCCGGGTAGAGATTGTCCCCGCCCACATTCAGGACGGCTCCTATCAGTGCGATGCCGAGGGCGAAGCCCACCTGGCGCATTGTTATGCACATGGCGGCCGCCGTCGCCGCTCGATCCGCTGGAACGGAAGACACCGCGAAGGCCGTGATCTGAACGTTGAACAGCGCGCACCCCGCTCCGCCCAGGAGCAACATCGCTCCAACGGCCCAAGCCGCTGCCGGGTTGGACAGATCCGTTGAAACGATCGCCAGGCCCAATCCCGCGACGCCAACAACGGCCAATCCACCGCCGAAGTACAAGCGGGCCGGCATGACCTGCGACAAGCGCGCCCCTGGGCCCGGCAGAAGGAGCATTGGCAACGTGAGCGCGGTCAACAGCAGCCCGGAGCGGCTTGCATCCAGGCCCATCGGCCCACGCATCATCTGCGGTAGATGGACGAGCAGCGACCAGTAGCCGATCGAACCGGCAATAGCTGTGATGCAAAGGGCCAAGAACCGAGCCGACGCAAAGAGTCCGAAATCAAACGCCGGGCATGGATGTCTGCGTTCCGCGAGCCAAAACGCACAAGAAGCGACAACGCCCGATGCCAACGCGATCCCACGAAATCCGCCCGATGAGAGGAGTGCGTACGCTGACGAACCGACGACAAGCGCCAGCAGCCCCGGTCCGAGCCAATCCATTGGCGGTTGAGAGCCGACACGCTCCGATTCCGCCAGTGGCGAGGCCAAGGCCACGAGCGCCATGCAGAGCGGAAGATTGATCCAAAAGATCCACGTCCAGCCGGCAGAAGCGGCGATGAGCGCTCCGAGTGGCGGTCCGATGACCATCGAGGCGCCAATGACAGTGCCCCAGATGCCAAAAGCCCAAGCGCGTCGCTTGCCCGGATATGCGGCCGCGAGCAGTGCCGATGCCGATGAAGTGATGGCAGCTCCGGCGACGCCTTGCAGCACGCGCCAAGCAAGCAGGCTCTGGAACGTGGTCGCCTCCGCACAGAGCGCCGAGGCCAGGCCGAACAAGACACCGCCGCCAATGAACATGCGTCGTCGGCCGTATCGGTCTGCAACAGGACCGGCAACCGGAAGAGCAAATATGAGAGCGAGGCTGTAGACGTCTATGATCCAGGCTTGGTCCTGAACGGGTACGCCGACACTGCTGGCAATGTCCGGTAGTGCAGCGGCCAAGCCCGTCAGATCGACCTGGAACAGGAAGCCGCTGACACAGGCCGCGAAAAGCGCAAACCACGCCAATCGTGACGAAAGGTTTCTATGCGGGATCGTCGGATCGTCAGCGAGCGTAATTTTTGGATGTTCTGCCATGGCCATAGGCTGGCGGAAGAACGGCTTGGAAGCTAATGAAGCATTCTCAAAACCCCATGAAACTGTATCATGCAGTTTCTCGTTGATAGTTCCTGGCTCCAATGGTCCGTCGCCTTCCACCGTTTGCGTCATTGGTCGCGTTCGACGCAGTCGCGCGCCACCGCTCCTTCACGCGCGCTGCCGAAGAACTTGGCGTGACCCAGAGCGCGGTCAGCCATCAAATCCGACGGATCGAGACATTCTATGGGACGTCTCTGCTGCGCAGACTCAATCCTGGGGTCGAACTGAGCGCCGAAGGCACGCTGCTAAGAGCTGAACTTGCGATTTTGCTCGACACCATAGCCGGATTAGAGCCTCGTCTGCGCCGCGCCGCCGGTCGCCGAACGGTCAGGTTGGGCGCAGGCACGGCGTTGGCGGCGTGGTGGCTCGTTCGGCGACTTCCATCGTTTCAGGCAGCGCATCCCGACATCAATGTCGATTTCGAGCCAATCGAAACGGGGCATGACGCAACAAGAGCGGTCGATCTTCGCATCGTTTGGACGTCACTCGCCGAAGCGCGACCCAGTTCGACCCAACTGCCGCTGTTTCAGGAGCGCGTGGTTCCGGTGTGCGCGCCTCGCCTGCTGCCCAAAGGCAAGCCGCTGACAGATCCGGCCGCCCTGGTTGAGCTTCCGCTCATCCAAAAGGGGGTCGATCCGGCTGGTGAGTGGAGTTGGGAGTTCTGGTTCAAAACACTTGGACTGAAGCGAGCCGTCTCGGGCGGTCCCGTCCTGCGCGACATCGGGCTTTGCCTCACGTCTGCCGTCGAAGGTGGCGGGGTCGCGCTCGGGCGGTCGCTCTTGATCGCCGACGCAGTCGCCGATGGACGTCTCGTACAGGCGCTGGTGTCCACGCCTCGTCGAGCAAAGTCCACGTGGCACGTTGGCGTCCAGAACTCACCGGTGATCGAGCCATCCGGATTTTGGTCAATTGGCTTTCGCGGGAAACATCGGTCACGGCAACTGCGCCTGAGCCCGGACACGACGCGCAGAACGCGGCCCTGTGAACCGAAGACTGCATTCAATTCTCTGTTTTAGTCTTCTCCCCACCGTTCTGGCAGACGTCGACCCATTCCGCGCCAACGAGCTCCGCCATCCGCTCCGGCGCGATCTTGACCGCGCTGTGGGTCGAGCCCGCCGCCGGTACCACGATGTCAAAGGCTTTCAGCGACACATCGCAATAGATCGGAAGAGGGGCCTTTAGCCCGAACGGGCAGACGCCGCCGACCTCGTGGCCGGTGATGTCGGCGACCTCCTCGAGGCCGAGCATCTTCGGTTTTCCGCCGAACAACGCCTTCACCTTCCTGTTGTCCATCCGCGCGGTGCCGCTCGCCACGATCAACACCACGCGCTCGCCCACGCGCAGCGACAGCGTTTTGGCGATGCGCGCAGGCTCGACGCCATAAGCTTCTGCCGCAAGCACGACTGTCGCGGAGCTTTTATCGGAAAGGATGACTGATATGTCGGGAGCTTTTTCGGCGAAGAACGCGCGAACCGATTCAAGACTCATAGGATGCAACGACTCTCGGCAATTCCGACAGCGAGTGTACCCGATGGTCCACCTCGACGCCAAGCTCGTCCATCTGCGTGCGCAGCGCCTTGAACAAGGTGAGCGGGGCGAGCGTCTCGCTCTCGACACAGAGCAGCGCCATCGCCTCGGGCGTCACGCGCTCGATCCAGGCGACGTTGAGGCCGAAGGATTTCGCGCCGCAGGCATCCCAAGGATTGGATGAGATGAACAGCACCTCGCGCGGGGTTACGCCGAGCTTCTCTTCGATCAAAATGTAGGCTTGCGGGTTGGGTTTGAAGACCTTTTTCGAATCGACGCTGATGACGGCATCGAGCACGCGGTCGAGGTGCGTGTTCTTCACCAGGGCGTTGAGCATGTCCGGGCTGCCATTGGAGAGGATCGCAAGCTTTCGGCCCTTGAGGGCTGTAAGCGCGGCCAGCGCATCGGGATAGAGATCCAGATGCAGATATTTGTCGATGATGCGCTCGAAGACGTCGCGCTCATAGTCGAGCCCGAGACAGCGCAGCGTATAGGCAAGGGAGTCCCGCGTCACCACGGCGAAATCCTGGTAGCGGCCCATCAGCGAGCGCAGCCAGGAATATTCGAGCTGCTTGATTCGCCAGACCTGCGTGATGATCCCGCCATAGCCGGGAAATGCTTCCTCGGTCACATCGGCGACCGACTGAACGTCGTAGAGTGTGCCATAGGCGTCGAACACGACGGCTTTGATGGTCAATTTCTGCTACTCCTTCCGGCCGATGGTCGCATACAGGAATTTGCGCAAATCGTCGACCGATTGATCGGCGGCCGCCTGATCGAACTGAAGGTGATGTCCGAGATATTGCACACCGTTGCCAAGCGAGGGAATGTCGAAGGCGTGGTAGGCGCCGGGATAGACGATCAGGCTGATCGGCGCGCCGTCGCCCTTGGTGCGCGAGATGCCGTAATCGTCGCGACCCTCGGCCATGCTGCGGCACTCGGCCGCCGGCGTCCAATCGTCGAGCTCGCCGACCAGGATCAGTGTCGGCACTGTCATGTCGTCCTTGAAACCTTTGCAGGGCGGATAGAACGCGACGGCAGCGCGGAACTTGTGGCGCGCGACCTTCTCGACAACGCCGTGCTCCACCGAAGTCAGCGTGAGCCAGCCGCCTTGCGAAAACCCGAGCACGGCGACGCGCGCGGGATCGACGAACGGCTTTCGGGCCAGGAAGTCGAGCGCGCGGTAGGCATCGAAGGCCAGGTCGACCGGGCCGTTGCTGGTACAGGTGTTTCTCAGGCCACGCGGACCAAAGCTGTCCACGGTCAGCGTGACATAGCCCCAGGATGCGATGCGCCGGGCCCAGCGCTCGTCGAGCTCGCGCCAATTGCCGGCGCAACTATGCAGCAGCACGACGGCAGGCGAGGGACCGGCGCCATCAGGCTCGCGCAAAAAACCCTGCAGCGGCTGCGAGGCGCTGAGCGGCGTTTCGAGCTCGACCACGGCGGGGATGGTTTCGGGCGAAACCGCCAAGGTTGCCCGCGCAAGCACGAGCACGGCAATGGACGCGACGGCTCTGACAAGCTTCGTCACCGGTCACCACCCCGCATCTCATATCGCGCATTAAATGCCGAGCAGCCTGCGCGCGTTCGCCTTCAGCATCTTTCGCCGGATCTGCCTCGCGGATTTCGAGCTTGGCGACATCGGCGAGCCACCGGTCCGGCGTGATCATGGGCCAGTCCGAGCCGAACAGCATCTTTTCCTAATTGGTTATATCTTATAACAAATTTCGGCCGCTTGCATTGACATTTGGCCGCCCAGTGCATAGAAACCGCGCCATCCCAAGCGGTTTGGCCGCTTTTTCGGGAAAATCCCATTCTGCCAGATCCGGCCTGTCAACACGGCCTTCGACCGATAGCAAGGATTTTTGACATGAAGGTCCGCAACTCGCTGAAATCGCTGCGCGGTCGCCATCGCGCCAACCGCCTGGTCCGCCGTAAGGGCCGGGTTTATGTGATCAACAAGGTCCAGCGCCGCTTCAAGGCGCGGCAGGGTTGATCTGCGCCTGATTGCGCCCTCCTCAACTGCGCGCCATCACCAGCCTTTGACAGTCTTGATGCTGGTTTTGAGTCCGTAGCCGCTATGCGGCGGGATTTTTCGCGTCTAGACTTTCGGCATGGCCGCAAGATTCCCAAGAATTCAGAAGTGTTCCGCAGCGATCGCGTTGGCTATTGCCATCGCGGCCACGCCGGCGATCGCGTTGGCGCAGGGGCAGGCCGCAAGTCCGCCGAAGAAAAAGATCGCCGGGCCCACCGCGCAGCCGAAGACCAATGCGGAGCGTACAAAGAGCCTCGATTTCCTGTTCGGCGCCCTGAAGGTTGCGCCCGATGATGAGAGCGCCCGCCATGTCGAGGCGCGGATCTGGGCGCTCTGGATGCAGACGCCCAGCGATACTGCCGCGCTCCTGATGCTGCGCGCACGCGCCGCGATGGAAGCGCAACAGATGGATGTCGCGCTGAAGCTGCTTGATGCGGTCATCAAGCTGCGCCCCGACTATGTCGAGGGCTGGAACCGCCGCGCGACGCTGTACTACATGCAGAACGACTACGCCCGCTCGCTCGCCGACATCGCTCAAGTGCTCGCCCGCGAGCCCCGGCATTTCGGCGCGCTCGCAGGTCTCGGCATGATCATGCAGGATCTCGGCGAGGACAAACGCGCGCTCGAAGTCTTCCGCAAGGCGCTCGCTATCGACCCGCATCTGGAAAAGGTCCCGGACCTGGTCAAGACCTTGAGCGATAAGGTCGAGGGTCGCGATATCTGATAAGGCGCTGTTAACCCTAAAGCGCGATGACTTTAAATCGAATCCCCGCGTTGGCGCATACTTGTCCGCGTCCACGGTGAGTAGGAGCGACACCATGAAACGCTGGATGCTGGCAGGCAGCCTGGTCTTCGCGGCGGGAGGAGTGAGCGCGGCCGACGGCCTCTACTGGGTCGTCGGCAACAACGCCACCAACACGTGCGAGATCGTCACCAAGAATCCCGTTATCGACGGTGACATCTGGTTCGGCGACGGCCCTTACAAGTCGAAAGACGATGCGAAGCTCGCGCGTTCGACGATCAACGCCTGTCCCAAGGTCACCGACAAGGACGACAAAAACGGGCCCGCCGACTAGTGGTCCGATTTTAACATTCGCAAGCCCTTCTCGGCGGGCAGGTAGCGAACGTCAAATCCGCTCCACCAGTGACGGAGGTCTGAAGTCTCTATGCAGCAAGATTTGGTACAGGGATTTCAGATCGAAAGCGGCACTAGAATCATAAGCTTGCTAGTGCCCTTTGCTTTCCGAAGTTCGTAAAAGAAGCCGCCGCGATGCGGCGGGCCGGTGGTTCAACCTCAGTGCAGGACGTTGTCGCCGCGCTCGGCCAACCCGTAATGGGCGGCGGCGGCGTAAAGCTGCGCAATTTCCGCCTCCAGATGCTCGTTGACGAGCAGTAACGCTTTCAGCGCGCCTCGGAGGTCGCCATTGCAATTGGCAACAATCTCGTCGATGGCGGCCTCGTTCGGTCCGAAAGTCATCTCAACCCTCCTCTTTCCCCTGCGGGATTTAATCCTGCGGTGCCCAATCCGATCCCTCTGGTCCCTGTGGATCACGTGGATAGGTCAATCCGCGCTTCGCCTCATTGGGGTGCGCCCCGGCAGTCGAGAAAAAGTGCTGACCATGGTTATAAAATGGCCGACGACGCCCGTATGACATCGAACAGTATTTATGCGGGAAAACTCGCGGGGCCCACGCGACCTCGAAACCAGCGGACGACGAGCCCCGTAACCTCCTTGTGGAAGGCACCGCCCGGAAAATATCAATGATATCAATAAGCGTGGCGATTGCATTGGCCGTGCTGGCGCTGATCACCCTGGCGGGTGCTGTTCTGATTGATCACGTCTATCCACAATCGGGAACATCGATCGCGGTCGCCGGCGCGTCCCTGAATGTGGTCGATCTTGGGCCGCGCGAGGCGACTCCGCCGATCGTGCTGATTCACGGCGCGAGCAGCAACCTTCAGGCCATGCGGCAGCCGTTGGGCGAGCTTTTGGCGCGCAACCATCGTGTGATTTTGATCGACCGGCCCGGCCACGGCTGGAGCGTGCGCGAGCGCGCAACGGATTCGACGCCGGCGATCCATGCGCGGATGATCGAGGAGGCTCTGCGCAAGCTCGATACCGGTTCCGTCATCGTCGTGGTGCATTCGCTTGCCGGCGCGACCGGCGCACGCATGGCCTTGGACTATCCGGAGCGCGTCGCGGGGCTTGTGATGCTCGCGCCGGTGACGCATCCCTGGTACGGCGGCGTCGGTTTCTACAACAGCGTCGTAACCACGCCGGTCGTCGGTCCGTTGCTCGCCTACACCGTCACGCTGCCTCTCGGTCTGCTGGTGGCGGAGCGAAGTGCGCGTGGAGTTTTCCTGCCGCAGGCGATGCCGGAGAATTTCGTGAAAGACACCGCGACGTACCTGTTGTTGCGGCCGCGCGAATTTCTCGCCAATGCGCGCGATCTTGTGACGCTGAAGCAGGCGGTCGAAGAGCAGGCTCCGCGCTATGGCGAGATCAGGTCGCCAGTGACCATCATCTCCGGCGACCTCGACAAGACGGTTTCGACCGTCATCCATTCCCGCCTCTTTGCGCGCGCGGTGCCGAACGCGAAGCTGATCGTGCTGCCGGGCATGGGACACATGATCCAGAACGCCGTGCCCGATCTCGTGGTTGCTGAAATCGAGGCGATGATCGGAAAAGTCCCCCGGAATGCCAGCGCGGCCGGCGGATAGCGCCTGCGCATCCAAGGCGGCTGTTGCGGACTTGGACAACCATATTTGCCGAACGCGGGTAAACCTGCGTTCGGGCGGCGCATCGGCACGATGGCAGGGGTTGGACGCAGATTGCCGCCTGGATTTGTCAAATTCTTAATTAAAAGCCCCGCATGCTCTGGCTTTCCTATCACCAGAGCGGCACGGCAGCATGGGTACCCAATCCGTCGGCATGGAAGCAAGCAGTGAGGCCAATCGCAGGCTGGTGCGGTTCTTCGGCATTTGTCTGGCCAGCCTGGTGTTCGTTTACGCCTTGTTGGGCGTCCGCCTGTTTGTCGCGGGCGAGGCCTTCGGCCTCGTCGACTGGTCGCTGATCGCGCTGCGCGTCATGATGGGGGCGGCAGCACTCCTCGTCATCTTCCATCCGCCCTGGCTTGCACGCGCGCTGGACCGTCAGGTCGATCAGATGGGCATGCTGTTCGAAGACCAGTTTGCCGTCACGAGTACGGCTGAAAAAATCCGGCTGATCGTGCTGGTCACCATGGTCAGCCTCCTGCTCGAGCTCGTGATGATCCGATGGCTTGCCTCGGTCTTCCCGGTGTTCTCGTTCTTCAAGAATTTCACCCTGCTCGCCTGCTTCCTCGGGCTGGGTGCGGGCTATGCGGTCGCCGACAAGGAGCGCTGCGCGCCGGCGCTGGTGCTGCCGATGCTCGCGCTGTTCGTGCTGGTCATCACGCTGCTCCGCTACGACGTTGGCGCCGAGAGCGAGTTCTTCTCAGCGCTGCCGATGCAGGAGCAGACCTCGATCAGTATCTGGATGGACAAGCTCAACTGGGCGGTCATGCTTCAGAAGAGCTTGCCGGTTTACCTGCTTCTTGGCGCAAGCTTCATCCTCTGCGCCTGCATCTGCTATCCGGTCGGTCAGCTCTGCGGCAAGCTTTTGGGCGCAACGGATGCGCTGAAGGCCTACGGTCTCAACCTCGCCGGCAGCATTCTGGGCGTGATGGTGCTGTTCGTCATGAGCCTGTTCTGGCTGCCGCCCCTGATCTGGTTCACCGCGATCGCAGGCGTGCTGCTCTATTTCGTGCTGGCGCGGGATGCGCGGCTGCCGGTCGGCGTCGCCAGCTTCTGCCTGTTGCTGACGGTGCTGGCGTGGCCGGTCCAGACCGACATCGAGCGCATCTATTCGCCGTATCAGCTTCTGGAGAAGATGGCGAAGCCGGACGACGGGTTGATGAATATCCTCTCGGGCGGCGCTTACTACCAGAAAGTCTTCAATCTCTCCGAGGCCAATCGCTCCCATGAGAGCGACGATAACCGCTATGCGCGTGCCTATTACGAATTTCCCTTCAACTTCAAGAAGCGCCCCGAGCGGGTTGCGATCGTGGGCGCCGGCAGCGGCAACGACGTGGCGGCCGCCTTGCGCATGGGTGCCGCCCATGTCGATGCGATCGAGATCGATCCGGCCATCGTGTACCTCGGCAAAGCCTACCATCCGGAGCATCCTTACAACGATCCGCGCGTCAGCGTCGTGATCAACGATGCCCGCAATTTCTTCCGCACCGCGCATCAGCAATACGACCTGATCATCTATGGCGTGCTCGATTCCCATACCGCGATCAGCCACGCCTCCAACCTGCGCGTCGATTCCTACGTCTATACGCGCGAGGGCATCACCGAAGCGTTCAAGCTGCTCAAGCCCGATGGGGTGATGTCGATTGCGTTTGCTTTGCCGAACGACTCGCTCGGCTTCAAGCTCTCGCACATTCTCGCCGCCATTCCCGGGGCGGGAAAACCGCTCGCCATCCGCGTCGGCTATGATTCGAAGACGACGACCGCCTTCGTCACGCAGAAGGGCAAGGATATCGCCATGCCCGACAAGGCTGCGTTCGCCGCGTTCGGCTTCACCGACGTGTCCGACTATTTTTCGCAGGCGTACCCGGCCGAGAGCATCCCGACCGACGACTGGCCGTTTTTCTACATGATCAAGCGCACCTATCCGGTGAGCTACATGCTCGCGCTCGGCATGGTGCTCCTGCTCTCGGCCATGTTCGTGCGCAAGACCATCGGCTGGAGCGGGCCGGTCGAGCGCGGCTATCTGCCGTTCTTCTTTTTGGGGTCGGGCTTCATGCTGGTCGAGACCAAGGCCATCACCGAGCTCGGCCTGCATCTCGGCGGCACCTGGTTCGTGGTGGCCGCGACCATTGTCATGGTGCTGTTGATGGCCTTCCTCGCCAATCTCATGGTACAGCGAAAGTTTGTCCCGGGCACCTCGCTGGCCTACGGCGGATTGATCCTCTCTCTGGTGATCGGCTATTTTTCCGCCCGCGATCATCAGCTGATCGCATTCGCCTCGCCATTCGCGAATCTGATCGTCACCTGCGTGCTGCTGACGATTCCGCTGTTTTTCTCCGGCCTTATCTTCTCGAGCCTGATCGCCCGAGCCGAGATCGAGGTCTCGACCGCGCTCGCCTACAATCTGATGGGCGCGCTGTTCGGCGGGCTGATGGAATACAATTCGATGTATTTCGGCTTCGCCTTCCTGTATCTCCTCGCAATCGGCTTCTATGCGCTGGCCTGGGCATTTTCGCTCAAGCCCGCCACGATCACCATGCGGCGGCTCAAGGCGGCGACGCGCTGACATGACGAGCTGAAATAGGGAACACCAAAGGCCCCGGCCAAGAACGGGGCTTTTTTCG